>Ga0209831_1001706_pt1 | contig 19797 bp, 23 predicted proteins | sample Maine_Asex4_meta_FD_187451 | JGI IMG/M metagenome (GOLD analysis project Ga0209831, IMG submission 187451) | Marine algal microbial communities from Maine, USA - Maine_Asex4_metaG (SPAdes) (version 2) | ecosystem: Host-associated > Algae > Red algae > Unclassified | place: Maine, USA | collected...
CAGAGCTCGTCTGTCGCTTGCTTATGGGCTATTTCACCCAGGGGTATGCGGGCGGTCTCCTCGTTCTCGGGGAGTCGGGGGTCGAGTACCGCCCCCGATCAAGTATTCACCCCGACTGTGGGGATCTCCTGGGAGATGGGACCCGTATACAGCTCCTCAGTCGGGATGCGGGACAGTGCGTCGGCCACCGCATGTTGGGGGCCGGGCTTGTACTCCACATCATAGTCGAATTCCGAGAGGAGTATGCGCCAACGATTGTATCGATTATTGGTGCAGGCCGTCGTGGTTCGTATCCACTTCAGTGCCTTGTGGTCACACCGCATGAGGAACTTGGCGCCTTCGATGTACGGTCGTAGTAAACCGACCGCCCACACCACACCTAGTCCCTCAATCTCGTTGACGGTGTAGTTCTTCACCGCCGGCAGTAGGCCCTTACTGAAGTAGCCAACGGGCATGTACTTGCCATCGGGCTTCTGCTGTAGTAGACAGCACCCTAGCTGGTCGTAGCAAGCATCCACATCGCTGATGTACTTCCCCTCCTTGCGCGGTATCGCAAGGATGGACGGGTGGCATAGCTGTTCGCGTAGTTTGTCGAACGCGTTCTGTTCCTCCAGGGTAGGGCGACTGAAGCGCTTTGGAAGCTTCACGCTGTTCAATTTGTTCAGCGGCTTCGCGGTCGTAGCGAAGTCTACCGTGAACCGACGGTAGACATCGCACATACCCAAGAAACTCCTTAGCTGGGTTAGGGTCTGCGGGAAGCTGGCCTTCTTGATGGTCTTGAGGTTCTTTTCGTTCACACTCAAGCGTCCTGGCCGCACTACATGGCCAAGGTACTCCACCTCGTTAGTAAAGAGGTGGCAGTTCTGTGCCTTGAGGGTGACCCCGTGCTTCCCGAGTAAGGTGAGCACCGTGTCCAAGTGGGACAGGTGCGACTCGGCATCGGCGGAGAAGATGATGAGGTCGTCTAAGTAGACGAGAACATTCTTCCACTTGACTCCGGATAGGATCATGTCAATAGCCCGCTGGAAGGGGGCAGAGGCATTGCACAGGCCAAACGGGATGAGTACCATCGGGCTAGCCCATTTACTCTCGCTCGGCTCTATACCCTTGAGCTTGAGCAGTCGGTCGACTTGGGCCTTGATGAGTTCCCTAGTTCGGGGACCTATCCAGTAGGGGTTGAGCCGGACGTGCTTGGAGCCCGGCTTCAACTCGATCCGGTGTTCCGTGGCCTTGATGGATCCCAAGTGCCCATTCCAGAGAGCTCGGTGCTTCTCCAGTAGGGCGAGCACTTGAGGCCGCAGTCCCTCGGGCACGTTCGAAGTATGAACGTAGGGCTCCTCCACGGGGTCCTTCGCGTCATGCGCGGTGGTCGGACTGGGACTAAGTGCAGCCCAGTCCTCTCGGGATATGGCGGCTACCGTACCGGGGTAGGCCAAGATATGCCCCATGACCATGCCCTTGGGGAATCGCTTACTCGTGTCCCCAGTATGGGATACCTCCACCCACAACGTCTGGTTGGCGGCGCAGTCCATCGTACCAAATGCAACATGCACGCGGTGGCGCTCATAAACTCGATGGCGCTGGGTGACGATCCCATTCCCTTGGAATGACGTCTGTACGGGGACGTATCCCCGAAACAGCCGGGGTAGGACCACCTTGTGTGCCAGGCGCACCTTGGTGTCTGCCTCACTAGCGGCCCCCGTCTTGGGTTGGTCCGCCCTGGCATACGACACCGTCTTACCCCGATGGAGGATGGGGACCCTACATCCGTTCAGTGACCGGATGTACCCCTTGAGCCCGCAAATGTTGGGGACATGGACGTCAGTGTCGTCGGTTCCCAGGAGTAGAGGGACCGACATGCCGCGCACTACCCCACACGTGACTGGGGTGGAGTAAGTGCCGACTCGCACCGTAAGAGTCACGGTACCCGTGATGGGAAGGAGCCCCCCATTCACATCAAACAACTGGGCGGTCGCCGCGTCTAAGGGCGCCACCTCCATCTCCGGGGGGAGTAGCGCTTCCCGTGCTAGGGAGACGCACGACCCAGTGTCGACAATGACGCAGAGGGCTAATTCACGCCCCGCATCTAGCCAGACGCGACTGGCCACCTGGTATTTGAACCCCGTCAGGATGGCCACCACATTCTGGCCGCCTACCCCCTTCGGGAGAGGTGCGTCCCGAGGGCAAATCCCCATGGGTCGGGATATGATGCGTACTGGCATCACATCCACGTCCCGGGTTGGGTCCACCGGTTGCCGCGGGGAGGGCCCAACACCGGTGGTTATTCTTTTCTTTCCTCGGACTCAGAGGGTGTGGCGGGTCCGCACTCTGGCTCGGTCTGCGTTTCCCCCTGCTCAAGCGGCGTCGACTCCTCGCCGCTTGAGCTGGAGTCCTCGTTGGAAGTGGCAACGGCTACTCGCCGGCCCGCTCGCTGGGTATCACGGGAATTTGAGGATGTCCTGAGAGGGGACCACCGACTGGCTATGGCCAGTTGGTCGCGTAGGCGTGCGTCCAAGTCGGGGCACACCTCGGCCCAATGACCCACCTTGCCACACTGCCGGCAAGGGTACTCTTCCGCCCGGGGTTTGGGTCGGGAAGGCTCATCCCTCGGTCGGGGTCGGTAGCGCGGGTTGTCGCCGCCCCCGGGAGTCGAGCCGCCCGGGGCCTTGAGTCGGGACCCATCGTACCGGGGGCCCGGAGTTGGGGCACCCACGGCCCCGACGGTCCGGACGGGGGCGTCGTGACCCGGGGAAGGGCGGCCGCACGAGCTTGCCGCCGGAGCCGGGCCTCCTCCGCGAGCGCTTCTCGCTCCTTGGTTCGCTCGTTTCGCTACTCAAGTCGTAGCCAGCGGTGTTCGTCGCTCTTGGTCTGGGTGACGCGAGCCAGCTCCGCCATAGTCATGCCGGGGGTGCTTTGCTCGCGCACAGTGGCGCGCGCCGCGCGGTGGATACGTTCCACAAAGAGCTCCTTGAGGGCGCACTCCCCGTACATGAACCCGCACTCGGTGTTGAGGCGGCGGAGGCGCTCGGCGAAGGACAACTTGTCCTCGTCATGCCGTTGGACGGCGACGTTGAAAGTCTCGACTAGAGTCGCCACGGAGGCCTCGTCCACGTGACGCTGGATCATCCAGTTGATGAGTGATGAAACGCAGAGGGGATAGGGGATGGCGCACGCGCGCGCCCACACTCTAAATGAAAGCGCTCACCAAATCAAAGCATCAAGGATCAAAGCAAAGCCCAGGCAAATGAAAGCATCAAAAGCGCAAGGACAGAATATGTGAAATCGCAAAAAGCACAAGAACAGAAAGTGTGAAATCGCAAAACTTTCACTCAAAATCGCACGGATGCAAATGTCGAACGCACAAGCGGTCACCAAACCGCAAGGAAGTCGCATGGGTAGCCTAGTGGGTAAGACTCCCACACTCATTAGGCGTGACCTTCGGGTCGCGTCCGGGAGTCGGGGATTGAACCTTGTCAATACCTGGTTTCTGGCATTTTGCCTTTTACAGAAGCAAGGCTTACAGCGGCGTTGAGCGTGCCGTTTCAACACGCCCACTTGATTGACGCCGCCTGACGGCTGACCGCCGGTGAAGAACTGGTCGAGAAGTAAGTCCGCCAAGAATCATGACGTCCCAAATCGGATGTCGCCTGTCATGGCTGCCGTGGAGCAGCAATGTTCTTACATCAGGATGTACTTTCGGCGCGTAATTGAAGTCAACACATCCCCATCGTTTTGACATGCTTGTCGTGCTTGACCGTGGCGAGCTCCATCGTCATCGGGTCTGCCGCCATCTCGTCCGTTGGGCAGTGCTCGAGGATGACCTTGTCCGTCCTGATCGCATCCCGCACAAAGTGGTTGCGAATGTCGATGTGCTTGGTGCGCTTGTGCTCGACGGGATTCTCACCGAAGTCGATGCAGCCGCTGTTGTCGACCTTGATGTTAACCGGCCTAACCAAATTGTCCGACTGCGTCACGAGCATGGTGACGCGTTGGATGAGCTTGTCGAGCCACACAGCTTCCTTGCTGGCCTCTCAAAGAGCCATTTACTCCGCCTCCATGGTAGATAGCGCCACCGTCTTCTGCAACTTCAAAGCCCAGCTGACGGCCGCCCCGCCAAAGATGAACACGAAGCCCGTCGCAGACCGCCGCGTCTCGTACTCACCTGCCCAGTCGGCATCGCTGAATCCTTGGAGGATGCCCAACGCGGACCTGTTGTAGACCAGGCCCTTGTCGACAAATCCCTTGACATATCGGAGGACGCGCTTCACAGTCGCCCAGTGCTCCTTCCCGTAGCCTGACACGAAGCGGCTTAGCTTGCCGACCGCGAAGGCGAGATCAGGACGCGTCCCAACCATCAGGAACATCAGGCTTCCGACGGCCTCGCGATAAGGAAGAGACTCTTCGCTCTTCTCCGACTTAGTCAGCTGCGGCCCGACCTCCAACGGTGTCGCGATCGGGTTACACTCCGCCATATCGAGCTTCTCGAGCACTCGTGTCGCGTACTTGCCATGCGACAGCTTGAGGGTGCCCAACGTCTCTTCACGACTAATATTTAGCCCGAGGATGATCTTGGCCTCGCCCAGGTCCTTCATCTCGAAGCGCTTGCGAAGCGCCTTCTTGATCTTGTTAATCGCCTCCATGCTTGACCCGACCAGAAGAAGATCGTCGACGTACACCAGGACAATGATGATCTCATCGTCATCCATCTGGATGTAGAGGCAGGCATCCAGGGTCGATGTTGTCGAACCTTTGCGACTTGAGGAAGGCGTCGAGCTTGGCGTACCACATCTTGGGGGCTTTCTTAAGCCCAAACAGCGCTTGCAGAAGACGGCACACCTTGTCCGGATACGTGGGATCGACGTATCCGTTCGGCTGCTCCATGTAGACCTCCTCGTCAAGGTCGCCGTTCAGGAAGGCCGTATTGACGTCCATCCGATGCAGCTCGCACCCGTTTGCCGCCGTCATCGCCAGGATGCATCGGATGGTGGTGAACTTGGCCACCGGCGCAAGCGTCTCGTTGAAGTTGAGCCCTTTGATCTGCCGATTGCCCATGAAGCACAGGTGCGCCTTGTCCCGCGTCGTGTTGTTCCCGACCTTGTCCAGCCCTTCCTTGACCTTGAAGACCCACTTTCCTTTGAGCACGCGACGGCCGACAGGGCGATCCGTCAAACGCCATGTCTTGTTCTTGCGGATGGAGTCCATCTCCTGGTCCATTGCTGCCATCCACTTGGTCGATTCTTGTCCTTGAACTGCTTGCCGATACGTCATGGGAGCCTCGTGAGCAACGAGGCTCACTGGGCGCCAGGACTCGACCGGCGGCCGCCGCGATTTGCCACTCCGACGCAGCGTGTCTTCAGAGCCGGTCATACCTTGATTGTCGTCTGCCGACCTGTCCGAGCCATCGTCGTGCTGTTCGTCTTCGCCGTCATCTTCAGCGTCGACGTCTTGGTCGTCGCTGCCAGCATCCAAGCCCGTCTCGTTGACGACAACTTCCACGGGTGAGTTCTGTGGAACATCTGCAACCTCGCTTGAGGTGTTCTCGGAGAACACGACGCTTCGCGCCTTGAAGACTTTGCCGGCGTCGAGGATGACCTTGTACGCCTTGCTGCCGTCTGGATAGCCAACGAAAATGCCTTTTGCCGCCGTGTCTCCGAACTTGCCATCGATGTGGCTCTTGTACAGCACCACCCAGCATGTTGACCCAAACACCCGCATGTGGCTTACGTCGGGCTTGTTCCCGGTCCATAGCTCATGAGGCGTCTTTCCGACGGGTAGCGCCCGGCTGGTGACGCGGTTCTTGATGTAGACCGCCGTCTTGATGGCATCCGCCCAAAGATCCTGATCGACGTCCTTGTGTCGCAACATCGTGCGTGCCAACTCCACGAGAACTCGGTTGAGCCGCTCAGCAACTCCGTTCTGCTGCGACGTGTCGGGCACCGTCGTGTGGTGCGTCGTGCCGTTCTCTTCGTGGAGTGCCTTGAATGCGGACGACACGTACTCGCCGCCGTTGTCGGACCGGAGCACCTTGATCTTGTTGCCGGTGTGCAGCTGTGCCTTGGTCAGCCACTACTTGTACTCCGCGAGAAGATCGCACTTCTTTTGCAAGAAGACCGCGTCCGTCCAGCGGGAGAATTCGTAGGTAAACGCGCCGAAGTAGAGCGCTCCGCCACGAGAGGGCTCTGACATGGGTCCACCGAGGTCCGAGTGCACGAGCTGGAGCGGCCTGGTCACACGAACGCCTCCTGCACTAAGCATAGGCGTCATTGCCGCCTTGCCGAACACGCACGGCTCGCAGATGTCCATAACCACCATGGATGTGCTCTTGAGTCCGTCTACGTCCTTGTTCTTGATCATCCTCTTGATGCCGGCCACGTTCACGTGGCCAAGACGCTCATGCCATAGCTGCAGAGAGGCCAACGCAGCAACATCCGACATAGGGGCCATGTCCAGGTGGTAGAGCCCGTTCTTACGCGTGCCGCACGCAGCAATCTTCTCGTTAATCTTGATGATCGTCTGACCGCCCTTGAATGACACTTCCGCCCCACGCTCCTCCATCATGCCGACCGACATGAGGTTGAAGCCCATTGTAGGAACATGGAGTACCTTCTCCAACTTGATCTTGCGCGTCTTGCCGTGAACGATGACTTTGAGCACGGCAGTTCCGACGCCCGCCGTGGCCACAGACCCCTTGTCACCCATCGTGACGCTTCGTCCCGTGGTCGTCTGGTAGTCACCGAAGCACGCGCGCATCCAGCACAAGTGCTCGGACGCCGCAGAGTCGACAAGCCACGACTTGGAGATGTCATCGCTGTCAGCCGCATTCCCGACAAGACAGATGGCGTCGTTGCTGTTGCCTCCGTCATCAGCCGCAATCGCGGCCACCTTGTGCTGTCTCTGCTTTTTGGCCTTGAGCTCTGGGCAATCGTGAGAGATGTGCCCAAACTTATGGCAGTAGTAGCACTCGATCTTGGAGGGGTCACCACGGCGGCCCTGACCTCGATAGTTGGCGCCGACGAGTGCCATGTCACCAATGCGCTTGATCACCGGCGACTTGTCCGCCTGACGCCGCTCCTCCTGAAGCAGGCGGCTCTTGACAAGTTTGAGGCTTAGCTCGTCCCCGCCCTTGCCGTCTAGAGCCACCAGCAGGTTCTCATACTTGGACGTCAGCCCATTGAGAACGCTCATGGCGACATCCATCTCCATCACCTTGCCGCCCATGGCCTTGAGGTTCTCTCCGAGGTTGCGCACGCGGTTGATGTAGCCAAGCATGCCCTCGCCGACATTCATTGCGACGGTGTGGAACTCGCGTCGCGCCTTCATCTTGTTCATCACACTCTTGCGCTGGAAGACGCCTTGCAGGGTCGACCACATTTCCGCCGTCGTCTTGCACCCCGACACATGTTCCAGCTGCTCGGACTCAAGGGTGAGCCCGATGATGGCGCTCGCCTTCGTGTCTCGACGCTTCCACACCGCCAACTCGCGGGTCTCCGCGTCTGTCGGCTTGCCGTCTTCGTCAAGCATGTCGTCCAGGTCGCGCAGCGCCAGGATCATCTTGATCCGCTGGCGCCACTCGTGGAAGTTCGTCTCCGTCAACTTGTCAATCTTGATGCCGCCCATGCCGGCAGCGCCACCGTCCATAATGCTTGGTTGTCGTAGCGCGGCCCGACCTTGCCGAACCTTGCGCTTTGACCGTCACGTCCTTGAACCACCTTGCACTTGTCTTCTTCGCACTTGCCGCGACAGCCGCGACGCAGTCTGGTACACCTTGCCCATGTCACAGCCCCGGCTCTGCGCCCATAACCTGTTGAAACGCAGTGGGGGTAGGGGATGGGGGACCACAGTGAAGTGCTTGAGTGGCTTGAACTTGTGTGTATGTGTGCGAACGTGCTTTGTTGGTTGTCTCTCCAAAGCGCCCCTCTTCCAATCAAGGGCACTCCTCAAGTAGTCCAAGTCGGAGCACTCAGGCCCACCACGCCGCTCAAGCAGCTCGCCCGCGCACGCGCCCGCCCACACTCTGAACCAAAGCGCTCACCAAATCAAAGCATCAAGGATCAAAGCAAAGCCCATGCAAATCAAAGCATCAGAAGCGCGAGAACAGAAAATGTGAAATCGCTAAAAGCACAAGAACAGAAAATGTGAAATCGCAAAACTTTCACTCAAAATCGCACGGGTGCAAATGTCGAATGCACAAGCGGTCACCAAACCGCAAGGAAGTCGCATGGGTAGCCTAGTGGGTAAGGCTCCCACTCTCATTAGGCGTGACCTTCGGGTCGCGTCCGGAAGTCGGGGATTCGAACCTTGTCAATAACTGGTTTCTGGAATTTTGCCTTTTACAGCAGCAGGGCTCACAGCGGCGTTGAGAATGACGTTGCAACAATGAGCTCTAGGTAGAGAGTGACCTCGCCGGGGTCACCCGCCCGGCGAGTTGGCATAGACATCATCGCCTCTGAATTACGAGGTTCCTTCGTGAAGTCTTAAAGGATGTAAAAGGCTTTGCCTTCGGAGATGTCGTTGTCGTCACAGGCCTTCGCGAACTTGCGCAAGAACTGGAAGACCTTGGCCGGGGGGGAACCGTCCCACTCGTCGTGTACCCTGAAGGACTGAGCCACCTCCTTCTTGCGCCGGCCCAGAGTACGGGCCTGGCGCCGCGTACAGAGAACCGACTTGTTATCTAGCGCGTAAGTCTCACAATCGAACATCACCCGGTAGTACGTGTGGTTCACTACAATCTTAGGCGGCACCACCCGAGTCAGGGGTGTCGGGGTGGCTTGAGTCGGCTACCCCTCGGCCTCCGGACCGGTCGCGGAGGAGAGTTGCGTCGGGAACCCCGGTTTAATACCCCGGGGTATCTCTCGCGCCGCTCCTCCGCCTTGCTTACCGAGTCAGGAGTCGGTTGGGCCCTCGGGTCAATACCCCCAGTGCCCTCCCTCACAGTCGACGGCGTGGGGGTAGCACGGAACGTACCAAGTAGGTCCGCAACAGCTGACTTGTCCCCCGAGCGGGAGACGTCAGTGGTCGACGACGACGACGAGTTGTCGCGTCGGCGCCGACGAGAAGAGCGTCGGGCTCGGCCCCGCCGCTCAGCGGGCCTGAGCGTAGAGCCCCTCAACATCGTCACTAGCGATCGGGTAACTTTAGACCGAACGACCTCGGCCACGGCGTCTCGCAACTCGAGACCCTGGCCATCCCTGGCACCCCGTGAGCCTGGGGGAGCACGACTAGAGCTCCCGCCTGCAGGCTCCCGTGCCGATACTGTCATCTCCCCCCCCTCCCAAGCACCGAGAGGGGATCTCCCACCGGGCCCGAGGGCCGGGGGACCGATACCGTGGGCTCCGGCGCTGTGCTCAAGCGCCGGGGAACCCTTGGCACTTCGTAAACCTGGGGGAGCACGACTAGAGCTCCCACCCGCAGGTTCCCGTGCCGGTGGTGGCACAGACCCACCGCCCCACGTGGTAACGTTGGGCAGCTGTCCTTCGCCGAAATAAGTGCCAGCACCCGACAGGACCGCCTCGGGGTGAGTACTACCCGAGAGGGCGCCTGCCGGGGGGCGAGTCCCAGTCGGATCGAGGCCCGGGGGCAAGGGCTGGAACAAAGTCCGCTGCCCGTGGGCACCCGCATCCGTGGTGCCTACACTGCTGTGGCGGTCGTCAACCGACGATCCGCCTCCGAAGGGGGAAGTCTCAATCGCCCCGGCACCAGGCACCTCGACACCAGGGGGGTCTCCATCCCCCCCCCATCGGCCATCGACCCGGCCGGAATCAGCCAAACCTGGCGTTTCTGGGCGCCGCCTGCAGCGCTAGGCACCAAGAAGAGGAGGACCGACTAGGCTCCCCCCGAGGCGGGTTGGCGCACCGCCACCACCCCGAGGAAGGTTGAGTTGCCTCCTCCCCTGCTGCTCCACCATATGTGACAACACGCTCAGCCCACCCCACCCAGTTGGGGGGAGGGCGAGCCCAACCGTGTCGCCGGGTAGTCCTGTCAGGGAATACTCGCCCCGGAAGAAATCCCCGAAGAGCACACACGCACGGCGTCGACCGGGGGAAGGCGCCCCGAGCGACAAACACAAGATGTGTGACCGGAAGTTTACTTGCCCGCGTCGAAAGCCTCGAGGCAACACTCACGCCTCGCCCTCTTATCCCGTCTGTTCCCCTCGGACCCTCGGAAATCCCTCCTCAGACACCCTCAAGAGACCCTCGGAAAACCCTCCTCAGATACCCTCAAAGGACCCTCGGAAAACCCTCCTCAGACGCCCTCAAAGGACCCTCGGAAAACCCTCCCCTCAGGGCCCACTGGGCTCGTAACCTGGAGGACGGCCGAAGCTTCGAATACCGCCTTGAGTTGAGGCGGGGGCAGGGTGCTTCGTGACACCCTCGCGGCGCCCCGGGGTCAGGGGCGCGGAGTAACAAAAGTCGATAATCCAAGTCGGGTTTACACAAAATTAGGCCCTTAAGTAGGGGCCCGCTCGGGGGGGTTACGAATCCCAGGGAAGTATTGGGATTGCGGTTGTGGTTGGTGAGCCACGAGGTGATCACGAGTGGGTCGCCAACGGAACAATTTGAAATATGTAGTAGTGGGGCATATTTCCGGGGAATCTGGTTCCCCGAGTGTGAGGGCCATGTGACGGACCGTCACACGGTCCACTGTGTGCGCTCTGTGCGTACGTCCTCTTTTGCACAGATTTCAAATGTGTTGTCCTGGCACTTTCTTCCCTGCTCCTGAGTACTGCTCGTTGACTGGGGCCCTGTTACGGTCACCTAGAGACCAACTTTAACTGAGACTCTGCTGCGCTTGGGAAAAGACACACGTTGACTGATGTACTATCACGGTTGCGGAGCCCACACCTGGACTGAGACGCCGGGACGCTTTTTCGGGGACAAACGTTGAACGAGACGGCGTCTTGCGCGTCGAAGTGATGCCGAGTAGCGGGGCTGATGAAGCTCCTGATGCTCCGACGTCATCCCCAGTTGTCAGTGGTTCCCTATGCGCTAGTTTCTGGACTGCACATGGAGTACGTTGACCACTTGACTTGATAGCTTTTGACCTATGGTATGAGAGAGAGGTGCTCCGCGATCTGTTGCTATCGTACCACGAATCGCGCCGTGTCTAACCCGTACACATCGTCGTCGTACTCGTGCCTTGCTGTCGACGTGTTGCATGTTTTGCTGTACCAGGGTGACCTGAGTGTTCTGTTTTCGCGATACGCACAGGCCATGTTAAGGAAGATTTCCAATGGAGCTGTGAGCTCCGGAACGTATAGAAGCATCGCCGACTCGCCCGAACACAATTCTCTCTCATGGCTGGCCCTCCGTGGACGACTGGAAGGCCCCATTAGAGACTGTACTCATACTCTCCCAGCATTTATGACCAAAGCGGTTGAGAAGTATGCGAACCAGATTGACTACACCACAAGTGGCTGGTCGGGCCATCGACGTGCTGTGAAAGTGGCTCTGAAAAAGGGTCTTCGTACTCGCTGCAACAGGCGACGCACCTCTGCTCGGCTGCTCGCGTATCGCACCCTGGAAGTGTACATGGACGATGTCGTACGGGAGGCTTCCATGGAGCACTTGGTGCCTGCTGCAGATGTTTTGGGTGCCTCTACCGCCGGCACGCAAGCTGAGAGTCCAGGCGATGGTTACCGACTGAGACTGAAGGATGGCCACAACGTGTTGGGCCGCGCGCTTGACATGAACGGAGCGGCGGCAGCCATCATTGCTGAGCTTCTGTTTCTGGACGCCAGCGAAGTGTGGACCTCTGTGCGAGCAGCCGGAGCCTCCTGTCTGAAAAGCTACGTTGACATGGCATAGTACCCCAAGATTTCGGAACCAGAAAGCCACGAGGCTCGCCAGGGCGTTTTGCGGTGCATGCGGGATGAGTTGAAGGACCTCTAGGCTGGAGATGTTGATCTCTCAGACGAGGAACATAACTAACTCACTACTATCGGTCTGCTTGAAGCGAGCTTCATATGATCTACCACGCTGACACGGACGACTGCTCCATGCTGACGAAGGCGAACACGATCTGTGACCTGCTGTGGATGACGTTTTCTTGGCCTCTGTGGTATCCAGAGTCGTCTGTTTCTCCCATTTTCTTGACCTTTGTTTCTTTTTTGTCCATGCATGTCCCTTTTTCCTTCGTTTCTGTCGCTTTTCCATCATTTTTTCCGGCATAATCTGCCCTGTTTTTCTGACATAATCTTCCTTGCTTTTTCTGACGAATGGTCGTAGAGAAGAAATGAGCGTCATGATCATGGCACATCTGATCAAAAAGAAGTACAACTGTCGACATGATCGTTCCGAGAAATGTCCTCCCGATATTCTAGGCGGCAGATCTCCAGATAAAGCAGGAAGCAGTCTGATGAATAAAACAACTAACTGTAGACAGGCCCGTTCCGAAGGCTGTCCTGGTGACATTCCAGGCGGCAGATCTCCAAAAAAATCAGGAAGCGATCTGGTGAATAAGAATACTAACGGTCAACAGTACCGTTTCGAAGGCTGTCCTGCTGACATGCCAGACAGAAGATCTCCAGATAGAGTGTCAAGCCATCCGATGAAGAAGAATACCATCTGTCGACCGGACCCTTCTAAAGGATGTCCTGCTGCTTTATCTGCAGGGCATATTTTCAGCTATCCCGGTGCCTCGTCTGTCATGTCGGGCACCGACGTAGTTCTGAACTTATTCTGGGTATGCGCTTATCGCGTGACGACACTGCTATCTTTCGTCGAGGCTGTTGCCTGGCTCTGAAGACAGTCTGGAACCCGTCTGGGTACTTATTCTACAGGTACAGGATGGAGATCGGATCTTGTTCGAAAGCTAGACCAGTCGGTCCAACGCGCACGGGTTTGTTTGTCGTTTGGTCCAGTGACCATGCCACGAGATACACCGCGGAACAGTCATGGAAACAATCTGAATAACAATTCGTGGTCTGATCTCAGGACCATCCGCCATCCAAGACTAGTCTGATTGTCGGGTCGGACTAGGTGAGTTCCAAATACAATCTGAAGGACGACTCAAGCGGATTGGGAAGATAATTATCGCGATAGTTCAACACACTTTCAGGAACTTTCTGCAGGATCGTCGGCAGAGTTGGATGCGGTCGAATCGAAATAACTCCTCCTTATTTATAATGAAAGAAAATATCTCACCTTTTCTAGGGAATTTCATACCGCCACGCATTGTGGCATCGAGACTGCTTCATACAATGCACGAATTTCTACCACTTTTGTTACGAACGTTGCTGGGCGCGAATCCCCAATCTTCCTTTCCCCACCTGGTGATCATGTAGCCCTTCTTTCCAGTACCTCCAGGACGGCAGAGGGCCCTCTTGGATGAGAAAAATGGGGGACCGCTGACCGCCCTCCACGTAAGCAAACATGCCATAGTCCAATTTATAATTCAGATCGTGTGGGAGACGTTACTGGGTGTGCTCTATCAGCCCTACGTTCAGTGAACAGACGAGTCCCATTCCAGTTCCGCTCTATCGTCAAGGGCGGACGACTGCCCATCCAAAAACGATTTGGATGGACTTTGGATGGGGCCTTGGTTGGGATTGGATGGGCCCCTAAAGCCCATCCAAACAGTTTTTGGTCGGGATACCGCGACGATTTGGATGGGCGTTTGCAAGCAATGGCTTAGACCCCAGATCCGCCCGTGAGTGCCCTGAGTCGAGGTGGCCCGCCGGAGAGACTGCGTGTGATCCTCGGCAGGCTCGGCCGTTTTATATTCGGAAACCTGAGTTTGAAACAATTCGACCATACGTACAGTCACTATCCGCTTACATGGCACCCATACGCACTTTGTAGCCCCCGTGCCAGCAATGCATTTTCACGGCGCACCACGGAGAAGCGTTCTCGTTTCACTTTCGATCGCTGCCATTTTGACCGAGAAAGGGGCTGCTCGCAGAGGTGGCAGGTGATTTATTTTAATCATGATAATTATAATGATTATAATCATTTTACATCACGGGGCTGATGATTATAATCACATGGCTATGCAAGGGGCTTTACAAATGGGCTTACATGAAGGGGGCTACTAGGAGCTAGAGACAGCTGGTTCGCCTGTCAACTGACAGATTCATGCGTTTCACTGGCTGTTTCGCAAGTCCACGACTGTCGTTAGTGTCAACATTTTAAAGGACATGCCCTGCTGCACTCACACGGTACGCTTCCACAGATGGCTGAAATGGCAACGAGCATAGCAGTCTGATGCATTTGCGCGCAGAGAAGAGTGAATAAAGAGTCTGTGCCAAGCAACAGAGCGTCGAAGAGCACCACATGCATATGAAGACGGGCATCTGCAATAAAAGCCAAGTTTTCCTTGGCGTCAGTACACAATTGCCACATAGAATCGTACGCAGTACATCTGAGCGAGGCTGCCAGGTGTGGTCGATTCATCTTGGCCTCCCATGCGTTCTTCATGGCCCGTAAAGCGACTGGAGCGCAGGAGGACGCTTGGTCAATGCCGCGGCATTGTCACGGGCAACCGCTCAGGCCAGACCTGAGTCTCACTATCCAGAATAACAGGTCGCTTTAGCTCCACGATCGTTTCTCACCATCAGTTGCTGCTCAGCGGCGGCGGTGTCAGCACTGTCTTTGTTCGGCTGAAACACAGCCTGCAACCCTGCCGAAGTCACACTCGTAGCTTTTTAAGGGATGCTTAGTAAGTTGGCTTCTCACGTCTAATGTCGACTTGATTGGACTTTTGTCATACTTATGTGTTCTTTTGCTCTGTTGTAAAGGCGCCCGATGATTATAATCATGGCCAATGATTATAATCAATAAAACTCGCCCGGTACGATTTAAAATCAATGGTTGATTATAGTCATGTCACCCGAGCCCAGGAATGATTATAATCACACCTCTGGTTGCTCGGGCCCATGATCGCAGGATTTAAGGACCATTTCAGTTGGTCTATCGCGGGAGGGGGCGTACAATTACGGATGTGATATGACTTCGAGTTCCAGACGCGGGTCCTCCAGCGACACGATTCGACACGAAGTCTGAGCATCCTTGAGCTGGCAACCACCAGACTTCATACGGGACTGGAGTATGATCAGTTTCTTTTCTGAGAAAAAGAATAGAAAGGGTACGACAAGGGGTATATCAAGATCATTCATCGTTGCTGTCCGACGGGTTCTCACTTGCTTCCGTTTCGGACTCATTACGACCCCCGCCGTCCGAGCCGTCAATCCCCTCGCCGTCCAAGTCTGCACTGTCCTCGCCGTCCGCCCGTTTACATCCTCCATCGTAAGACACGCCATTCCTCCCGCCGTCGGAGTTGTCGCTCTTCCAGCCGTACGAGGCGTCACTCCCGCCGCCTTCAGTGGCATGGCCTCCCTCGCCCTCGTCCTACCCAGTCTGGCCCTACGTGGCTGGACAACCGCTGTGGGGAAGAAGACGGTGGAGTCGATGACGGTGGGGTCGGCGACGGTGGGGCCCAGGACGATTGTCAGCGCCATCGGTGGTAGGACGGATGACGGTATGTTCACTTCGATGGGTGCAGCGAGCAACACATCCGTCACGTTTTCGCAAATCGCTCTGTCTGGGCTGCATTCCAGAGGACGATCGCAAGATCTGTCGGTTGTTCCAGTGGAAATTGTCGATTGCGATCCTCCCAGTTATATAGCACGTGGCGTATAACTGGAGCGCATATAACCGGATATTGACTGTACCATTGATGCTCGCAAATGGCGTCTCCGCGCACAAGAGCAGTGTCCGTCTGACCAATTCTTAAGCTCCTAGTCTAAGTACAATTGAAAACTCCACTCGAACGAATACATTCCAAGACACCGTCGATGACTTCGCGCTGTTCGCTGAACGCCGAGTGGCCTCCACGTCCGGGGTCGGCCGGGGGCGACATCAGCTCACAGGACCTGCGAGCGAGCGTTCCAAATGGGCACGCACACCGCGACCGACAGAAGCACTATGCTTTTAACGGATTTTTGCCATATCGAAGTTCTTTGCTCCGTGCTACGGGGAGCACAGAGTTTTTCTACATCGCTGACTTCACGGGTTTTAAATTTTCAATTCGGAACGTGTCGGCGCCGATCCGCGTGAAGAAGGCGATCGCTGCCCTGCGCAGTGGGGCTCGTTGCAGGATCCACGACGAGGGCCTTTTTTCTCGATTCGGCGACGAGAAACCTGTCAAGCTGGTCAAAAATAACCCTGGAAGACCCTTGTGAGAGCTTTTCTCGTCGAATTCCATATTCTGCTTGTCTGTGGCTACGTATTTACATTTTTCAGACTGTTCTTGGATGCTCCAGGACCGTCACGGAGAGCGCCTTCAAGTGATGTAGAACAGCATGGTGCGAGATGGAGCATGAGGCAGGTAACAAGGGACGACGAGGCCTCATTTAGCAAGCGAGTAGGGTCGCATCGATGTTTGAACATGAAACTCGCTGAGCTCTTAAACCCGCTGCTAGTAAGCGGTCATATTAAGTTGCTCACAGGGTGCTGAGATACTGCGAAAACGACTGTCCGTGCGAGGTGTACGTGGATTCAAGCGAGCAATAAGGAGCTGATACGCCCAATGTGGACGCCAGCTGTCATGGATCTGAGCAGTCAAAGAATGGATACACAACTGAACTAAGAATTAATCAGTCCCATCGACAGAGCTGAAGCGGGATGCATCCGGAGCCAAACGACGCCAGTCGCCGACGTCCAAGAACGGGACTGAGAGCGCGTTCTGACTTGAATGTCGATTCTTCCTGTACCGGTTGGGATTATTTCCCGTCGGTCGCCACGCCGGTGGCACGCGCCCAGGTCGGCGGTCGGGCAAACCGGTGCGGTCGTGTCAGTCGCGTCCAGCTCCGGAGCGGGTGGCGCGCTCCTCCGGGTGCCACGCCCGCTTCCCACCTCCCCGCCCGTGTGTGCCGCCTCCCTGGCTGTCGGCGACCCACGCACCGTCTGTCGGTCTGGGCGGGCGCATGCGCGCGCGACGCCATGATGCCATGCGTTTCTCTCCCGCTCCCGCCCGCTGCCACTGTCGCCCCACTTGCCTCTGTGTGGGGGGGGGGGCTGCTGCTGCTGCCTTCTGCTGCCTTCGCCGTGGCGCGGCCGCGCTGCGGGCGCTTACATGCGCCCGCCGCTGCAGCTGCGCCACACCGCTTGCCTGTGCCTGTCCCGGCTCCTGTGGGGGGCGCCGGCCGAGGCGGCGAGACCCGCGGCGGCCGCTTCAAGACGGCCGCGGAGCTGGGCTGGCCACTGCCGACTTGGGGTCTGCAGCGTCCAGTTCTTCTCGCACACCCTTCCCGCCCGCCCAGCGTACTCATGCTGCCGCAGCATCCCGATGGACACAGCGCCCCTCTCTTCTTATTTTCTCGATGTGACGCACCCTGCTGCCAGCCGTACTCGCCCGCCGACGATGCTCGCCCAACCGCATCCCGCGGCTCGCGCGACCTGGGCACATTGGCGTCGGCAACCAACACCGCCTGCTGCTCCTCACTTGTCGCTCGTGCCCGCCACGGCGCTAGCTGGCCTTCACGTCGTCTCGTCTTCCTGTCTCTTGTACCTTTATCTGTCAGATTTCCGCAGGGCCGGTCCACCGGCCAGCTAGTAGCTTTGGGGGTACTAATCTAGCCTTCTTTGGAAAACTATAAATGTCACGTTCCTGGCGTCTCTGTCCATCTTACTCTGGTAACGATCCGCTCGTGACCCCGGCTAAATCCGCGAATTCCACGCGACCCCACCGCCTTCGTTGAGCGAGTCAAGTCAATGTGCAGCGCAATGCCTCGATGCAGCGCCGTCGCTGCTGCTACTCGATCTGAAGGAGTTCCTTCCGCAGCCATTGGCAGATATTGCCGGTTGACGCGGGTGCCACAGTCTTGGGAGAACGGGGAGATGCTGGACCCCGGGGGCACGAGGTCGCGACCAGCACCGGGGTTGTCTGCGGTGCCGGGGTCTTCCCGGTTGGTAGTCGAACGGGAGGCAGAGGCGATATTCGCCGCTGTAAGACGCGTGCGGATGAGTGGGTCCGCGCATGGCACGCCGCACGTCGGCCCCCGAGGGCAGGTTCCCCGTGTTCGCGTCGTCACCGTGTTCGTATCAAGACGTTATGCGCTGCGGACTGGCGAGAAAACAAGGAGGAAGCCATGTGCGGCCGAATGATGCGCTGTTGAGTGAGTCAGTGGGCTGCACTTGAGTATATTTTTCTCCTACTTGTGGGGCTCTTTCTCACTCTTTTACGACTTTTCACAACTTGCGCGTAGCCCCATATTGTGTACTTGTCAGCACTTCGGGGTACTTAAAATGACCTATAGTACAGGCCAAGAGCCGTTATTGTCGAAGTCGAGAATCTCGATCAGGCATATCATATCCGAGTGACGAGGTTTTGACGAGAAAAGTACCCTCGTCAACGAGAAAAAACGAGCGATCGGGGGGAAAAAACGCCCTCGTCGTGGATCTTGCAACGAGCCCCACTGCGCTGCTCGCGACGACGACGACGCGGAAACAATCAATCTGACTCACTCACAATTATTCCAGGCACGTGCGTGCAATACCCTGGCCTTCAGGGCGCTGGAGCGCTCGGCGACGCATCGGCACCGTGCACGCCGGCCGGCTCCATGGCCACGAGCACACACGGGGACACGTACAGCCACGTTGCCGTGGCGGGGGGGGCGTGCGGCGAGGAAAGGGGTGCCGCCGCCGCCACAGCAGCGGCGGCGGGCCGCCGGCGTGGTGCAACGCTCACCGGCGGGGCTGTCACCCCGCCGCGCAGCGCACCTGCACACAGCGGGCGGGGCGGCCAACACGGCGCACGGGCGGGCGGGTGGGATCGACCGCCGCGCGACGGGGCGCCTCTAACCGCACCGGTAGATGGCTTCAGCAACCGCCGACGCGCCGCAACCGAAGCTGGCGCACAGGAAGGATCACCCGCGGTTCATCGTGGGCGCTTCGAACTCCGTAAGTCGCTGCGCGCGGTCGCCGCGCGCAACTCGGGGCGGTGGGAGGAGGCAGGGGGGCAGGCGCCGTCCGGGCCTAGTGACCCCTGTGGCAGGACAGTCCTTCTCATCCACGTAACTCTATTCGCTTTTAGCGACATCGGGACCCTTCCAACGCTGACACGCACTCGGATCCCTGACACCCCCAGTTGAGGGCGGTCTTCTGGAATGAAATATTTCATGGTTTCCTTGAAAATATGTACAGTGAACCCCCTCCGCATGCACAACCCGAAGGCGCTTCACTTTTCCAATCCACCGTCGTCCAAGCGTATTGGTGACAGACGTACACACGCGCCCTACCCCCCCCCAACCCTGCTGGAGCTCTATTATCCTATACAAGTGCTTCACCTCTGCCCCCCTCGCCCCTGCTGTTCTTCTTTTGTGGTTCTTTGGTCTTTCTGGCCGATGGAGCACAGCATGGAGCCGGTTGAGAGTGCCTTGATGAGGTATGGTTGGCACTCCCACCTTTGAGGTAGAGTGAGGCGATGTGAGCTGATGGGATCTGAGTGCATCAGCGTGATCGGCAAACGACAGCGGTTGGATGGACCCCGGGGGTCCCTTTTTCTTTCTTCTTGTGCCGCCACCGTTGCCCCAACAGTCGTACAGGCCATGTATAACGTCCGGGGCGTCTGTTCCTTCGCTTTTCGGCACCGCACGTGTCTATGCAGTGCCTCGGCTAAGTTGTTTGCATCAGTAAAAGAGATCATCAATCCCTCCACGGGAAAGCCACTTGCATTTGCATGCAACAGGTGCACCCACGCCTTCCTTTCCCCCTCAAGTGCCACCGAAGCCTACCTAGCCAGCATCTCGCACCACCCCCTCGAGCTCTCCGCCCATAGCGTTGCAGCTACGCTGCGCAAGAG
>Ga0209831_1001707_pt1 | contig 19790 bp, 32 predicted proteins | sample Maine_Asex4_meta_FD_187451 | JGI IMG/M metagenome (GOLD analysis project Ga0209831, IMG submission 187451) | Marine algal microbial communities from Maine, USA - Maine_Asex4_metaG (SPAdes) (version 2) | ecosystem: Host-associated > Algae > Red algae > Unclassified | place: Maine, USA | collected...
CCCCCCCCTACTCCGCATCCTCCTCCTTTTCTTCTTCGTCTTCTATCACATGGTCTCTGCGATTGAAAGCATTCACAAAGAAGCGCGTCGCCCTCAGCTCCCGCTCTGTGCGCGGCACATCCGTGGGCATCACAAACACGCCATGGCGTTCACAATGATCGTCCCAGTCATGCTCAACAATTAACCACCCCACTACGTCCTCCACCATGATGACGCCAAGACACACAGTACCGTCAACGTCCACATCCCCCTGCAGCCTCTCACATCCGTGCTCGGTGAGCACACACTCGGGGCGAGCGACGGCGCTCTTCGCTCGGCGCACCACCAGACGCTACCAGCCACGTGCTCGGGTGTTGAGCACAACGACTGCCTCGCCCACCCTCCGTACCCCGTCCGTTCCTTTGTACCGTAACCAGTCCATCCATGGTGCCCCGTGGAAAGAGGGCGCGCACCTGATCGTTTGCAATATTCTCCCCCGCCGCGGTGCCGATGAGTCACCATAGTACAGGTTGCTACTGGTGCAAACCGGGGTGGTCTCGTCGCACTCCAGTGAATCCTGAAGTACATGTACGCCGCGCTGGCTGTCCAACTGTGCACTGCGTCGCAGTTAAGTCGCTATTACCGGCGCAGAGCGACTGCTGACGATGTGATCCAGAGTTCTCTTCTTGGAGTACTTTCGCCGACTCGGCAGCCGCCGTTTCCGGCAGGTCTGGCGGGAGCGTCGTGGCACGTCGGCGTCGTACAGGCTCGAAGAAGATGACGCGTCATCCTCGAGCGCTTGTAGTTCTTGCGCCTCGTCCTCTTCGTCTTCTTTGAGGAGCTTCGACACCGCTTTATTGGCGATGAGCTGCTCGACGAATTGGCCTCGACTCCGGTTAGTGGCTTTGTACGCAGCCTTCACAAACTTGTGCAACTCCTCATTGTACGCGCTCTTACCATCTTGCAGATTTCCCCACAGACGAAACTATTCAAGCAGGTAGGCGGATTGCCTATGCATCTTCGTCGAATGAGCAAGTCCGAGTACATCCTGAAACGTGCCAGCATCCCAGTCGTGTTCCTTCCCAGCCAGCACCACGGCTTCAGAGTACAAAATACCCCCGCCAGTACACTGCGCACTGAGCAGGGAATGGCTCAGCGTCACCAGTTCACATACTGCCACCGTCAGGACCCGATGTTGGTCTTCGTTCCCTGGTGCACCCGCGACGCCGACGACGCCGAAAGGCAAGAAAGGCAGGGCACGGCGGTGCTCACTGCTTGTCAGTGTGGCTTGCTTCGTTGACTCAGGAACAAAGTATCTGCGAAAGGCGCACCAAAGAAAACACAAACAGTATGCCCCGCCACAAAACGAATCCCGGACGAAGACCGTCAGAGATTCTTCCAATTCCCTCAATGATACTGGATGCGTCCTCCCTCCAACTGCGTCCCTCCCGCTCGCAGGTACTGCGCATGTACTGCGAAGACGTACCCTGGGTGGATGTGTGGCACTTGAAGGCGGCGGGACGCATGATAGAAGCGCATTTTAATCCCACGCTCCGTTTTCGTGACCGTTTCAAAGCGCTCCTGATTTCCTCCTTCTACAGATGCAGTCCTTCTGGTAGCTGCTGCGACTTTGCGAAGGTACGAGGGCTCTAGGTTTGCAACTTTTCGGTTGATGCTGACGTCCACCACATGTATGAGACTCAGTACATAAGTCACACACCAGCACCCATACCGATACCCACCGCAGGATATCATAGACAATCCAGTCGCGACACAAATGGGACAAGTCAGTCGATTCCCAGAACGAGAGGACCCATGCAATGCTTCCGGGAGGCACAACACGGACCGAAAAGCAACTGTACCGCGCAGGACGCGACCCGACGTACGTGGAGGCGACCAAAGCCAGGAAGAAGGTTGAGCATCTTGGGGCCATTACTCAGTCCGGCCCAGGATTCCAAAGCTGGACCTGTGCTGTTGAGGCCGTAATGAAGCTCAAACTCCTGACGCCTGGCACCGGCGCCCCCAAAGTTGGTCATGTTGATGTCGTTCAATTGCGCGCAAACCGTCTCTTCCATCGCGACGAGGGGCACGATCGCCATTCTTGTCACAGGAATGATCACGGTCCACCACACAGCTTGTACACGGAAAAAGGTAGCCAGTGGCCTTGCGGCACATGACGGCACGTTCTTCTGGCTGGTCACAGACGTAAATAATCACGCGTGGGGAGACACGCATCGTGCCACCTCCTGGTAAGTTGAGCCGTGCACCTCGATGGCTGGCCTATATCATCTGTCTGAAGACAAGGTGTAGCATACTTTGCAGCAGTTCCGACCGCACCTCAGTACCCTTTCGGGTCTCGAGGAAATTCACCTCTACTTGTGGAATATACGCGACGGTCGCCCAGCGCACCCTCTTGGTGTTGATGTTGGTAATACGCATGCGCAATGGGTACGCAGAGACGGCACCGCTCTTGCTGTACCATTGCATCGGAGTACAAGTGTACCCCCAATAAGAGAGTACCCTCCTGCATCGAGCGCCGGACATGCTTGCGTTGGTTCTTGCACATTGTGCCGTCCCACACACCCTTCAGAAGCGTCGAACGCTCTTGTCGGGTACTGGCAGACGCGTCGTCCTCCATCCCCTTCTGAACATCCTCACCCCAGCGCAGGTCTCCATGATCAACAGCCGAGAACTCCTCTTGCGCCGTATCAAAAGCGTCTCGATGAGAGGCGGGGTACTGACGGCCATCGACGTCCATCACGATCTTCATCCAATTGTAGGGGAATATGAGAGAGCGCGTGAACCGCCGTACTGCGGCAATAAAGCTGTTTTGCGTCTTTAACGCCTCCGTGAAGGGCTTTGTGGTGGCACCAGTACCCTCCTCCAGTTCATATTTGTAGTGGTACAGGCGTCGGAGCTCTATCTGAGGGATGCCCCCGCCCCCGCCAGAGGAGCACGCGAGAGTAAAGTTGTGCCACAGTCGGGATTCGAGCCTCGGAGAGGTCCTGTGTCCGCCTCCTCTTTCGACATGAAGAGGGAATGCGGTCACGGCGCGCTCAGCGTCGCCAAAGCGCTCATAATGGTCAAAGACATCCTCACACAAAGCTCTCTCCGACTGCCACTGACTTCTCTCCTCGGAGTCTCCGCTGGTGCTAGAGGCGCGTCCCGCCCCATCTCCAGAGTCATTGGTATCGCTCTCATTCCCATCAGTGCGACGCGTAGATGGGCCGGTCTCCGAGGCCCCTCGACGACGACGCTTGCGGCCCGCTCGTCGATGGTTCTGCGAATCACAACGGCGGGCTCTCTTAGCTCTCTGAGTCGGAGCGCTCCGATGAGTGCCAGCTCGTCTTGACCGCGCAGCTGGCAGAGCTCTTGCAAGCTCAAGTGAAACCAGAGCCTCCAGCCCCAGCACAGCCTGTTGAATCGGGCGAGCATGGGGGGCTCCCGGTCAGTGCGCCCCCCGTCGGCGGCTGCGCAAGCGTAGGACACACGTGGCGCTACACGGACGTGGCCGACTCCCCTGACCCACCTGGACGAGGGCGGGGGAGGCCCTCCTCTGGGGAGCCTCCCGGAAAGGACTGACAACCGCGGGTGTCGGGCAGCGTGCGTGGGCCCACGCTGCGCCACGACAGGAGGCGCTGGCGTGCTTGCATTGGAAATGCCTTGTCGGGGGGGAGCCCACGGCAGGGGTGCCCAGCACGCGAACATGAGCGAGCGGGCGGACGAGAGACACGCGCGAGCTGTGCGTGCGTGCGAGGGGAGGAGCCGAGTGTGTACGACGGGCGCCTCCTCCAGAGGATACTTAAGTGCCCGGACTAAGGCTTGTTTGGCCCGGGGTGAAAAAGACGACCGATGACCCGTTTGCTGCCTGAGAGACCGCGAGCGGAGCGATCTCTGCGGGACGGTGGTGCACCTGGTTTGCAACAGGTTATGGGCCCAGGCTCACTACTGCGCATCCCCTTTGGCTTTTCGGAGTGTCCGGTTTGGCTGTGGCGGCTGCCGGAGGAGACAGGCGACCCGGGGTGTACGGTACAATGGGCGGAGGAGTCGGAGGAGGACCTTGAGGGCCTCCGCGAGCTGTTGTGGATCCTCCCCTAGCCGACCCCGGCGGCGGAGCAAGCAGAGATCAGCGCGGGCGTGACGGCGCCGGGTGACCTCGGCGCGACGGGCCCGGCGACGGCGTGACTTGATTCGGGCGAGCGGCTCGGCAAGATCGCGCGTGGCCGGATTTGTGGGGACCGGCAAGAGTCCCGTTGCGGCGGCAGCGGCCAAGGTCGTGCGCATCGACACGATGGGTGATCGCGGGGAGTCTGCTCCCCGGATCACCTCCAAGTTGGACGTGGCCAACAATCTCTCCTGGTCGCACGAGGTGGAGTACGCCTTGCGCTACCGCGCCCTGTGGTGCCCGAGGACTCTGAGGAGGCAGAGGTGAACCTCGAGATGACGCCGCATAAGATGCGGCTGCGCTCGGCTTCGGCCGAGAAGAACGCGGCTGCCAGCGGCAGTGGCGACGTCATGGCGGAGGACGCACGCGCAGCGGCGCGGGCGCAAGAGGAGCTGGCATCGGACCAGGCTGTCGCGGCGGCGGTCGCCGCGCAACGCGACCGCGCAGAGAAAGTGCGCGTCGTCATCATGATGAGTGTCAAGCCGCACCACGGTTTTAAGCTCCGGCGATACACAAACGCGCGGGACCTGTGGGCGGCGCTGGTGGCAGAGTTCAAGCCGAAGAGGTCGGCGCGGGCGAATACGCTCCGCCGGCAACTGAACATGATTGCGATGAGGGACATCGAGTCCCCGGTACTCTACTTAAACCGGGGCGGGGAGCTCGTGGGGCAGCTAGGGGAGATGGGGATCGACATCGATGATCACCACCTCCTGTCCGCGCTGCTCGCGGGCCTGTAGACACGCTTCGAGTTGACCCTGGCGGTAATGCAGAGCAACCGCAACCCGACCCTCAGGGAGGCGCTCGAGGACCTGCAGGCGGCCGATGACCGCGTTCCCCTCGAGTGGGCCAAGAGCAAGCGGAAAGGGGCAAAGGCGGCGGCCACGGACGGCGTGGTGCTTGTCGAGGCGGCCTCCGCACGAACAGGCCGCACGCACACGCGGGCCAAGATGAGCCCGGAGGAGCGGACGGAGCAATTCAAGAACCACACCTGCTACAAGAGCCAGGAGAAACGCCATCTCAAGCGAGACTGCCGCAACAAGTACAAGCCGCGACCGACACCGAAGGCTAACGCGGACGAGGTGGGCAACGCCGGAGTGGCGAATCTGGCCTGTGTCCCCGCGACGGACGCCGGGATGGGTCAAGCGAACGGCGATTGGATCGTTGACAGCGAGGCGTCAAACCACATGTGTGGCGACGCCATTGCCCTGAAGAACGTGCGTCACGCCCATCTGGTCTCCGTCACGATTGCAGACGGGACGGTACGCCGCGCGGTGACGCGCGGGATGGCGGTGCTGCAAATCATGGGCCCCAAGGGCGCCACGACCTTGCGGCTCGATGACGTCCTCATCCTCCCGTGCATAGCCATGTAGCTTTTCTCGGTGCGCACGGCGGCACGACGTGGCTTTCGCACCGTGTTCAAGGAGAACGAGGTTGTCGTGGTGGACGCGAACCAGTACAAGATGCGCATGGACCAGGCGCGCCTCGAGCCCGACTGGGACCTGTTCGACGCGGCGATCGTGGCCGAAGTCGATGCGCTCTGGGCGCATGACACCTGGGAGCTTGTGGAGCTCCCCCATGGCAGGACGCTCACTAAACCGTCATGCTGTGCGAGCGCAAGCGTGGCGCCGACGGCCAAGTGACGAAGCGCAAGGGGCGGTACGTCGTGCGGGACGACACACAGACCTACATGCAGGACTACTTTGAAGTGTGGGCGCCTGTGGCGCGCTACACGACGCTACGCGTCTTCCTGGCGTACTGTGCCAGCCCTGGGCTGGCCATGCAGCAGATGGACTTCGCCACGGCCTTTCTGAACGGGGACGTGGAGGAGGAGATCTACATTCCTCAGCCGCGCGGCTACGAGCACGGCGACCCAGTGTGAAGTCGATGATGTTGAGTGGGTGCGTTGTTTTACTAGGCGCGGCGTTCCCAGGCGTGCGAAGGCGCGCCTGATATCCCTCAGGCCAGCTCTGCCGCAGCGCCTTCCCAGGCACCCCCAATGGCGTGGCCGACAAGGCCCGCACTACACCTCCCAGAGCAGCTCCCGCACCTCCGAAGGGCGCCCACAGCCTCACACTCAAGGCGCCGCTCCCCTCTCAAATGTCCCCCGGAGCTCAATCCCAAATGGGTTCCCCGCTGAAAGATATACAAATAAGTACATGCAGTGTCGCCTGACAATTGCAAAGACTTACGACTTACGCAAGCGCCAATTGTCCCTGGGGGACTGCGAAAGTACACTTCACACTCCCCCCACTACCCCAGGGATAGTTGCAGCCACCCGGTCGAATTCCCGTCATCGAAAGTCCGTGCAAGGCTCTCCGGGGACGATCCGACCGACGGGTCTAAAGCCCTTTAGACTCCCTTCATGCAGAGGGGTCTAAAGCCCTTTAGCCCCATGTCCACAAGTCGGTTTTTTCAACCGACCTCCGATGGGGCCAAAACAGGCCCGCAAGGATGCCAGAGGCATCTCCGGGCCTCCCTGGTGCCCGTAGGACCCCACCCGGTCCATCGGGCACCACCCCCAAAATGACCGTTCCGGCCGGGGGTCTAAAGCCCTTTAGCCCCATGTCCAGAAGTCGGTTTTTCAACCGACCGCCGATGGGGCCGAAACAGTCCCGCGAGGATGCCAGGGGCACCTCCGGGCCTCCCTGGTGCCCGTAGGACCCCACCCGGTCCATCGGGCACCACCCCCAAAATGACCGTTCCGGCCGGGGGTCTAAAGCCCTTTAGACCCCTTCCGAAAGTCGGCTTTTCAACCGACCGCGGATGGGGCCAAGGGCGGCCTGCAAGGGTGCCAGAGGCACCCCCGGACCTTCCTGGTGCCCGTACGACCCTAGCCGGTCCATCGGGCACCGCCCCCCACAATGGCACATCTGCCCCGGGGCTAAAGCCTATGAGACCTCTTCCAAAAGTCGGTTTTTCACCTGACCTCGGATAGGGCCCAGGGAGGTCCGGGCAGGTGCCTGAAGCACGCCCGACCCGTCCGGGTGCCCGTACGACCACATGTGGTCCGTCGGGCACCACCGGAAGAGGGCCTCAAGCACTTTAGCCCCACCGCCACGTGTTGCAACGACGCCACGTGTTGCAGCAGCGCCACGTGTTGCAACGGTGCCACATGTCGCCGATGCCGCCACGTCGTCGCCACGTCCACGCCACGTGTCGGGCCCGGAACGATCTTCCAGGCCGCGCCATTCAAGCCCGAAATCTTGAAATCGGCGCCCGGGCCCGACCAGCCGGATGCGCTTAAGCCCTTTAGCGCCCCACAGCCGGGCAGTGTGATGACGTGTCTTAGCACGTCGGGTCCGGCTCAAGCGCTTCCGCCGCCATTATGGTATAAGTGTAGCTTCCCCGATAAGTAGACTTTGAGTGACCGTAGTTGATAGTAAAGTGTAGTCTATTGCCCAACAGGACAAGGAAGAAGACGTTTTTCCATACAACATCCTATGGGGAGCCGGACGCGCCCACGATGGCGAGTCCGGGCCCGAAGGGTTTTAGTGCAAGAAATACGGCGGTCGAATAGACCACAGGATCCCCATAAAGGTCGATCGTAGCAACCGTCAGAATAATCATGCGAAAATGGAAAAGAAGGACAGATACACAAAGGAGATAAACAATACAGAAGTAACCTCCCAAAGGGTGTCCCACAAGCAAGTCCCGCAATTAAAGCGATCCAAGCCAGTCAAGGAGGCTACTTGGGGCCAAGTCCAAATTCCAGGGCGCCATATGCTACATACCCCCGTTGGAAGCTTCGAGCCGTCCCGGCGAGCTTCCAGGACCAATTGGGGTCGGGGAGGGCATGAGGCAGGGCCGTCGGCCGCGCGCGCGCTGACGCAAGCTGCGTTGTGGGGCGACACGTGCCGCGGGCGTAGTGGGACCGCGGGTCGGCTACCCATAAGAGCGGCGTTTCGGTAACCTCGGCGGCACGCGTTGGGCGCGGTAGTCACCTGTCGGTCGTTGACCTTGTCCGGGTAGTCGTTTTCCCTCGCCGCGGGGAAGGCGACGCCATTGTTGCGCGGGCCCGCCGCAGCCGCGTTGGCTCGGCGCGTGGCCCCAGCCTCCACGGCTTGTTGGTGCGGGTGGTGGGACCGCGGACCGTGCATACTGCAGATAAGACCTAACCTGGTCGGGGCTCGAGCCGCCTCCTTTGGGTAGGGAGGCGTGCGCGCCAGGACGTGGAGGGTTGGAAGCACGCTAGCGACACGGGCACGCCGACGGCCGAGCACTCCGAGCATACGCGCGAGCGCGACGGCCGTCTTGTTCCCCCACTTCCCCCACATCCCCTATCCCCAGGCCTGAGGCCAGCACCACGGTAAGGGTGTCACCTACCCCAGTGCTGGGGGCGGATCAAGACCGACAAGGCCAAGGACAAGAACGACCAGGTCAAGTTCAAGGTCAAGGACGGCGTCGCCAAGTACAAGGTCGGCAAGGACAGGCGTGAGAACGCCGTCGGCAGTATGAGAGACGAGATTGAGGTGGCACCGCCGGTACCCTTCGGCTTTCGGCTGCGTAACCCCTCTGCGACGGGTATGGAGGACCACATCCCGGTGGCCGCCGACGCGGACCCTTACGAGGCGGCTGAAGTTAACCGCCTCCGCGCGCGTCTCTGCCTCCAGCAGGCGCGCTGGCCGGCTCCGCCAGGGTTCGTCGACGTCGAGTCGCGCGGCGGCGACCATCACGGTACTCCTGTGTCCCGCATTCATGGCCAAGCGAATGCTGGTCAGCAGGTCGGTATGCGACAGACGTACGAAGTACTCGTGTATGCTAACGAGCTCCTCCGGTTTGGCAAACCGTTGCACCCGCTGCATCGACGGCTGTATGCCTGGGCATTGCTCTTTCCCATCCGTCGGACTGAGACGTTCGAAGTTGCCGCCAGCAACTTTTGCCGCTTACTGCGCAACTGGCCCAACGGGGTGTTTCTTCACCGGCACCAAGCCTTGGGGCTGTCGGTGCCTATCGCGCAGGAGGCGGTTCTCGAGGATTACCTCGACCGGCTTCTCGAGCTGAAGGACAAGGACGACCAGGTGGTCAGTGTGACCGCCGGTCCGCATATCGGGGAGCTTGACAAGCCTTTCCTTCCTCCTCCGTTCCCGGCGTGATGCCGTCGCGCAGATGACGCGCAACACAGGAAAGGTGTTGGGGTGTTGCCGACAGCTTGGTGCGGCGGCTTGGTGCGGGCGCCATACGTCTTTGACGTACGTCGTTGGTTGCCGACGCCGCCGGCGTGGATCCGCGACCAAGGTGTTTGGGTGGAGCCACCGCCGGTGTTGTCATACGTTACAGCGGCGCTGCTCAACCCGGACAGTGTTGTCTGGAAGGAGGTGTACGACGAGTACTACGGCTGCTTGTTGGCGGGTTGGGTCAACGGACTCCGCGCTGACAGCGTCTTCACCTGGCTTCCGCCGTATGTCGTTCGTGACTTCGACAAGCTCGACGTGGAGCGTATAGTCGACATGCCGGACGGCGTAGAGATCTTGGAGGTCTATCGAGACATGCGTCGAGCTCACGACGAGATCCCGTGGGGTCGGGTCATGAAGGACGTCATTCGTCGCCATCCCGACACGCAGGAGGCACTACAGGTGATCATCCAGAAGGACAGCAGTTGTGCCCACGGCTTTGGGCTGCGCTTTCCCTGTGCGGGCTTCGACTGGGTGCCGGATTCGGCCGCCGGTCGTAACGCCATGGGCGGTCGGGCCCCCGGCCGCGTTCCAGATCGCCGATCGCCACCGCCTAGTCGTCGTGGGCCGGCGGCCGTTCCGCCGCGTGCCGGGCGTCGTGTTGCGGCGCGTTCGCCGTCGGCTGAGCGCGACCGTTCTTTGTCGCCGTCGGCCGATGAGGAGCCAGCTTGGGTTTCACCGGCGGTGCGTAACGCGGGTGTTGCCCTTTTCGGTTCCCGACTTGTCCGATCCATCGGGGATGAGGTGGTAACGCGTTGCGCTTCGGCCGCCGCCTTGGCCAACGCTTGGTTTGTCCAGGTCGGCGACCTCAAGGCCGGTTTAAGCAGGGCCGACGGCAAGTCAAACCGCGGCGCGGCCGAGACGTTAGCCACGACGGTGTCGGATGCTTGCAGCCGCACGGCCAACTTCGAGGCGTTCCGCAAGGCGTTGGCGGACGCGAAACGCGATCGTACGATTGCGGTCACGCCTAGCCGCTTTCATGTGCAGGCGTTGCTTGGCCGTCGGCCTCACGAAAGGGACGATGAAGAGCAAGACGGTCGGAACACGCTTCGCCGCAACGCGGTGGACGAGGGGGAGGGCGATGGTAGCGCGACGCGCGGGTGGTCGGCGACGCCGTCTCGGCGGGGCACGTGGCGTTCTCGTACTCCGGAACGCGAGGGGGGTGACGATGAGGAGGAGGAGTAGGCCGACGGCCAGTTGGTGTGGTGCATTCTTTGTGAAGGGTTCTTGTTCGTGTTTACTTGCATAAATGCATGTCGTACCCGTGTATGAGGTGAAAGATGGCTACGCCGTAGTGGTTCTCTGGCCCTGGGCGTATCTCGTACTCAAAGCAGTGAGCCATTGCGGTTGCAAACCACGAAGCGTGCTGCCAGTGAGGCATAACCATAGTGTCTGCGTGCGAACTGCGGAGTAACTCCTGTTGGGTGACGTCGACGACGTGCGGCGCTGGGCATGACAATATATTCATGCCGTCGGCGGTTGGAATCTCGGCCGGCGGCTTATGGTGATACTCTACATGCGCTGGACGTGTAGGATACACGTTAGTATACGGTCCGTATCGGTTATTGAGTACTTCGTACCGGGGGAGCCACGCCCATGGGTCATACGGGAGGTTTGGGACTGCTCGAGGGATGGTTCCCCTCAACCAATTAATGGGTTTACACTCGTGGGTCACTTGTGCGTGGCGTGTCCATGACATATCTGCCTTGATGGTTCCTTGTACATCAGTGAAAGTCGTGATGACTTGTAGATTCCACGGGAGTTGAGGCGTGTTGGGAGGGGGTCACGTGGTGATCAGACGCGTGGCTTTCGATTTGTGGCCGCGTGGCGATCGACGTGTCGGTTTTTCCCAAGAATATTCGTCGATTTTCATCTTTTTCTGTCGAAGGTGACGCCAGACCATGTTCCTTGGAAGGGCTTCTAGTGGTTCCCACGGGTGATCCTTAGGTCCGTACTCAAACCACCACACTTTGGCTTGGTGTTCTCCGTCGACTTGACGTACGCCCATCAGCTTGTCGATGACAAACTCGTCTGCCACCGGCGGTGTTGGCTTTGGCTTGTCCAGCTCGTCAAGGAGTGGGTGTGGTATGCTGTCAGCATCGGTCGGGCGTGGCGCCGTGGTGACATGGTCACTGTTGACCCGCTTCTCTTCCCCATCGACGTCGATGACGTAAGTAGAGGCGTTGGAGTCAACGACCACGAAAGGGCCGACGGCCTTGCTCTGCAACTTGTGTTGGCGTCCAAGATTGGTCGTGTACACGTAGTCGCCGACTTGTATCTTGCTGTTACGTGAGCCCACGTTCGTGTCGTAGTGGCGCTAGTAACGCTGCTGTGTCTTCCGAAGGGCTTCTACCACTTGAGGTATCTGTAAGCGCAGCTTCGCCATGAACTCGCGCTTGCGCGCAAAGGGGGACCCATCATTGAAGATGCCCTTTGTCTTCAACGACGTGCCGGGCGGCAGGTTGCGAACCGACAGGTTTGGGATGCGCCGTGGAATGATAAGTTCAGATGGGGCGACGCCCGTCGACCGGTGCGGCTGGCTGTTGCATGCCATGGTCAATATAGGAAGTAGTTCATCCCAACGGGAAGCATCGTCGGCGACGTAGTGTCGTAGCTGCGTCGCCATCGTTCGGTTGTACCGTTCGACTTGACCGTTGGTCTGTGGATGATAGGACGTCGTCCGCACGGTCTCAACGCCTAGCATCTTCATGACGGCGATAAAGAAGTTCGACATGAACTGTGGACCTTGGTCCGAAAGGATGAAGTCCGGCGGACCATAGCAAAATATCCAGGCATCGATGATGGCCGATGCCACTGACATGGCGGTGATCCGCCTTAGTGCGACGCACATAGGCAATTTGAAGAACCGGTCGGTTATCACAAGGATGAACCTATTCTTAGCCTTGGAGGCTGGTATGGGGCCGAAGATGTCGACCGACAAACTTGTCAAGGGTTCTTCCGCAGGGAATAACGTCAGTGGCGACGTATGTTTGCGTAACGCAAGACGATTTTGAGCGCTCGACGTGCAGTTAGTGATGGTCTTGTAGATGTCAGAGATCGTCGATGGCCAGTAGTAATTGCGTCGCATTGTGTAATACATGCGGTTTCACCCAGGATGGGCAGCTGTTGTAGCATGATGCTTCAGCTTGAGCAGGCGCTCTTGCAGACTTGATGGTATCACCAGTTGGTCGCCATGAGGCAAGCGCCTATATATGGCATGACTTTCATGTCGAAAGAAGTCCTTGGCCGTCTGCTTGGCGATGCGGCCGGCCAACTCGGTGCGAAATCCGTCGGATTGTTGAGCTTCGACGATGTCGTCAAGCTCTACGGGGGCCGGCATATCGGTGCCCGTATACCTCTTCGTCGACAAGCCCTTGGCCGTCTCGGCCAATGCCAGACAAGGAATGTCTTCGTCGATTGGCTCGGGTGTTGCACCATTTGCCGTGCGTGACATAAATTCAGGTACGTGGTGAGAAGCACTTGGCTTGTATTGTACATCAAATGTAAACTCGGACAGGCGCAGCCGCCAACGCATTAAGCGTCCACTTGAGTAAGTTGTACTGTATATCCAGCTTAATGCTTGATAATCCGTGTGGATTAAGAACCTGTCGCCGTCGAGGAAGTGCCTCAGCTTGAGTACACTCCATACATCGCCAAGACATTCACGCTCCGTCGTGGAGTAGTTGCGTTCCGCAGGATCAAGCCCTCGGCTCCAGTATCCGACAGGATGTAAGGCAGCGTCATCTTCCTTCTGAAGAAGTGTGCAACCAAGCTGGTCGACACATGCATCCACGTCGACGACGAGCTCCTTGCCTGCCTTTGGCGAGGACAAGATGGGTGGCTCGAGTAGCGCCTGCCGCAGGTCCTCAAACGATGCTCGTGCAGCTTCAGTCGGCTCGGGCACAGTTGGAGGAACTTCGGCTGTTGTTAACGCGTTCAGCGGTTTAGCTCTTTTGGCAAAGTCTTTGACGAACCGTCAGTAGACGCTGCACATCCCCAAAAAGCTTTTCAGCTGTGTCTTCGTCGTTGGGAACGTCGCGTTCTTCAACGCCTCTACGTTTTTGTTGTGGACATGAATTTGACCTGGGGTGATAAAATGCCCCAGGTACTCTACCTCGGTTGAAAACCATTTGCACTTCTCGAGGTTAAGGGTGACCCCTGCTTCACGGAGCCGTGTTAAAACAGTATCTACGTCTTTGACTTGTTGCTCCAGTGTGGCTGAGAAGATAATGACGTCTTCAAGGTAGACAAGGCATATCTGCCACTTAAGTCCTGACAGAATGATGTCTAAGGCGCGTTGGAACGTCGCCGGTGCGTCGGTTATGCCGAACGGCATGGTAAGCCATTCGTAGATGCCACAGTGCGTTGTAAACGCCAGTTTCTCGCGATCCTGCTTGCGCAGTGGCACTTGCCAATGACCTGCGGTGCAGTCAAGTGACGTCAAGACTTTGGCGTCGCCAAGCGAGTCCAAACAATCCTCCATGCGAGGCAGCGGGTACGCATCTTTCTTCGTGACATTGTTAAGTCGTCCGTAGTCAACGCAGAAGCGTGCCATCCCGTTCTTATTTGGTACAATTACCACGGTGCTTGCCCAAGCGCTAAAGCTGGCTTGAATGACATTCATTTTCAACATCATGTTGATTTGATCTACTATGATCTGGCGTTTGAACGCCCCGTACGATACGGTTGTGCCCTGATAGGCAGCGTGTCTGGAGGTGGGACCACCGCGTGTTCTGTCGCATGGATGCGGCCTAGCGTGCCATTCCACATTGAAGAGTGCTTCTTAAGCATCTCGCGGATCTGGGCTCGTAGGTCTTCGGGAGCCTCGTCGAGGTCCAACTCTTCAACTGGGTCGTCGACCTCCTCGTTGTCATCCGACTCTTGTTTGTCGTCTTGACCTTCGCCCTTAGTGGGTTTTTGTTTCTCGTCATCCACAGCAACCAACATAGGTCCTTGATAAGGTTCGGCGAGCGCAAGTGTACTGTTCTTTCGAACGATCGCTTGGTCGGCCCCGAAGTTGCAAACTTTCACCAAGAATGGTTCATCAGGCTTAACTGTGGCGACGCCACGTGCTAAATTCAACATCTTGTGACGACAAAGTCGGATGTTGGGTGACAACAAGACAAGACTGGGGGTCTCACAGGTCGCCATCACCCAGGCCTCACTGCGGCCGTTGACTCGCACCTGCTTGCAAGCACGTCCCTTGGCCGGTTGGTCCTTCCAATGGCGTTGCCATTCATCTTTGTATAGCGTCGCTAAAATGGGCGTTGGCCTTGTGTCTTTGTCTGACGGACACATCTTATCGTCTTTCCAGACGATCTTACGCTTCTGCACCAGAATGGCTTCGACGTTTCTTGTAATGAACTCCGTTCCAAGAATACACTTCACCGACAGGTGTTGCGCGACAAGAAAGCGGTCGAAGACGCGAAGCCCTCCGGCTTCCACATGCAAGTACATCGCATACTGCGTGTTAACCTTGTTGCCGTTGGCATCCATGATGTTCGGTGAATAAGACAGCGGCTCTGCAATTGTTTGCCAGTTTGGCGGTAGTACGTCCGGACGGATTAGGTTAAGGCCTGCGCCTGTGTCGACAATGGGTCTGATACTGCGCGTAGCGCGTAGAGTCGGGCCAATGCCAGCCGAGATCTCGTAGTGTCTATACGTAGGGCCTAAGAGCCGTGACACTTTATACCGTTTGGTATCCCCTCCATAGCCGGGAAACCCTGCTAAGGGTCCCCGGCCTACTCGTTTTTCGAGTCAGGCTCGGGTTGCCCTACGTCAGCATGCTCGACGTCGTCGTCACTGACAAAGTTAACTCTCGACGGCTGTCGCTCCCGTTTACAATACGGCTTACGGCATTGCATCGCAAAGTGGCCGGGCTCGTTACAGTTGTAACAGATGTCGGTACGACTTGGTGCGCGCAGCCGCGATGGTGCACGAGGTGCCGACGGCGGTGGGCCTTGGATCGGGAAAGGGCGGTCGACCGTGGGCGACCGCGGGTGATCGGCGTAAGCCACCTTCACCGGCGGTGTACGGGGCGGGCGCAATGACTGCCTCAGATTGAGCGCACCTTCCCAATACATCTGCGCAGCAGAGACTGTCTCTGCGAGGGTACGATCCGGAAAGTGTCCGTCGAGGACGCGCACGTTAGCTTGGACAAGCTCTGACAAGCCATTGATGGAAAAGTCCTTCACATCTTGAGCATGGAACAAGCCATCCAGGCGGTCGCACTGCGCCTCGAAGCGGTTTTCGAATACCGTCGGTGTCTCTGAGTCGACTCGTTTCATCGTCATGATGTTGTAGTACGCCGTTGCCAGTGTGGCGTGCGTAGCGTACTTGAGTAGCAACCAGTTGACGGCCTCGCCGTAGGTACTTAACGTGAAAGGTTTGTTTGCCGATCTAGAGTTTAACGCGTTTGATAACGAACTCTTTGCCGTACCGGCAAGTCAAAATGCTAACATCGGGAGCGCTTGACCATGAGAAAGGCCGGCGACATCATACGCTCGACGAAAAGTCGCAAGGAACGTGAACACACCAAGTGGATCGGAACCTGTAAAAGGCGTTTGGCCGTGAAAGGCACCGTCCAACCGTCGGTTCATTTTATGCGCTTTCTCTACACAAGAGGGCGGATAAGCTGTGCTTCGACGCAAGATAAAGTACGATCGATAGTCCAAGAGCGACTTAAAGCGACTATTCGCTGGTCGAATGACTTTACTCTTTTCTCCCTTCCCGTCATGGCGTGTCGGCTCGACGCGACCATGCGATCTATTAGCAGACGGCTTGGAGATTGACGGGGAACTTTCACTGGTCTCGGAGCCGGGTGGCGTCGACGAGTCGGAGGGTGAGCTACCCGATCCGCCGGGTGACGTCGATGACGATACCGATGGGTTGCTACCCGACGTCTCGTCGTCATGATCGGTGGTCCGATGGACTCGATCTTTGCGCTTCGACGTCTCGGCGTCTTGGCTTAGCTTCGCTAGCTCTCGCCGGAGGCGTCGGACATGCCGATCCTTGTTCTGTTGTTTCTTGCGAGCAGAATTGCTTAAGTGCTGCGTCGATCTTTGGCCGACGGCCTCGACACTAGCTTCTTGAGCGTCTTGCGGCCGGCGAGTGAGTTCCGCCGTTAGGCGTCGTTCCCCACTCGTTTGGCTCTGCTGCAAGGCGTCGACATTGGCAACCAACGAGGAGTTGTTGTTTTGTAGAACTTCGTTCACCGCCTCCTGGGCCAACAGCCTGGCCCGAAGTGCTTCCACTCCAGCCTGCAGGCTTTCCATCGCCTGAGCCTGCGAAGACCCAGACGTCGTCTTAGGGGGTTCGCCCCCCGGTGGACGCAGCGTGGCCGAGCCACTACCACCGCAAGGCGGGACGTAGCCGGCGGGCAGGGCAGGGCCCTTACCCTTGCCGTCGCGACGCGATCCGTCGGCGCCTCCGGGCGACATATCGCAACCAAGTCCAGAGACTTCTAGCCAGGTTAGGCTTGCCCCGCGCACCAGAAGGTGAAATCAAAGTCCGACCGCTCGAAGGCGTGGGGTAGTTACACGGAACCTACGCCCTGCGCAACTGGTAACCAGTAACCGCAACAGCAACAAAAATGCCAGCGGCAGTAAGAGACCGGACCCGGGGACGTCGTCCTACAAGTACAACGAAGGCAGATCCCCTGCTGCTGCACCATATATGGTATAAGTGTAGCTTCTCCGATAAGTAGACTTTGAGTGACCGTAGTTGATAGTAAAGTGTAGTCTATTGCCCAACAGGACACGGAAGAAGACGTTTTTCCATACAAAATCCGATGGGAAGCCGGACGCGCCCACGACGGCGATTCCGGGCCCCAGGGGTTTTAATAAAAGAAATACGGCGGTCGAATAGACCAAAGGATCCCCATAAAGGTCGATCGTAGCAACCCTCAGAACAATCATGCGAAAATGGAAAAGAAGGACAGATAAACAAAGCAGATGAACAATACAGAAGTAACCCCCCAAAGGGTGTCCCACAAGCAAGTCCCGCAATTAAAGCGATCCAAGCCAGTCAAGGAGGCTACTTGGGGCCAAGTCCAAATTCCAGGGCGCCATATGCTACAGCCATGCCCAAGTCGGGCCCGACACCAGCTGCGTCACGGAAGACCTTGAACGCCGGCCCCGGCAGCGCCTTCGTGAGCCCGTCGGCAGGCATCTCAGCGCTCGGCCGGAAGTAGAAGGTCACGTCGCCGCGCGCCACGTAATCGCGCACCAAGTGGTACGCAACGTCCACGTTCTGAGTGCACCCCGTTGCCTCGGGGCTGCTGACGAGCGCTAGGCACGCCTGGTTGTCTTCCCCCATGGGAACGGCGCCACCGTCGATGCCAAGCGCCGATAAAAGCTTGAGCAGCCAAAGTGCCTCCTTGGTTGCCATCGCGGCGGCCACGTACTCGGCCTCAGCTGTCGAAGTCGCCAACGTCGACTGGCGCTGCTCCCCCACGAGACCGGCCCGCCGTTGAGGGTGGAGATGAAACTAGTCTTCGACCGACGAGCGTCAACGTCGCCCGCCCAGTCGGCGTCGACGTACCCTGGGAGAGGCTTGTCGGCGCCGTACGCGACCCGAGGCGCGTAGCCCCGCGAAGGCACAGAAGCACCCCCTTGCCCGCGCGCACGTGGTCCTCCTCGGGGCAGGCCATGTAGCGCGACAGCACGCCCACGGCAATGGCAATGTCCAGCCTCGTCGTTGTAGACAGATAGAGTAGGGAGCCGACAAGTTCGGCATATCGGTTGCTGTCGGGCAAGAGATTCTCCCCCGTCTTGGCCAGCTTGGCCCCCAACACCATTGGCGTCTTGATGGGCGTGGAGTTGGACATCTCAAACGCCTTGAGAAGTGCGATAACATCAGGCCCGTCCATGGGTATCGATTTTGGTCGTGAATATTTCCCTCCGAGCATCTTGAGACAAAGAATTTTCGCACTTTTGGTGTCGGGACGCGAGTATTGGTAAATGGAATATCCAAGGATGCCGCCACCTGGCGCACGGACCTTCTCGCCCTCGTCGCCGCCGTGGCGGCGCACTCCGCCGCGCCTTTATCGGGGGCGCTGTGGGCGCCAGCGCCCCGCGGCCGCGCCAGCTCCGCCCCTGCTGCCCCAGCCGTTGCCGCCCGCGCGGACGCGGCGGACCACCCCCCCCATCAAGAACAGGCCCTCGGCCAAACAGGGGGGGGGCTGCCCGCGGCGCTGACGTGGCGCCGGCTGCTGTCGGCGCCCGCAGCCGTCACGCAGCGCGAGCTCTCCCTCCCCGCCCACGCCGCCCGGCGCCCCCGCCTTTACGCCGGCCTGTCTGGGTGGGCGCGGACGGGGCTGGCGGCGGTGCAGGGCGGGCGGGCTGCCCTGTGGCTCACCGCGGTCCCGTCCGACCGCGGTGGCCGGGGGCACATCACCGGCTCGGCCATGCGCGTGGCGGCGCGCCTCTGGCTGGGCGCCCGCCCGCGCCCGGACCCTCCGCGCCCGCGCTGCGCCTGCGGGGCTGCGGCCGACCCGGCTGGCCGACACTTCCTCTCCGCCTGTCCCTCCCAGGTTGCGCGGCGCACCGCCGTGCATCACCACATTGTGGCGCTTGTCGCGGCGGCGCTGCGCCGCGCCCTGGCGTGGCGGGAGGTGGACGTGGAGGTCGGCCTGGAGGGGACCGGTGGGGACCTGCGGCCGGACCTGCGCGCTACCGCGGCGGCCACGGCCGCCGTAACCTGGGGTGACGTTTCGGTCGCATGGCCGTGGCCTGACGCGGTCGCGGCGCGGGTGCGCACGTCGCATTTGCGGGCGGTTGCGGCGGCCGAGCGCGAGGCGGCCAAGCGGGCCGCCTACGTGCCGGCCTTGCCCACGACGGACCCCCCCCACGCTTTCACCGCTCTGGTGTGGGAGGAGCTGGGCCGCGTTGGACCCTCGACCGACGCGTGGCTGAAGGCCGCGCTTGCCGGGCCGCAGCTTGCGGCGGTTCGTGCGGGGCATCTGTTGGACGTCTCGGTAGCGTTCTGACGCTCGCTTACGTGGGCGGTCTCTGGCAGTTACGCCGCTTGCACCACCCCCGAGTGCGCGGTGGATACGACCTCTGACCTGGGATCAACGTAGGCTGACGTGTTGGCTTGGCGGGGGGGTGACTTTGGCGTTCCACATTTTCTGAGGGGCGGTACTGGTCGGCATGCTGACAGTTGTCCAACTTCATGTCGATTTGAAGAGTGCCGGTGATGAGCACCGCACTAGTTAGTCAGAGCATGCTTATCCCTGGGCTAAGCCACCCAATGAAAACAGAAACCAAAAACGCGACTTGCCCGCATTCTTGCGGCCGCTCAGCCGCGGCGCTTGCATGTCGCGCAGCTTGCACCGTGTCGACACATTGCCGTGAGCGCGGCAAATCGCGCAGCCACCGTGTATTGGGCCGTCACGGCCGTCCCGCGCAAGTCCGTAGACACCACCTGTCTAGAGAAACCAAAAACCCGACTTGCCCGCATTCTTGCGGCCGCTC
>Ga0209831_1001709_pt1 | contig 19788 bp, 17 predicted proteins | sample Maine_Asex4_meta_FD_187451 | JGI IMG/M metagenome (GOLD analysis project Ga0209831, IMG submission 187451) | Marine algal microbial communities from Maine, USA - Maine_Asex4_metaG (SPAdes) (version 2) | ecosystem: Host-associated > Algae > Red algae > Unclassified | place: Maine, USA | collected...
AGAGATAATATATCGACCTAAAGTTGTGGATGTAGAAAGGTTTGTTAAGATTTATTTTTTGGAAAACAAAGTATCTGTTTCAATGGGATTTCGGTCCCGCTATCCTCTCCAATCTTTTTATTCCGCAAGCTCCATAAAAAGGATTTTCGTTAAACACCCCTATCGGGTTTAGGTTGGTGGTTGTGGGGCTTCGTTGGTGGGTTACGTATTTTGACATCTAAGAAAAAGAAAATATTATTTATGAAAACATCATTATTAAGTCGTTCACGCCAGTAGCATTACAAATTTAATCCATTGCTCATTTTGATAATCAATAAAGAGTAGATTAAATATGATGACTTGCTACATCATGAAATTTTGTAAAAAGACTCCTTTATCACGGTATTCCGGTATTTTTTAATAACCTCAAAAAAATGCTTCGCTATTAAAAATAATAAACCTACGTTTGTGTTTTCTTAAACTATATTTAAAAATTTTATGCAAAAGATCACATTAATTTTATTCTCATTATTGCTTACAATTGCATCCTGTAAAAAAGACAAAATTGAAACACCAACTATAAAAAAAGGCGATCTAAACGTTTTAGTTACAATTAATGGATATGCCAAAATTGAAGATGCAGAAGTTTACACCAATCCACCAACTAAGCAAGGAATAACGGACGAGTTTGGTTCGGTATTATTGACAGATTTAGAAATAGGAAGTTATGAAGTTTTTGCTACAAAAGAGGGTATAGGTAGTGGTAAATCAGTTGTTAATATTATGGAAAACGACCTTGCTCAAACTAATGTTAATATTCTTCAAGGGGTAAATGTAGATTTTCCGCCTTCTATCAACGTTATTCTTCCAGCTCAGCCAGCTGAGTTTTCAGAAGGTGAGGAAATTACATTTAGTGTGGATGTAGAAGATGATGAAACAGCAAAACAAGATTTGAAAGTAACTTGGGAAAGTGATTTAGACGGTTTGCTACATAATGTTAAAGCCGGTATTGATGGGAATGCTACATTTTCAACTAAATCATTAATAAGGGGTATTCATCAAATTACCATAACAGTAGAAGATTCAGATGGCTATACTTCAATCGCAACTATAACAATAAATACTCAAGCACCATCAAGTATCAATTTATTAGAACCAACAAAAGAAGCAGGTAAGGTAAATTTAGTGTGGACGGAATATACCAATGATGATTTTTTAATGTATGAGATTTATCGCACTATGGGAGAATGCACTAATCAAGGTCAAACATTACTCACCACCATAAATGATAAAAGTGTAACAACTTTCATTGATGAAAATCCTCCTTTTGAATTTCGAGTTTGCTACTTCGTAAGAGTTACAAATATTGACAATAATTCAAGAAATAGTAACGAAGAAACAGTTGACTCACCATCAGGTCATATTTTCAATTTTGTTCCTACCAATTTTTTAAAACATCCAAGCGAAGAGTTTGTTTATTTGGTTGACCGTGCAGCTCAAAAATTAATAAAATTTAATTACAACAATTTAGAAGTAACTAATGAAATTAATTTGAAAGGAACAATTGGTCATTGTGATATTGGCGATAATGGTTTTGGGGTAGAAATTTATACACCAAGTAACGACGGTTGGATATATGTATATGATGCAGATAATCTAAATCAAACCACATCAATAAATACAGGTTTATCCAACAATAGTGTAGTAATAAATGGTTTAGGACAAATTATTGTTTCAATGTATCCATCACCTTGGTGGGAACAGCCAGTTAGAACTTACTCAAGAGATAATGGTATTAATTTAGACGGTAATGGAGACAATGAAGGAGATGTATTAAGAATGATTCCAGGTAAAAATGAAATTATTTCTATTACAACAAGTGTAAGCCCAATTGATATGGAATATTTCAAGTTATCAAATGATGGTTTGTTTGAAATTCATCAAAATGACCAATATCACGGAGATCACCCCTTAGATCCTAACATATTTAGAATTTCTCCATCAGGTAGTTATTCTATTACTTCACGGTTAGGAGCAGTTTACTTAGCAAACAGTTCAATGGAATATAAGGGGCAATTGCAGCGTGGTTCATTATACTTTTCTGATTACGCTTTTAGTGATGACGGTTCGATTATTTATGCTGCTACCAGCAATAGAAAATCCATACAAATAGGTAATTATCCTTCATTAGTTAGAGATGCCGAAATTTTAACAAAGGGTTTCCCCATATTCATTATAAAAGATGGAGAGAAAATTATTTCTTTGAGTAAATCAACTGAATATTCAAATAATACTGGAATAGAAATTATTAATTTATAAGCTTATTGCTTTACTATAAGGACAAATGAAAAGGTACAATTGGGCAATATGTTTATCCGGAGGTTGGGTTTTATTTTTTTGGAAATAAGCAATTTGCTTTGTTAGAAATTGTGGCTTTTGTTTTCCTTTTTGCTTGGTTGGTTTGTTCGCCCTTTTTTCATTCCCCCCCAACCCAACACCGTTAGAGATAGTTCGGCTGAACTTTTGAGATGAGAGATGTCACCTTCTTTATTACTGGCAATCTCGCGATGAAGATGAAAGATCAGACGATTGGGAAGATCAAATTGCTGATGATTAAATGAAAGATAATCATCTAAATAAAAGTAAGCTCCAAACTAATTTCCCATTAAACAAAAGCAAACACCAACTTTCTGATAATGAAAAAAATCTTTAGCAAGAGGACTCAAAGATTTTGAAGAAGGTCTTATTACTTAATTTTTGATTTAGAATTGAAAGAAATACTCGCCTACCATCTTACAGAAAAAAAATACCAACTATTTAACTACCAAAAACAAGGCTTTAAGTTTGAAGATGGTTGTTTCATTAAACCCAACTTTGAAGCAGTTTTTGAATAAGCCAACTTAAAAAAGCATTATTACTAAGCAATTATTTTGCTTAAAATGAAATGCGCATTAAGGGTGGAAGTAGTTTCTACAATATCATTATTTTTGGTAAAAGAAAAAACCTTAGTTTAAATACTTTTCAATAAATTTAATGCCTTAACTTCACATTTTATAGTGCAAAATAAACTAATACATTTTATAGAAAAGGAACAACTGTTCAACAGCAAAAGTAAGCTGATTGTAACGGTTAGTGGTGGCGTAGATTCTATGGTTTTGCTATTGTTACTTCATCAATTAAAATTTCCTTTGGCAGTTGCACATTGTAATTTTAAATTGAGAGATACAGCAGCAGATGATGATGAATTGTTTGTAAAAAAAGCTGCAAATAAATTGAACCTTCCATTTTATAGCACGAGTTTTGAAACCGCAACTTATGCTAAAACAAATGGCATTTCTACCCAAATGGCGGCTCGTGATTTGCGCTATAATTGGTTTGAAGAACTTAGGAAAAAATACGAATACGAATTAATTGCTACTGCTCACCATCAAGATGATAATTTGGAAACGATACTACTCAACTTAGTAAAGGGAACTGCTTTGCGTGGGCTTAGTGGTATTGCCCCTAAAAACGGAAAGGTTGTAAGGCCCTTATTACCTTTTACTAAAAATGAAATTTTGGAGTATGCCGAAACTAATAAAGTTAAATGGCAAGAAGATGTTTCTAACGCATCTAACAAATACGAGCGCAACAAAATACGACTTGAGGTAATACCAACCCTAAAAGAAATGAACCCTAAGTTATTAGAAAATTTATATAAAAATACTGGTTATTTAAGAGATACAGAACATATTTATGCCAATGGGTTAAAACATCATTTTAAAAATTGGTTAGTAAAAAGAGGAGCGGAAGTTTACATTCCTATTTTAAAAATATTAAAAACAAAAGGTTATGCTACTGTATTATACGAATACCTGCACCCCTTTGGTTTTAACGCAACTCAGGTTGAACAAATTATTGAAAGTTTTGACGCACAGGCCGGCAAACAATTTTTAACCACTACTCATCAATTAATAAAAGATAGAACGTTTTTAATACTTAGCCCAATAACTAATGAAAGTAAAAGCCTTCATTTAATTGATATAAAACAAACAGAATTGCAAGTAAGCAATGGAACTTTTACAATGCAATTAGATCGGTTTAAAGAGCCAATGCTACCCGAAAATTTTAAAGACTACCTACCAAAAACAGAAAGTGAAGCTAAACTGCAATACAATAAAATAGCTTTCCCTATAAGGCTGAGGCGTTGGCAAAAAGGTGATTTCTTTTATCCTTTTGGTATGAAACGAAAAAAGAAAAAGCTGAGCGATTTTTTTTCTAATCTTAAATTATCGATCTTAGAAAAAGAAAAAGTTTGGATTTTAGAAGATGATAAAAAGCGTATTATGTGGGTAGTAGGTTATCGCATTGACGACCGTTTTGCTATTCATAAAAAAATGAAACAGATATATTGTATAAAATTTAAAGAATAAATTTTTTAAAAGGGTAGGGCTTTTATAGTTGGTTAAAATAAATATCTAATTGATTTTGCCTTACGTTCAAATACTGTTTCATCACTTCAATTTCGTCATTAAAATTATTATTGTCTTGGTAGGGCCATCCTTCAATAGGCCACAATGCAAAATTCTTTTCTACTAATAAGCTTAACTCATCAGCGTAATTATCAATTATATCACTTACCGGTTTTACACCTAAAATTTGTTTGTCGTTTAGTGCTATCCAACGTTTTTTTAGCTGCTTGGTGTACCAATTACATTGCAATAATCGGTTAAGCAAAATTGCACGTTGCGGTTTTATAGGCATATCTATATTTAAACCATTATCACCAAATCTGCCAAAACTATGGTCGTAGTCCCAAGGTGCAATTTGTATTAAATTGTTTTTGCTTTTTTTATATAAGTAGAAATTTTTCAAGATGCCATCTCCGTTATTTGAGTATAGTAAAAGCAAATGCCAATCTATAATATTGCTGATATTAAAAACGGTAGCTACTTTTTGGCTAAACAAAGTATCATTAGCGTTCACCAGAAAATTTCTAACAGCATTTAGATAACCTGTTTTATCAAAATCTTCAATATTAGGATATGTTTGTTGATTATAGTTTTCAATATCTTGCGGCATAAAAGTGGCTAAATCTTCTCTAAAAATAGGCGGTTCTTTAAATATAAAAGCTGCAGTATCGGGCTTTTCAATCTTTAAAGTAGAGCGATCTAATCGTTCCATCAAAACATATAAGCCTGCATATTGTTGGTTTAGATAAACTTCAATGTATTTCCAATTTGAAGCAAGGTTATTTATTGGGTTCATTTTTTTAAACAACTCGTACGACAATGTATGCCGCATAAAACTTTTGTCAATATAATTGGCATTTAATATCCAATCATCATCAGGCAGCAAACCTCCAATTGAAAAATCACCTTTTAAGTTAATTTTATAGCTATGTTTATTATATATTATTGAAAAGCCTCCTCGTCGCTCAATTTTACCGGTAACCAACAAACTATCTTCATTTTCAATAAACACTACCTTACAAGGTATTTCATTATCAATAGGTATTTCTTCTTCAACTTCAATATGCACGCTAAGCGGTTTATTGTGTAATACTTCTACACTTGGTTGTTTATCTTTTTGGCAGCCCAATACAAAAAATACCAAGCTAAGGTTGATTATTAATTTCAGACAAAAAAATGTTTTCTGATATATCTGTTTCATTACCTTGCGTAAAATGGCATATTGCTTTACGAAAATAACACAATTTCAGCAAAGAACTTGCTTGTTGTTAAACGTTTACTAAACATTTTAAATGAAATTTCATTTGGTAAAAAGTTTATGATAACTTTAAGCTATGAAAATTGGGCTTTATGGTAGAGTATTGAGAAAAGAGCACATTGCATTTGTTCAAGACTTGATTAATAACTTAGATAATCGTGGTATTTTTTATACCATACACGAAATGTATTATGAGGTAATTAAAGATAAAATTCAATTTAATAAGCCACCAGATTTGTTTACTTACAATAGCAATATTGCTAAACAAATAGATTACCTGCTTACACTTGGTGGCGATGGTACTTTTTTAGATAGTATTAAAATTGTAAGAGAAAGTGGCGTAAAGGTATTAGGAATTAATATGGGCCGTTTGGGCTTTTTGGCTACAGTAAGCAAAGCTAATATTAATAGAGCTTTAGATGCTTTAATGGCTAAAAACTATGTATTAGATGAACGTGCTTTATTAGAAGTGAATATGGCCAACCCTGTTTTTGGTGACTTAAACAAAGGCTTAAACGAGTTTACAATTTACAAAAAAGAGTCGTCTTCAATGATAACCGTTAACGCCTATATTAATGGCGAATTTTTAAATTCTTATTGGGCAGATGGCGTTATTGTAGCAACCCCAACAGGTTCTACAGGTTATTCGTTAAGTTGTGGTGGGCCTGTAATACAACCTGCCAGTAATACATTAGTAATTACACCAATTGCACCACACAATTTAAATGTTAGGCCTATAATAGTAGATGATAGGGTAGAAATATCGTTTGATGCAGAAGGAAGGCAGGAAGCTTTTATTGCTACATTAGATAGCCAACACACGACAATTAGCAACACCCATTTACCCAAAATTAGAAAAGCTAACTTCAAATTGCAATTAATTCGCCTGCAAGAAAATAGTTTTTTAGACTCCCTTAGAAGCAAGTTAATGTGGGGTGTGGATAAAAGAAATTAGGATATAAAAAATACTACTCATCTAACAAACTTCTTAAATAACGGTTACTTAAAGAACCACCACTAGTGCAATTGGTAAGCACAATTACTGTTTTTTCGGCATAAGGCATTCTAATAAAGTAAGATCTAAAACCTTTCCACCATCCGCTATGATAAATTATTTTTTTGTCGCCCCTTTGTTGATTAATACGCCAGCCCAAACCGTAATTATCGGTTTTGTGTAAACGACTATGTTTTGGGGTAAAGGCCTTTTCTAATGTACTATAACACAACAAAGTTTCATTGTATAAAGCTTGGTCAAATTTATATAAATCTTCAACGCTGGCATAAATACCTTTGTCGCCTACTACACCATTAAAGTGCGAATCGGCAATTCTCCGACGACGGTTATCGTGTCCCCAAGTAATTTTTTCTGGCAATGGTATTTCATCTTTTACGTGCACATAGGCATTTTTCATGTCCAAAGGATCAAACACAAACTCTTTCATAAAAGAAGCATAAGATTGCTGAGAAACCTTTTCAATTATAGAGGCTAATACTGCAAAATTACTATTTACATAATTGTAGCGATAATTTGGTGGCCAATATTTTTGAGGTTCATAGGTTTCCATCATACACAACACATCATCGTTATACATAGTGGTTTTGCTATTGGGCCAATGCATATCACTAAAATATAAATATTCGGGCAAGCCAGATTTTTGTGTCAACAAATTTTCAATGGTAACTTTTTTGTACGGAAAATTTGGTATAAAACGCTGCACGGTATCAGTTAAATTTAGCAAACCTTGTTCATACAATAACAATACTGCAATACCGGTTAGTGGTTTGCTTACAGATGCAATTTGAAAAGGTGTGCTGGCAGAGATGCTGTCTTTTTTATGTCGTAAATCTGCAAAGCCAAATCCATCTTTGTACAAAATCTCTCCTTTTTCAGCAAATAATACTGCCCCGTTAAAAGTGCGGTAGCGATGCTTTCTTTTAAAATACCTTTCAATGTCTTTCGCTTTGCTCCAATCAATTTTTTTGATTGCTTTTTTTGGTTTTTTTACAAGTTCTGATGGTGTTGGTGGCCCTGTAAAGGTTCTTTCTATCTTTATCTTATTACAAGAAAAAGATAGCATTGAAAGTAGTAAAATTAAAACGGTGGAATTTTTCCAAATAAACAAACTGTACGAATTCTTTTAATGATTAAAAAAGTTTTTTTAGTGCATAATATTGGAATGCAAACATCAATATTTTTTTGCTAAATATCAACTCTTATTTAACGTATTAACATTAATTTTCCTTCGTAAGCTTGGCTACCATCAGTATTAGTAGCAAATATTAAATAAACACCCGAACTTACGGTTCTACCAGTATAATCTTTTTGATTCCAAACTACCTGCCCACCCAACGATTGTGTGTCAAACACTAAATTGCCAGACACATCTGTAATTTTTACATTCGAGCCATCTACCAAGTTCTTTATATTTACTGAACCATCGTAACCTGGTTCTACTGGGTTAGGAAAAACCACTACATCGTTAAAACTGTTTTGCCCTCGTGTGGCATCACTTCTGTAACTCATAATACCATTGCCTGTACCTAAAAACACGTCGCCCGAATTTTCGTTAACCGCAATATCTACTATTCTGTTAGAAGGCAGAGGGCTGTTTTGTGTGGTGAAGTTTAATAAGGCATCGTTACCATCATCACTTAATAACCAAGCGCCGTTGTTGGTGCCTACCCATTTACGGTTGCCATTATCAATTGTAATACAATTAATAACATCCGATTCTAATAAGGGGTTGGGGTTGCCGTCTATATCAACAATTGGTATGGTAGCATCGCAACCATTTTCGGTAAATAGTTCAAAGGGACAATAAAAAAGCCCAATACCTGCATTTGTACCCACCCATACTATACCATCTTTATCTTCGGCTAAAGAAATAACCCGTGAGTCTGGCAGGTTTCCGCTGCCCACTTGGTTGTTTAAAAATACGTATTGATCGTCGCTTGTTACACTAATATCATTGCCATAATTGTACACCAAAATACCTTGTCTATCGTAAACCATCCAAATATGATTGTAAAATTTTGAAGCTATAATTTTAGTAACCGTTAAAGTTGATGGATTGAAATTGGGCTTAAAGCTGTGCCATTCTCCTTCGTTGGTAAGTACTTTAATGGGTTTTTCGGTTTTAATGTTACTCATCCATAAATTGTTTTGGCTATCAAAATCCATATCAACTACTCCAATTTCGTTACCCAAACTCTTTTGCAAGCCGCTATTGTTTTCATTTAATTGTATTATCGACCCATCAGTATTTATTTCGAAAACCCCATAAATATAAGTGCCTAAAAATGCTTTACCATTAAGCGGATTTACTGCTACCGAAATAATATCGACAAACTGATCTTGCCCTAAAGTATATTTACTTTGATTTTTCCAAGAAATATTATCGTAGGTATAAATCCCTGCATCTGAATAAGAAATATTGCTTCCGAAATTGCCTGGCGCAGAGCCTCCAGCTACCCAAAGTGTATTATTTTTATCAACTGTAAGTGCATAATTATCTTGTTTGCGAGGGCCATTGGGTTGAAAGTTGCTAATTGTAGTATTTTCAATTTTGTTTATGCCATTCCATAAATCGCCAACAAAAACAGCTTTATTTAGAAACACGAGATCGTTGGGGCGTTGCATTTGGTAATAAGTAAATTCTTCAAGTAGTGTCTTATTTTTTAATATGATTACTTTGCCAGTTCCTTCAACTAATGCGGTAATGTACAGCAAATCCTCTTTTATAGTAATTTTATTAATTTTATCCGCTTCGTTAAGGGGGTAATAAATATTCCATTCAAAACCATCAAACCATAAAATATTATTATCTTTTATGGCATAAAATTTACTGCCGTTATTAGCAAAACCAGTTACTGGTCCTGGTAAAATATTTTGTTCCATATCGTGCAAAGTCCATTCTTTTGCATCAAATAAATTAGGGTTGTTTTTGTTTGCTTGATAAATGCCTTTGTCGGTAGCTACAAAAATATGTCGATCGGTTAAGGCGATGTCATAGGCTTCTAAAGCAGTGCTACCATCGGTTAACGAATAGTTTTCTAATACCACTTTGCTTACGATGTCAATTACTAAAACCCCAAAAGTGCCACACAAATAGGTGAGGCTATCTTTACTAAAAATTTTGTTTAGCCGCTTTTGGCCTTGTATATTGGAGTTTTTTATGTCAGAAAAAGTACTTACACTATTTTCATTATAAATGTCTATCCCAAAATCATTATAACCTATAATTAATAATTTTTCGGTGGTGTTGTAATGCACTTGAGCCACATTTACGCCAGAAAGCCCGTTAACGGTGCTTAGTCGTGTAACGCTATTGTCGGCCGGATTAAAATATAATACGCCACCAAAAGTGCCGGCTATTACCTGCGCACCATCGGTTGTTAATGAGTTAATATTATGGAATGGTAAATGGCTTTGCCAATCGCCAACCGCCACATTTTGTGATTTAACGCATAAGCAAGTAAGTAAAAGGCAGTTTAAGCTTAAAAGTTGAATAATTTTCAAATATGCTAATTTGAAGATTTAACGTTAAATAATACCTTATTAGTATTAAAATAACTTTACAAATTAATACAATTGCATAAAATTTGAGGTTTGATTATTTTTTGTAAACTATTTTTTAGTAATGCCTTTTCTTTGTGCGGGTTATACGACCTAGCGAGCTTTTTTGATTAGCCTCGACAGTAGTGGTTATACCATTTTGGGGTTGGCTTTTGAAGCGTTGGCAAAATGGTATTTGAACGGATGGCGAGACCAAAGTTTTTACGAGGATACCCATTTCGCTTCAAAAATTTATTTTGAATTTTGCTTACTTATTTTCTACTTTTTTTTGTTTTGAAAAACTAATATCGCTCACCATAAAAATGGCAATAAAAATTAATGTACTGCTTATAATTTTAATCCAATCTAAGCTATCTCTGCCAATAATAATGGCAAAAGTAGTGGCAATAATTAGTTGAAAATAAATGTAAAAACCAACTAATGAGGCATTTACCCTTTTTAAGGCATAAATATTTAAGCTATAAGTGCCCAAAGTGCCAAATAAAATAACGTAGCTTATGGCTAACCACTGTTTTGGTGTTATGCTTTGCCAGTTGGTTTGTAATACATCGTTAATGGCAAAGGGCAAAAAGCCAATTAGGCCAAATAAAAATACCCATTTTAATACGGTAAAGGGTTTGTATTTTGCCATTAACGATTTTACGTAAACCAAATAAAACGAATAGCTAATTACATTTACTGCAATTAAAAGGTTGCCAAATAAACTTCCGGTAGTGTTTTCATTTCCTGCACCACCCAAAATTAAAATTAACGAACCGGCTAAACCCAAAAAAATGCCAATCGCTTTTTTTAAAGTAATTTTTTCTTTTAGCATTAAGTAAGAAAACAATAACACCACAACTGGTGTGCAAATAACAATTATGGCAGCATTTATGGGGCTGGTTTTTGATAAACCTAACAAAAAAAAGCTTTGATTAATGGTACAACCTGTTAGGCCACAAATAAATAGTTTAAAAATGTCTTTACGGTCAACTTTCTCCTTATTTTTTAATACTAAATGAGCCAACCACAACAATACAAAAACGCAAAATATGCGCAAAAAAGTTAAGGTAAGCGGCAATATTTCGGCCTGCATTGCCTCTTTAGCAATTATATAATTAAGGCCATAAAACAGACTTACGAAACTTAGTGCTAAATGCGCCGACCAGTTTTTCATTTTCATTTTTAAAAGATGGCAAATGTAGTTAATTAGTATGGTTTTGTATTTTGGTAAGATGATAGATTTGTTAGTATTATTTTGTGTGTTGACCAACCTTTTATTAACTTCTAACTGTCTATAATATAAATTTACAAAAATCTTTTTATTATGAAAATACTTCAATTGATTACCCTTGTTTTAATAGTAACAATTTTAGCAGCTTGTAACAAAACTACTGAGCTTGTACCAATAAGCGAAGTAGATGAAACTGATGAAGGTTACGTTTTTGATTGCACTTTTGTAGAAGATACGGCTACCGCAGAAGGTTGGTTTAACGAATTTGAGGCTGCTACAATTGAAGAATGTAATGCTAATCAACTTACGTTAAAAGAAGATATTGAGCAAAACCTAATTGGCGAATGGGAATTAGTTGGGCAGGCATCGGGCTGGGCAATACCTGTTAATTTGCCCTGTGCGCATATAAAAATAGAAAAAGAAGAATTGGTTTTCACCTTTAAAAATGCACAAATTGACACAGTTACCAAACATACTTGGAAGATTGAAGAGGATACCCGTTTTAATGAAAAAATATATGAATTAACTGTTGAACCGCCATCTTATGGTTTAGGGATGCATAGTTTTTGCAGCAATTTTATGTATTATGATTACACACCTTTAGATGGGGACATGGTTTTGTATGAAAAGAAGAAATAGTATAAAAAACTACTATTTCAATATGTTTAAATCTAACTTAAAATCAACTAACACATCTTCACCACTTAGCGTAGCATCAAAACTATTTACTATTTGTATACTACCATCTTTTCTGTAAATGTAGGCTTTCTGTTCAATTGGGTCAATTAGCCAAGCAAGGTGTGCGCCATTGCTAATCCACATCATCATTTTATTTTGTAAAAATTGAAGTCGATCAGATTTTAAACGCAATTCCACAATAAACTCTGGGCAAATAGGGGCGAAAACTTTTTGCTGTGCATCCGTTAAAGCATTCCACTTTTTGTTAGATGCCCAAGCAGCACTGGGCGAACGTTGCGAGCTGTCTGGCAAAGTAAATCCAGCACTTGATTCGAAAGTTTTTCCTAATCGGTTTTTTCTATTCCAGATAACTAATTCTCCAATTATTTCTGAATTGGTATTTCCAGTATTGCTGCCAGTTGGTGGCATAAAAATAATATTTCCTTTTTCATCTCTCTCAAAACTAAGCTCATCATTTTCTAAACAAAAGTGAAAAAACTCTTCGGCGGTCATTTCTTCAAAAACCTTCCCTTTAATAATACAGGTATTGTTGCTAATGAACATCTGTTAAAGGTACGTACTAATTAAATAATTTGCAAAGCTATTGTTAAAGTACTGCTTAATCTTATCTCAAATTATGAGCAATTAATTAATTTTGTATATTAGGTTTTGATGCGTAAAATAGAGATAAGAACGGTGAACGTTGTGCAATATTTGCAACCTTTAAGAGAAGGCGGCTCGCTGCCAGCTATTGTAAAAGCCGACGATGATTTTTTGTATGTACTAAAATTTAGAGGCGCGGGGCAAGGTAAAAAGGCCTTAATAGCAGAATTAATTGGCGGAGAATTAGCAAGGGCGATGGGCTTAAAAGTACCAGAATTGGTATTTATGAACTTAGATGACTCGTTTAGCAAAACAGAACCCGACGAAGAAATTCAAGATTTATTAAAATTTAGTGTTGGGCTTAATTTGGGCTTGCATTTTTTATCAGGAGCTATTACCTACGATCCGCTAACCTCAAAAGTAGATGCATTAACCGCTTCTAAAACGGTACTTTTAGATAGTATAATTACCAACATTGACCGTACCGCCAGAAATACAAATTTATTAAATTGGAAAAATGAATTGTGGTTAATTGACCACGGGGCAAGCCTTTATTTTCATCATAATTGGAACACCTGGGAAAGCCATTTGGGCCGTACTTTCCCCAGTATAAAAGATCACGTGCTTTTAGAGAAAGCAGCTAATTTAATTGAGGCAGGCAAAGAAATTGAAGCCTTAGTAAATGAAGAAACCATTACTGAAATTGTGTCTAATATACCAGAAGATTGGTTAATAGAAGAATTGAGCATTTTAAAGCCTACTGAAATGAAAACAGCTTATATTAGGTTGCTCAATTCAAAATTAAATAAGCTACAATTATTGGTAAAAGAAGCGATAGATGCAAAATAAAGTTACCTACGAATTTGCGGTGATAAGAGTGGTACCTAAAGTTGAACGGCAAGAGTTTATGAATGTAGGGGTAATTCTCTTTTCAAAACCAAAAAAATATTTGGATATTAAATATGAAATTAACGAGAGCCGCTTAAAGGCATTTTCAAAAAATATTGATATTGATATATTGAATAATGCACTAAAAGCTTGGGTATTAATTTGCAAGGGCACACCAAGCGGCGGAAGTATTGGGCAATTAGAATTAGCAGAAAGATTTAGATGGTTGGTTGCCAGCAGAAGTACCATTATCCAAAGTTCAAAAACGCACCCTGGCCTTTGTAATAACCCTACAAAAATTTTAGAAGATTTGTTTGAGTTGTATATTTTATAGTAAAAACTTAATATGGCATAGCCTTTTTATTAATAAAAGCGTAAGGTGTGCTAAGCATCTTAACCCCAAAAATTTAAAACAAATTAAGCATAAAGCCCTTTACTTAATTTTGATTACTTAATTTTGCACCAAATCTCATTTTAATGGAAAGCCTTTTTTCTTTAGATAATATTTTCACTTTGTTTATGCTTATTATGTTACAAGCCGTTTTGGGCTTCGATAATTTGTTGTACATTTCGTTAGAGTCGCAGCGAGTAGTAGCAGACAAGCAAAACTATGTACGCAAAATAGGCATTGGCTTTGCCATTGTGTTGCGTATTGCTTTATTATTTGCGCTGGTTTCTGTTATTGAATATTTTAAAGAACCACTTTTTGAAATACACAGCTCTTTTGTAGAAGGAGAATTTAGCATATACAGCATTATCGTTTTACTGGGAGGTGTATTTATTATGTACACCGCAGTAAAAGAAATTTGGCACATGATTTCGTTAGAAGATGACCACGCACAGAAACGCGAAACCACCTCTGTTGGCAAAGCTATTTTTATGATTATGGTAATGAATCTCGTTTTTTCGTTCGATTCTATATTAAGTGCCATTGCCTTAACCGATGTTTTTTGGGTAATGGCAGTAGCTATAATAATCGGTGGTTTATTAATGATATGGTTATCAGAAAAAATAACCGACTTTTTAAAACGCAACCGAATGTATGAAGTTTTAGGTTTGTTTATATTATTAATTGTTGGGGTAATGCTTGTTTCAGAAGGTGGGCATTTAGCGCATCTAAAGTTTTTTGGCAATGCAGTTACCGCAATGAGCAAAGCCACCTTTTACTTTGTGCTGTTAATATTGGTAGTAGTAGAAGTAGCGCAAAGTAAATACCACCAAAAACTAATGGCCGAAAAAGAAAAACATTACGATGACGATAATGTATAAGCACTAACAAATTAATCTCGTAAAAATTTTCTCCATAAAAAAATTATCGTTAGCATTAGCAAAAATTTTAGAAGCGAAACAGTTGCCCTACGCAAAAAATTTGGTCCCGCCATCCGTTCAAATACCATTTTGCTATGCTGCATTGCCGCCCTGCAAATGGTATAACCACTATTGTCGGGGCTAGTTTTCTAGCTGTACCCAGCCGTACTAAGCAACGCTATAATACTCCCACTACTTGGTTTTTCGCTTATCAAACCCCATTTTGGCCAAATATTCAACTATAAACGGGTACTGTTGTTTTAAAGCAATATGAAACCATCTATGTACCTCACCAGTACGTATTTTATCACCAGCGTTCATTTGGTTTAAAAACTTATCAGTAATGTGTTTTTTTCCTTGGTTTAAATAAATGCCCGTGTTTTCAATATCATCAAAAGATTCGCCAAGCGCAATTTTTTGAAACAATACAAAATAATTGCTCTCCTCTAATTTTGTGATATCTTTTTTCTCTTCAATTTTTAATTTTTCAACTCTTTCTCCTTCTAAAACTTGCCGGTTCGATCTCCACTGTAATTTTAAATTCGGATCCAATTGGCCAAACCTGTTGCCATCATAATCTGGGTTGGGTGTTTCACCAAATTCTCTCAACATTAACCACTTTTTAATGCACTCTAACAAAAAAGATTTTTGCTCACCTTCGGTAATATTAAAAGTATCTTTAGCTACGGCAGCAATACAGCCTCCTAACAACATATCTTCTAAATTTGAACTGGGCGGCACCTTTATGTAAGAAGAAAATGCAATTACTTCCAAATTATCGTACAATTCATTTTGGCCTTCCTCTAATTCGTTATTGTAGGCTTTTGCCTTTTTTTCCATCAATTTTTTAAGTATTAATTTACCAGTATAAAAATTGTTGGTTACATCTTCTTCATTTTCAAAAAGCCAATCTAACAATATAAAATCAGGCTTAGCATTTGTGTTGTCGTTTAAATAACTCCACAACCTTTCTTGATTAATAATCTTTTCATCCAACACATTAATTTTAAAAGAGTACTTACCTTGCCATGTTTCTATATCAAAATATTCTTGCGCTCTTGAGTTGAAACGGTTTTTTACTACCTCATCATCAACTATCAAAACATTAATTTTATCTCTCATTATCATTAAATTTTTACATAAACTTTTGGTATTAATATGTCAATTTTTGTTCCCTTATGTTTTTCGGAATAGTCAACATTAACCTCACCTTCAATTTTGTTTACTAAATATTTTACGGCCATATTTCCTAACCCACGTCCTTCACTTTTGTCATAGGCACCATCTAAAGATTGTTTAAACATATTATTTTTTATATGATTGGGCATTCCCTCACCATTATCAATAATACTCAACACCAAACCATTTTTATTTAGTTTAATTTCAACTTTAATTTTCGGTTGAAGTTCATCTTTTTCAATCTCCATAAAATGCTGAATACAATTGATTAGCAAATTAGCGATTATTTCAGATATGTATATGTTGGGTATGTTTTGAATAATGATGTTTTTATTGCCTAACAATTCATACTCAATATTGTGTTCACGTAACGGAAAATATAGTTGTTCAAATTCGTTTTCAACAACCGTTTTTAAGTTAAAATCTTCTACATGAGTAACGCTTTCAAAATTATTTTTTTCAAAGCCCAAAAGACCTAACCACCGCATAAAGCTTTTAAAAGTATTAATATAAATTTGAAAATCGCCACCGAAACTAATAAGTTTTTCTCGCAATTTTTCTTCGTTCCATTTGGTTAAGTTGAGCTTTATGTTTTGTAAAGCGGTGTTATTAATATCAATATAATTTCTAAACCTATGGTTTAGTAATTTAATAATATGGTTTTTTTGTTGGCGAATTTCGTTGCGTTCTTCGTTAATTTCAAAATAAGCAACAACAGGCGTGAGCATATTGGCAATGGCTTTCATTAAATCAATATGATCTTGATTAAAGAAGGCTTTTGAGTCGTTTTGCAAAGAAATGATACCGAGCGGTTTTTCATTTTGGTTAAATACCAACGGTACACAAATTATAGACTCTGAGGTAATGCTGTTTTTTTTCAGATCATTTTTTGTAATTATTTGGTTATGATTTTGAGAGTTGCGTTGAAAATTTTGTTCTGCATAAAGTTTTTTACGCCCGTTGTAAAATGGAAAATAAATGCTTTTGGCAGTCACTTTACGAATTTTTGCTTCTTCGTTTAATAACATTCCCTTTTTATCAACCTCAATAATTTTAGAGGTTATTTCTTCTTTTTTTCTGTTAAAAAGTACTGCAGTAAAACCACAATCTTCTTTCATTTGGTCTTTAAATTGATTAAATATATCAATTAGGTATTTATTTAAAAAATCAAGCTTGCCTCGTTTGGCATCAAAATTTTTTATGGTTTCTAACACAGCAGATGCATTAAACTGCAAAATTTGTAATTTAGCAATTGTTCTTTCTAGCTCTGTATTTTTTTTGCTTAGTTCATTTTTTTTATTCCACCAACTTAAGGCCGCTAGCGCTAGTAGGGCGGCAACTGCCAATATTGCAAATAGCAAGTAGGTTTTAATTTTGTTGTTTTCTTTAAGTATTTCTTTTTGCATAATACTTAAAGCGGTGTCTTCAATAATTTCAAAATTAGGAAAATCACTTACAATTGATTGGTAAAAAAACCAGTTGTCTTTATTTTCCGATTTCCAACAATTGTCTTTTGTAAAAGTATTTAACTTATCTGCTAAGGCAATGGCCTGGTTTTCTTTACCCAAATAAAAAAGCGCCTTTTGTTTTCTTTGGTATAATTCTTCTAAATGATAAGGAGAACAGATTTCTGTTTCTAGTGTGTTTATAGCTTCGTCAAATTTATGTATTGATTTTCTTATTAAATTATCATCGTTTTTTAAAATGCCTTCACTTAAATAAACTCTGCCTAATTCGTTTATGGCATTAGTTGAAGATTCTATTTTTCTACTTTGCGCACCAAAACTATAATAGTTGAGCGTGGTAAGAGGGATGAGCAAGTTTTCTGCCTGCGCAAAATTACCCATTAGCCGTTCTACTATACTTAAATTATGTTGTGCACCCTGTTTTAAATAAAATACATCTTCTGAGTTAGATTTTAATGCCTCAATTTCATTTACAACAAGATCTAATTGGTTTTTAATTACATTTCTCTGTTTACTATTTAGTTCTACTATTATTTTTTTAAAGTAAGATAGTACCATGGCATGATAGCACCTAATCGAATCGTTTTCTGTAGTAGCAGCCTGTAAACCTAATTTTAAAAAATCGAATGGTTGCTCAACAAACCAATCTCCATTTTCATTGTTTAATGTTGCTAAAACTCTATAAAATTGTGATTGGTTATTGCTGCTTATTGAACCTAAAAAATCTTTATAGCCATTTTGAGTTATATTATATTGTTCTACAAGTTTTATAAAGTTGCCTTTAAGCTCTCTGTTTTTTAAATAGTTATTTATCGTAATTTTTAATGAGTCGAAATCGGTATTTTTAATATTATTGGCTTCAAATTGTATTGGACAAAATAGAAGCAGTATGCAAAATGTAAAAATATAACTTATTTTACTCATACTCATATAACACAAAATTACGTAGTTCTGTTATCGAATGATGGGGAATTGATAAGATCGGAAGTTATTATAGTAAGATTTAGAATTAGCATAAAATACGGTAGCGTTTAAATTAAGACGTTTCAATATTTAATGACCAACCTTTTTTTACTGCCAAATACCGAATTACCATTACGCTACCCATAGAAATTAGCATACTCAAATTTTTAAATGGCAACAGTTCATTTAAAAGCAAGTAAATAATGCCGCCAAACAAACAGGCAGTAGCATAAATTTCTTTTCTAAAAATTAGTGGAATTTCATTTACCAAAACATCTCTAATTACACCACCAAAACAAGCCGAAACTACCCCCATAATTAAACAAACTTCTGTATTTAGGTTGTAACTCATCGAAATATCAATACCTAAAATGGTAAATAAGCCAATGCCTATGGTGTCAAACAAAAACATCCCTTTTCTAAATTGAAGTACTTTGCTTTTAAACAGATAGGCAATAAGATAAGCTCCTAAAATAGCAAAAAAATAATTTCTATCGTTTAACCAGCCAACAGGGTGTCGGCCAATTAAAACATCTCTAATGGTACCGCCACCTATAGCGGTAACAAAGCCAATAATTAACGAACCTATTAAATCAAATTTTTTATGGATTGCGGTAATTACTCCCGATATAGCGAAAATACAAGTGCCAAGTAAATCAACAAAATATATCCAACTCATAATTTATATTTAACGAATATATTTAATCTTCTAAAAACCTTGTTTGTTCTTCTATTGTAGCCAACCTGCAAGTTTTGCTTTGGCCAAAAAAACGATAGCGGTTGCGGGCTATAAAGTTGTAAAACAGGTTTCTAAAGCCAGTTGGTAAAAAGCTAAAGTAGTACAGCCAATGATAAGGGGTAGCTAAGTGCTTTGCTACGCCTAATACGGCATCTGATTTTTGAAAAAGTTGACCATGTTCAAAAAAATAAATAGTAGAAAGCTCAGTACTTGCAATACTAAATTTACTTAAAAACTGCTTTGCAAAAGGTGATTGTAATGAGCTAAATTTAAGATTACTTTTGGCATTATGTTGCAATATAAAATTAACAGTAGTGTTGCATAAATTGCAGACACCATCAAAAAAAACAATATAATTTTCTTCTGTATTCAATTACTGCAAAGATACATTAAAACACTTCAAAAAACCTTTTAAGGGCGTTTTTTGAGCATTGAAATGTGGAAAACCTACTTCACTTATTGCTTAAAACACAAAATTTTTTACATT
>Ga0209831_1001710_pt1 | contig 19760 bp, 20 predicted proteins | sample Maine_Asex4_meta_FD_187451 | JGI IMG/M metagenome (GOLD analysis project Ga0209831, IMG submission 187451) | Marine algal microbial communities from Maine, USA - Maine_Asex4_metaG (SPAdes) (version 2) | ecosystem: Host-associated > Algae > Red algae > Unclassified | place: Maine, USA | collected...
GGGGCCGTTCTGGAAGCACAGTGGGACCGAGTGGGTCACATTACATTATCGGACCGTTGCAGAAGGCCAGTGGGCCGAGAAAAAAAGAAAAAACCGCGATGTCTCATTTTTGGGACACGCACCATATCGGACCGTGATGTAGTTATCTAAATTCAGTGTGGTGAATCTCGTTCCTTAGGGCACCGTTACATTGACGAGAGCGTGGATCGTGGACCAATAAGCGAATATAGACACGTTGCACGAATAAAAGAGACACGCTTTGTTAGTCCATCATTGCTAGGTTTGCTCTTAAGACCGCCTCCAGCGGCTCTTTTGGTGTTTCATGGCACAGGAAGCCACGTGATTGGATCGGTCCAACATTTAGGGCTTTCTATTGGCGGTTGCGGTGGCCGGCAGTGGGGTTGGAAAACATATCACTGACTGCCTCCACGTCCTCAGTTTTTCCTGCGGAAACGGATGTAGGCCAATCAGCGCATGACAACTACTCAACAGGCGAGATGCCCTCGAGTCCACTACCAGTGTGAAAGCCGGACTTTGATCTGTCTTCGGCTCTCATGCGGAAGAGATGACATCCAACGAGCCCAGCTCGAAGAGGAACAAGTTTGCTGCTCGAGCCGATGGGGGTCAGATGGGTTCTTTTCATATCATTGTGTTCAACTCAGAGCGCTGATCACGATGATGCCCAAAACAGACGATTCACCCAAGACTATCAACAAGAGGACCCAGAGAAATTGGAGTGACTTCGTTGACGGCAGAACTCGTGATGTCCGGCCCTGCTGACCGCTTATCATGGTTGTATGAAGAACTTCCTTCACCATATAGTTGTTGAGGTCCAGGGTCGGCCCTCGAGGTGCTTGGAAACATAAGGGGCAAAAGGAGAGGTGGCAGGATGGCGGCACAGGGATCAAGAGCACGGTGCGGGATGATCCGGCACCGGGCGCCTACTTTTTTTCCCTTGAGTACCCATGCCACGGAGACCAGTTCTGTTTGCATCTCATGGTTAAAAAAAGTCTAGAATAGCAGGGAAACCCCTTTCCTTATGCGCCTAAATGCATGGAATAGACCTTCAGGCGTGGACCATTCACGTCGGCTGCACAAACACAGCGTCTTGAATCACGTGGATGGCCGCAGCATCGACCAAACCGCCACCGCTGCGGAGCCAGGAGGCGCGATATCCCCGCACGAGGGGTCGGGTTTGCAGTCTACGGACGAAGGGGGGGAAGGGGAGGGAAGGGGGCAGGGTGGGGCAAGCCAAAGCCACGAAAAGAAAGGTCACAGAGTTTGTGATGGGGCGGGATGAGCAACGAACATCGGGCCGAGCCCAGAAGTTGCTGTAGACAACCTAAACAACGGTGACGGACAGCCCGGGCTGTGGCCACTTGGGACCACAAGCCGGTCTGTGAGAGACCACTATCTGAAGGTTACTGTGTATCGTTGCACAACGCAGCACGCGAGGCCGCCCCCCCATCGCTGCCCCTTCCGCGGGGACGAGAGAGGGCGATCATAGCGCAGTGCCGCATCGCACCTTCATTCTGTGGAACCGAACCTCAAGGCGTTCAATTGCCGTGCTTTTTGGCAAATACCAAAAACCACGACAGGATACCTAGTTTCGATGGCCACCAGAGGCGGGCAACACTCTCCACGCCAGCAGGGATCGAGGAGAAGGAAACACCCCACGAAAGTGGTACAGTTGTTGTTCTCTTTCTCTCCATTGTCAGCGTAGGTCGGGCGGGTCATTCTTCGGGCGACGCACCCTTTCCAACCGACAAAGGGCTGAATTGAAGCGACTAGACCCATCTCCGCCATGCGCAAGTGAGCCCCAGAGCCAACCGCAAAACGGGTACCAAAAATGTCTCAAGTAGAGAGGCGATGGTTCTTTGTTCATATACGACACTCAAACAGGCATGCTCACAGCAAATGTGCTGCGTGCGCAACTTGCGTTCAAAGATTTGATGATTCAAGAAGTTATGAAATTTGCGTTACGTATCGCAGTTTGCTGCGTTCTTCATCATTACGAGAACCGAGATATCCACCGTTATGATGCGTGTCCCAAAAATGATTCATGCGCGTTTTCTGAACGACTGACACATCACTGCACGGGGGCAGGCGGCGTGGGGTACGAGAAAATTCTCGACTGGCCCCCATGGAAAGAGCCTCTCCTGACGCGTGCTTGGCTCACAACTTCTTAATAACCGCCTGTGGGCCCTGTTCTGTCGACCTCGTAGATAGCCCCGATCTTGGAGCCAGTCTTTTTCAGGTCCTTGGGGTTACAGGTTTGCAACGCCAAAGCTCATGGGCTAACTGGAGCTTCGATGAGGGGTGTCCCAAATCGTGTTTTCCTCACAGAGACCTACATGGGGATATTTTTTACGTTTTTATTAGTAAGGTGGTGCCCTTTTTCTCGTGCACAAATTGTCAGCACATGCCTGTTCTAGTATCCGTGCATTGGGTTGGGGCGCGTGATCGTCACCTGTCGAAGTTGCAATGAATGACACTTTGCCCCATGACACGTCAGGTTGTGCCGCCTCTGCTAACACTGTCAGGGGCTGTTCTGGAAGCACAGTGGAACGGAGTCGGTCACATTACATTATCGGACCGTTGCAGAAGGCCAGTGGGCCGAGAAAAAAAGAAAAAACCGCGATGTCTCAATTTTGGGACACGCACCATAAGAGTTGTATATGGTTATTATATCTACTGGATCTTACCAGCTGTAGTAGAGTCGAAACCGTGGGCTGGCAGCACCCCCTGCTTCTACTGGGACAACGGCGAAACCCAGGACGTTCGTCCTTTTCGCGCCGCAGGGAGCAGTGGCAAGCAAAGTTGCCGACGACGCCAACTGCGCAGCAAGGTCAACGTTTTTTTTTTAGAAAGCAATGTATATGGGGTGTTATTTCAGAAATAGAGGTGTCTCAACCGTTTCGCGTGCGTGTGTGTTTTCAACACTTTGTGAATGATCCTTCCGCAGGTTCGCCTGGTTCAAGTGAAATAAAACCCAATAAGTGGATTAGGAGATGTATGTCTGGACCTCGACATTGAACGTCCGTGCATCTCTACTTTTATTATCGACATCAAGCGCGCATGCCGGCAGTATGGGGCAGGCGCCCCAAGTCAGCAAAGTTTGGGCGCTGTGGGGCATTCAATCGAGCTGAAACCCAATAGTTGGATTGGGAGGTGTATCTCCGGAGGGCGAAGTTGGATCCAGTACGGGTCTCGCATGCCTGATGTGCTATGGAAGTATATGAGGATGAAGCAGTCTTGGTTTGTTTCCAACGTGTGGGCCAGCGTGGAAAGAGTGATGGATATTTCATGCTACATGACCCCGTGTCACATACTTCTTAATGGTAAGATTGAGCTTGGGGTACGGCGACGTGCATAACTTTTGCACAAGGTGTCGGAAGGGTCCGAAAATCTACACACAAGGACGTCAAGGTGAAACTCGTTAAATGCATCAGTGTAGCGCGCGTCCGGCCCAGAACATTTAAGGGCACCACAGACCTGTTACTGCCTCAAACTTCCATACGCTAGACGCGTATAGTCCCTCTAAGAAGGTAGCTACGCAGTACGAGCATGCGTACACCTATTGATCAGGGTAAGGTCTCGTTCGTTAACGGAACTAACCAGACAAATCACTCCACCAACTAAGAACGGCCATGCACCACAAACCAAAACATCCAGAAAGAGCTTTCAGTCTGTCAATCATTATTCTGTCCGGACCTGGTAAGTTGTCCCGTGCTGATTCAAATTAAGCCGCAGGCTCCACTCCTGGTGGTGCCCTTCCGTCAATTCCTTTACTTCTAACACGATCATTCAACTCAACCCCAGCCAATCCTCAGTTTGCATAGTTTATGGTTAAGACTACGACGGTATCTGATCGTCTTCGATCCCCTAACTTTTGTTCTGGATCAATGAGAACATCCTTGGCAGATGCTTTCGCAGTTGTTTGTATTCCATCAATCCAAGAACTTCACCTCTGACAGTGAAATACGAATGCCCCCGACTGTCCCTATTTGTCATTACTGGTTCTCCAAAAACCAACAAAATAGAGATCAAGTCCTATTCTATTATTCCATGCTCACGTATTCATAGCAAACGCCTGCTTTGAACACCCTAATTTCTTCACAGTATACGTCCGGCCGGCGGATGAGCACAGACAATCAAGTCCCGCACAACGCGTCCCAGAAAAAGAAGACACCCTCACAGAAACAGCAAAAACCGGCCCTGTGAGCGTGCTTCGAAATCCGACTGCGAGCGTTTTAACTTCAACAACTTTATCGCACGCTATTGGAGCTGGACTTACCGCGGCTGCTGGCCATTTCTACCGAGCGACGCATGGTACGTCGCCCTCAACAGTCCGCAGGGGCAAGCTGCACCCCCTATTCCTGTGGACCGGATTACCCTCTGGATTGGACTGTCCCTTATGCTTTCGCCCGCTCCATTACAATCTCTGAAGGTTCGCCTTCACGTGATACAGGAGGGTCACAAAAATGACTCCAGTCCTAGCGTCTTGGTCCACCTGGCATTACGTGCTTGCGCTTCCCGGCAGATTAACCCAACCCTGGCGGTTTTGCCATCCGTGCACCATAACGCACACTGCTCAATCCTGAAAGATTGCTCGTTCTCACCTCTCGGCCGACCACGGTAGCCAGAGCCTACACGAAAAACACGCATAGTGCCTTTCGTGAGGTCGTTCCCGACAATTGCGAAGTGTATGATGGGAGCTCAATGGCCCATCTTTTGCAGTTAGTCCCGCCGGAGACCGATACGACGACATCTGGCGTGAACTTTTTTGTTGAGGGCTGTGAGCAGCAAAGATGTGGAACTCGCATGCGTTCACCAGACTTGCCCTCCAATGGATCCTCGATAAGGGATTTAAGTTCTTCTCATGTCAATTGGAGGACCAAATAGGCCCCCTATTGTTATTTTTTGTCAGTACCTCCCCGTGTTCGGATTGGGTAATTTGCGCGCCTGCTGCCTTCCTTGGATGTGATAGAGGTTTCTCAGGCTCCCTCTTCGGAATCGAGCCCTAATTCCCCGTCACCCGTTGACACCGTGGTAGACCACTACTCTACGATCGAAAGTTGATAGGGCAGAAATTTGAATAAATCGTCGCCGGCTCTAGGCCGTGCGATCCGAAAGTTTTTATGAATCATCACAGTACACCTACAAGCGTTGGTTTTCATATCTATTAAGTACCACCCTTCGTGAGTCGGGCGTGTGGGCATGTATTAGCTCTAGAATTACTACGGTTATCCAAGTAGTAATTTACGTTCAAAGAAACTGTAACTGGTTTAATGAGCCATTCGCAGTTTCACGTGTATAAAAGTGCTTATACTTAGACATGCATGGCTTAGTCTTTGAGACAAGCAAATAAGTACTGGCAGGATCAACCAGGTAACTCAAAACTTGAGATTTCTTCCCCACTTCTGCACAACGCACCCCTGACGTGCTAGCTGTGCCATTTGGGCGACAGGCCAGTGGCACGGAGAGGGACGTACCCAGTCGCGGGAAAGATTCACAGCACCGAAGGGGCCCTTGCGGGAATACCCCGACAGGTGTTTCGTTCCGAGACAATTTCAAAGCACCAGCGATAGCGCCCACACGCCCTGTGCGAACGCTACCGCAGTCCGAAAAGGGAATCCTCATAGACAGGTTGCGACAGCCCTTGAAGAAGAATAATTTAGAGGCTCTTCCGCGTCAAGAACAATCCTGGAATGGGCCAGATTTCCAGCGCACAAAAGCTGTACAGGTTGGTCGGTGCCAAATCGTAGGCCCTATCTTCAACACACGCAGAGCATTGTGAACTTTTCGTGCGGTTCCACGACTGTCTCGAACCCCGACGGACTCCAACTGTTTCTTCATCAAGGTCTCGACGTTCCCGTCTAATCACACGCCCTTCATATTCTCATACTCTGTATTGATTAATTTCCCTGGTCAATGACCAGTCGCACAACCCAGGAAAGCTCTCTAGAGGATCAAATCCATACCGACTAGCGCCAATGCGATGCATCGATGGAAGTAAAGCAGGACGAGCATAGAGATGGTATCAGGTACGTGGGACCAGGTTGCCTGTGATGTGAGCCGATGTGCCACAAGTTCGCGAGAACGAGGCCGCATCCGCACCTACGAGTCGTTCGACAGACAAGATGGCAAACAGAGCTGCTATCTCAAGCGTTGTTTTTAGAGACTTTGGATAATGTACCCACTTAAGAATCCCATTACTGCCCTGCGAAGTGGACGGAGCCGGCCGTCAAGTCAACGCAGCACAATGCGACATTGTCACACAAAATCCCAAGCGGGAGATCCCGATTCGGAGCGGGCAAAGTTTACGTAGTCACGCAGGACCCCGCCAACTCCCTCGCGAAACTCTGACAAACGCCGATTGTACGATCCCCATTTGCAGGGGGGGACGGACGACTAGTTTCCTGTTTCGCATTGAACTTGACTACAATGGAGATTGACCAGGTCTAAACAATCCATGCTCTCAACTACGATTCCCGTTGCTCGTAGGCACTTGCATGTTTTCCAAGAGTCTGAATCACCGTTTGAAACAGAATAAACCGGTTTCACTACGACGCATGAGCGTCAGAGCGATCGGCAAGCAACGACACACGTCTGCAAAAGGCAAAGAGTTGAGGCAAAGGCCTGCATAACTGATCCGTTTAGCCTCCGCCGGAGCATCACAGGGGTTCTCGTGGCGTTTTTTGTGAGGGGTAGTCTGCGCATCTTCAACTCCTTTGGGCTCGTTCTTCGTACACCTTTTCCCAACTTGGAGTGGAATCGACACCTTTGAGGGAGGGACGGGTTCAAAATCCTCTGGCAGAATATATGCCGTTGTCTTCTATGGGTCACCGACACGCCGAAATCGCTTTGCGCAACAGGAATAGATTCCCAGCGCGTCTGTCGATTTCGACGAAGAACGTCTTCCGCGGCGGACATCGCCGCGGAAGCGTCCTTACGTTAAGGAGCAGGACCGCCCTGCAATGGTATTTTCCCGACCATTCTGACTTAACGGGCCGGTGGGGACCAAAGATCTCTAAGGAGCAGCAAGTGGTGAACTCGAAAAAGGTGGTAAAAGTGCGCCCTTCCGCAAAAACACCATCAGCGGCCCCGTAAACAGATCTTCCACGTCACTTCCAAATGAACCCGCGCAGACCTTCGCGATACGCACCCGAAAGATGCCTGGGACGGCCCGGGAGGGCTTCGGACTGAGACGAGATTCGCGGTGAAAAAGTGTTGCCTGCATGATTCTGACCTCTCCCTGGGGAACGGTCTGCCATGACAGGAAATTATGGCCGAAACGTTCTCTAGGCAAGGAACAATATCATGGAGGAAAGGTGTTTCTGTCACGATTCTGACTTGGCGGATGGTGCTGCGACCAAGTCCTCAATGTGCCCCAGATGGGTCATTTGCAAGGGGTGGTCAAACTGCACGCATCCTCCAAAAGCGGCGTGCGCGCCCCCAGAGGGGGGGGGCTCGTTTCGCCTGCTCTTCACGACCCTGCCCAGTTGATGGCAAAACGGACGCAGCGGCGAATACGCCGCCGGTCGGCATCGGAAAAGCCGAGCGCATCGTGGCGGTACACGTTGTTCAAAGCGATGGTTCCCCGAGGTACCAACTCAGCGCGGTCCCCACCCTGGTCTAACCCCCCACGCGCGAACATGAGTATGATGCCGGGACGCTCATCCCCGCCGGTTGTAAAATCAACAACACCTGCCACCATACCGTCACAAGGACCTGGGCTTGGCTCTCTTCGAGCCATAGCAGATGCAGCAGCCCGCGTAGCGGAGAGTCGGGGAGGAGGAGGACGGGCTGACCCCACGCGCACAGCCGCATGTGGCGGAGGGGGAGGAAGCATCGGTCCCGGACGCGCCGCTGATGGCGGAGAAGGAAGAGGCTGATTAGGTTCAGAGTGCACCCTCTCATGACATGGGGGTGGTGGGGAGGGGAAGAGAGAGGCGGCCGCTCCCATGGCGGCCAAAAGACCTGGCAAACCACAACGGAGAGAAAAACCAAAAAAAGGAAAAAAGAGGAACATGGGAACCGAAACTGGCCGGCTGCCAGGCCAGCGAAAAAAGGTCAATATAATTCTGTCAGAAAAACAGCTCGTGGATCGGAATAGGGCCGTAGAAGTAGCGTGAGAGAGAACAAGCACAGCCGTGTCACACTAGCTCACGCTTGGAAGAGCCGCACAACAACTCACCATCCACGTTGCCTGTCCCATCTGTGCGACCAAGTGAAGCAGCATGGGGACGTCGCCCTCGTGTCGACGCACGTGTAGGCATGGTGAAGGATCAACCACAGACGGCGACTGCACAGCAGAGATCATCTGACGAAGAAGAACAACAGGGTGGCGTGGTGGATCCGACGGTCAGCACGCAGCCGTCGTCGGCGCAAGCCACGACGTCACTCTTGCCACACCGTCGTATCCCTCCAGCATCAAGTCGAAAAACTTAGAAGCAGAAGTGGAACTGAATACCCTGCATGTGATACTGTTTCAAAGCCCTTCCCTGTGCGTAAGCCAATGAAAGTGAAGATCCGAGGCAACGCATCAAAGAAAAGCGGAGATAATAGACGTGCAACCAGTCTATTGTCCAAGTACTCCTGTGATTTGGGGCCAGTCCAGCCTGGCAAGACCGCCGTGATCGCGACTGCCAGGAATCCTCGCCACGCCAGCGATCACGCCAAGTCACCACCATGTCCCACTAGCCCTGGGCTGGGACACCTATGTTCAAGCAGATTGACCTCTCATAGTGCTACCCTGTCCCCTATGGGCTGCTGCGCTTCTTTGCTGGCGCTCTAACGAACCACTCCCCCCCCCTGCCAGCTCATCTGTCTCTTTCGACCGACGGCATCCTGCCCGCTTTGATCATATTCTCTTCCAGCTAGTGCCCCATCCCAGCGCGTGTACACGGTTCAATAGGCATCCTGCCTGGCCGCCAGCAGTATGCGCTTCTGGTGGAGAAGAGAACAAAGGAAACAAGCAGGTTTTACTGCTCGTGACTGAAACGGTCCCTACAAAACAAGACTACGTGCTTGGAGCGCACGTACAAAGTGCCCACAACCGCATCGATAGCCAAAACGTCTACCTACCGCAGCCGTCCTCCCAGAGATGTAAAACAGTCCTTGTCTCTGCGCTTCTCAGGCAGGCCATAGGTACCTCGGCGATCAGCCGAGGAAGCGACGCACTCAATCAGTGCGAAGGCCATTACTTTGCCGGCCACGTACATGATCGCGTAGTGATGCACCGCGCCATAGACTGCGACAACAGCCTCTTCCATCCCTCCTTCGCGGCTACAGCGCTTGACGAGGACTCCACACGGACGAGGTGGTTGCGGCGACTAACATGCCGTGATCCTTTTACGGAGCCCGCCACTTGTCCTCGTGCTAGTTTCAAGCCGAAGTACTTCTTGGCCATGCTTTGGTCAGGAATGTCAGTAACTCCTTTCAGCGACAGTACTTCGCGCATCCGTTCCAGTTCCATGCCAGTCAACGGGCCAGGAGAATGTCTCGATGGAAGCAGCCACACGCCAGGCTGGTCGATGCTTGCCATCTCATAGACCCCATCAGGCAATGCCTGTACGCCTTGCGCAGGCCTACCGGTGGCCTCCGCCAACTCTTGTGGGGTGTGCGCGTCGGCAAAGTCCATGATGAGCTTGGAGTGGTACTTGTCAGTGATGGCGTTCACCAAAGACGCGTATGGGTCGCTGTGCGTCCCGATGAAGTCGGGCAGCGTACCAATGATGCGCGCAATGGAGAACTGCCAGTAGGACCAGGCTGGCCCGACCGTCCGCACGTTCGTAGTTGTGTCCAGCAGAGAAGCCACTGGCAAGCGACACAATCCGAGCCGCTCTGGTTGCCCAGCGCAGAAATACTTGTAGAAATCGGCGCAGAAGTTTTTGATGCTCCGCTCGACTTTCTCTAAGTCGTCCTCGGTTAGGTCCGACGGTCGAAACAACAAACGCCCCGCTCTGCACAGATGCACAAACATCTTGAAGGGCTCTTCTGGAAGGTGGTGCGCCAGGACGACTTCTGTGACAATGAGGAGGAAGAGCAGCCGATCAGCACCCTTGTAGGACCCCCAGTGGACCGTGAGGTCTCGAAGGGATCGGGCTTGAGCGAGAGGGACTGTCGCCCGACCGGCAACAGTTTCGCACCCGATCATAGCCACTGTTGACTTGGGAAGTATGTAAGGCTCTGGAGAAGCTCCTAAGATGCCGTGCTCGCCCAATAACAGCTGCCAGAGAAGCGGGACGACGTTGCAAGACATCGGGTGCATCGTGTCGTAGGGAAGGGTGGCCTGGCCCAGGCTCCACAAGTACCCTAATTTTGGGTACCGCTGCTTGTTTTTTGGGCTTGCCGCGTGGAAATGGGAGTAGCGCTTCATACCTGACTTCGTGGCGAGCTCATTAACTGCCTTCTTGGAGCTCCCTGCGCGTCGGGCCGCTTCCACCTCCTCCGCGGTGCTGGTGAGGCTCTCGGCGGTCCGCTCACAGGCCACAGGTCCCTGGACGCTGAACAGCCTCCTCTTTTTGTTGACAGGGTGGACTGGCGGGTAGCAGCATTGCTTCTTGAGCCGGACGCCGACAAAGTCTCTGAAGCGGTGTGGGTGGATGGAGCCACATCCCTTTGCATCGAGCAGCTTGTCTCCGCCTGGCATGCTCGATGTGAACTGAATTACGAACGCTTGAAGTACACTTGTGCCGTCCCGCCCGGCAACCTTGACACCGCTCATTCCTTGTGCTAGCGTACTCAGCTCCTCCGCGATTGGATGTAGGAAGGACTCCAGGTCCACTGGGTGACGCGGCCCAGGTGTTACGGCCAGAATAATCTGCGCAATGTTTTTGACGCGTTCACCTAGTCGGACGCTCAGCACCGTAACGACGATTGGCCAGCCTTGGAATCCCCGTTTGCGCCAGGCCTCAAAACCATCGACAGAGATGCTGAGCGCCACGCACGTATCCGAGTGGATTAGCCCAGCGGTAACCGCTTCGCGAAACGTCATGCCGTCATACCAGTCTCGCACGCCATCCACATGCACCTTAGCGGCCTCAATGGCGCCAGACATGGCGGTGGTCATACTCCGCCCGAGCTTGGAATCCGCTAGCATGGTCAGCAACCAGGAAGAAAGTGACCAATAAACGGCTGGTTTAACGGGGGTGCCGTCAGCTAAGCGTCGGGCAGCGCCACAGACGTTGCATGCATGCAAGTCGGATCGACGAGCAACGAACGCTGCACAGCCATTCCGACAGCAGTTAACGCGGCGCTCGTGGAGGGCGACACTTGCCCGTACAAAGTCTCGCAGTGACTTCGCCGTGCGCGACGTCCCACGTCGTGACCGCTGCGAAAGGTACTCTCACGTAGCCTCGAGCGATAAGCGGTGTTTGTGGATTAGTATGTAGGCCACATAGTTGTCTACGCGCTCGCAGAAGACGGAGCGCGGGACGCAAACACCGTTCAGGCCAATCCCAGGTGAGGACGCCGCTGCGGTCGTCGGCTGGGCGTAAGCTGCCGCAGTCTCCGATCTGTCAGGCACCGCTGGGGTGTCGGCGGGCGCCGGCGCGGCTGCCGCCGCGCTGCCGCTCTCTGTCGGGTTGCCGCTGGCCCCAGCCCCAGCGCGCACCCCTGCATCACTGTGAGAGGGAGCAGCGCTTCTTGCCTCGCGTGGCCGCTTGCGTCCACGGCCACCCCAGACGCGACCTTCCTTATGATGAAACCAGGGGCGCTCCGACACCTGGGATGTGCCGTCGGGCTCCCCCCTGCTGCGCCTTGGGCAGGCGCACTCTCGGGTTGTGGCCATGGACGGTGGGGGGGGCACCTGCGAGGCAGCGAAAGAGAGGGGCGCGAGGTCGGAAGGCCGGGTGACGGCGGGGGGGGGGGGGGGGGGGGGGGGGGGGGGGGGGGGGGGGGGGGGGGGGGTGGAGTGTTGCGGCCAAAGACGAGGGAAGAGAGTGGCTGGGATGGAGCAAGCCGCAGCATCGCTTAAATGCGGTTCTTTGATCCGGTTCAAGGCAGCTCATTGGTCAGCTTTGCCGTGATCAAGGGGCTCTCGTGTGCCATCTGGGCTGTTCTAGAACGAGTGCAATGGTTCTGGAAGCCCCCCCTCGAGCGTACCAGAATGGCCGGTGCGAATTCGGCCTCGCGACCACAGTCGCATCGAGCAGGATCGGAGTGCCAGACACCTCAACAAAACCTCAAGGTTAAGGCTTCCTTGAGGTTCTGGTCCCGTAAGGCTTTCGCCTTCCGTCGCTCTCCCCGCCTGCTGCCATGCGGTGGCCGACAGCGCCAGGTCGCGCGCTTCGAGATGTTGCTGCATTGTGGCCAGAGCGCTTCACCAGCTACTTGTAGCTCGCTTGTATTTACTCGTCGTCTAAACCCTGATGACCCCTGAATCGATTTGTCGCTTGAGAGTCCGACTCTGCAGTTTGAAAGACCACAGTGAGGTTCTTTGTGGGCGGTATTGGCTGCCCCCACAAAAAAAGTGTCTGCAACGGTGCCAACATAGCACGGTAGGGGGTCGCAGAGGTACCACCGCTCCATCTGCGGCCGTCACAGAGGATTTGGCGGTGGCCGGGAGCCCGCCGCGGCCGCGTCTTCGAGTGGGGGTACGGCCGCGGTCACCCGCCGGGGCCGCGTTGGTAGGTGGGGGTACAGTACGGCGACCAGCGCCATGAAGGCGGCGTCAGGGACTGGGTGGGTGGCCACGATCGCCCTTCTGTAGAGGCGAATGCGTGAGCCAGAACTCCCACCACCCACCACGGATGCGCTCCCGGCCTCTGGCGTGTTTTGACTGTGGCCATTACGAACACGACGCCGCGTGGTAGCGCTGAAGCGGCAAGTGCGACTCCCAGACCCCGTGAGAGTCCACCCAGGGCACTGGAAGCTCGCTGCGCCTTTGCATGCCGCAGAGGGCAACATTGAACGCATCCTGTGGTCAGGACAGGCTCGCATCTCGACTGCGCTCAGCCGTCCACAGACAAGTCACTGATTCGGGCCTCTATGTACGGGTCCGCTAGCGACGAGAACTGTGCTGCGGAGGAGCTCACCTCAAGATTGCGTCGGCCCCAACTCGAAGCACTAAATGAATGACGCGCAGCACACATTATTCGGGCTTTGTGGTGCTGTCCTGACACGCCGATTGGGGCCGACTGAGACCACATTTTGGGCTAGACTGCTGTATTGCAGCTGAAGCGGGCGCTTGAATAGACTACGTGTCAACTTTTGAAACTTGATCGACGACGATCGTAGCGACGATCGCACCCCAAGCCGTTGCTTGCCCACATACGCGTCAGCGTAGCCCACGATGACACCAGGTGAAGACACGCCGGAGACTGTCCGGATCCTGTCGGCATATATCTCTGACAGTAGCCCACTGTAGCCCCCCCTTGGGCGTGAGTCCACGCTTGTTTCAGCGGCGCGATCGAGACGCCACCCGGACCCAATCAGCGGCCGCAACGCGCAAGCCAGTTGGGAATAATTTGGGGGTTTCTTGTAGATGCCCGTATGCAAACGAATGGCGCGTCGCCAAAGAATGATCGGATCTGAGAATCGCTCACAGCAAGTTACAGCAGTTCACTGCAGCTCACAGCACAGAATTTAAAATTGCTGTGATGGCCCTTGCCTCCCACAGAGCCATCCGGGAGCCCGCAGCATGCAATTCTATTTCAAAGCACAGTCACAGCACGGTCACAGCATGCTGCAATTTGCTGTGGAACGTGCTCGGATCCGATCATTCTTTGGCGACGCGCCATAAATAAATGCTGAAGAAGCGCGTGCGAGCTCTCCCGTTCTCTCAGCGAGGTATTTCCGAGATTTCTGCACGCTGCATTAGGACACCCTTGTCGAGGCGCGTGTATCGCTGTCTTCCCAATTTTTCCGATGCCGTCGATTTCAAAAAGGTTGATCAACTGTGCGAAACTGCTCCTAAGCCATCCATTCAGCCGGATAAAGTCGTTCAACCAATGAGCGGTTGACGGAGACGCTGTCTTGACTTCCACCACTTCGGCCAAAATTGGGAAGACAGCAAGACCAAGTCGAGCACGGGTGTGGAGGTGCTGCACGAGTACCGAGCTTTCACACTTCTGGTGCGTGTCCCAAAGATGAGACATGCGCGTTTTCTGAAGGACTGACACATCACTGCACGGGGGCAGGTTGGGCGGGGTACGAGAAAAGTCTCGACTGGCCTCAATGGGAAAAGCCTTTCCTGACGCGTTTTTGGATGAAAACTCTTTTGTACTCGCCTGTGGGCACTGTTCTGTGGACCTCTTATATAGCCCCGATCTTGGAGCCAGTCTTCTTCTGATCCTTGGGGTTACAGGTTTGCAACTCGAAAGCGCATGTGCTAACTGGATCTTCGATGAGGGGTGTCCCAAAGTATGTTTTCTTCACAGGGACCTACATGGGAGTCTCTTTTACGTTTTTATTGGTAAGGTGGTGCCCTTTTATTCGTGCAACAACTGTCAGCACATGCCTGCTGTAATATTCGTGCATTGGGTTGGGGCGCGTGATCGTCACCTGTCTAAGCTACAATAAACGACAATTTCCCTCATGACACGTCAGGAGATACCGCCTCTACGAACACTGTCAGGGGCCGTTCTGGAAGCACAGTGGGACCGAGTGGGTCAATTTTACATTACCGGACCGTTGCACAAGGCCGGTGGGCCGAGAAAAAAAGAAAAAACCGCGATGTCTCATTCTCAGGAGAGCACCATAGCTCCCCCTGTTTTGCGACTGGACGATATTTTTCACCAGCCACCTAAGCGGCAACTTTCTCTCCGTAAACAGCGAAAGGGAATGGTCTCGCTATAGTGAACTCACTTCCCACCAAGTTCTTTGACGATTGCCGAAGAACTGTGCATCCCGTGCGGAGAAAGCGGGTTACGACGGCCCCCCCCCCTGGGGTTTCTGGGCTGGCGGTACGGTTTCCGCGTCGCTCTGCCGACTCTTTGCCGGTTGCCCACTGCTGTTGCCGTGCTGTATCAGTCCGAGCTGAGCTGCTCCCGGCCCGATCTCGTCCTTCCCATTTTTGTCCAAAAACTCCTCTGGTGAGGGGGGTGAGTACTGAGCATGGCTGAACACTAAGCATACCTTGGAACTGTGCTTTGGGCGTCGAGAGCCGTGGTGAGGGGGGGGCGGGTGAGGGAAGCGCAGGAAAGGAGTGAGCCGGGACTGCACCCTCGCTTGCGAGGCCACGTCCTATTTCTTCAATGGATACGAGAGAGAGGTGCTTACTTGCCCCCGCAGGGGCAGGAGGCCGCGAGAGGGTGTCGGCAGAAGCGCCTTCCGCAGCGGGTAACGCCGGTTGAGAGACTTCAGGCTGGGAACACTGCCTGCTCTCTTCTTAACCACCTCCCGGGAGTGGGCGCAACTTTCCTCTGTTCATGGGCTGCACGATGGTGTTCTTTCACTTATTTATTGCCCCACTCGGCGTAGATCTGGTACTTAGCACCGCACCCGTTTAGTGTGTCGAGTGGCACTGGTGAGAACTCGAGCGGACTTCGCAGAGCTCTTGCAATCACGCCCTAACCTCGTCGCCACTACGCCACAATGAGTTTCTGGACGGGATGCGAGCAAACACTCCCAGCATGCGAGCACGAGCCCGTTTTCAACGAGCTTTTACGAGCAATTTGAGGCAGGTTCGGGCCAGTGGTTGATCCAGCAACGAGGTGCACTGCGCTGATTGATCAGTGCAGAAGGATCACAAACACAGCAAAACAGTTCGTATCGTCCTTGGGTCGTCGACTGAGGAATCTCTCCATGGGACCACAGCGCGACACGGAGCCTTCCACCACACGTTCGCAGCCACCCACTCCGCATGTGTGTCCTAGTTGTCAACTTCATATCAAACTGATGCGTTTCCGTGGCTGATCACGAAGTCATGAAAGACTGTTGCACTAATCCAAGCCAAAAGAGATCCCTGGAATGGATTACGAAGACGTAAACTGTCCAGGTCGGTGTCCTGGACGGGCCTGGATGCCTCTTGCCCACGACGATGCGGTCCACAAAAAGTGGACGCCAAGACGTGATCTCGGACCTGAGGTGCACGCGCGAGGCCGCGGCCGCCGCTCCAAAACTTACCCCGAGTTGCTCTGCAAAGTCGATCGATGACAAAATGTTCACGAACTTTGTGAGACGACGAACGATGTCAAGCACAGAACAGAATGGCCGGCCAATCAAAATAAGCTATGCCACACGTAGCACTCGTGGTAGGTTGGAAGTCTCCGTGGAAAAAACGGACTTATCTTACCGATTGGAGACAACTCAGAGTGACCGGTTCAAGCCTCCAATGACCTGACCCACCGCCACCGCGCCGCCTGAGAGCAAGACCACTGCAGTCGTCATCCGAGATTGGAGCGCCCGTGTCGATCTCTCCCGGCTCTTGCTGTGGTGCACCAACGTCCCCCTCTCCAACTGGGCGCCCCCCTACCATGCTGAGTCTTTGAGCTAGTCTTCCAACATGTATGTTGTGCGCTGTTTGTGATTAGTTCCTCACCTGTCTATCGTTCGTCTGTCTGTCATTGCGTGTCTTCCATCGAGTTCATTGCACCGGATGTTGCACTACCGTATAGGGCGCCCTCGTTCACTTCCATCTGTGGTAGCTTACATCTGAGTGACCGTCCATGCATGTTGTCTTCCTGCGTATCGTGTATGCCTTTTTCCCACTTTCTGATTGTATTTCTCTCCCCCCCCTCTTCCTTACGTCCATCCCCCGCTTCCTGTCCCCTACAGCTGTTCTCCCAGACATCCCGCACTCCAATAGTTGCAAAAGAGTTTCAAATCGGCCTCTACGCAGAGGCCGATTTGGACCACTTCAGGAACAGTTGCAGTGCGGGATTTATCAGAGAACGGCTGTATCTCGTACGTCCCCTTTTTTGCCCCGTCGTATCGTTGCTCTTCTTTCTTAGGCTTCTCCTCTCTCGATATCTCGAGCTCTCCAGTGATGTGGGTTAGGATGGTACGGCATCTTTCGCGGTCTTCGTGCCTTCTTCGCGGTACTACCTGCCGACTGGCTGCCCCATTTGCGGTGCTGCCGCAGTTGGTTAATGTTCAGCTATGATTGTTGCACCGTTTGGTTGTCCTCATGGCCGTAGTCCCAGCCGTAGTCCCTTTCGAAATAAAACAGAGCAGCATGAACGAGCAGCGTGCATAGGATGCCAGTTTCCTGTCATCGTCTAGAGACTAGCGTAATAAGAATCGACCCTGGTTAAGAGCACAACCAGCGATGTCGCCAGTTCACACACGTACCCGATATGCGTGCCTCGTTGTCCACGTGGCAGATAAACGCACAACCTAGCAATGTCGGCGTTCGTTCCGGCTTCACAAACGGTGCGGGACCCACGGAACGTGTTAAAAACAAGAATGACAGTACAACCGGATAACTCAGGCGTGGTTCGCACTCTCGTTCGCATCGTACGAACCCTCCCCCAAAAGTGGCCTCTATTCTCCAGGGTTCGTACGATGCGAACGCTCGTGCGAGCCTAAATCGGCCAATTAGGCGACGCGTGGCACCTTACTTCATTTCAAAGCTCTTTCTAATGTCGGAAAACGTTTTGCTGTCTGCCGACGGACAACGGCGAGCTCTACGTAGACGAGTCAAGCTGCCTCATCCAGGTGCCGCAGACACAGCTTGTCAGCCCCTCCAGACGGCCACACCCGCACGTTTCGGCGGCTGGGGTACCGTCGCGACCAACCCGACATCCCCACCTGTCCACAAATTGTTTGTTGTGTGAACGGCATCTAAGAAGGAGGTTGCTGGCGGAAGGTGCTGGCATGGCACAGTGTGCCTGTGCGCTGCAACATGAGGCTGCACCGCTGTCCTGTGCATCACGCCGAGTGGCGTCATCGACCCGGGGTTTAGGTCTGCCGCCGTTCATGACACGATGCCTGTGCCGAGAGGGGTGCGGTGGCCGGGACAGCGGCGGCGGCGGCGACGGCGCGGGGGCGGCGATGACGGCGCGGTGGCGGCGGCGATGGCGCGGGGGCAGCGGCGACGGCGCAGGGGCGACGGTGACGGAGCGGCGACGGCGGCGACGATGTTAAGGCGGCGGCGAAGACGTGCGGGCGTTGGCGACGATTTGCGGGCGGCGGCAATGACGTGCGGGCGTCGGCGACGACGTCCCGGCGGCGAAGACGACGCCGGGGGGGCGACGAAGACGCAGGGGGGGCGGCGCGGCGTTGGCTGCCGCTGCCGCCCCTACCGTCACTACCGTTTGCGCCATTATGGGCATCGCGATGGTACGCCACCACCCCGGCGGCAGCCTCGGCGGCGGGGCTTTGACAGGCAGCCTCTTTCCAGGAGGCCGTCGCCTGATATTCCGTCAATTCCTCTGCGCACGCGACGGAGGCGCGTGCCGGCCGGCCGCCGCTCCGCGTCAATAGTGAGTGACAGAGCGCGGACGGGGAAGGCCGCGATTATCGCCCGCACGTCGCCGCGATGCTGCGGCGGGCGCAGCGAGCGCGCGGGTGCGGGTCAGCCCTACGGGCCCAGAACCTCGATAAAAACTCGATAACGAGGTTTTTCTGTACCATTGGGACCAGATCGCAGGCCTTTCGGGCTTGAGAAGCGACTCTGTTCGAGGCCCGCGTTCTTGCCTGACAGTTCCCGGCGCTGATTGGCCGGTCCCAAGGAGGCGCCTGTGAGACACATGAGACGTCTAGTCGACATGAGAATACGTTGGAAGGATCAGAGAATGCTTAAAACAGCCAATCAGATTCGTCGGTAGGAACACGCTGCCTGTACTAATACGCAGCACAGTTGGCTGGACGAGGCTGCGGTGACTCCCCCATCAGTCCCACTGCGCCCACTTCGCCTCGCACCCCGTAGCAATCCCTTCACCCCGCAGCACCCCACCACCCCCACTATATACCCGCAATTCCTGCAACCGCATACGACCCCTCCCCCTCTATCCCGCTCTGTTTCCTGCCCTCCTCCCTTCTCCGAGCAGGCGCTCCAATCCACCTGCCAGCCTCGTCCTCGTGGCCACCTGCCCCACCCACTGCCCAGGACAGTTTCTGCGTGCTCTTCTTGCGGACGTAGCAATTTCAGTTATCAGTGACCACTGTGCACAAAGAGTCTCAGGACTCCAGCGGTGCCCAGCATAGAAGCCATACGATTGGTCTCTCAATTCTTTCACAATTTAATTTGTTTCGCGACCGGGGGCTGGAGGGTGTCTCGTGCGGGTCCCACGCCGACTGACCGACGCCGACGAGCGTGCCATCTCCTACCGCCAGCGTACGCAGAGCTGTGTGCCACGCCAAGATGCCGGCCCCTGCTTCCCGACGCCGGCGCCCACCTCGTCCGTCTGCTTCGCACGATGATAATGGTGAGTCCTGTTTATTCTTTGGTTTGAAGAAGATAGGCTGTGGGGCTGGGCGGATTGCAAGAGGAGTAACGCCGGGGATCTGGTGAAATCATAGCTGACTCCCCTTCTTCTTTGTGCTCGTGACCCATATTCTCTTCTTCTGTGCCCTGACTGTCGCACAACTATATATCACCCCCATTGATTTCGTCTGTATCTCGTGCTTGGGGGCTTCTACAGGCGTGGCTGCCACCGTACGAGCGGCGGAGGCGATGAGATGCGCCGCGGAGGATCGGGCCGCGGCCGAGGGGAGCGGCGCGCGGAGCAGCGGCAGGTGCGCGCATCGGCCGGTAGCGCGGGTGAAGGACACGCCGCGAAAACCGACGGCGGCGGTGACGGAGGGGGCGGGGACAACGGTGGGCGGGGGGTGAGGGATGGCGGCGAGGGGGGGGTGAAGGACGGCGG
>Ga0209831_1001715_pt1 | contig 19751 bp, 20 predicted proteins | sample Maine_Asex4_meta_FD_187451 | JGI IMG/M metagenome (GOLD analysis project Ga0209831, IMG submission 187451) | Marine algal microbial communities from Maine, USA - Maine_Asex4_metaG (SPAdes) (version 2) | ecosystem: Host-associated > Algae > Red algae > Unclassified | place: Maine, USA | collected...
TGTTGCGCCGTAGCTCTCAAAGCCATCGGCACATCGCTCGATGATCTAGGTAGTTGTGCAGTGCTCGCAGACATCGCATCACTCCAACATGAAACGTTGCACAGCCGTGTTTGCAGAACCTGATCTTTACGCGCTTGCAGACACCACTTCGAACCTAAACTTCCAACCCTCAATTATCATGACAGTAGAAATACAACCTGCACCCACTGGCAAGACTGGCAGCAGTAGAGCCCCCTTGAGAGTTGGTATTGGCGGGCCAGTAGGCTCTGGCAAGACAAGTCTGGTCGCCCAGCTATGCAAGGCCATGCGCGATCAATACTCGATTGCAGTCGTCACCAACGACATCTACACCCGAGAGGATGCCGAAGCGCTGGTTCGCCTGCAAGCATTATCCAGCGATCGGATTCTAGGCGTGGAAACCGGCGGGTGCCCACACACCGCCATTCGAGAAGATGCTTCCATCAATTTGAGAGCCATAGCTGAGCTGAATCGGCAGCATAAAAACCTTGACATCATATTCATTGAATCTGGGGGCGATAATCTTGCGGCAACGTTTTCCCCTGAACTGGCCGATGTAACGCTCTACGTTATTTCAGTCTGCCAAGGTGAAGATATTCCCCGAAAAGGCGGCCCTGCTATCACCCGATCCGATCTTCTCATCATCAATAAAACCGACCTGGCTCCTCACGTGGAGGCTAACCTGGAGTGCATGGAACGGGATGCCAGAAGAGCGCGAGGCGATAAACCCACTGTTTTTTCAGATATGAAAGCGGATATAGGGGTCGATGAAATAGCCCGGTTCATCATTACAGATGGTGGCTTGTCGTAGCAATCACATGTGATGTGTCAACTTTGATTGACACAAAGACTTGACAACCTAGGTTGACATATGTGGGTTGCTTGTTTACGATCCGAGGCATGCCGAAATATCTTTTTTAAGAGCTGTTTTTGGCGTGGCTGCCGAATTTTTCGGGAGTGGCCTGCGTGCAGGTGGTGCACGCGAATCATAGAAGTTCAGGTTTTTGGAGAAAACTACCAATGACAACTGATACCGCCGACACGGTCTTCCCGACGGGTCTGACTGTTAGACAATCAGAAGAATTGCACAAGCACGTCATCGATGGCGCGCGAGTCTTTTTTCTTATCGCTTTGATTGCGCATTTTCTGGCTTTCGTACTTACCCCTTGGCTCGGATAAGGAGACAACATGAACCAAAGTAGAATGTGGCTTGTAGTCAAGCCAACTATCGGCCTGCCGTTGTTTCTCGGTTGGGTTTCGGTTATTTCACTGATCGTCCATTACTCTATCCTGAGTAATACATCCTGGTTTCCTGCCTTCTTCGGCGGCTGAAGCAAATTGCCGAACCCGTGAGTAGGATGGGTATTGCTTATGCGTTACCCATGCTTTTCACGGGCTCGGCTATCAGGTCCGGACCAGTCCGACTAACAACGAAGCCAATCGCGGGAGAACTTCTATGGCATTGTTAAAACTGATACCTATAGGACGAGCTTACGCCACAGAGAAGGACGCACTGAGTGCCGTCGAAACTCTGAAGGCAAAGAATTTCCAGGAAGAAGATATATCAATCATTACGCCGTCAATGATCGAATCTTCAAATCCCTGGATGCTGAGCAGGGAATCCAAAGACGGAGTCGATTCAACCGAAATGCTGGCGCAGGTGATCATCGGTGTTCATGAGGTTTCTCGCGTGCCAGACAGTCACGCCATAGTCTATGCCGAAACCTTGCAGGAAGGCAGCACACTCTTGCTGATTACTGCCCCGTTTGGCGAAGCTCTTCTGGCAACCGATACGCTGGACGGCACTAGCACTGTGCATATGGATGAAATGCCGGAGCTGGAATATCACACCTGGCTACAGCCTGCTCCGTTATCAGCACTACTCAATCTACCTGTGTTATCCCATCGAAAAAGCTGGATGGCGAGCTCATTCAAGGAATTGAGTGACCCGGGTTATTTACCTACAGAAGGTCTGATGGGTGGTTTGCTCAAGAAGAACGATCCTGCCCCTTTGTCATCGAAAATCGGTATGGATGTACTCAAGGATAATCCAACACCATTGTCATCGAAATTTGGCTGGAGTCTACTTAAGGACAACGCAACACCGTTGTCAGACAAGATTGGGATGAGCCCATTGAAAGATGATCGACCGGCAAACAAAAGCAGTAGTTTTGGCTTTCCTCTGCTGTCCAGTAATTCAACACCCTTGTCATCGCTTTTTGGCATTCCAGTTCTAAAGAAAGACGACTAACTGTAAAACCGACGACCGCTTTATGAAACGTCCCGTCAAACAACTGCTGACATCGTGGATCGATATGGGTCCACGGTTCCTGCCGTTTGCAGACGTCGCCACCAACGATGTTCCTCTGTCCCGCCTGTTACGTTTATCGTTGTTTCAGGTATCAGTCGGAATGGCATTGGTGCTGCTGGTTGGTACACTAAACCGAGTCATGATCGTAGAGCTCGGCGTACCAGCCTGGCTGGTGGCCCTCATGCTCGCACTACCGTTGGTGTTCGCGCCATTCAGAGCGCTAATCGGTTACAAGTCCGACACTCATCGATGTGAGCTAGGCTGGCGTCGTGTGCCGTTTATCTGGAAAGGCACACTTTGGCAGTTTGGTGGCTTTGCCATCATGCCGTTTGCACTACTCGTGCTAGGTCAGCAAGGTGAATCGAGTAACTATCCTCTCTGGGTAGGACACGCCTCTGCTGCACTGGCCTTCCTGATGGTGGGTGCTGGCGTGCAGACCGTGCAGACCGCCGGGCTTGCATTAGCCTGTGATCTGACCGATAGCAAATCACACCCCAAGGTCGTCGGCCTGATGTACGTCATGCTATTGCTAGGCATGATCATCAGCGCACTGATTTTTGGCGCCGTACTTGAAGATTTCTCACCTGGTCGTCTCGTCAGGGTCATCCAAGGTGCAGCGGTTGCCACCGTTTTCTTGAACTTCATCTCCATGTGGCAACAGGAAACTCTGGGTAGCACTAAACGAGAGGCTTCTGCAGATCCCTCATTCAGCGAATCATGGTCGCGGTTCTGTGCGGGTGATGGAGCCGTGCGTCAGCTGGTCATCATAGGACTGGGTACCATGGCCTTTGGTATGGCCGATGTTCTTCTCGAGCCATTTGGCGGACATGTGCTGCATATGTCTGTCAGTGCAACCACCAAACTCACCGCCTTGCTTGCGCTAGGTGGACTGATCGGATTCAGCTTAGCCTCTCGCATTCTGGGACGCGGCGGTGATCCCTACAAGATGATACTCAATGGTGCATGGGTAGGAGTTCCCGCATTTCTACTGGTGATGTCCGCAGCTCCACTGGGTACCCCTGCCCTGTTTCTGGCAGGCAATTTTCTGATAGGTTTTGGAGCCGCATTGTTCGGGCACGGCACACTCACTGCCACCATGAATCGTGCTCCTGCAAACCAGGCAGGTCTGGCGTTGGGTGCATGGGGTGCTGTTCAGGCAACAGCTGCCGGAGTAGCGCTGGCCTTGAGCGGAATCATTCGTGACGTGGTCAATGCTGCACTGGGTGCCAGTGACCAACTCTGGGGGCTCGCGGGTGGCTATATGGCCGTCTATGCAATAGAAATAGGTTTGCTGCTGGTGACCATTGTGGCTGCTTATCCCCTGCTTAGAGGATCCAGACAATCCGCAGAAGCGCCTGTTTTAAGCGTCAACCCAGTCATAGCTGAATCACCGAGTCAGCTCCGCTAACGATTACCTTGGCACTGCAGGTTGATGGCAGCACGGTTTGGCTGGTCATTAACCGCATCACCATCAATCCATAACAGGGAGTTTTGCCTATGCCTGTACAGCCAATCGTCCAGTACCCTGACCAGCGTCTTACAACGCCCTGCTCTCCCGTAACGCAGTTCGATGAACAGCTTGTCTCGCTCATCGATAACCTGACCAGTACGTTGTATACCACCACTGGCATAGGCTTGAGCGCACCACAGATCGGTGTACTGCAACAGGTCATGGTGACAGACTTGTCGGATGATCGAGACGATCCCAAAACCTATATAAACCCTGAAATTCTCGAAAAATCTGGTCTGGCCATTGCCCACGAGAGCTGCCTGTCATTACCCGGCGTCGAAGCGAAAGTCATGCGCTCTGCAACACTGCATATTCAGGCGCTTGGTAAGGACGGCACGTTATTCAAGCAGGAACTGACGGGGATGAATGCGATCTGTATGCAGCATGAGATTGATCATCTACAAGGCAAACTGTTCATTGAAAGAATTTCAGCTGTGCGCCGATTCTTCCTGCGTAACCAACTTAACGAGCTGCAACAAGCGGCGCATCAGCCCAGCTATGCTGCTACCTAGTGGGTCTGACGGAAAAAAAGGCTGCGTCACAGGGATCGTCCAGCAGAGAGGCCAGCTCTTTGTCCAGATGTAGCAGTGATACCGAGACCCCTACCATATCCAGCGAGGTGCAATAGTGTCCGGTCCAGCTCGCGTGGACTTTAACTCCCTTGGCATTGAGTCTCTGGCGGACTCGTCTGTTGATGATATAGAGTTCCAGCATGGGTGTGCCACCGAGTGAATTCACCAGCAAAGCAACGTCATCGCCACTTTTGGGATTCATCTCCGAGAAGATCTTGTCAAGCATAAGATCAGCAGTCTGATCTGCGCTGACCAGAGGTTGGCGCTCAACACCCGGTTCGCCGTGAATACCCACTCCCACCTCAATCTCGTTGTCGCCTATCGCAAAACTGGGGCGACGGGTCTCGATGTGTGAGCACGGCTCAAGCGCCACACCCATGGTATAGGTACGTGAGTTTGCTCTGCGTACTATTGCCTCGCAATCAGCCAGAGAGAGCATGCGCTCGCACGCTGCACCAGCAATCTTAAAGGCAAATATATTACCGGCAACGCCTCGCCTCCCGTCGTGACCCGACGATGACGATGCTATGTCATCCGTGGTAATGACCGTTCTAACTTCGATGCCGTTTGTTTTCGCCATATCGGCGGCGATATTGAAATTCATGATATCGCCCGAGTAATTACCGTGAACATAGAGCACGCCCGCACCCGTGTCCGCAGCCAGAGTGCACTCGAGAACGGGTCCTGGTGGAGGGGAGGCAAAAATGTTACCTATGGCAACGGCATCAGCCATTCCTCGTCCTACGTATCCGAGGAAACAGGGTTCATGCCCGGAACCACCTCCAATGACCAGACCTACCTTGCCCGGTTTTGCAGTAGCTGTAGATTTAAGCGCGCGTAGGGAGCTGTTAATCGTGGTGATGTACTGAGCGTGTTCAGTTACCGCCCCTTCCAGTGACTCCTTAACGGCGTCTGAGGAATTGTTCAGCAGCTTTTTGACTTTAGTACGTTGTATGGGTCCATCTGCAGGTGTCCTCAAGGCTGGCAGTTTGCCTTTAGTCAGTTCAATCCCGTCTGCGTTGAGTATGCCGTGACCCGTGGCTACATCTGTGATCAGTACATTTGCGTAGCCACCCCGTAGTGTTGCCAGAATAGCGGGAATCTTGTCGAATCCTCCCGATACAACCACACACTGGTTGTCGCTCTTTTTCAATTGCGCTAACTCTATGCCAATTGAACGTTCATCGAGTGGACCTCGTACGGGTATTCCATGATCGTCAATAAATGCACCCAGAATGGACGCTATTGCGTTGCGATAGTGATGGTCTTTGACGGTCTCAGTGCTAAAAAGACCCGACGTGTGGATAGTGGAATTAGGGCGCAGAGATGAAATGCCGAACACGATACGATTAGCTTTGGCAAGTTTCTCGAGTTGAGACGATATCAAGGGCTCTTTGAGCAGAACGTGTCGCGTAGCGGAAGAACTGACACAGGCAGGCGCAGAGATCGGAGTACATTCCCCACCCAGTGCTCTGGAAAGTCGGCGAGCACAGCTCTCGGACGAGTAGGATTGATCGCCATCAATAGCGCCCAATGCCTGCACCACTCTCATGTCCTGGAGATCATTGGCAGAAACGTGATCCACCACGGAGCGAACCGTTCGCCCCCAGCCTGTCGCAATCATGTCACCAGATTGCATGCAACTATCCAGTACCAATGCCCCGGCATGGCCCAGGCGTTCAATCAGGTTGATTTCATCGCTGGAGCCAGGGATGACCAGACAATCCTGGAGCCCGTAGTGTTCTTTGAGAGCCATAGCCACGGAGAGAGTGCGAAGCATCTCCAGCTGAATGGTGATATCCACGATCCCCTTACTGCGAGCATCAGAGAGATAGGTATTGACGGAGGCTCGCGAGACACCCATGGTGCTCGCGACATCCCCCTGCGTCATGCCCTCTTCGTAATACAGCCAACTGGCCCAGAGCAGTGGATCGTTACCAAACCGTAGAGGCATGAAGTTCGGAGAATCTTTTGAATTCCGACGTTTCGCGGCTACCTTCTGGTCTGGAGTGGATTTCGGCACTAGCGCATCTTCGTTAATAATGTGTCGCAGAAGGTATCAATTATAAGCGCTGCCGACGCGGAACCGGGATCTATATGTCCCAGTGTCCGATTGCCTAATCTTGAGGCGCGCCCTTTGGATGCAATCATCGTTTTTGTTGCTATGGAGGAGGCCTCTGCCAATTCGCTGATTTCCTGAAGAACAGGCTGAAGTTGCTCCTCAGCGTCCAGAGCGGCCCGTATTCTGTATTCAACAGGTCGCCAGACATCGACCATCGTTTTATCCCCTATCTCGGCATTGCCTCTATCGGCTATACCGACACTGAACTCCACCAGCACCCAAAGCGCCTGGTGCGGTGTGATCTCACGTCGATTCTCGACGTATTGTGCAGCTTTCAGAAACGCGGAACCATACAAGGGGCCAGTAGTTGCGCCTACTGCGTCGAGGAAGCGCTCAGCACAAGTATTGAAGAATTCAGCCAGACTCATGACATCGGTGTCTGCCCCGACAAATGAAGTGGAAATGGTACTGAATCCATGCACCATAGTTGTGCCATGGTCACCATCTCCCACTTCTCCATCCAGCATGCAGAGTGCATCTGAATTGCGTTTCAGTCGCACGGCAATCGAGCGGAGTATGTCTACGAAATCAGTCGCGTTAAGCGTCGTCATGGAAATAACATTTCATTTTGCCGGGTATGGTCACACGAGTCTTCTGGTCATTCCTTCTGCCAGTGTAGACAATATAAGACTGCATGATGTTGCGCCCGCATCAAGAACACCTCGGGATCGCTCACCCAGTCGACTTGATCTGCCAATTCTGGCGACCATGTCTATCGTGCTGTCACGGCCTTTCTCTCCTGCTACTTTCATACGTTGCAGTCCAGCGGCAAATGATTCGTCGGCAGCCACAGAGTTTTCCAGTTCTTCTATTGCAGGAGCCAGCGCATCAAGCAGTGTCTTGTCACCGACGGAGGCCGAACCGATTTCCTGAATACTCGCCATCCCCAACCGTAAGGCTTCCGCAAACGCCTTTGAGTCAATTTTATCAATCTCGTCAAGACTGGTTGATACCGACTCGAACATCATGCCATAGAGCGGGCCCATGGATCCGCCGATTTCCATCATGAGCACATTGGACAGGACTTGCAGTGCAGAGGAGAACGATTCGTCGCCCGTTAAATTCTCGGCCGCGCGCGAAAAGCCCTTGGCCATATTGACACCGTGATCACCATCGCCGATCTTTCCATCAATCTCTGACAGGTAGGCTTTGTTTTCTACAATAACGTCTGCAAGCTCCTGTACCAGAGCCCCAGCGCCACTATTCATTACGTGTTGCATCTTTTTATATACCCGGGCAGTCTATTTCAATATCCAAAAGCGTCTTCAACTCATTATCCAGTCTCATTACGGTCAGCGTGCACCCGACCATATCCAGCGAGGTAAAATAATTTCCGACGAAACTGCGATAGACAGAGTGCCCACTCTTTGCCAATTCAGATTCTATTCTGTTGTATAAAACGTAGAGTTCATTAATCGGTGTTGCACCCAATCCGGACACCAGCACAGCCAATTCGCTATCGGCAGGTAAGGCAAAATCGTCCATGACAAGCCGGGTTATATCATCCGCAACCTCGTTAGCAGATTTCAACTTTTCGACGCGAGCTCCCGGCTCACCGTGATGTCCGATGCCCACTTCCATGGTTCCAGACTCGATGTCGAAGTTGGGATGCCCTACTGCCGGAAGCGTACACGGTCCCAGACCCACTCCAACGGAGCGGCAATTGTCGATGGCCTTCTGAGCCGCTGACTGAACCTCTGACAGATCCGCTCCCGTGGAGGCTTTCGCTGCGCCTACTTTCCACATGAATATCTCGCCTGCTACTCCCCGGCGTTTGTTCTTCTCATCCGGCACTGCAGAACACACATCATCATTCGCCACAACCGTTCTTACTTCTATACCCTCTTTCTCAGCGAGTTTCTTTGCCATACCCACGTTCATGTTATCGCCGGCATAGTTACCGTACAACACAGCTACACCCTTGCCGGTATCAGCAGCTTTAATGGCATCGTAAAAGCTTTTAGCCGTTGGAGAAGAAAACAGTTCGCCAATGGCCACCGCATCAACCATGTTCTTCCCTGCGTAGCCGATAAATGCAGGCTCGTGACCAGAACCACCTCCGGTGACGATGCCCACCTTGCCTTCAGCTGGAACAAACTGTGATACCACTACTCGCGGATTATCCGGATCGATCCTGATCAGATCCTGGTGCGCTTTTACGAACCCTGCCACCGTCTCATCGACAATGTCGTCTGGATCGTTTATGAATCTTCGCATGAAATTATCGTTACTCATTGGATTGTGAAACCACCATCAATTATCAAGTCTGCTCCGTTGATCATGTTCGTCGCATCAGATGCCAGGAATATGGCTGCCGCTGCTATTTCCTCTGGCTCTGCGAAGCGACCTGTTGGAATCTGCTGCTTCAATGCCTCACCCTTGGGACCTTCCCATGCCTTTTTGCCTAACTCTGTCAGCACAACAGTCGGTGAAATTGTATTGACTGTAATACCATGCTGTCCCCACTCCAGTGCCATTGTCTTGGTCATGCCGATGATGGCAAATTTGGAAGCACAATAGGCTACGTGATCGGGTATGGCTACCGTGCCCGCCTGAGAGGCGATATTGATGATCTTTCCGGAGCCGTGTTCAATCATGGATTTGCCTACACACTGAGCTACCAGAAAACTACCCGTCAGATTGATATCGATCGTACGCTTCCATGCGGCTATTGAAAGCTCTTCGGCGGGGGCCAGATCGACGATTCCGGCGCAATTGATCAACACATCGATCTTGCCGAATTCAGCCTTTACAGCGTCAACTGCCTTGTAGACGCTTGTCTCACTGGATACATCACACTGATGAACGAAAGGATTATCGAGAGTCTCGGCGAATTTTCGCGCTTGCTTTTCATCGAGATCCAGCAATGCAACACGACTACCCTTTTCATTAAACGCTGTTGCCATCGCAGCGCCGATACCCGATGCAGCGCCAGTAACAAGAACGTTTTTACCGGCGACAGGAAAATTGAAATCGAGTGGTTTTGTTATTGTGCTCATGTGAGAGCCCCTTGAATGATGAAGACAGTATGATCAAGTGCGGCGCACTGTGTACGCCACACTGTCTCGTGACGTATTACTCGCGCATGTCCAGCAGCGCATCGACATTTTCTGCGGTCACTGGTGTCCATGGCACACTGTACTCAGCATCCTTGCCATCATTCCATGGCATATCAGCGTAGTTTGCCCAGATTTCAGATTGGGGCTCGTAGTCGCCGTCTAAAGCTGCGTTAATCGCAAGATCCAATGCGCCCTGCGCCTGTGCGCTGGCATCCTGAAGTATGGATGCCATGTCGCCAGCCTTAACGGAGCGTAGCGCATCGGTTATGCCATCAATGCCAGCAATGGTGAAGTCACTGACTTCCATTCCGGCAGCCTTGATAGCTTCGATGGCACCCAGCGCCATTTCATCATTCTGACCAATAACACCATTGATTTTTCCAGGATGGGCGGTCAACCAGTTTTCCATCAACGTCTGCGCCTCTGCCCGAGACCAGTTGGCCGTCTGTTTTTCCAGCACCTGGACATCAGGGCACTCTGCCAATGCTTTCTGATTACCTTCCAGTCGACTGATCTGTGCGGACTGACCGATCGGTCCCTCAAGAATAACAACGTTACCTGTGCAGCCCAGCGCTTCGAGCACGTACTTGGCTTCCATGTATCCGGATTGCACATCATCAGAACCCACATAAGCTGTCAGCAAATCCGTATTAACACGAGTGTTTGAACCGAATACGGGAATGCCTGCCTCGTGTGCAGCCTGAACCGCTGTTGCACCGGCCTCAATGTCGATAGGTACGAAGATGATCGCGTCAAACTGTTGCGTGATCATGGTCTCGAATTGCTCTTGCTGAACAAGTGCATCGTATCTGCCATCAAAGATCGTGACATCCACGTCACCGCTGACTACAGCGGGATGTTGCTCCAAAGCTGCTGCCCAGATTTGCATAAACTCAGCATTCAAACCATAGACTGCCGCACCGATCTTCGGTGTGTCTGCTGCGATCCCTGAAGTTGAGGCCAGCGTTATCGTCGCGGCCATCGTCAAGCTAGTCATTAATTTCTTCATACAAACTTTTCCTCGTTGGTATTGGTGTGATTAAGTGTTTTATATCCAGTACTGCCAACCAAACTATCTATCAGTATCCACCTCCCTTCCAAGTCGCCATTCGTCACTACTCTTGTTTGTGTCGCGCCTGATCCAGCATGACTGCCGCGACTATGAGAACGCCCTTTATCACTTGCTGGTAATACGATTCGACGCCCAGCAGATCCAGGCCGTTATTAACCACCCCGATAAGCAGAGCACCAATCAGAGTGCCTGTAATTCTTCCCACGCCCCCGGCAAGACTGGTTCCACCTATCACAACCGCTGCAATCGCATCAAGTTCATAAGCGATACCTGCCTGTGTCAAGGCAGAACCGGTGCGTGCAGCCAGTATCATTCCGGCAAGACCTGCCAGTGCGCCGGAGATGACGTAAACGATCAGGCGTATGTTTTTCACGCTGATACCGGACACAGTGGCAGCGTGTGGATTACCGCCTGCGGCATAGACATGCCGTCCGAAACGCGTTGCATTCAGCACCCAGACAGAGACCAGGAACACGACTGCGAATATGACAACTGGCATGGGAATGCCAAACAGGTCACCGGTTCCAATCCAGCGAAACTCTGGTGTCAGTGCCGGTACGGGTCGACCACCGGCGTAAAGTAGCGTCAGCCCTCTGGCTGCTGAGAGCATTCCCAGCGTAGCCACAAACGCCGGGACGGCGAAGCGTGACACGACCACGCCTGAGATAGCGCCACAACCCATGCCCACGATGAGCCCGACACTGATCGCAATAAACGCAGGATAAGGTCCTCCAGCAACCATGGCCGTGCCTGACGTAGTTGCCAATGATGCCGATACGATGCCGGCCAGGGCTACAACCGACCCTACAGACAAGTCGATTCCCCTGGTCAGTATGACAAACGTCATGCCGATAGCCAGAATGCCATTGATGGAGGTCTGCCTTAGTACATTGAGAATATTGCGTGTCGTCAGAAAATATTCACTGGTAATCGATAGCACGACGCATATCAACACCAGCGCGAACAGGATCCCGTATTTCTGCCCGATTAGAAGCAACTTCTGCCGGCTTTGGCTATCGTCAATGTTGGTCACGGATTATCCATTTCTAATGTGTAAGTTGCGCGGGGCAGTCCTGATCAGGCTGCGAGATGAACAAGATTTTCTGCTGTCAGATCAGCGTTTGCGAGCTCGCCCGCGATACGTCCATTCTTTAGAACGATGACGCGATCTGCCATGCCAAGCACCTCATCTATCTCTGAAGAGGCAAACAGAATGGTTCCACCATCCGTGGCAAAATCCGAAATGACTTTATAGATTTCCCGTTTCGCACCGACATCAACACCGCGGGTAGGTTCGTCTAGCAATAGAATGCGGGGGCTTGTCAAAAACCATTTTCCCAGCACGACTTTCTGCTGGTTACCACCCGATAGCCCGGAGACTTCCAGTTGATCATTCGATGTCTTGATCGAAAACTGCTTGATCATTTCAGCAGCTGATGCAGCTTCCTTCTTCGTACTCATGACCGGTCCAAAGCCCAGAAAATCCAGGTGAGCCAGGCAGATATTCGATCTGACGGTGGCCGATAACACCAGACCACTTCGCTTGCGATCCTCTGTTACGAAGGCCAAACCCTGTTCAATTGCTTCGCTGGGTGTGGAGATCGTTGTCTGCACGCCGTCAATCAGCAGATTGCCTGCAATGTACGGCGACAGTCCAAACAGCCGTTCAAAGATTTCACTTCGCCCCGAGCCCATCAATCCGTAGAGAGCAACGATTTCACCTTTATGTGCACAAAAATCGATGTCCCGGACGCCGTTCTGTGCGGACATGTTTTCTACTTGAAGGCTTGGCTTGGTAGACGGTACGTTATCCTTGACGAATTCTTCTGTCAGCGGTCGACCGACAATCATCTGAATCATTGACTCACGATCGATGTCAGCAATAGCACCATCGCCGATGTACTGGCCATCACGAAAAACGGTGTAACTGTCTGCGATATTGAATATTTCAGAGAGTCTGTGGCTGACATAGATCACGCCTTTGCCACGCTCCCTTAGCGCTTTTATGGCGTCGAACAACTGGTCCGCCTCCGCCTCCCCAAGCGCAGAAGTCGGTTCGTCCATGATGATTATCTCGGAACGATAACTCAGGGCCTTCGCGATTTCGACGAGCTGGGTCTTTGCCACTGGCAAGTCCATCATCACCTCGGTTGCACTGATCGAGAAATGCAGTTCATCAAGCATCGCCTGAGCATTCGCATTCATCTTCTTGAAGTCGATGCGCCCGAATCTGGCCAGCGGCTCTCGACCCAGATACATGTTCTCTGCAACAGTCATCGCCGGCACGGGACTAAGCTCTTGCTCAATGATGGATATGCCCGCGGCAAGAGCTTCACTGGGTGAGCTGAAGTCCACCTCTGTGCCGTTAAAAGTAATCGTGCCGCGGTCACGCTTCTGTATGCCCATGACAATGGACAGGAACGTGGATTTGCCTGCACCATTACCGCCGCAAAGTGCGTGAATAGTTCCTTTCTCGAGCGTGAACTGACCGTTTTTCAACGCAGCGACTCCGCTGAACGACTTTGTCAAACCGGTGACCTTAAGCAGCTCAGTAGTCATCTTTATCGCGCTTACTCGAGTTATGGATTTAGAGCGCTGCATACCGATACTGTCTATCGACTGGCTCGTTATTTACAAATGTCTCACCTGTGCTGAATAATGTCAACACTATGTCCATAATTAGGAGATACTGCGCAACTTGACAGCAAGTGAATTGACATTCTCTCGCTATGTGATTTTTTTTGCTCTGTGATACTGGGTCAGATACGCACCCAGATCCTTAGAACTGAACGTGTAAGAGCGCTAAGCCTTGTCAAGGAGGTAAGGGACTCACCAAGTGGAGCAAATCTGAAAGCTTACGCCGGAGCCAGTGGAGCTAGAGAGGCCGCTACTGCGGTAGAGAGCGATGATGAAGATAGCAACAGCGTCAATCCTGCCCTGAGTGTCAGGAGTTATTGCATGCGCGCAAGTTGATGGATTGCTTATCAGTCGGTCGATCTGGCAAGTTGAAGGTTATCTCAACATTCTTTCACTGTGCGACACGGCCGTTCACTATTTTTCTTATCCGATATTTACAAGGTAAACATCATGAAAATTGCAGTTGCAGGTGATAGCGCTGGAGCACCATTGGCAAAAACTCTTGCCCAGCATTTAAGTGGGCGTAGTGATCTGGAAGTATCCGAGATCAGCAGCCCTCCAGCAGGTACTGAAGCCTATTATGCTCAACTGGCAGACAGAGTGGCCAGTGCAGTGCTTGACGGCACTTATGATCGAGCCATCTTATGTTGTGGCACCGGCATAGGCGTGTGTCTGTCTGCCAACAAGGTACCCGGAATTCGTGCTGCGCAAACACACGACACCTACTCGGCTGAACGTGCTGCTCTGTCGAATAACGCACAGATCATCACTATGGGTGCGCGGGTGATCGGTACGGAACTGGCGAATGCGATTGCCGATGCTTTTATTGCCTGTACATTCGATCCAGAAGGAAAGTCTGCTGGTAACGTCAAGGCCATCAGTGCACTGGATGCCAAGTACCATCCAGAGAAATAATACTCAGCAAATGTCTTGTACAGTGCACCTGATCTGCAGGTGCATTTGATGCGGCTCTAACATCTGTCCAAGTCAGAGACCTGTAACAATCACCGCGGACAGGCCTCACTGTGAGACACGCCCTCCTCCGGACATGGATGCAAGCTACTCACTATTGCCGTGCTCAGTCGATACCGGGATTCAATCTCTGATGGCAGATTTAGGACAGACCCTGCATTGAAAATAAATCGCTGAATTAGCCTTCAAGTATGCCCCCTACGTGGCCTGTAGGTCCTTTGCAATAGACTTCATCAGCTCAGCGATACGGGTGGTCCGTTTAGCCAATATCCGCCCCCGTCGGGAAATTAAAGAAAGGTCATGCTGGCTACCGTGACGAAGGCTTGCGATACGTAGCCGGTGCTTTTCTGAAAAGGAGTTCACGCCACTTCGCGGGAGTATTGTATAGCCGATACCTTGTGCCACTGGCACGGGGATCTGGCTGATCTGGTTTACAAATCCACGCACTCGCAACCGCTCTGACCCCGAAAATACGCCAGGAAAATTTAAGGAAAATAATTCGTCCGCATATGCGAATCCGTCAGGGTGCGCGATAAATCCGACCTCTTCGAGCATCTCGAAGGTAATAGACTCGGTCGCTGTATTCTCAGGAAGCACCAAACACAATTCTTCTCTCCCAATAATTTTCGCGTCAAGACGTGCATGGTTTGGCGTGTGATCAGCTACACCAAGATCTATAAGCCCTGCCAGTACACCCTTGATAACACTGTCTTGAGGCATGGCTTCCAGCCGAATGACCAAATGCGGCGCAGACTGCATAACCTGCAGCAAGTGCGGATACAGCAGCATAGCAAAGCTGCCGGAACATCCAATGACAACCTCGCCTCGGTCCGGATCATCGCTCAAGATCACATCCCGCAGACACGCTTCCTCTGCTCGTCGGGCAAGGCCCAATGCAAATACCGCTTCGCCGGCCGGCGTTGGTATGAAGCTCTTCCCTTGCCGTGAAATCAAAGGCTGTTCAACCTGTTTCTCGAGCTTGCGCAGGTGCTGTGAAACTCCTGGCTGCGTCATGGCAAGCCTGTTGGCAGTCCGAGTGAAATGACCTGTCTCGCACAGCACGGTGAAGGTGTTGAGCCACTGGGAATTTAACATTGATCATTACAAAATATTATCAATATACATTCATATCATAATTTCACTTTCTGCGCTGATTCTCATATAGTTGGTCAATAAACGAACAGAGGAGAATTCTCAATGCTACCCACACCCCGCACGTTTTCACATATTGGTTTGTCCGTCCCCAACCTTGAGGCTGCTGTAAAGTTCTACACGGAAGTGTTGGGGTTCTACACGATAATGAGCCCGACTGATGTGACAGAGGACAACAGCGATATCGGCCAGATGTGTACTGATGTCTTTGGTTCTGGCTGGAACCAACTGCGCATCGCACATCTGTCTACCGCCGATCGCATTGGATTTGAACTGTTTGAGTTTGATGGTAACCATGCACCTGAAGAAAAACTCTCTTTTCGTCAACACGGCACGTTCCATTTCGCCATTCAGGATCCGGACCTTGAAGGTCTACTCGCAAAAATCGTTGCGGCCGGTGGCAAGCAACGAATGCCAGTACGCGAATACTTTCCTGACGATAAGCCGTATCGTATGGTCTATGTCGAAGATCCTTTCGGAATTGTCTTCGAACTCTACAGCCACAGCTACGAGCTGACGTATTCAGCTGGCGCCTATGCCTGATCATAGAAAGAATTTTTAACCCGATCCGCGTAAAAGCCCATGAAGGATTATCATGCTTGAACTTTATTATTTCCCCGATAATGCAAGCCTTGCGCCTCATTTTCTTCTAGTTGAAACGCAAATTGAATATTCGCTAAGGCTTGTTGACCGTAATTCAAACGCGCAAAAATCAAAAGAATATTTGAAGCTGAATCCGGCTGGGCGCATTCCCACACTGGTGCACAACGAGCTCATCCTATTTGAAAGTCCTGCCATCTGCATCCACATTTGTGAGTTAGATGCCAGTTCGCAGTTTATCCCGCCAGTAGGCCATCTCAATCGTCCGCTATTTTTTCAATGGTTAACCTACCTGAACAACACTCTCCAAGCGGAATTCATGGTGTGGAGATATCCCGATCGTCATACCGCGGATGCTGAGGGCGTCGACGGAATCAAAGCGGCCCAAGATCTTCGGATAGTGGGAATTCTCAGGCTGTTGGACGAAGAACTTAGCGTTAAATCATTCTTGTTAGGGTCTGACGTCAGCGCTTGTGATCACTTCTTGTTTATGCTCGCGTTGTGGTGCGAGGATGTTTCTCGACCACCAACATCATTTGCGAACCTTTACCGTTTTATGGGTGAGATGTCCCAGAGACCCGCTATTCAAAAGGTATGTGAAATTGAAAATATCGACTTGGAGCGCTATGGGCGACGAGATGGTCCGTAGTCTTCCTGTTCAGATTCATGAGCTATATCGAAATGCCATATAACAATTTGCGGCAACGGCCGCTGAGACACCGTCAGTTCTTGAGCGACCCAACGGTCCGCTACTCCATCCAGCCCCCAACGGTCCGCTACTCCATCCAGCCGCTGTAGCCTGCTCTGCGTAGAACACGCGGGAATCTTGTGTTTTAAGCGGGATGAGCACTAAAAAGTGAGACCAGCCTTAATTGTCGTACCAGTGGCACGACAATGTCTAGATCCGGGGAACTCTGGTCAGCGTTATCGACTGGGTCAAGATCATCTTTCCCAAAGACTACTACTGCCATCATTCCACATACGCACGCTACTACTGCTTCAACTTGTAGCCTGTTTTGAACATGGCCCAGACCACTACCAGACAACCAACCAGAAACCCTGAGATCATGATCAGGCTGGTTGTTACGCTGACGTCTGACACTTCGAAAAAGCTCCAGCGAAAGCCGCTAATCAGGTACAGCACCGGGTTCAGCAAGGTCACTTTCTGCCAGAACTCGGGCAACATGCTCACCGAATAGAAACTGCCACCCAGAAACACCAGTGGGGTGATAACCAGCAGGGGAATCAGTTGCAGCTTTTCAAAGTTGTCCGCCCAAAGCCCGATAATGAAACCGAACAGGCTAAACGCAACACAGGTCATCACCAGAAACGCCACCATCCAGAAAGGATGGGCTATTCGCAAGTCTACAAAGAACGTTGCGGTAATTAAAATGATGGTGCCGATGATGAGCGACTTGGTGGCGGCCGCACCGACATAACCGATGATCACTTCGAAGAAGGAAATTGGCGCCGACATCACCTCGTATACGGTACCGGTGAACTTGGGAAAGAAAATACCGAAAGATGCGTTGGAGATACTTTGCGTTAGTAGCGACAGCATGATAAGGCCGGGCACAATGAACGATCCGTAGTCCACGCCTTCAACAGATTCGATACGCGAACCAATGGCTGAGCCAAACACCACGAAATACAACACCGTGGACAATACCGGCGAAGCAACACTCTGCATCAGCGTTTTACGAGTTCGGCGCATCTCATTAAAGTAGATGGCCTTGATGGCTTCAACGTTCATGTTCATTGTGTACCAGATTGACGAATATATCTTCCAATGAACTTTGTGAGGTGTTCAGATCCTTGAGCCCCATTCCCGCATCACTCAGTGCTTGTAGTAAGGCAGTAATACCTGTTCTCTCACCTTGCGTATCAAAGGTGTAAGTCAATCGTTGACCATCGTCAGATTTCTCAAGGTTGAAAGGTGCAAGAGATTCCGGCAACTGATCCACCGGTGATCGTAGATCCACCATCAATTGCTTGCGACCTAATGAGGCCATCAGATTGGCTTTTTCATCAATGACCAACAGCCGACCATCACTGATCACACCGACCCGGTCGGCAATCTCCTCCGCCTCTTCGATGTAATGCGTCGTTAGTATGATGGTGACCCCATCCTGTCTGAGCTTCTCAACCAGCTTCCACATGTCTTTTCGCAGTTCCACATCGACACCCGCTGTAGGCTCATCAAGAAACAACACACGGGGTTCGTGCGCAAGAGCCTTGGCGATGAGTACACGACGCTTCATACCGCCAGAAAGTCGATTGACCGGATCATCTTTCTTGTCCATCAGGCTCAGATCTGTGAGGATTTCGTCAATGCGCTCCTCGTTGGGTGGATACCCGAACAGACCTCGGCTGAACCTGATCGTGTCGCTGACCACATCGAATGCCCCGAGGGTGAGTTCCTGAGGTACCAAGCCAATCAGTTTGCGTGTAATCCGGTAGTCCTTGATGATGTCGTGTCCATCCACGGTGACAGTGCCCGATGTAGGCGTCACCAATCCGCAGATGGTGGATATCAGGGTTGTTTTACCGGCTCCGTTGGGGCCCAGCAAGGCCAGTATTTCGCCCTTTCGGATATCCAGATCGATACCTTTGAGAGCCTGATGGCCCCCTTTGTATGTCTTGGTTAAACCACGAATGGAGATGATCGGAGTGTGTGCTTCAGTCATCCCGCTATTGTGTCATGTCCGAGCACGTTGATGCGCTCTCAGGTGTGATGAAGTCGCAGCCCCACATGTACCCAGTTGTCATGGTCGGGCGCGGTCTGATTCTGCGCATATGTACTGCCGCCATGCGCCTGTGCGATCATTTTCACTACATACAGGCCCAGACCTAGATGTAACGGCTGATCGGCTTCCGCATCGGCAGTTGAGCGGATATTCTGAACGCTCATCGCACCGCCGGCTGCCCCCCTATCGTTCTGTCCGTCGTTCTGGCGCTCCGAATACAGCGGTTCAAACCATTGCTCCATGATCGCAGGATCAATGGTAGCTCCACGATTTGCCACACCGATTCGCACCTGTCTGGCATCAGCATTATTCTCCAGCTGCAGATGAAACACTATCGGATCCGCGGTGGCAAAGCTCACCGCGTTATCCACCAGTTTGTCAAAGGCCTGCTGCAACAGCTCAGGGGATACCTTGATAAAGATTGCAGGCACAGGTTCAGGACTGATGCGAAACCGCCGATCTGGATACACTTGACCGTAGCGCGCCATGCACCCCGCCAACCAGTCACGCAAGTTGACCACTTCCCGATCAGCCAGCTGCACGGTTTGCTCTAACCGGGTGGATTCAACCAGCGCCTTGATGATGGAGCCCAGATGCTCAGCGCCGCCGCTGGCTCTGTCAACCAGTTGCCGTGACTGATCATCCAGCGCATCACGGTCCAGATTTTCGATAGAGGTGCGTACCACTGACAACGGTGTTCGCAACTCATGTGAGAGTCGGCTTGCCAGAGCTTCCAGGTAATGTGTATACGCAGCTGATCGTGACAGCAACGATGAGAGCTTACGCGATAAGTCGCCAATTTCATCATTGGCATCACTGCCCGGTAGCCCCCGCACACGACCATCATCCGCTATGGCTAACTGCGCCTGCCGTGAAAGCGTTCGAATACGCGAAGACAGGACGAAGGCAAAAATCAACAGGCCACTACCAGCCATCAGGCTGACCAGCAACAACAGACTGAACAAGCGAGCCAGCTGAC
>Ga0209831_1001716_pt1 | contig 19743 bp, 18 predicted proteins | sample Maine_Asex4_meta_FD_187451 | JGI IMG/M metagenome (GOLD analysis project Ga0209831, IMG submission 187451) | Marine algal microbial communities from Maine, USA - Maine_Asex4_metaG (SPAdes) (version 2) | ecosystem: Host-associated > Algae > Red algae > Unclassified | place: Maine, USA | collected...
GAACATATGCCCGAGCGTGGCGGCGATCGCGCAGACGTAGGCGAGCGGTCGACCGGTGCCGGCCCAGTCGAATCCGAGCCCGAGCCCGAGCCCCGTGGCAAGTGCGGCCTTCAGGGCGTCAAGGACGTACACCCAGATGCCCTTCTTCCAGCCGAGTGCGCGGGTGACGTTGGAAGCACCCGGGTTGCCCGAACCGAACGTGGCGATGTCGATGCCGTTCGCCCGTGCGATGAGGATGGCGCTCGGGAACGTGCCCAGCACGTATGACACGAAGATGAGCAACGCCGCGAGCACAGGTGCGAATCATCGCACGTCGTCACCTGCGCAGATAGCGTCGGATGCCCCGTGGATGCCGAACTCTTCCCCGATCTCGATTCCGAGCGCACCCATCTGGCCTTCGCGCGTCGCTCGCGAGACCGGATGATCGAGCGCCTCTCCGCCGTCGATCCGGACGGCGCAGCCGATGAGGTCACCAAGGACTACATCGAAGTCACCGTCGCTCACGCTCTCGAAGATCTCCACAGTCCCGGCGCCGGCAACTTCTTCGGTCGCATCGATGGCACCGATTCCGATGGTGGTCCGGCCTCCGCCGGTGACGTCGCGAGCCGAGCCGAAGGTGCGACGGTCCAGTGGTACATCGGTCGCCGCCACATCGAAGATGATCATCACGACCCGGTGGTCATCGACTGGCGTGCACCGATCGCTGCTCCCTTCTATCGGGCGACCGCCATCGACCGGCTCGGCGTCGACTTCCGCCGGCGATTCACACTCGACGACGACGATCTGGTCGCCTACCTCGACGAACATCTCGACGACCCGGACGCAGCCGTGGCCAGCGGCATCCCTGACCCGGTGCTGGCGGAGATCGGTGCCGAACGCAGCGGCGAGATGCGTGAGATCGTCGCCACGATCCAAGGCGAACAGGACGTCGTGATCCGCTCCGACATTGACCAGGTGTTGATCGTGCAGGGCGGGCCGGGCACGGGCAAGACCGCCGTTGCGCTCCACCGTGCGGCCTTCCTGCTGTTCGAACACCGCGCCCATCTCGCCCGCTACGGCGTGCTCGTGATCGGACCCAACAGGGCCTTCCTCGACTACATCGGCAACGTGCTGCCCTCGCTCGGCGAACGGGGCGTCCGTCAGTCGACCATCGACGATCTCTGTATACCGCGAGTCGACGTCACCGACGTCGACGATGTCGCTGCTGCCCGCTGGAAGGGCGCCGCCGAGCGACTCGACGATCTCGAGGCGGCCGCGTTGGCTGCGATCGTGGCGCCCGACGACGACGTCGTCGTCCCGATCGGGGCGCGCAACCATGTGTTCACCGTCGCGGAGTTCTCAGGATGGCTCGAGATCGCCAAGGGCGGCATCAGTCCGATCAACGAACGACGCGTCCGGCTCACTGCGCTCGCCAAGCGTGCGCTGCTCCAGCGCAGTGCCGGCGAGAGCGCGTGGGCGAGTGCCGGACCGTTGAAGACGGCGATCAACAAGGCATGGCCGACGCAGAAGCCCGTGAAGTTGATCGATCAACTGCTGCCGGGTCCGAAGGGCAAGAAGCGGGCCTGGACCCGTGCCGACCAACTGTTGGTCGACGAAGCCAACTCATTGCTCAATGGCTCGCCCTTCACCTACGGCCATGTGATCGTCGACGAGGCGCAAGACCATTCTGCGGTCGCCCTGCGCGTCATCGGTCGGCGCTGTCCGGCGATGTCGATGACGCTCGTCGGCGATGTCGCGCAGTCGACGACGCCTGCCGGCCAGGAACGATGGAGCGAGGTCTTTGCTCACCTCGGCCCGGCGGGTTCGAACGGTGTCGTCGCGGACCTCACGATCGGCTACCGCGTCCCGGAACCGATTCTGGGTGTCGCGAACCGGCTCCTGCCCTTGACAGGCGTCGAGACCACCGAGAGCCGCAGCGTGCGGATTGCCGGGTCGGCACCCGGGTGGGAGATCGCCGATGCCTCGGTGCTCACCCGATCGGTTGCTGCTGCGGTCGTGGCGGTCCGGTCCCGGCACAAGAACACCGGCGTGGTCGCCCCGGTCGCACTGCACGATGCCATCGCTGCCGAGTTGCACACGCTGGGCCTCGTCGCAGTCGACCACGTGCACGAACTCGAACGCAACGAGGTGCCGGTCTTCGGCGCTGAGGCAGTGAAGGGTCTCGAGTTCGACGGCGTCGTCGTGGTCGATCCCCACGACATCCTCCACGAGGGCGGCGATGAGCCGACTTCCCGGGGTGCCCGGCTGCTCTACGTGGCGATGACCCGTGCGGTTCAGCAGGTCGAGTTCGTCACGTCGGCGCCGCCCCCGTCGGTCATCGCTCCCTGACCGGCATCGTCGACGCAAACGTCACGGCGTCGGCATGGAAAGCTGTCGGAATGGAGATCAACGATCGCATCACCGACCTCGCCGGACTCCGCGAGCTGTACCGCGACGCCAGTGGTGTCGCCGCCGACAAGGTGTTCGACTCGATCGACGAATCTTCTGCGGAGTTCATCGACCGCTGTCCGTTCGTTGTGGTGTCCACGTCGAACGGAACCGACGCGATGGATGCTTCGCCGCGTGGCGGTCCGCCCGGATTCATCCAGCGGCTCGATGAGCGGCACGTCGCCATCGCTGACCTCAACGGGAACAATCGGCTCGACACGCTCGAAAACATCGTCGCCCACCCCTACATCGGACTGTTGATGGTGATGCCCGGCAAGGACGAGACGCTGCGCATCAACGGCCCGGCCCAGATCACGACCGACCCTGCGATCCTCGACGGGTTCACTGCCGAGTTACGGCGGCCGAAGACGGCGATCGTCGTCGAGGTGGCCGAGTTGTACGCCCACTGCGCGAAGGCGTTCCGGCGCGCTGAGGTGTGGAATCCCGAGTCATGGGTGGGACACGTCGCGGCGCCCGACCTGGCGACCATCGCCGGCACACAGTTCGGATTTCCCGATGCCGACATCCGCATGGCGCTCGAGGACTCCTACGTCAGCGATCTGTCCCGCGACTGAGTTCGAGAGGAGCTCCGGTCAACGACGTCCGATGGTGACCGGAACACGCTCGGGCTTCGAGTGGTCCATCATCGGCCTGGGGGCCTGGATCGATGACGCAGCGAGCAGAGCGTGCTCGCCGTGGCCCTTCACGCACTCCGGGTCAGGTCCGTCGAGCGGGATGCCGGTGAAGAACTTGGCCGCCATGCAGCCGCCCTGGCATGCGTCGAATTCGCCGCAGGCCGAACAGGCTCCGGCTGACTGCGGCTCGCGTAGTTCGGTGAACAGGTCGCTCTGCTTCCAGATCTTGCTGAAGCCGCCGCCATCGCGAATCGAACCGGCCTTGAACTCGTCGTGGATCACGAACGGGCAGGCGTAGACATCGCCGATCGGGTCGATCAGACAGACGACACGGCCAGCACCGCACATGTTCAGGCCCGGCAATGGTTGCTCGCCGAGGGCGTTGAGGTGGAAGAACGAGTCGCCGGTGAGCACGTTCTCACCGTTGAGGACCAGCCAGTCGTAGATCTGTCGCTGCTGGGCCTGGGTCGGGTGCAGGTCGTGCCAGCTGTCGGCGCCGCGACCCGACGGGCGCAGGCGAGTGATGCGGAGTTGTGCGCCGTACTCGTCGGCGAGAGCTTTGAACTCGTCGAGCTGGTCGACGTTGTGGCGGGTGACGACGACCGAGATCTTGAACTCGCCGAACTCCGCGTTGCGGAGATGCTCCATGGCCTGGATCGCGGTGCCGTACGAACCCTCGCCGCGAACGGCATCGTTCGTGACGGCGTCGGTGCCGTCGAGGCTGATCTGGATGTCGAGGTAGTCCATCGCGGCGAGGCGCTCGGCCTTGGCCTGGTCGATGAACGCACCATTCGTCGAGAACTTCACGCCGATGCCGCGGCCGATCGAGTACTCGAGCAGTTCGAAGAAGTCGCGGCGGATCATCGGTTCGCCGCCACCGATGTTGATGTAGAAGACCTGCAGGTCGTGGAGTTCGTCGAGCACACCCTTGGCCTCGTCGGTGGTCAGCTCGCGGGGATCGCGACGCCCGGACGACGACAGGCAGTGCACGCACTCCAGGTTGCAGGCGTAGGTCAGTTCCCACGTGAGGCAGATGGGTGCATCAAGGCCTCCCTTGAGCTGTTCGACGAGTTGCGTTTTACTCACTGGAGCATCTCCGATGTCTGCAGGTTGGTGAGTGCCTGTTCGAAGGACGGCCACCGGGCTTCGTCGATGTCGCAGGCGGTCAGGGTTTCAGCGACGGTGGCGCTGCCGTCGAGCGACTCCACGACGCGCACGACGTCGGGGTGCTTGAGGAAGATCAGCTTGCGGTTGCCGTAGTGATATGCAAGGGCACCGAATGGCTCGGGGCGCAACGCAACCTGCGGGTGCAGGGCGAGGCGTTCATCGCGCAGCGTCGCAGGCATCACGAGTTCGGGTGTTCAGTAGACGCCGCACATGCCGTCGATGGAGATCTCCTCGACGAGCAACTCGTCATCGAGCATCTCGACGATCTCGATCATTTCGATGGGCTCGACGGGCTCGACGATGTCGGCGGAACCCTGTGCGTTGGCGGGCGCAGCATCAGTGACAGTGGGGTGGTCCATGTTCATCATGCTACTGCTCTGATCGAACCTGGCTCTGATCGAACTCAGCCGGTGGCGGATTCGCCGAGCCCGAGGTGGCCTACCCTGGACGGATGCGGGTGACTCAACTCTGGCGGTTTCCGGTCAAGTCGATGGGTGGTGAATTGCTCGCCTCGGCGCACATCGGTGAGCTCGGTGTCGAGGGAGATCGCGCGTGGGGTGTCTTCGACGTCGCCACCGGCACGGTGCTCACCGCTCGCCGGTCGCCCGAGCTGCTGTTCGCGACGGCGCGCCTCGATGCCGACGGTCTCGTCATCGATCTGCCCGAGATCGGCGACGTCGCCGAGGGCGATGCCAGCGACGCGCTGTCCCGATGGCTCGGCAAAGAGGTCGAGCTCCGCCGGGCGGGTGACGAGGGCGGTACCTACGAGGTTCCCCTTGACTTCGAGAACGACGCCGACTGGGTGTCGTGGACCGGACCCGATGGAGCCTGGCACGACTCGAAGTGGAGCCGCGTGTCGTTGGTGTCGATCGCCACGCTCGGCGACTGGGACATTCGCCGCTTCCGGACGAACATCGTCGTCGACGGCGAGGGCGAAGACGACTTCGTCGGCGACCACGTTCGCATCGGCGGTGAGGCGGGAGCCGAACTCGCGGTGTTCAAGCAGATCGATCGGTGTGTGATGATCACGCGTCCTCAGCCGGGCTTGGATCGCGACATCGCGCTCCTCAAGCAGATCAACGCCGAACGTGAATCGGTGTTGTCGGTCGGAGCGCTGATCGCGACGCCCGGCGACGTCGCACTCGGCGATCACGTCGAACATCTTCGCGCCGCCCAGACCGGCACTCAGACCGGCAATCAGACCGGAGCCACATCGTGACGGCGCCGACCGATCGGCCCAACACTGCACTGCTCGTGATCGACATGCAGCGTGACGTGGTGCGCGCGGCTCACGACCTCGATGCTGTCGTCGCGAACATCAGCACGCTCGTCGAGTCCGCTCGATCGGGGTCCGTGCCGATCATCTGGGTGCAGCACGCCGACGACGAACTCGTCGCAGGCAGCGAGGGTTGGGAGTACATCGACGCGCTCGCTCGGACGGACGACGAACCCGTGGTGCACAAGGCGTACGGCGACTCCTTCGAGGAGACCGACCTCGAGACGTTGCTCGCCGAGCGCGGTGTCGGACGTCTGGTCGTGACCGGTGCACAAACCGATGCCTGCATCCGCTCCACCCTGCACGGTGCGCTCGTGCGCGGTTACGACGCAACGCTCGTCGCCGACGCCCACACCACCGACGACATGCGCCCATGGGGTTCGCCGGTGTCGGCCGAGCAGGCCATCGCGTACACGAACATGTACTGGAGCTTCTCGAAGTCGCCGGGTCGATCGGGGTCAACCGTGCCGACTGCCGACATCGACTTCGCGACGAGCTGAGCTGCCGGTCAGATCCAATGCGGCGACGGCGCCGACGACGATGGTGGCGGGGGACTGCAGCGGAGTGTCTCCGAGTTCGTCGAGCCGGCATCGCACGACGTCTTCGTCGAGCGTGGTCGCTCGGTGGATCGCCATCACCGGGGTGTCGGCTGCGAGACCGCCCGCTCCGAGTTCTGCAGCGATGGCCATCCGATGTGCCACACCCATCAGGATCACGATGGTGCCGCCAACCCGGGCAAGGGCTCGCCAGTCGATCTCGGGCTCGCCCGGCCGGCGATGGCCGGTCACGACGGTGAATGCCGCAGCGACGCCGCGATGTGTCACCGGGACGCCTGCGGCGGCAGGGGCAGCGATTGACGAAGTGATGCCCGGCACGATTTCGATGTCGATGCCGGCTGCCAACAGTGCGAGCGCCTCCTCGCCACCCCGACCGAAGACGAACGGATCGCCGCCCTTCAACCGGACGACTGCTCTGCCCTGCCGTCCGAGCTCGATCAGCAGCGTCGAGATCATCTCCTGCGGAGTCGCCCGACCCGGGCGCTTGCCCACGTCGATGAGCTCAGCGGTCGGCGGGATCAATGCGAGGACCTCGTCACCGACCAGTGCGTCGTGGACGACGACATCGGCCTGGTCCAGCAGTCGCACCGCCTTCATCGTGAGGAGGTCCGGGTCGCCGGGTCCGGCGCCGACGAGTGCGACCGTCACGGCGTTACCCCGTCGCTGTCGACCTGGCTGCGTCGACGAGTGGTCACGGCGGGCAGGAGCGCGACGAGTGAGTCCCAATCCGATCGCATTGCCCAGTCACCGAAGCTCGTGGTCTCGTTGCTGCCGACCTCGCGGCTGAACCGTTCGAGCAGGGGCCGCAGCAGGTCGGGGATCTCGGTCAGCGGTACGTCGGTGCGCAGGCGGCGGGCGAGACGGTCGCCGGCCGGTGAGCCGCCGACGAAGATGTCGTAGCCCCGCTTCGAGCGGCCGACGATGCCGAGTTCGGCCGCATAGGGGCGTGAGCACCCGTTCGGGCAACCGGTCATGTTCAAGCGGAGGGGCAGACCCGTGTTGCCCGTATCGGCGAGCACCTTCTCGAGTCGGTCGATGACGTCGGGGAGTACCCGCTCTGCCTCGCCGAGCGCCTTCGAGCACGTCGGGAGCGCTGGGCAGGCAATCGCCAGGTTGCGCGTGGCGCTCTGGTCGCTGGCGAGCGGCACGCCGTTGGACCGCAGCGTGTTCTCGACTGCGTCACGATCGGTGACGCCGACGAGCAGAAGATCCTGTCGCGGTGTCACCCGAAGCGATCCGATGACCCCGTCGGAGATCAGTCGTCGCAGCGCAGACCGCAGGCCCCCAGCCACCTTGCCGGACGGCACCGGAAGACCGAGCGTCGACGCCGACCCGCTCTGTCCGTGCTTGCCATCCCAGCCGTGGTGAGCATGGACCTCCCACTCGGCGAGCTCGACCGGCGCCGCCAGGGCTCGCCCGGTGCGTTGCTCGATCTGGGCGCGAAGCCAGTCGACGCCCTGGGTTTCGAGGAGGTACTTCAGGCGTGCTCGAGCCCGGTCGTCGCGGTTGCCGTGATCGCGCTGGGTCGTGACGATCGCCTCGACGACGTCGCCGAGGCCGGCGACGTCACCGGCACCGTCGGCCGGTACCCAACCGACCGGGCGGGCGAGCACGGGGTACGTGTCGTCGGGTCGGGCGTGCGACATGCCCATGCCGCCGCCGGCGAGGATGACGAACCCGGTGACCTCTCCTGACAGGCCGTCGGGGGCCGACAGCGTGGGGACGATGCCGACGTCGTGGGTGTAGATGTCGACACAGTTGTCTCCGGGCCAGGCAACGCCGATCTTGAACTTGCGGGGCAGGTAGGCCTGTCCGTAGATCGGCTCGACCGGATCGACCGGATCGACCGGATCGATGGGGTCGAGTGGGCGTTCAGTCGGTCGAATCTCCTTGGTGACGGCCTTCTCGCCGTCGACCCACAGCTCCCAGTACGATTCGGTCTGCGGGCGGAAGCGGCGCACCATCTCGTCGACGACAGGAGCCGTCACTGCCTCCCGATCGGGGTGGGGAAGCGGGCAGGCCATCACGTTGCGGACCACGTCGCCGCACGCTCCGAGAGTTGTCAGCAGCGATGCGTTGATGCCTGCCACCAATCGTTGCAACTCGCCCTTGTGGACGACGTGGTACTGCACGCCCTGGCGTGTTGTGAGCCGGAGCTTGTCGTCAGCAAGCGACGCGACGCGATCGAGCGCGAGCCACTGATCGGCGTCGATCACGCCTCCGGGGACCGACGCGCGAACCATGCAGGAGTAGTCGAGCGGCAACTTCTGCTGGGTTCGGGCCCTGCGGATGTCGCGGTCGTCCTGTTGGTAGATGCCGTGGAACTTGAGCAGCGTCTCGGCGTCGCTGTCGAAGCTCGCGCCGTCCGCTGCGAGTTCGGCGCCGATCGTGCCGGCGAGGTAGCCGCTGTCGATCTTGATCTGTTCGGCGACACTGATTGCCGTTGCGGTGGCCGGGGTGGTCGGGCTGGTCATGGATCGGTCCTGTCGGGAGCGTGGGGAGTGGTTCAGGAGTGGGTGGAGGAGTGGGTGGGGAGGAACGGTTCGGGAGGCCGGCGGTTGGGCAAGGGCGGGTTGTCGGGATCGTCAGAGGTGGAGGCCGCATTCGGTCTTGTCGCTGTCGGCCCAGCGGCCCGAACGATCAGCGGCGGGCTGTGTGCACGGCCAGCATCCGATCGACGCGTACCCGCGTTCGACGAGCGGATGGTCGGGGAGGTCGTGGGTGGCGGCGTAGCGCTCGACGTCTGCGTCGGTCCAGGCAGCCAACGGGTTGACCTTGATCACCGACTTGAGGAGGTCGTGATGGACGAGTCGGGTCGCGCTGCGTTGTGCAGAGTCCGCTCGTCGAACGCCGGTTGCCCAGGCAGCCGCACCGTGCAGCGCACGTTCGAGCGGCTCGACCTTGCGCGCTGCGCAACAGGCATCGGTGTCGGTGGCCCACACGTCACGGTCGAGGTCCGCAGCCGGTCGGATGACTCGCAGCGACATGTCGAACCGGTCGACGAGGTGGTCGGCGAACCATTCGGTCTCGGCGAACAGATATCCGGTGTCGAGCAGCGTGATCTCGATGCCCGGTACTGCGCTGTGGGCGAGGTGAGCCAGCGTGGCATCGCCGAAGCTCGCCGTCACGCACAGACCGGAACCAAAGGTGCGGTGGGCCCACCGCAGCGTTGCGCTGGCATCGGCGACGGGGTCGGACGACTCGTCGGGAGCGGTGTCGATGAGCCTGGTGGAGGAGGCGGGCATGGGTGCAGTCAATCAAAACCCGACCAAAATGATCGTCTTTATCAGGAATAGTCGAAATTCGGTCCATAAGCTGGGGTGATGGAGCCTTCCACGAGCCGATTCTCGTACCCGATCTTCCTCGACTTGCACGCAGTTCCCGTTCTGGTGGTCGGTGGCGGCCGGATCGGTTGGCGCAAAGCGGAGGGGCTTCTGGCCGCAGGAGCGGTCGTCCGCCTGGTTGCATCCGAGGTCAGTCGACACGTCGATCGGACCCTGCTCGAAGCCGTGGGCGGCGAGATCATCGAAGAAGCGTTCGACATCGAGCATCTCGCCGACATGCGGCTGGTCGTGACGGCCACGGGTGACATCGAGACCGACTCCGTCATCTCCGATGCTGCGCGCAACAGCGGCATCTGGACCAATGCAGCCGATCAACCGGTCGACTGCGAGTTCATCCTGCCAGCAATCACGCGCGCCGGGCGGGTGACCGGGGCGATCAGCACCGACGGCGCCAGCCCTGCGCTGGCCGGTCACCTGCGCGACCGGCTGGCCGAGATCCTCGCCAACGGCGTTGCCGAGATCGCCGACACCCTCGCAACTGAGCGCGCTGCGGTCCAGGCTGCCGGCGGCTCAACCGAGGACATCGACTGGCTGCCACGGATCGCAGAACTGTTCGCCGATCCGCCGGTGAGTGAGTGCCGGTGAGCTCGCCCGAGGAGTCGACGCCAGGTTCGGTTCGCGCCCGTAGCCTCGACGAGATGTCAGGCGAACGGGTTCGATCACTTCGCCCCCGTTCCGTCGATCTCGGGTGGGAACACGGCCCGCAGTCGGCGCGCCGGACGGGAGCACGCCGCCTCGGCGCGCTCGGCCTCGTTGCGTGCCTCGCCGTGGCTGCCTGCACATCGTCGTCGGGAGTCTCGGAGAAGTCGAGCAACTCGACAGCCACCAGCGACACGGGTGCAACCTCGCCCGAGCCGCCGGCGAGTGATCCGGTCGACAGCGTCGCGCCGACCGACGGGACGCCTGACCCGGTGCCGACCACCGAGATCGTCGCGCCCGACGCCGAGGGCCTGCCGAGCCTGGCCGTCGTCGACCCGGCGATCACCACCGGCACGCTGGACAACGGGCTGCGCTACTTCATCCGCCAGAACGACAACCCCGGCACGCGCGTCGAGATGCGGCTCAGCATCGATGCCGGCGCCGCGCTCCAGGGGCCCGACCAGGGGGGAGGCGCCCACTTCCTCGAACACATGCTCTTCAACGGCACCGAACAGTTCCCCGAGAACGAACTGATCGCCGTGCTCCGCAGCTTCGGAGCGAGCTTCGGAGCCGACATCAACGCCTACACGAGCTACGACGAGACGGTCTACCAACTCACGATGCCGACTGCTGACCCATCGGTCGTCAGTACCGGGCTCGACGTGCTGCAGCAATGGCTGTCGGCAGCGACCATCGACCCCGATCAGGTCGAAGCCGAGCGGGGCGTCGTGCTCGATGAGTGGCGCGGGTCGGCACAGAGCGCGAACGGCCGAGTGTTCGACGAGATCCAGAAGTTCTTCCTCGATGGTTCGCCCTACGAGGACCGCAAACCGATCGGCACGGACGAAGAGATCAGCTCCACCACGGCCGACCCGCTACGCGCTTACTACGACGACTGGTACCGGCCCGACAACGCCGCGGTGGTCGTCGTCGGCGACATCGACGTCACCGACATCGAGGGCCAGATCATCGAGCGCTTCGGCTCGGCGGTCGACCGGGGCGAGTCGCCCGAGCGCAGCGATCTCGTCGTCGAGCCGGCCACCGAGGACCGGGCGTTGGTCTTTGCCGACCCCGACGTCTCGGAAGGCTTTGCGTTCGTCACGCTGCCGCTCGCCCGCGACCTGTCCGGCACGAGAGACGAGGTCGTGCAGCGCGACATCTACGAAGACCTCGCGTTCGACATCGTGGCGACCCGCCTCGCGAACGACGCACTGCGCGGCGACGCGCCCTTCGACGATGCTTCGGTCGACAGCAGCGGCTTCGTCCGGCTGCTCGACGCGCCGGAGATCTTCGTCACGGGCGACGGCGCCGATCTCGAAGCGTCGACCCAGGCCATCATCGACGAGTACGAACGCGTACGACGCTTCGGCTTCACCCAGGCAGAGGTCGATCGAGCCGTCGCCGCTCGCCGTTCGACCGCCCAGGTCGACTACGACGGCCGGAACTCACGCCAGGACGCTTCGTTCGCCGACGAGTACGTCCGACACGTGCTCGAAGGTGAATCCCTGCCGACTGCACAGCGCTGGTTCGACTACGTCACCGAGGTCCTCGATCGGGCGACGCCCGAGAACCTCGCCTACATGTTCGTGAACCGCTACGAGGCCGCCGGCGTCCACATCTTCGTCACTGCGCCGGCCGATGAGATCGGCGCCGTGCCGGCAGAAGATGTCTTCGTCGCGCAGGCCGAGAACGCTGCGGTCCGCAAGGTGAGCGAGCGCGAGCAGGACGCAGCGATCGGCGATTCATTGCTCGACCCACCCGAGCCCATCGAGGAGGTCGCATCGGAGCAACTCGCCGACGGCTTCGTGGTCAGCTTCCTCGCCCCCACGCTGTTGACCTTCGACAACGGTGTGCGAGTCGCATTCAACAACACGCCGATCACCGAGGGCGTCACCCTCCTCGAGGCGCGGAGTCCCGGTGGCACCTCGTTGCTCGACGACTCCGAAGTCGCCGCGGCCGAAGTCGCCGCGAGTGTCGTCGAGAACAGTGGCGTCGGTGACTTCGACCCGGTCGCGATCGACGCGTTCCTCGCCGACAAGGAGGTGACCCTTGACGCCACGATCGACCCGTTCACCGAAGGGTTCTTCGGTTCGGCGGCGACCAGTGACCTGGAAACACTCTTCCAGTTGATCCATCTGTCGATGACGGCGCCCCGAGTCGATCAGGTCACTTTAGATCAGTACATCGACAACGAACTCCCGCTCGCCGAGGACCCGTCGATCAACCCGAATTACGCCCGATTCAAGGCCCTCACCGAAGCGCGCTACACCGATCCGCGCTACCAACTGCTCGACGTCGACGACCTCAACGGCGTCGACCCGGCACAGGTGGCAGCGGTCTACGCGGATCGCTTCGGCGATGCGACCGACTGGGTGTTCTCCTTCAACGGCGACTTCGACATCGATGAAGCGACCGAGTTGGCCCGGACCTACCTCGCCACGTTGCCCGCAACCGGACGCATCGACGAAGTCGACTACGTCGAGCCACCCGCGCCGAGCGGTGCGATCGTCGAGACGACCAATGCCGGCGAAGGCGACCAGGCCAGTGTGTCGTTCCTCATCACCGGGCCGGGCACCGCCGATCGGCGCGACGACGTCGCTGCTCGACTGGTGCAGCAGATCATCACGGCGCGCCTCACCGACGTCATCCGCGAGGAGCTCGGCGAGTCGTACTCGCCGTTCGCCGTGACCGAGTTGACCGGTGGCGCGTCGCCACTCGTCGAGACGTTCGTGTCGATCTCGACCGGCCCCGACCTCGTCGACGATGTGTCCACCGCCGTCCGGGCGCAGCTCGACGATCTCCGCGACAACGGCGTGACCGATACCGAGTACTCCTCTGCGGTCAGCACGATCGGCAACGAGCTCGAACTGTTCAGCAACCAGCAACTCAACGACGAACTGCTCTCCGTTCTGACCGACCCTGCGGGGAACCGCTCGCTCCAGGAGTTCGAGAACCAGGCCGACCTGCTCGGCGGGATCGGGCAGCGCAACGTCGACGACTACATCGACCAGTGGCTGCCTGCCGACGACTACATCGAAATCCGCGTCGTCCCGCGTTGATGAGGGCCGGCAGCGCTCGGCGTCAGATCTGCCGGCCGCCGTGGTTGGTGTTCACCGTGCGCTGGCTGACTTCGACGAGTTCGCCGGAGCGCACCTCGTAGCTGACGACGTGTTCGACGGAGTGTTGCCCCTGGCGAGCGCGGCCCGCCACGACGTCGAGGCCCAGCCCGTCGACGAGCGGCAGCAGCGCGATCGCCCGGAACCCGTCATCGGTGCCCGGTGACGAGCGCTTGTCTTCGCGCAGGAGCATGGCACTGTCCCAGATCCAGCAGTCGTCGACGCTCACGAACCGGCAGCGGTGACTCGCGCGTGACTTGGACACCATGCCCCCGGGGCAGATGATCAGGTTGCCCTCGACCCAGGGCAGCACGCCGAGACCATCGCGCCCGAACCCGATCTCGAAGGCACCGCTGATGATCGCATCGTGGTCGCCGCTGGTCACCGCCCGCTCGACTTGGAGCTGGCGGGTCAGTTCGGCAATGTGATGCAGGCCGTCGTCGTCGAGGTCGCGCAACATGTCGGCAACGGCATCTCGTCGTGCAGAGCTGAAGTCGCCGAGCCCGAGGCCTGCCGTCAGTTCGTCGAAATGATCGAAGTCGTCGTTGCTCTGACCGGCATCGCCGTCGCCGGTACTGCCGCTGCTCATGGTTGCAGTGTGGCAGGGGGGTGTCACGTAGTTGGGGCATCTTGCGCTGAGCCGTCGTCGCTCAACGGGGAGCGCTGTGCCCGGTGACACACCCCTCGATGCGATGTCCTACGATCGTGGCATGCAGACCAAAGCAGCAATTCTCTGGGAAGTCAACACACCGTGGAGCGTCGAGGAGATCGAGCTCGACGATCCGCAAGAGGGCGAGGTGCAGGTCAAGCTCGCTGCGTCGGGGATGTGCCACTCCGACGAACACCTCATGACCGGCGACCTGCCGTTCGAGTTGCCGATGATCGGTGGCCACGAAGGCGCGGGAGTGGTCACGAAGGTCGGGCCCGGTGTCAGCTGGCTGGAGGAAGGCGACCACGTCGTGTTCGGGTTCATCCCGTCGTGCGGTCGCTGCCCGAGCTGTTCGACCGGCCATCAGAACCTGTGCGACCTCGGTGCGGTGATGGCTGAAGGCATGCAGATCAACGGAGGGAACTCGCGACACCGGGCCCAGGGCAAGGACCTGCGCCTGATGTGCATGCTCGGTACCTTCGCCCACGACACCGTGGTGAACGAGGCGAGCTGCATCAAGATCGAAAAGGACGTGCCGCTTGATCGTGCGTGCCTGCTCGGCTGCGGCGTCGTGACCGGGTGGGGCTCGTCGGTGTACGCCGCAGAAGTCGGCCCTGGCGACATCGTCGCCGTCGTCGGTATCGGCGGCATCGGTGCCAATGCGATCCAGGGCGCGAAGCTCGCCGGCGCAAAGCAGATCTGGGCGATTGATCCGGTCGAGTCGAAGCGGGAGAAGGCAATGGAGTTCGGTGCCACCCATACCGCCGCCTCGATGGCCGACGCCATGGAGCCGCTCGGCGAAGCGTCGTGGGGCACCATGGCCAACAAGGTCGTCATGACGATGGGCGTCGGTTCGGGCGAAGTGATGGCCGAGGCCCTTGCGCTCACCTCGAAGCGCGGCCGCGTCGTCGTCACCAACATCCACCCGGCGATGGAGATGTCGGCGTCGATGAGTCTGCTCGACCTCACGTTGATGGAGAAGCAGGTCGTCGGGTCGCTGTTCGGCTCGGGCAACCCACGCGCCGACATCCCGAAGTTGCTCGGGCTGTATCGCGACGGCCAGCTCGACCTCGACGGCCTCGTGACCAAGGAGTACGACCTCGACGGCGTGAACGACGGCTACGACGACATGCGGGCCGGCCACAACATCCGTGGCGTCATGAAGTACGCCTGACGTCGCGTTGTCCTGAGGGGCATCTGAAGGCGTGTGGATGTTGCGCACACTCTGCGCAACATCCACACGCCTTCGTCGTTTTCGGGTGCGCCAAAAAATTTTTGATCCGAACGCATCCGACGTGCGAACCACTGACCGAAACCCGGTTGATGGTCGTTCGCAAGACGGGGCGAGCACCATCAACCGGGTCTCCCCCTTTTTCGCACTGGTTCTGAGTCAGGGCGTGTCGAGTGCGTGCTCGAAGTCCGCCCAGAGATCTTCGACGTCCTCGCAACCGACGCTGAGCCGGATCAGCGTCGGTGGGATGCGTTCCTGGCCGGGAATTACGGCGCGCCGTTCCATCGTGGTCTCGACGCCGCCGAGTGACGTCGCATGGTTGATCAGCTCAGCACGCGCACACACCGCTGTGGCGCGTTCGCCGGTGCCGGTGGTCTCGAACGACATCATCGCGCCGAAGCCCGACATGAACGTCGTGGCGACCTCGTGCGTGTCGTGGCTCGGGAGACCCGGGTAGCGCACACGGACGACGCCGGAGTGCGCTTCGAGTCGCTGCGCGATCTCCATGGCGTTGTCCTGCGCTCGTTCGACTCGCAGCGCCATCGTGCGCGCCCCGCGGATGGTGAGGAAGGCCTCCATTGCCCCGATGGTGGCTCCGTGGAGCAGGCGCCGATGATGGAACTCCTCGTGGAGCGCGTCGTCGCGGGTCAGTAGGACACCGGCGAGCAGATCGGAGTGTCCGCCGATGAACTTCGTGGCCGAGTGCATCACGACGTCTGCGCCGAGATCGAGCGGGCGCTGGTTGAGCGGTGTGGCGAAGGTGCTGTCGACCGCAACGAGTGTGCCGTCTCGCCGCGGTGCACCACAGATGGCGGGAAGGTCGGCGACGGTCATCAACGGGTTCTCGGGCGTCTCGAGCCACACGAGGTCGCACTCCCGCACGGCGTCGAGCCACGCTGCGGTGTCGGCTTGATCCAGACGTCGGACCGTCCACCGGCCCTGTGCCTCGCCCTCGTCGACGATGCCCGCGACACCGTGGTACGGATCTTCGGGAACAGCGATCGTCGAACCGGCCGCCAAGCGTTGGAACACGACCGCGGCGGCAGCCATACCGGACGCAAACGCCAACGCCCGACCGTCTTCGAGACCACCGAGCAGGGCTTCGAGAGCATCGGAGGTCGGGGTGCCGTCGGAGCGGCTGTACAGGCGTTCGTCGGGCAGATAGAAGTTCGACGCGAACACGGGGGCGACGTTGAGTGGCTCGCCCGGTGTGCGGTTTCGTCCACCGGCGATCAGCCAGGTGTCGGGGTTCCAGTCGTTCGATTCAGCGGTCGGCGGAGTCACCAGGGCAGAGTACCGGCGAACGAAAGTGTGAACGCCCGAGCAGCGACGTGTACCGCTGACCGACGAGATCTCGCGTCGGGACATGGCGCACGCCGCACCACGTCTCGCCCTCGGCGCCTGGTGCGGGAGGGCCGGTACGGCCCGTCTCGCAGACGAGCACTAGTTTGCGAAGATGTTGAGCCGCGCAGCGTTGGTCTACGACCAAGGTCAGGAATGGGTCGTCGAAGAGATCGAAGTCGATCCTCCGAAGGCCGACGAGGTGCTGGTGAAGTGGAGGGCCGCTGGCCTCTGTCACAGCGACGAGCACATCGTCACCGGCGACATGGTGCCGCCCCGAGAGGCCTGGGCCGACATGGGCATCACCGACCTGTTCCCGATGATCGGCGGCCACGAGGGGTCCGGTGTGGTGGTCGAGGTCGGCCCCGGAGTCCAGAGCGTCGAGGTCGGCGATCACGTGTCGGCGTCGTTCGTCCCGTCGTGCGGGCGCTGCCGCTACTGCTCCACGGGTCGCCAGAACCTGTGCGACTCGAGCGGTGGCACCTTTCTGAAAGGGATGATCACCGACGGCACCAGCCGACATCGCCTCGTCAGTGGGCCGCTGGCCGGGACTGAACTCAACCTGTTTGCCAAGCTCGGGACCTTCTCCGAGTACACCTGTGTCGCGGCCGACTCCGTCATCAAGGTCGAAAAGGATCTGCCGTTCGAATCCGTTGCGCTGGTGTCGTGCGGCGTTGCGACGGGTTGGGGCTCGGCAACCAATCGGGCCGATGTGCAGCCGGGCGACACCGTCGTGGTCGTCGGCATCGGAGGTATCGGGATCAACGCGGTGCAGGGCGCAGCAATGGCCGGGGCGCGCCACGTCATCGCCGTCGACCCGGTCGAGTTCAAGCGGGAAAAGGCAATGGAGTTGGGCGCAACCCACTCGTTCTCGTCGATGGAGGAAGCGTTTCCAGAGGTGAACGAACTGTCGTGGGGGATGATGGCCGACAAGGTCATCATGACTCCCGGCGTGCTGCACGGAGACATGATGAAGCTCGGCACCGGCCTGGCCGGCAAGGGCGGCACGATCGTCGTCACCGGCATCGCCCCGATGACCCAAACGGAGTCGTCGGTGAACCTGTTCGAACTCGCGATGTGGAACAAAGAGATCAAGGGGACGATCTTCGGTTCACTCAATCCTCGCGCCGACATCCCGAAGCTGCTCGGCATGTATCGCGACGGCCAACTGAAGCTCGACGAGTTGGTCACCAGAACCTATGACCTCGACGAGGTGAACGAGGGCTACCGGGCGATGCGCGACGGCGAGAACATTCGTGGAGTGATCACCCATGGGTGACGCCGACACTGCGACCGATGGTGCGGTCGCCGGCGCAACAGCGCAGGCATCGGATCTGCGTGACTTGCTCGATCGTCTGCGGGCCGGTGTCGTCGGCCGAGTTCGTGAGATCGAGTTGGTGATCGCAGCGATTCACGCTGACCGACACATCCTGATCGAGGGTCCTCCCGGCACGGGCAAGTCGACATTGCTGCGCGGTGTTGCACGTGAGATGAACATCGGGTTCGAGTTCGTGGAGGGCAACGCCGAGCTGACCCCTGCCCGATTGGTCGGCCACTTCGATCCTGCTCGGGTGCTGAGTGACGGCTACGACCCTGATGTGTTCGTCGACGGTCCGCTCGCTGCTGCACTGCGCGACGGCTCGCTGCTCTACATCGAAGAACTGAATCGGGTACCCGAAGAGACCCTGAACGTGCTGATCACCGTCATGAGCGAGCGGGAGCTCAATGTGCCGCGCCTCGGCCGAATCGAAGCAGCGCCGGGCTTCCGCATGGTGTCGGCGATGAATCCGTTCGACGCTGTCGGCACCGCTCGGATCTCGAGCGCGGTGTACGACCGGGTCTGTCGGATTGCCGTCGACTACCAGTCGGTGCAGGACGAGGCGATGATCGTGCGCAAGGAGACGACGAACGCATCGCCCGGCCAACTGAACGATGCCGACGCCGCCTGGCATGACGGAGTGGTTGCGCTGGTGCGCGCGACTCGGGAGCACCCTGATCTGCGCATCGGCTCGTCGGTACGCGGCGCGATCGACATGGTGATGGTCGCGAGCTCTCTCGCAGCACTCCGGGAGACCACACCACACGCTCCGAGCGTCTCGCTCGATGCTGCGCTCGTCGCGCTGTCCGGTCGTGTGCGGCTGCGCGAAGGAACCACGCGCACCTCCGAAGACGTCATCCGCGAACTGTGGGAATCGGTGTTTGGTCGCAACCACGGCAATGGCGAGGACGCCGAGGGAAAAGTTGGCGCCCCGACTGGGGCCACGACCTCCAACTGAACTCGCCGCCGCCGGGCGTCAAGGAGGGTGACGAGGCCGACGAGGCAGTCAGCGAGGCGCGCAAGAAGACCACGTCGCGGCGCGAACTCGAACGCAACGACCGCTTCGAGGAGATCTCGCCCGAGGTCGGTGAACTCGACGAGCAGGCCGTCGAGCGCGCCATGGACGACGACCCCGACGACACGATGGCGTTACTCGCCGATCTCACCGGGACCACGGACCCGATCCTGCGCGACCTGGCGCGCCGCCTCGCAGGACGGCTGTTCCTCGACCTGGCCACACGCGGCCCCACCACACCGCGCGGGGTCGGCCGTCTGGAGACCCAGCGCTACCAGCCCGACGGGGGAGACATCGACATCGACGCAAGCATCGATGCGCTCGTGTCCGCCCGCAGTGAACAGCGAGCGGTCGACCCCGAGGACCTCCGGATCCGGTCCTGGACCACTCCGGACACGGCGATCTGTCTGCTCGTCGATCGGAGCGGATCGATGGGCGGAGAACCATTGGCGACCTCTGCGGTTGCTGCAGCATCGATTGCCTGGCGTGCGCCAGGCGACTACTCCGTGCTGTCATTCGGCAAGGACGTCGTGGCTGCGAAATCCCAGGACGCCGACAAGTCGAACGAGGCGGTCGTCGACGCCGTGCTGGCGCTGCGAGGATTCGGAACCACCGACGTCGCCGGAGCACTGACGGCAGCGACCGAGCAACTCGCCCGGTCGCGCGCTGCACGCAAGGTGACCATCTTGCTGTCTGACTGTCGCGCCACTGCACACGGCTCGGGCGAGGCCGAATCGCTCGCGGGTGTGGCTGCAGCCGCTCGGCGGATCGACGAGCTGCTGATCATCGCGCCGGCCGATGACGACGAAGTCGCGCAGCAACTCGCCGACGCGACCGGCGCCCGCTTCACCGTGGTGTCGGGGCCTTCGGACGCTGCTGCTGCGCTGGCCCGAGTGCTCGACGACTGACGGGCTGCCGGTGCGCGTCAGGGGCAGGTGGCGTCGGGATCGGGGAAGATGCCCTTGCTGTTGACTTCGGCTTCGACCTCGGGCAGCGCATCGACTTCCGTGGTGGTGGTCGTGGTGGTC
>Ga0209831_1001717_pt1 | contig 19740 bp, 11 predicted proteins | sample Maine_Asex4_meta_FD_187451 | JGI IMG/M metagenome (GOLD analysis project Ga0209831, IMG submission 187451) | Marine algal microbial communities from Maine, USA - Maine_Asex4_metaG (SPAdes) (version 2) | ecosystem: Host-associated > Algae > Red algae > Unclassified | place: Maine, USA | collected...
CAGCATTTGTAACAGTTACAGGTGGAGCAGGTGGATATACTTACGCTTGGAGTAATGGAGCTACAACAGCATCAGTTACAGACCTTCAGATAGGTACTTACAGTGTGATCGTAACAGATGGTGCTGGCTGTCAGACAAGTTGTTCAGTTGTAATAGGACAAGATGATGTTCCGGTTTGTATGACGACAAGTACTTCTGCAAATTGTGGAGTGAATAACGGTACAGCATCTGTAAGTACTACAGGTGGAGCAGGTGGATATATTTATGCATGGAGTAATGGAGCTAATACAGCAGAAATAACAGGATTGATACCTGGTACATACTCTGTAATAGTTACAGATATTGATGGATGCTTTACCGAGTGTTCTGTAGAAGTAGAGTTTATGCAACCTACAACTTGTGAGATTTCTACTCAAGATGCTCAGTGTGGTCAATCTAATGGTATTGCAACAGTCATAGCTACAGGTGGTGTAGGAAACTACTCATACATATGGAGCAATGGTGCTACAGTATCTGAGATTAATGATCTATCAGGTGGTACTTACACAGTTACAGTTACAGATGCATTAGGTTGCTCAACAGTGTGTGAGGCGATTGTTGCGAATGATGGTAACGGTCCTATATGTTCTGTAACTGGAACAGATGCCACTTGTGGAGATAATAATGGTACGGTACAAGTTACTGCGACTGGAGGAGCTACTCCTTATTCATATGTTTGGAGTAATGGATCTACTAATACTATGTTGACAGGATTAATCGGAGGTAATTACAGTGTTACTGTAACGGATGCTTCGGGTTGTTCATCTATATGTAGTACGTCTATAGAGTCTGTAGGAGGTCCTACTTGTGTAATTAATGTAGAGAATGCTAATTGTGGCAACAATGATGGTCGAGCTACTGCAAGTGCTACAGGTGGAACAGGAGTATATTCTTACACGTGGAATACTGGAGAAACGACTTCATCTATATTTAATCTTGCGCCAGGCACTTATAGTGTGACGGTATCAGATGACAAAGGATGTCAAGTTGTTTGTACTTCAGAAGTAGAAAACTCTCAAGTTAATTGTAATGCAGAAGTCGGTAATAAAGTATGGGAAGATCTTGATGGAGATGGAATACAAGACTTTGATGAGCCAGGCATCACGGGTGCAATAGTAACACTATACAATGCCGATACAGGTGCTGTAGTTGCAACATTGACAACTGATGCTAATGGTGAGTACTGCTTTACAGGATTGACACCAGGTAACTATTACATAGAATACATGCTACCGAGCACATATACTGGATATGTTAATTCTCCTACGTTAAACATGAATAACATGATGATGGGAGGTATAGACAGTGATGTAACTGGAGCTAATGGCCCTAATACAACTAATGACTTTACACTTGAATTAAGTGAAGTTAATAAGAGTGTAGATGCAGGTTATTACAAAGGTGCTTCTATCGGTAACCAAGTATGGTGTGATAATGATGCAGCTGGTATCATTAATGTATTCGACGGTAGTGATCTTCCTATTGTAGGTGCTATAATCAATCTATACACTATAGATTTTGTTACCGGAGTTGAGGAATTAGTTGGAACTACAACGACAGATGAGAATGGTAATTATTTATTCTCAGGATTAGAGTCTAATGATTACTTCGTAGAAATAGAATACACTGGCAGTAAAGTATTTGCAAGTCCTAATGTAGGCAATGACGACACAAGAGATAGTGATATCGTAGAAGTCATGAGTGCTGTAGGATCTACTATCAAGGGTAGAACAGGATTCATAAGCTTAATGCCAGGTGATGTTAACTTAACTGTAGATATAGGATTGAGAGAAGCAAGCGTACTATCGTTAGAATTATATGACTTCTACGGAAGATGGAATGATTCTGAGACAATGACTGAGCTATTCTGGATAACAGAATTCGAAGTTAACTCTGACTACTTTGTTGTTGAAAGATCATTATCATTCGATGATGGATATGAAGCTATCGGAGATGTGGATGCTGCAGGTTTCAGCACAGGTAAGTTATACTACAATCTTGTAGACAATACGATTACAGAGTCTGGAATCTATTACTACAGATTACAATTAGTTGATTTAGATGGTACATATGAGTACTCTGAACCGATTGCAATCACTGTAGAATTCGAAGATGCGAGAGATCAGAAAGTATCAATGGGAGTATATCCTAATCCATTTATCTCTAACGTGACTGTCGAAGTGAACGTTGAAAGAGAGACAAATGTAGAGGGTGGATTCTATGATGCGATCGGACAATTGATTAAGAGTATAAATACTCAGGTTGTACCTGCAGGAAGAACAAGACTTGATATCAACGTCAATGATCTACCAGCTGGAACATATGTACTGAGAATAGAATTAGACGAGCAAGTAATATTCGAAAAGATATCTAAGAATTAATATTAGAGAATGAAGATTTTCTAAGATTGGTATCTCTTATAAAGGGACTCTCATTTGAGAGTCCCTTTCTTTATTGCATCTATACCATATACCTAAAGGGTTAAAGCCCCGAATGCGCCTAATACTATTCATATATTAATATGTTAATAATATAACTTGCAGATTATTGTATTCGCTATCCAATAGGATAACTGCTCAAGATTTAAATGGGTCAATGTCGATTCGTTGTTTCATGATATTTCGGCCATTAATCTATATCTGTCTTCAGAGCTCTGAATGTACCTTCTATCTCCTTTATAGAATTGTGGATATCCAGACAATCACTTGATCTTTTCAATCTTAGTTGTTTTAGAAAATACTTACCTAAACTCCTTTCCTTTTGTCAATATCTGAAAAGTTACCCGCATGTATTGATGAGTATTTCATAAAACCTTTTACATTTATCACAAGAGCTAATACGACCAATTTGGCATCAGATCTCTTTTCTGTACTCTTCCAAACTGTGCCAATTTACTGTTTCGCTTTTCTGTTCAAATTAAGTTTTGATAAAATAATACGACATAGATTCTATCTATAATGTCGAATATTTCAAAATGTCTTTAGCAATAAGTGTTACACTAAGGCTTGTTTCCAATCCATGCAATTTTATTCAGCACGATATAATCAGTCCTGATATCATTTTAACTTTAGAACATCATATATCTTATAAGAGAATCAGTTTATCTCTGCGTAATGCATTAGGCATATTCAGAAGTAAGCGAGTGGCGCCGTAGGTGTCCAACCTTTGTAGTCCAGAACGTAAGTTCTGGATAAAAAAAAAGTGGTATATAAATTTGGCGAAATTTTTGACCAAAAATTATGACAAATTGGGTAGATGCATTACCCCGTTATTTGACAAATTCAGTCAATTATCGGGAATAGTAAATATAAATATCGAAATAAGTAATTGAATTAATGGGTTTTATAGAATATCTGAATATCCCTCACTAAAGTCATTCTTTTAGAGTGCCTCATCTATAGATAACCCACTTCGCGTATTATAGCAAATCCTTCTGTACCTATTTTTCGGACATTATTGTGCTCAACTTGTTTTTGCGGATATCATCCGACTATCTCGTAAGTTTAATGTTAAGTCCAGTTGTATATCTTGGACTACTCTGAGGTACAAATTAAAGACCCATTTTATACCAATAGATCTTTTTCATTAAATATTGATTGTTATGATCATAGATAGCTGTCAATATTATTGCTATTTTATTATACTGCTAAGGGCTCAATACGTCTGAAAAAAAAGCGACATCGAGTATTGTCCAGTGGCATACTCAACCAGTAGTATTGCGATAGCTCTCTAACAATTTGTAGTAGATTTCATAACTACTGGTTTAGGGATTCTTTCTGCCTCTGATCTTGAAATGCATTTGGCATAACTATTCACCGCTACTTTACATCACTTCCCCCCTTGAGTACTACAAACCATAGATGACAGATCAACCTCGGGTTTGATGACCTTCTAACTTTATAAAACCCAATTGAACTCTAAAATCTAAGGGAGCACATCCTATCAGATTTGTCATGAATTTTGTTCAGCTAACCCACCTCCAAAGGTTTCTGGAATTCCATCATTACAAAATGACTTTGGTCATTTTGTTGGTTAACACCACCACTCTGTCCTGCCAAATCCCCTCAGACTTTATATCCTAATCCCCACAATTTGCAGGGCTAAAAATAATGTAATCCAGCTAGGATTATAACTTCTTACATCTGTGTATCCCTAATGTGGGTTTATAATGAAAGTAGAGATGATTGGACATCTAAGGAATGCCATCCTACTTAATGTGAAGTTATAACAATACGATGGTAAGTTGCTCAATTCAGTGGGCGTAGAAGGGATTCTTAAAAAGGGCTAAGTCTCCTATATTAAGCATGTTAAGGGTGTATTACAAAAAAAACCCTTTGTCATTTATCGGCAAAGTTAAGATCCTGCTAATCTCTAATATTCAAAGTCAAAGAAAAGATATGCGAAACCAAAACACCAGATACACTTCCGATATTAGTCAATGCATAATCAATATTGAAGTTGCCGAGCGCCAATCCTAATCCTATATTCGGTTGGAATTCTAATGATCTATCTGTGCTGCTTGTCTCATTAAGAGTACGCTGGATATTACCGAATCCTACCCTGAAGTAGACTTGCTTATTGTATCCCAGTTCTGCACCGATACTGGGATCGATACCGATTTTATTACCGCTAAATAATCCAGCCTTAGTCCCATCAGTAGAAAACCTTACATCACCTTCTACTAAGTATGTGAAGGTCTGTCTGTCGTCAGACTTGTAAGCACCACCGACAATGATCTTAGGCAAAGCCACTTCTGTACTGGATATAGGAATCGCATTATTCGTTCTTTCGAATATGACTTGCTCATCTGGTGTCAGGGAGAAACTCCAACTATTAACGGTGGTCGTTATATCTCTTGCCATAATACCAAACTGAAAATTGTCCATCTTGTACATCGCTCCGAAATCAAATCCAAATCCTCTCGAAGATCCAAAACTTCCGATCTGTCTATATATAATCTTAGCACTACCACCCATCGTCAGTCCACTTCTTCTACGACCGATTCTCTGTGCATAAGACAAAAGAAATGCATAGTCTGCAGATGAGAATTCTAATACATTGTCATAGTTCACACTACCATCTGGTCCTATTAGATTAAGTGTATTAGGGATATTGTCTATACCCATTCTTATAATTGTCGCAGAACCATAGCTGTCACTTCTATCATTAAAAACTTTCCCGACTCCGATATAATCGTAATTAGCAATACCACCAAACCATGATGCATGCATCGCCGATACACTCAGTTCCGTATCCATGTGTGATAAGCCTGCAGGATTCCAATATGCAGCTGTGACATCCTCTGTAGTCGCAGTTACACTGCCATGCATTCCGTGAGCTCTTGCTCCAACGCCGATATTGAGAAATTCGTTAACAAATTTCGTGTCTACCTGTGCATTTGAAGAAAAAGAACTAATTATGCACGCAAGTGAGATAAGAACAAATGTTCTAATTAAATTATATTCCATGTTTCATTTATATTATAAAAAAGTATAATATGTTATTCCCAGTAATACAAAGGTAACTGATATAGATAACTAATATTTATTATTTTAATGTAAAAAGTAAAGAATATGCTAAGAAGTTTATCGGCCGTAATAGCGGGTGTAATATGTAGTGGTCTGACTTTCATGATAGTAACTACGATTGCACGTAGTATATACACTCGACCAGAAGGTATTTTACCTGATGATAAGGAGGCATTAGCTGATTATTTGAGCTCCCAACCTACTGGAGAGAAGCTGTTTCTGTCTGTTTCTTTAATTCTAAGTGCACTATTTGCTTCTTATATTGCTGCGAGAATCTCTGATATGTACAAGTTTTGGATAGGACTGATAGGAGGTTTTTTTATGGTAATGATTACCGTTTCTATCTTCCTATATCTTCCATATGACAAGGGATATGCAGCGATCAATATACTCTTAGTATTTTTAATGATTGCCTTAGGAGCTAAGCTCGGATCTACAAAATCTATAGGAAAAGCTTATAAATAAATTCTTGATATAAAGCTAAACTGGATGGGTTCCGAGATTCTACACCTTTAGAATGCTTATCCATCTTATGTAATAAGTGGAATGCTCTGTGTATCTGAGGCATCTCAAAGTTACGTGCTGCAGACTTATATTCTCCAGAGAAGAATGGACTGACTCTTAGTTTAGATGCCAGCGTTTTATTATCAGAATTTTGATATTTCTTAGCGATGAATAATTTGCTGATGTAATTATATAGGGCACCGATATTCATCTGGATGGGATGTGCTTTTTCGTTTTGGGAGAAGTACTTAATAATCTTATAACACTTAACTTTGTTTCGTTGACCGATGGCCTTTTGTAATTCAAATATATTGTAGTCTTTGCTGATGCCGACATATTTTTGTACATGCTCGGTGGTGACATTAGTTCCTGCATCAAGATTGAGCGCCAGCTTTTCTATCTCATTAGCAATCTTAGATAAGTCACTGCCCAGGTGCTCTCCTATGATGTGTGCTATTTTGCTGTCTATCTTAAGGTTGTGCTCTTTTGCAATAGTAGAAATAACTGCTGGAATCTGATTGTCGTATAATTTCTTAGATTCTAATATGACGGCAGACTTCTTGACAGCAGACCACATTTTTTTCTTCCTCTTGTCAAAGTTCTTATACTTATGTGCAATCACAAGAATTGTCTGTGGTGATGGATTGTTAATGTATGACGCAAGATCTTGCAAGCTGGACATCGATTGAGCTTCCTTGACTATGACAACTCTGTATGGTGCCATCATCGGGTATTGCATAGCTTGATCTATGACTTGTTGTGCACTAGATTCTTTGCCATAGAGAACAGCTTGGTTAAATGATCTTTCGGCTTCTGGTAATATACCGTGTTCTATTACTTTGACAACTTTATCGATGTGGTAAGGTTCTTCCCCTTGAAGAAAGTATACAGGGGCATATTTCTTAGCTTCTATATCGGAGATTATTCTTTTGTATTCTGCGCTCATACTATATTGTAAATGTAATCACACAGCGATTGCTTTCCAAATTAGCTTATGGAAATAGTAAGCTATTTGCGATGTCGTCTTCTCTCTGAAATTCTCTTAAATATAAAGTCATAGGTGATGAATAATGAGGCAGAGTAAAAGTTACTTGTTACTGTATTATTACCAGAAGTGGTAAAGATATTCTCTGAAGTTATATTACTTAGATCTGTGAGCTGTGCTCCCCCAGACCGGCGACCATATCCTAAGTCGATTCCAATAGAGAATATACTCTGATCATAAGTAATTAGCATACCACCAGATAGATGGAATACATCTGGGGTGGAACTGAGGACCGTAGCTTCATCATTGATTAAGAGAATGCTGCTTTCATTAAAATCAGTTCTGCATCCACCCAATAACGTAATGCGATCATTCTTTCTATATTCTACTCCGAATGCGACATTCAATACATGATCATTACCGGTCTCTACTGATACATCAAATCCCTCATCATCTTCTATCACTCCTTCAAAAGGTAATGATCTATCTTCAAATAGAAGATAATTCTCAATCTTACTGAAGTACTCCGCAGACAAGAACAATCGATATTTCGATATACCAAAGTCAATCCCTGCACCTATAGATAATGGCGTCTTGTATGTTACTTTTTCTATGTCTGTCCGATTAGCCATTATAATTAAGGTGCTATCTATCTGACTGATTTTCTGATCATCAATAGAATAATTACCACCAGATCGAAGGACACCATACAGAGGTGTAGTTACAGTCAGTCCAAAACCAAAATTGTTTTTGCAATAGGAGAGGCCAAATTTAGTGATCCACCCACTATAAGTACTGAGATTATAATCAAATTCTGACCTCCAAGACTGTATCGGCACCCCAGAATTATTTCTGAGTAATATTTCTTTTTTGAGATTTATATCCAAACTCTGTTCATGCCATGAAGAGAACTGTGATACACCTATTCCTAAGTTATCGCTGATTCTATATCCCATGGATAATGCAAACCAATCTTCATCTTTTTTCTTTTGAAATTTGAGATCGCTACGGAATACAAATAAGTTAAATTCGTCCAGCTGATCAGCTATACGATCCTCGAATTCTATACTCGACTTTAACCTTTTAAAACTTGCAACTCCTGCGACGATCCTATCATTGTTAAATGGCTTAAATCTTACGGCCAAAAATCCTGGTGAAAAATCAAAACCATCATCCCTAAGAGAATTCCCAGTCCCTAAATAATTCTGAGATTGCAATCTGGCATATGTCGGAGAGATAAATGAAAAGGCAAAACCTAAATTGTCATCTAAGGTGATCGACCCTGGATTATAATATATCGAAGTCTCGTCATGAGCAGAAGAGATGACAGCTCCATTAAGTAATAGACCGTGAGCCCCAAACTGATGAGACCAATAATGTGCATCTATCTGCGCCGATAACTCGACTGATATATATAAGATCAGACCTATAATGATGTAAATGGCTCTCATAAATAGTCCTCAAACTTATGAAGAAAAACGCTATCTCTACAATTATACCCACATTATGCAGTGAGTTGTCGTGACAAGAGATTTAGAAACTATAATGTTAGGTATGGAGATGCTGCTCTATAATTCTCTAAATCTCATCAACTGATCTGATGTAAATGTCCACTCTGGAGTCATGATGACCTTATCATTTCCGAGACTATACCAAGGTGATATATTTTCATTGTTACTGTTGCGTAGAATCTGTAATTCCTGAGCTGGCATGTAGCTCTGAGCAAGGATATATAGCCGCTCATTAGTCATCTTATGCATAGCCATATCTACTACGACAACGGCATGACCAGGGTGCCCACCTTTGATGATGATGTCTCCGATCTGCATGTTACCTATAGGAATACGCTTCAATTCTTGAGAAAGTGAGGCTGTTCCCGCATACATAAATATCAGTTCCATATACTCCCAAAAGTCTTCGTAATTAAAAGATCGTTCAGGTCCCTCGGTCCAATAAGTTTTGTTCCCATTGAAAACCATTTTCTTACCTGACACCCATTGCGTATAGTCGACTCGGAATCCATTGGTAAAATTAAAATGTATCTTATCATAATCCTTACTACGCCATAAGTATTCTGCACGTAATCTAATCACAGCATCAGCACATTGATGTAAGTCTTTGTCACCTATACTTAGATCTACGACAGCAGTATAGACTTGCTTATTGTGCTTAATATTTCCATCATAGTATTGCACGGATTCGTTATATGGTTTCAGCGGCAGTGATCTGAGGTAATGTGAATAACTTTCTTTTTCTAAGCATGTTCGCTTATATCCTTCAGGAGGGGAGAATCTTTCTGACAGAATCTTGCCAGTAGGGTCTAATATGGACTTTATATTTGCTCCATTGCTTAGTTCTACTTCCTGCCTATCAGAAAGTGATTGTACATCATTGCGACAAGCACCTAAGCAGATTATTATACAAACGGTATAGACAATTATTCGGATCATTATGAGATGTAATCTTTAAGTCGATTAGTAATATTTCCATACAGTTCAGCAGACCAGTTTACAGTTGTTACTTCTGGAAACATTGGTGTTACTCTGAAGTCATGCGGAGCAATTATAACTTCTATCTCATTATCTATCGACTGGGACACCAATAAGAATACTTCCTCTATAGCTGGATCTCCCAGTGGAATGCAACCTACCGTTACATCCTTACCGTGGATAAATATATCAGAGCCGATATCAGTCCGATTGTCTTCTTTTGCTTTCAGTTTGTCATATTCATTAGGGAAGTTGACTTTGATAGACAGGTAAAAATTGCTATTCGGATTAAGGCTTTCTACCTGGTAGATACCTTCAGGAATCTGTTGGTCTCCTTCCTTAAGTTTAGGACCGATGACACCGCTGCTTGCTGAGAATGGGTATTGTTTGATGAGATGATGCTTTCCGTTGACTGTTGTATATATTTCGAGTATTCTCTCTTTTTTGAATGCCACTATGCTCAAGTTGTCTGGTAATAATGTCAGCCCTACATCTGCAAGTTCTCGACTCAGTCTTGTAAATACATCATCAGATAACTTGTCATGGATAGACTCGATACTTTCTACAGTAGTTAACTCATTAGCTACGAGCATATATATCGATCTTCAATAGTTAATAATTGTGTATAGAATAATTCCACATGTAATGATAGCAATTCCTTTTTTTTGCTTTTTATGTTGCACAAATATTAAACTAACATTATGGAATAGATATTTTGTCGTCAGTATAATGACTTCTAAGTAATTACTTGTGATTGGGTATGATAACTGAGATATTACTTGGGCATCAGGCTGTTCTTATTTCTTCTACATTTCTCGCTGCAGTACTTAACATCATCCCATACTTTAGCCCACTTCTTTCTCCAGTCAAATGGACGCTTACATACGATACAGATCTTAGTTGGGAGATGTTGTTTTTTCACGCTTGTTTATTTATAAATTATACTACACTTAGCTATGTGGATCTCTATCATGTTTAGAAAGTGCTTCCTGTATATCTTCAGGTCTCGCATATGGATAAGAATCTACGTATTGCAGATTATAATAACTATTGAGGCCAGAAACGCCTGCGGTGCTACTTTTCTGTAGATCTATGTAATACTCTTGACTGATACAATCTTCCTCTATAAGTATATGTGTGATCTCTCCTATAATCAGTACAGTGCCATTAAGTTCTATAGGAATCGATTCTCTGTACTCTAATCCAAATTTGATTGCACTTTCTTTGACAAAAGGAGCACCAAAATCTTCAACATAAGAGGGTAGGAACCCACAAGCATCGAACTCTGAAGTTCCTTTTTCTAACTTGGCAGAAGTATAATGAGCATTTTTGGCATGAGAAATCGGAACATGATTGATGGTATAATGGCGATTTTTCATAATATTTTCTATTGTGTGCCGCTCTACCTCCCCAGATGGTCTGGAGACCATACCTATCAGTGGCGGCTTACTTCCCATATGTACTACCGAGCTAAATATGGCAAGATTAGTCGAACCATCGCTGTCTTTTGTCCCGATTAGGTTAGCAGGCTTAATACCTGTGATAGAGTTAATCAGATTAATTCTGTGGATTTTGTCTAATGCGTCTATTTCTTGCTTAGAGATATATCTTTCTGCCATGATGTGCTTATTGCATGCAAATTGTACAAAAGAATTGATTAAACTTTATAATGCTGCAATATGTTTACGGTCAGTTACCCTATTTATTTGCTTTGAGATGTTTTAATTTTTTGAACGTTAAACAAATATGTCCATTATCTAAATGGCATCTTTGCCTGACATTGACAATGAAGATATAATTATATGAAAGACTTAAAGTCACTGATAGATTTATTATCCTTAGAAAAACTGGATACCTGCTTATTCAGAGGGCAGAACTTTATGACGCCGTGGAAGCGAGTGTTTGGCGGTCAGGTACTGGGACAAGCACTAAGTGCTGCCTATCAGACGGTGCCAGGGGAGAGGATAGCACATTCATTGCATGGATATTTTATCTTAGGTGGTAATGTGGATTTGCCTATTATCTATTCCGTGGATGTACTTAGAGATGGTGGCAGTTTTACTACCAGAAGAGTATCTGCTTCGCAGAACGGTAAGGTTATATTCATAATGGCAGCTTCTTTCCAGAAGATGCAATCTGGAGTAGATCATCAGAATGTGATGCCTGATTCTTTAGATCCAGATACTTTATTAACGGATATGCAGCAGGCTGAAGCTATTAAAGATACCATGCCAGATGTATATCATAAGATAAAGAATAGGGTTCAGTATGCTTATGAATTTAGACCTGAGAATCTATTGGATTTTAATAGTTCTAATGCGGGCCATGTCATTCGTAATGTGTGGATGAAGGTCACAGAAGATATAGATATGACACTCCCCATGCAACACCAATTATTAGCCTATGCTTCGGATTATGACCTCTTACTCACTGCAGTGTATCCTCATAGCCATGAGTTGGATTTGCGAAAATTGTTCATTGCGAGTCTGGATCATGCGATGTGGTTCCATAGAGATTTTGATATAAGGGATTGGTTATTATACAGTATAGATAGTCCTTCTGCTTCTAATTCGAGAGGAATGGGTTATGGTAGGATATTTACGCGAGACGGTATGCTTGTATCTACTGTCATGCAAGAGGGTTTGATTAGACAGTTGAACTAATAATTTGATACCATTTAGACATCAGAATATCGCATATCTGTTGAAATTAGCTAATCTCAGTTCTAAAAAATACATAGCTCCATTGTAGGAAGGCATTCTCTCCATAACTATAGTTATAGTCAGCCCACCCACAATTATGTTTCACTGTTTTCGAGCAGTATCATAATTGATTCGTCATCAATCATACCTTATGCTCATGCCTTGATCTTAACTAATTTAATTCAGAATATCTATGCGATGTTTTTAAATGTAAATGGGATAAATGGCATTTAGAAAAATTCAAATTACTATTCTATCGAAACGTTGGGTCATCTTTGATCTTAATAGCTGATCATTGATGGTAATATATATATTTAAGATCTTTGATAATTGATTACTTAAGCTATCGGGGATTTCGTCGGACTTTTGCACATCTTTGATATATTCCATCTGATCTTTTTCAAGTGTATAAAACATATCTACTAATTTAGACCTATCTCTGATTTCCCCAGAGTTATGCATATCATATGTAGTAATTTGATTTTGATCGGGAGGCGATGGCACTCTCTCAGTTCCATCTATATCGCCAGGGATTAATTCCATGATATTTAACTTTGCATCTTTTAAGCTATCTATTAATTCATAGACATCATCCTCTGGTTTGTGTGCAGATAGCATGTCGTCAAGAAATTCGATATCGCTCTGAATGATATTTCTTAATTTAGGAAATATTATCCCTTCCGTAATATTTATCGATCTCATTTTACTTCTTTAATGATTGAAATATTGCTGTATTTTTTGATAAGTATATAACTATATCTATGAATGGCTTCCGTTTTGAGAAAATTGTTTTTCAGTCTCTATCATTTTGGATAGCGGAACACCTCCTCTAATTCCGAAATCCAAAGTCCTTATAGGGTATGGTATCATAATGTCATGATCGTCGAATGACTTCTTTATGGCAATGATGGCCTTAGATCTATATTTAAGATATTGACCTTGATTGGTTTCATTGATCCAGAATCTGACCAAAAAGTTAATCGAGCTATCTCCGAATTCTGTGTACATAAAATCTATGCCTTTATCCTTCTGTACTCCTTCTATATTCTTAACAGCTTCAGTAACAAGTTTCTCTACTGAATCTATATTGTCTCCGTAACTGATGCCGCATGTGAGATCCACTCTTCTCTCACCAGAAGCGGAAAAGTTTTTTAATGGATTCTGTATTACATCTTTGTTAGGTATGATGACTCTCTGACCAGTAGGCAGCTTAAGTCTTGTTGCTCTGAGGTCTATATCTACAATGGTCCCGAAGTAATCATTGGTTTCTACAAGATCGCCTATCTTATATAGCTTTCTTACTGACATGAAGACGCCTGAGAATAGGTTATTCATAGGATCTTGTAAGGCGAGACCGACAGCCAGACCAAGTACACCTGCAGTTGCTAGAATCTTATTAATTGTATCACCAAGATTAAGTATAGAAAGAATGAGGAAAAGTACAATGATACCGAAAATGACTGTCGTCAGATTAGCAACGAGATTTAGTACTGTTTGATTTTTAGTGATTCGGGTAGCTGCTTTTACAGCTAACTTTCTCACATATTTAGAAAAGAAATACGCCAATGAACCCACAAAGAGTGCAATGAGCATATTGGGTAGAATTAGAATTATAGCATTAAACCATTCTGATAGCTTGTCAGTCAGGTTACCGTAGCTTGACGATAGTTGATTAGAAAAGTCCTCTTGATCCATTAGTGGTACATTTCCTAAGATACTACGGAGAGAGTGCTATTGTTCGATGTAGGCATCGTTGGAGATTAGTTCTATATATTATAGAATTATGATATGCGTTATATATTGATAATCAACATTTGATGCTAAATCTTTAATCCTCTAAAATGGATATCCAATGCCCAAGTTGTACCTTAGGTTGTCACTTCGCCATGATCCTTTGTGTATTGCAATGTCAGAGAGTTGCCAATCAAATCCATTAAGCGTAGGTGCTCGGAGTGGAAATGCAATATCCAATCTAATCAGAAAGAAACCAAAGTCTAATCTAAAACCTAATCCAGTGCCTACACCTAATTGTGTGTAAAAATCCTTAAAGCTAAAATTGCCTTCTGGTCTTTCTCTACTGTTTAGAAGCCATATGTTTCCTGCATCTACAAATAAGGCCCCTTTCAAATAGTTAAATATAGGAAATCGATATTCTACATTCATTTCTAATTTTACATCACCTGTCTGATCGACTAATTGCGAACTTATGGGAGTGTTAATTCCTGTGGGAGGGAAATAGAGTCCTGGGCCTAATCCTCTCAATCGGAATGCTCGTATGCTATTAGATCCACCTATTAAGTATTGCTTAATGTAAGGTAGCTCTTCGCTGTTGCCATAAGCGGCTCCGATGCCTATTATTGTACGTGTGGCTATGCTTCCTTTGCGTAATGGAAAGTATCGCCTGTAGTCAAGCGTTAATTTTCCGAATTGTGCAAATCTTAGCCCTGCTATATCTTTAGGATTAGCTTTATCAGCGCCACTTATGAGGCTTAGAATATTGCCACTTGTCTCTACTTCTGCTCTGAAGAAATGGTATCGCTTGTCTGCAAGATTATCTTGATCTGAAAAGGTAAAATAATACTGCAATCCACTAATCAAAATATCATCAAATGATCTGGATAGCCTTATATCATCGTCAAGTAAATTTTGGAATTCAGGAGTCTTATCTGTCACTCTGACTTGATTAAGATTGATAGGGTATAGCTCATGTAGATTAGTGGACGATTCTCTCCATTTATAACCATACTTAGATGAGAGACTCTGTAATGTATAGAACTGTACTCTCCTTTGGTAGGTGTAGTTTAATTTGATCACCGTACGAGGAACATAATTTTTTCCTTCTTTGATAGTGAAGAATGGGACGATGAATCTGGGAATTGCAAGTTCTGCACTTGCATTGACATCAGAAGAATTAATAAGACTCAGACCATCACCAAATTGTGTCTCTAATTGCCCACCTAACGAAATATCTAATCTCTCAGCATGGTGAAACAGGTTCTTGTGCTCATAATTAATCGATGCTCCTGTACCTAAAAAATTACCCGATCGATTATTAATTTCTACTTCACCAGATATGCCTTGCATCTTGTCAGGTGTGAGATATATATTCTGCACTATATGAGCCTTATCACCAGAGGGGCTGGGTTGATTCACTACATTAATGAATCGAAACAGTCCGAGATCGAGAAGTCTATTAATGGATTTCTTCTCTAAGCTCCGATTATAATACCAGTTTGGATCTTCTATAATTAATCGATCTAATAATGTGTGACTCAGGTACTGTTGTTTCTCATATACTGTAAGATTATCGCTGACCTGAGTCGATATGAGGTTTTCAGTGGAGGGTCTGTTGATGGTGTAGTTTGTATATACCTTAATGCTATCTAAGAGATATCTCGTGTGATAAGTAGAGTCAGTAGGTTGTAACACTTCCGTGTAGATATCTACCATGTTATTAGTTTTAGCAGAATCGACATAGAAGTATATGTTATTTACACCGAAGTCCGCAAAGCCTAAGTCTCCTGCCATTGTACTTAATCGCAATCTCTCAAATTCTAATCGATCACGATCATAATAATTACCTTCTTTTAAGATAGCCCTCTTCAGTTGCTCATCTAACTCTAAAGCTATATATGTTGTGTCTATTGGAAATATTAATGAGTCGATTTTATAACGCTCTCCTAAAGTGATGTCACAAGTTATATTGATTTTTCGATCTTGGGTGAAAGTATCACAATTGATATTATGAGAAAAGAATCCCTTACCATTGAGATAGAAGCCTAACTTGGCCTCTGTCTTGTCTATCATTTCATTTTTGTAAATGACTGGTTTTTCTCCTAATTTATTTCTTACCCAATTCTTAAACCCCTTCTTCTCTGCATTGTTAAATATATTATGAAGTCCTATATATACATTTCCTATTCCTGTTCGAGTCGGAGTGGGAGGTATGAGGTCTATGTTATATTGGAATCGCTCGATACTCTTAGCTTGCTGCTTGTCTAGCAATTCTATTTCTGTGCCCATGTAGACAAAATCGTCGTCCTCTAAGTTCTTAGTCAGACTGCAACTGGTCATTAAGCCTATGGTAATGAGACTGATGATAATGGCGATATGAAATTTACTATCCAGTTTAGTTTTTTAATTTGGAGTCAAATGATTTTTTGAAGAATAAACTGATACCATTTCGATTCGTATTCTCATTAAGGAGTCTGTCGTAATCGCTCTTACTGAATACTCTGACACGATATTTTCCATTCTCTGTTAGTTTATATTCTACTACGAAATCACCTAAGAATCCGGAGTAGGCCCCTGCTTCATTGCCTTCCGCTAAGTTGACATTCCCAGTAGCAGATATGGATAGTCTATCATTAAATAATTGCTTACTGACCTGCAGACCTATCTCAGTGACATTGCCTCCAGCACCATCATTGACGTAGTCAGAGTCGTAAGAGTTTACATTGATATTGACATCTACACCTTGTATGACTTTCCCTGCAAGATTATTTAGCTGATTAGATATGAGATTAGATATACTGCTCAGAGCTATATTGCCGCCTATAGATCCGATCCCTGAAGAATTGCTGGTGGACAACACAAAACTATTAAAAAGTAAGAGTCCAAAAACTTGACTATTCATCTCGTTAGGGTCACTACGTAGATCATTTAATTTACGATCTATTTCGTTAACCAGTGATGATGACTGTAGATCTGGTACTTTTATATCCAGAGATATTTCTGGTTGGTCTAACGTTCCAGCAATCGACAGATATACATTAACGTTAGTCCTTCTTTTTGCCGCATTGGCTTGACCTTGATTTTCGTTTTCAGGAAGGATGTCCTTTACAAGTTCATAGGTAGTGGTGTATGCGCTATATACGGCTTCTATATCGAGTACAGCATCGAGAGGATTACCACTAAACTTAACTGTTCCACCCTGCTCTATGAGAAATTCTTTGCTGACAAAATTTCCATAAGAAAAATCATATGATCCTTCACTCACAGTATAAATGCCAAAAATTTCTTGCTCACCGACGGGATTTAGTTTGATCCTTAAGTTACCTGCTCCTTTTCCTACGATTTTATCTCCAGATATAGGGTCTACAACAAAGGTGAGCTCAGCATCATCTGTGGCATCTAACAATAAATTGACATTAAATGGATATTGCTGCGCTAATTTTAGAAGGTATTCGTTAGTCAAGTCCAGGTACTCTTCTGGTTTTCCATAAGTAATAAAGTCTTCCTCTATCAGAAACTGATCTACAGAGAATGGAGAAATGGTAATCGCAGAATTTTCTAATGTTCTAGCAACGACGTCTACATCTAAAAGGTCAGGTGGACCATAAATCGTTCCTACAGCATCTAAGATAAGGTGTCCATGGAATACAGGGTTATCAGAGTCTGTAGTATTAAGAAACATAAACTTGCTTGTCTCTACTACAATATCTACGATTATATTATCTAACTGATTATGATAGATGTTACCAGTCAGAGTCGCGTAATTATCTTGCTCGTCGAAAATGTCCAGTATGCCTATGTCGATGGAGTTATTATCAAACATTATTGTATGCTCATCGATACCATAGCGACTCTTGTTAGCTACCATAGTGGTAATGACCTTGTCTAATGTTAGAGAACCTTCCACTGTAGGCTTCTGTATATTGCCAGATAATGCTGCCTTACCTGAGATTAGTCCCTCACTATCACTGATGATATCAGATAGGAATGGATCTAATAATCGCATCTCAAATGAATTAAGATCAAGCTTAAAGTCGGCCTCTGTACTTTCGGTATTATAGGTACCATTTCCTACAACGTCATTAGATGGGCCTATAAGGCTAAGTTCTGAGTATATAGTATTGGTTATAGGGTCTGCGTCAGCATTGATACTCAGGATGCCTACTGAGGTCGAGTCATATACTATATCGTCTACCTTAAGGTTGATGATATAATAAATGTCACTCTGCATATCCTTGATCTCTACTGTTCCATCTATATTGCCCGTAAGATCCGATGGCTCACCTGTCAGAAGGGTGGTGAACTGGCTGATGTTGAAATTTTTGAAATCTATATTAAGATTATTTCCTTCTGCGGATTCGCTTTGTACTCTGAGATACTCGTTATTATCTGTTAGTTCAAAATTATCGACAACTAGCTTTCCGTCATAGAATCTTATAGAGTTATTATCCTGGACGATCCAATCTTTACTATTCAGGACCAGGCTATCTTCCAGAGTTATCTCCATCGTATCCTGATCCAATTGTAGTAATGTCGAGAATTTAATTTTAGGTAATTCATCATTTTCCTTTGCTGTAAATGTACTTTTTAATTGTCCCTGAAAGAGTGTGTTATCTGCGGTCAATATCGCAAGTTCTATACCTTTATATACATTGTTATTACCTGCAATATTTAAATCCAAAACATTATCAGTCGTCTGTGCTGTAATATCTACTTTCTCAGAAAATATGTCTGCATAGAAAAGACTATCCATCGAAACAGTGCCATTAATTTCTGAATTGACGTAATCTATATCTACATCTGCTAAGATAGATTTAGCTTGTACTAAGTTCTCAGCCATAATAATATCTAATGGCTTTAAAGTATTCACCTTAGCTTTGAGATTCATGGACCGGCTAGTCAAAGATGGAGTTACCAATGTGTCCTCAGCCATATATACACTCATCAGTTGGGCTATGGCCTGAGGAATTTCTTGCACGCTATAATCGCCTTCTATTGACAACTCTAATGCTTTACTATCTATGCTCACGAATGTGCTGTCAGTAGTTCTTCTGGCAATGATCTGAATGGAATCTTCTGAGTAACTATCATTGGGGTTAGATAATCTAAGTTTGCTTATTTCTATACTACCGTCCTGACCTGGCTTAAGTGGAAGGTAGAATTTGGAGGTTACAGTGCCACTTACGCTGATATCTTTCTCTATTAATCCAAGTGGCATTAGGTTAAGTGAATCAATAGTTGTCACAAAATCAAGTACTGTATAGTCTTCAGATATGTCTATTACTCCACTGTAGTCAAGCTTCAAATTCTTATCATCGAGAGATATGGCTCCGTCTATGCTTTTATCTTTTATTACAGCATTAATAGAAATCTTGTCGTATTTGTAGCCTTGAAATGAGAAGTCTGTAATGTCACCTCTTATATTAGAGTTTAGATTTTCTGCATCGATTCCTTTACCCTTTATGTCTGTTGTAATAGTGATCTTGTCTAAGTTTGTATTTTTAAGAAAAGTCCCTAACGAGAACTGCTCCAGAGTAAGTGTTCCGTCATAAGCAATACTATCTATTCCTTCAGCAATTCCTAATTCTATATCTGCTGCTAAGCCACCTAAGTCAGATTGCATTTTCCCATCTAATTTGATTGTGTTCCGATCACCTATTATGATTCCGTCAAACTTTAGTATACCTAAGCTATCTATTGCTAATTTTTCATTTGGAGGTATCGGGAGTTGACTGATATTAGTACGTACATTAGATAAC
>Ga0209831_1001719_pt1 | contig 19707 bp, 15 predicted proteins | sample Maine_Asex4_meta_FD_187451 | JGI IMG/M metagenome (GOLD analysis project Ga0209831, IMG submission 187451) | Marine algal microbial communities from Maine, USA - Maine_Asex4_metaG (SPAdes) (version 2) | ecosystem: Host-associated > Algae > Red algae > Unclassified | place: Maine, USA | collected...
AATTTTATGGTTTTGGTTAGTTTGAATTTAGGTATATCTTGAAGGCGCATCCACGCAGATGTAATGATGCCTAAAATCCCTTCTGAACCTGCTACTAATCTTTCTTCGCTGGGTCCAGCACCATGCCCTGGTAGTCTACGACTTTCCATAATGCCACTTGGCGTGACCATTCTTACCCCTTGTACAAACTCATCTATATGCGTATATAAGGTGGCAAAATGCCCACCCGAACGAGTTGCTATCCAACCACCTAAAGTAGAGAATTCAAAACTTTGTGGATAATGGCGTAAGGTGAGGCCATGCGGTTTTAAACCTGCTTCTAAAGCGGGCCCAAATATACCACCTTGTATATGTGCTGCTCTTGATTGTTTATCTATTTCCAAAATTTTATCAAAATGTCGCATGTCTACCGTTATCACGCCTTGGTATTTACTATCCAGAGTCGGTTCTACCCCACCCGATACACTACTCCCTCCGCCAAAAGGAACTAGAGAGATTTGTTCCGCAGTCGCAAAGGTCATGAGTGCTTGAATGTCTGCTTCTGTTTTCGGGAAAGCGATATAGTCTGGAGGATTGTTAAATTGACCATGTAGTCCTCTCCATACATCTCGGAAGGATTTTCCATAGCTGCGGGCTGCTCGGTCTAGTTTATCGGCTGAACAGATATTTTCTAAATGACTGGGCAAGGTAAAGCGTGGTTGCCTTAATTCTAGTTGGTCTATTGGAATGGGTTCGACTTGTTCCAATTCTTTTACTTGGAATAGAACTTGTAAATTGGCTTTGTATTGTTCGATTACGGCTGCTTCTGGTCCTTCGTTTTCGTAGCCCCAGCCCCAGTATTTTCGTTTTGTTGACATGATTTTAAGTATGAAGTATAAGATAGTAAGTAGGAGGTATAAAGGATAAGGAGTAGGACCTATTATCTAACGATTACCCACATCTTTTAATGGTGGGTAATCGTTAGATAATAGGTCCTACTCCTTATCCTTTATACCTCATACCTTATACTTAATTTTAACCAAATAGATTTTGCAACTTCATCGCTACGCCCATATCTCCATCTATCTTCATTTTACCACTCATAAAAGCGGTCATAGGATTTAAGTCGCCTTTCATTAAATCTTCAAAATCTGCTAGTTCCATGTTGACTGTGCAATCAGCTGCTTTATCATCAGCAGATACTTGGTTGCTGTCTCCCGTACCATCTATATATAAGTGTTGGCCACCAAAATCAAATTTCAAGGTATTCCCTAAAGCATCTGCTTTTCCTGCTTGACCTTGTATCATAGAAACTAAGCCGTCCATACTTTTGACATTATTTACTCCATCACTTGTCGCATGTCCGTTTGAACTTCCATTGGAACTAGCAGCGGCCATTGCCATAGCAGGTTCTTTTTTAGTAGCTCTAGTTTTTAATTTAAAATCTGATTTTGCAGGTTTGAAATCTTTATCGTCAATAATCATTTTGGCAATAATTTCTCGCATGATTTCAGAAGACCCACCTCCAATTGTTCCTACTCTTACATCTCTATACATTCTTGCCATTGGGTATTCTTCCATAAAACCATAGCCACCGAAGAATTGTAGGCATTGAGTGGCCACTTTTTCAGATAATTCTGTAGCTAATAATTTTGCCATAGAACACATCTTTACATCATAAACATTTTCTGCATACATTTGACAACATTGATAAGAAAACGCTCTTAGTGCTTCTACTTCTGATGCCATCTGTGCGATACGATGTCTTAATACTTGGAATTTGTTGATAGGTCTGCCAAATGCTTCCCGTTCTGACATATATTTCAGGGTCTGTTCTATCGCTGTGTCCATGCCTGTCACTGCAGCAGGTACTGCACATAAACGCTCTAATTGTAAACCATTCATTAGGTAGAAAAAACCTCTGCCTTCTTCGCCTATCAAATTGGTAACAGGTACTTTTACATTATCGAAATTCAACTCTGCTGTATCTGAACAGTGCCACCCTAATTTCTTTAATTTTCTTCTAGAAATCCCCGGCGTATCTTGGTCAATAAGTAATAAACTAACTCCAGCTGCCCCTAACTCAGGATTGGTTTTTACAACCGTAATAATTAAATCGCCATAGACTCCATTCGTAATGAATGTTTTTGCGCCGTTTACAATGTAGTGGTCTCCATCCTTGATGGCTTTTGTTTTTATACCTTGTACATCTGAACCTGCGCCTGGTTCGGTAATACCGATAGAGGAAATTAAATCTCCAGAAATAAGCCCCGGCAAGTATTTATCTTTTAATGCGTCAGAACCATATTTTAAAATATACGGACCAGACATATACTGCACCACCTGTTGCGTAATAGCAAAACCACCCGAACCTGTTCTACCTAGTTCTTCATTAAAAACAACATCGTAGAAAAAATCTAGTCCCATCCCTCCATATTTTTCTGGATAGGACAAACCTAAGAAACCCATATCTCCCATCTTTTTCCATATATCTCTGGGGGTCCGACGCTCTTCTTCCCATTTGTCTATATGAGGAATGGCTTCTTTTTCTAAAAAAGTCCGCAAGCTTTGGCGGAATAATTCATGCTCTTCTGTGAAATGATAGGAACTCATATTGATAATTGATTGATGAGTCTACTCTAAAAAGTCGGTTTCTTTGAAAAATCAAAACAATTGCTAATAATTATTTTGTGTAAATGATTGATTTTATCAGAGTAACAAAACTGCCAGATTTTAAAATCTGGCAGTTTTTGCCCAAATCGACTTTTTAGAGTAGACTCATTGATTGATTGATTGATTGATTGATTGATTACTTGTATTTTGGCTTGGAATCTGGTAAAAAGTATATTTAATAGTTCTCTTTAGGGAGAGCAAATTGGTTTCTTTTTTGCAAAAGAAACCAATTTGCTCTCCCTAAAAAAGTATTCAAAGCTAATCTTACCAAGACTAGAAGTTTTATTCTATGCAATTTTGATTTTAGAAAAATCAATTTACTTAAGTACCTAACTATAAATAATCGTCACTTTTGAAGAGACTATTATTTATAGTTAGGTACTTATACGGCAACTATTAACTATTCACCAGTATTTTTGGTTGATACTGCATCCAATTGACTGCTTCTTCCATTTGTTTGGACAATTGAAAAATAGTTCCTTCGTCTCCAAATTTTGCGACTAATTGCGCCCCAATCGGCAAACCTTCTTTATTCCAATGTATGGGAACAGAAGCGGCTGGCTGACCAGAAATATTAAAGATAGCTGTAGTTGGCGAAAATTCAGAAGCCATTGCTAAAGGTTCCAAGGGATTTTCTGGGTTTTGTTTAAAATTGCCCAGCTCTACAGGTGGTAAGCCTAAACTTGGACAAATCCAAATATCTATATCTTCAAAAAATGCTAAGATACTTCTTGCGACTCGGTGCATGCCCTGTCTAGCCATTTCATAATCTCCCCCTGATACTTGTTGACCTTGCTTGTACATCGCATAAGACATAGGTTCTACTAAATCTTTAGGCGGGTCTTCTCCCGTCATTTTTTTATAGAAAGTTAAAGCACTTGGCGCACAAACAGACCACAGCACTCCGAAAATGTCTCCTAGTTGTTTACCACTAAAAGGAATTTTCAAAGGCATTTCTTTCACTTCATGTCCAAAATCTTTACAGAGTTCCACTGCTTTCAGAGTAGCATCTACACAATCTTGATGCACTTCTCCCCCACTCGGTTTAGTTATTGAAAAACCAATTTTTAATTTTCTTACAGGTTGTTCTAATATTCTTACATACGGCTCCGTTTGAGCAGGTGCATGATAAAAACCGTGTGCATCAGGGTAGCCCGTCAAATCTAATACTGCCGCTGAATCTCTTACAGAATGTGTCAATACATGTTCCTCTACTAAGCCACTTACTAATGAACTCATAGGTCCTAAAGGGTTTCGCCCTCTAGTTGGTTTTAATCCAAATAAACCACAGCAAGAAGCAGGTATTCTTATAGATCCACCGCCATCATTACCATGTGCTAATGCAACCATTCGAGCAGCCACCGCAGCAGCCGATCCACCACTTGAACCGCCTGGGGTTCTAGTCGTGTCCCAGGGATTATGACTGGCCCCAAATGCAGCAGGTTCAGTAGTGGGCAATAGCCCAAATTCTGGCATATTTGTTTTCCCAAGTACAATAAAACCTGCTTGCTTATATCGTTTAACTAATTCACTATCGTACTTTGCTATATTATTTTTAAAGAGATTAGAACCCGAAGTAAAACGCACGCCTTTATAGGCTGCCAATCCATCTTTTAGCAACATTGGTACACCTTTGAAAGGCGCATTGGGTAAGGCGGATTTGGCAAGGGTTCTCGCTTCTTCAAACATAGGAGTGATGACCGCATTTAGGCTAGGATTCAATCGCTCTATCGCCGCAATGGATAAATCCACTAATTCTAAAGGCGTTATTTCTCCCTTTCTAATAAGAGATGCTTGGGAGATAGCATCTAGTTGTAAAATGGCATTCATTGTGTGTTTTTTAGAAGTCAGAAAAAGAAGTCAGAAGTCAGACCGAAAAATAAATTTTTCTGTCAGAAGTGAGATTTATGACGTGTTCTATGACGCAAGTTAAACGTATAATGTGTTCCATGATATACATCTAATTTGCGTCATAGAACACGTCATAAATCTCACTTCTGACAGAAAAATTTATTTTTCGGTCTGACTTCTGACTTCTTTTTAAACGCATATTTCTCGCTTTACCCGATAATTCAACAACTTATCTACTTCAAAACTTTCTATTCTCCCCTCGTTTTTGAGAATTTCTAAAAAACCTATCACCATAAACATGGTAGCATTATTGGTACGGTTCGGATAGATTGCCTGTAGCAAATCCATATATTGGGTAATACCTGATTGAATTAATTGGAAACATTTCTCTTTTCTTTGATGAATGCGACCAACTTGTTTTTCAATTAAGGCTTGAACATTTTCAAAGGCAGCTAAATGACCAGGATAAGCTTTTTCTATATCTAAACCTATCAGTTTTTTATAAGATTCCAATTGTAAAACCAAGCTTTGTTCCCCTTTATAAGGTGGCGCAAGAGATGCATCAATTATTGGAATTGGAATCATACGGAGCAACATATCGGCTGATAATAAGCGTTTGGTTACTCTTTGGTAAAAACAAGTTTGGTTGATGCAATGACCGGGGGTATAAATAATCTCCCATTCTTGCCCTCCAAAATCAATGGGCCCACTCATTGGAAAAACATGAACTCGTTCTTTTGGAATTTCCTCCCAATAAGCCCCAAGCATTTCATAGCCAAAATCCGCTGCTTCTTTTCTATGCGCTTTAGGCAAGTTCCAATCAAAGGCTTTACTAATTACCTTTGAACGTCTATCTAAACACACTCTTAAATTATTAGTCCATTCATACACATACTCGGATACCCAAATCGTTGCATCACAGTGCTGGGTAATTTTATTGGCCATGCCAATATGGTCCAAATGCGCATGTGTAATAACGACTTTAGAAATGTCTTGTAAGGTTAAGCCATTCTTTTTAAGTCCTTCGATAAGTGCATTCCAAGATTTGTCTGTTTTTTCTCCACAATCAATCAATACATTTTCAGTGCCTTTAATCAACCAGGCATTGACGGTCATTACTTCAAAAATCGTAGGTAATTCTATTTGTATAGGTTCAATCATATTTTTTATTGTAGCGGCGACTTTACACTTAAAAAGCAATTAGCTCCGATATATCCATTTCAAAAGGATCGCCTAAATCATTATAATAGGCCTCTCCAAAAAAAGTTTTAAATGCTTGTAAGCCTTTTTCTGTAAAATGTGGAATAAGCATCGTCCAAACTAATTTTTCAACTCGCGTCTCTGTTTGATCATCCCGAATTATTCGTTGTGCCAACCAAAAGAAACTGAGCATCCAGGTAATAAACGCAAGATTGTGGTAAGTACCTGGTACCTGTTCAGCTTTCATATTACCCAATTTAATAGAAAAAGCTATACCCGCTTTATTATCCGCAATCGTCTGTTCGGTCATCTTCCGAAATTGTTCTCTAATAAGTGGATGCCGCAATACATGCGGATCTAAAAAGATAAAAGCATATTCTTTTTGTATCTTGTAATAGAGTTGAATTTCGTTATGAATATTTTCAAAAGAAGGAAAAGTTCTAGATTTAATTCGCTCTTGTTCAATTTTCGCCCACATTTGCTGGGCTATCATTTCTAATACAGCCTTTTTATCCTTAAAATGGTAAGTCAAATTTCCTCTACTCATCCCTAACCCTTCCGCTATATCTTTCAAGGATACAGTAGCAAAACCTCTTTTATTAAAAAGAAGTATGGCGAAGTCAATGATTTTATTTTTAGTACTTTTTTTCATTCTTCCTCAAAGATAAATAAATTAGTCTCGTGAGACTAATTTATTTATCTAAAAAATAAAAATAGTATGATTTTTCTTTGCGAAAGGAAGAGCAATAATCAATATTATTTTAACTAAGCCACTATTTTCAATTTTTTATTCTAAAAAATTAAAATCCCCAGAATAAAAAACAAATAAATTTTGTTTTTGTCAAAACATAATTATATCTTTGATTTAACAAAAGAGGGAGTTCAATAATTCCTAAAGTTCATTGAATCTATTGTAATATCTTGAGGGAGCGAACCAGTTCTCAAAAAGAAATTACAAATGAAGAAAGTCAGTTCCTCCAATTATGTTAGTATAAGGTTCAATTATTCCAACTGTTCCCACCTAATAATAATTGTACCCCTAACTCCAATCTACAAATCAATGAAAACCTTTTGACTACTTCAGCAATAGAATCAATTGTTCTTAAACCGATTGAAGTATTGGTTGTTTAAAGGACATTTACGTTAAAAGCAGCGTAAAATTGAATAAACCGATTTCCTCTAAGTACTAAAAGATTGAATCTAAACATACCTATCTATAAAACTATACACAGGTAATTCGATGTCAATCCTTTTAGTACAATTATTAATTTTTAACTCTTTTAATATGGAACCACCATACTGTTCTGCGCGAAAGATGTACATTCATCTTTTGCCCATTTTCAGCAACATGTGTCCAGATTAGCTTGTTCGTTTTAAATTGGTGCTTAAGGTTTTCATCACCTATCTATAGCACAATAAAATAACACCCAAAGCGAACCTAGCAAAAAAAATCATAAGATGGAGACAGCATCTTAAAAAAGACACCCTAAAAACGGCAGCCGATGCTTATATCGGCTGCCGTTTTTTTTTGTTTACTTTCTATTCCTTACATTTGAACCGCAGCTTTATAATATTTTTTTGTTAAAGAACCATTTGAATTACCTTGAATAAAAAATTCCCTACAGATAAACCCATTCGTTCCAAATTATTGACAATTCTAACAGGATTAGACAAATTCTTATTGATTAGATTTCAAAAGCAATTGGGTAAAGAAGGAAGTACAAATCGAGATGTAATGGTGATTTTTAATTATTGCTTAAAACATCATCCTAATTGTAAGCAGCCTGCATTCTATCAAAAATTTGCTTATCAAAAAATTTTTAAAGAGGAATTTAACTATGTGCGCTTGATGAGAGGGCTTTCCAATATTTTTCTTCGATTAGAACAATACTTAATAGCAGAAGAATTAAAGGAAAATGATTTTTTTAAAGATTATCTATTGGCAAACGCTTATAATCGATATAAATTAACGAGTCCTTTTCAACAAATAGTTTCCAAAAAAACAGCAGAACAAGTACAGGGAACATCTCTCGATAATTGTCTAGAACAATTAACTTGGAATCATTTGGCCTATTTTTCTGGTATTCATTCAAAAATAGAAGAAGAAAGCACCGATTTAAAAAAAGCGAGTACTTCACTTGATTTATATTTTGTTGGTATTAAACTAAGACATCTATGTGAATTAGCCAGTCGAAAGATAGTCTTGGGAGAAGATTATTCAGACGAGTTTGAGGAGATGATTATGGCATATTGCCAAAAAATGAAGAGAACCTACCTGCAGGAACAATATGTATTATATCAGTTTGGGATTAACAAAAAAATCTTGCTCATCAATGAGCGATTTATCAAAGACCATTTTATAAACTTAACGTATATTAGCAGCTATCTGGAAGAATTTGATTGGCTTTATGAATTATTGGCTGAATGGGAAGCGCAAATAAAAAACTGGTTTCCGGAAAATACTTTTTATTCAGCTATGGCTCGTTTAACTTTTGCCCAAGGCTTCTTCATCAAATTAAATAATAATGGTATCCACGACCACGATGCGTTGATTAAACATAATTAGACGGTTTAAAAATTAAAAAAAAATCAGGTTAGACAGGGCATAGCAGGCCCTATCCTTCTGCTGACCTCAGCAAAAGCTTTTTGTGGAATATCGTCGTGGTCGTGGGGAAATAGAATATTATTTCCGAATACCTAAGCGGGCTATTTTTTTAGTTTGATTGCCCTTACTATGCCCTTGGCACTCTAAGACTAGAAGGAGGAAACCCATATACCTGAGAAAAACTTCTAGAAAAATAGGATAAGCAATTAAAGCCTACCATATAAGTCACCTCTGAAATCTGAAGTTCGGATGCTTCAATAATTTGCTTTGCGACCGCTAGTCGAAAATTTCGTATGTATAAAGAGGTAGACATCCCTGTATACCGTCGAATTTTTCTGTATACCTGCGAAGGACTCAAGGCTAAAGAATTGCAGAGGTCGTTACCACTAAAAGTCTCATTAGATAGATTGCGCTCAATAATTGCGTTTACCTGATCCATAAATTTTGGAGGATAATTAATTTTCATTGGATTTGTATTTATAGGTACAGTAAATAAATTGGTTAAATCAGGTATAGCACGACCTATACTTCTGCCTACTTTAGCAGCAGTTTTTTGTGAAATGCCTTTGTAATCTTGGGGAAATAGAGTATTGTTTCTGATTGTAATCGACAAACAAGAATTATATTAAATAGCTGTAAGCTCTTTTAAATAACTGCAACTACCTAGCTTGTTTGTCTGGAACAAATTTCTAGAAAAAGCTCAAAATACCTCTTCAGTATTGGTGCAAAAGCTTACAATATTGGTGCATCACAACGTATTTTAATTGTTATTGCACTAAATCCCCTCTTTTACTTGACTAGGCGTTTGTTTATAGACTTCTAAAAAGCAAGTGGAAAAAAAGGCTGGACTACTAAAACCTACTTCATAGGCTACTTCAGAAATGGATAATTTACTTGTTTTAAGTAAACGGTGAGCGTTTTTTAGGCGAATACGTCGAATAAAGATAGTGGTGGAATGACCAGTCATCGCCTTAATTTTTCGATAAACTTGAGAGCGACTCATTGCCAAAGTTTGGCAGAATGTTTCTAGGTTAAAATCGGCAGCTAAATTAGCTTCTATTAATTCCGTGACTTTTTGAATAAAAGGGTCTACTATTGGAGGTGGGGATTCAGAAATAGAGGCTTTGCTATAATGTTCTTGTAATCTTTTTCTTTGAATTAATAATTGTTCTAAGCGAACATTCAGTTCTTTTTGGTGGAAGGGTTTAGATAGATAAGCATCTGCCCCCTTTGACAAGCCTTCAATTTTGGCTTCAATTTGTGCTTTGGCCGTTAGCATAATAATTGGAATATGGCTCGTTCTTTCTTCCTTTTTTAACACTTCACATACTTCATAGCCATCTTTTAAAGGCATCATTATATCCGTGATAATTATATCTGGAATTAATTCTAGCGCTTTTTCTATGCCCACTTGTCCATTTAGAGCAATCGTTACTCGATAGGTATCTTCTAAACAGGCTTGTAAGTAGGTAATAACATCTAGATTGTCCTCAATGATTAAAACTAAAGGCAATTGGTCATTTGCTTCGACTAATTCGGTTTCTTTTATAGCGAGGTTTGATTCGATGGAAAGACTTATTTTTTCAGCTAGATTCTCTTTATTAAAATCTTTGGTAAAAGAAGCCGTTCGCCGTACGGGCAATAAGATAGTAAACTCTGTCCCTTTATTTAATTGGCTTTGCACACTAATAGAACCATCCAGTAATTCTACTAATTCTTTAGTTAAGGCTAAACCAATACCTGTTCCGCCTGAGTGGCGAGTGGTCGTATCATCTATCTGATAAAATCGGTCAAAGATGTGCGGTAAATCCTTCTCCTCCATCCCTATTCCATTATCTTTTATTTTTAGTTGACAAAAGGTAACAGCGTTTTTATCCGTTGCGGTTATCTGCTGAACATGTACAATAATTTTCCCTTTTTCTGGCGTAAATTTAGTAGCATTCGACAATAAATTAATCAAGATGGTTTGCAATTTATCTGCATCATAATCCATGACCAAAGAAGTCATTTCATTATAAAAAACCACATTGATATTTTTAGAAGCCGCAAAAGAATGAAAGGATTCTACTAGATACTGTAAGAACTGAACGATATCTCCTTGCACATACCGTGCTTGCATATTCCCCGACTCTATCTTTGCTAAATCGAGTATTTGGTTCACCAAATTCAATAAATTTTGCCCGCTCCGCCGAATCATTTCTATCCCTTCGTAAAACCCTTTTTTAGGCTTCTCCTCTATTTGTTCTGCCATACCTAGTATGATGGTTAAGGGAGTGCGAAACTCGTGGGTGATGTTGGTGTAGAGGGCGGTTTTGATACGGTCTAGTTCTTTTAGGCGGTGGGCTTCGGCTTCTACCAAGCGGCGATTAAGTTGAAAGCGATAGATGCTGTAGAAAATTAAAAGGGTGAATAGGGCAAAAGTGCCATAAGCTAATTTTGTTTGATACCATGGTGGATGAATAGTTATTCTTAATTGAGCAGGATTTTCTGACCAAATACCATCAGAATTAGTGGCATCTACTTCAAAAGTATAGTTACCTGGAGAAAGATTGGGATAACGGGCAAAGTTTTCCGTTTTTGGTGGCACCCAATCTTTTTCTATTCCTATCATTCTATATTTGAATTGGTTTGCATCAGGATTAACATAATCTAAGGCAGCAAAGTGGAAGGAAAGTGTATTTTTATCAATATCAAAATCTAGTTTTTCTATTAGACTTACATTTTGTACACCTGTTATGCTGCATTTTAGTTTTTCTTTGGGTTCTACATCATTTATGAGTATGGAAGTAATGGTTGGATTAACTGGTGTTAGGTTATCGTTTATTTCTTTTGGGTCGAAGATATTAATACCATTTACACCACCGAAAATCATTTTACCTGATTTGGTTTTGTGAGAAGCGAAGAAATTGAATTCTTGAGCTTGGAGGCCATCAGAGAGGGTGAAGTTTTTCCATTTGCCTAATTTGGGATTGTATCGGATTATACCTTTGTTCGTGCTTAGCCAAAGGTTATCTGATTTGTCTTCCTTTAGAACACCAATTATAGAGTTAAATGGCAGTATAGAATCTTGTTGCAATTTATAATTCTTGCCTTTGTATTCTAACCAAAACAAACCTTCTGAAGTAGCCAACCAATACATACTTTCGCTTTCATCTTTATAAATAAATTGAATAAAAGGTTTAAAGAGTATGGTAGTGTCTAAATGAAATTGTTCTTGCTGAAAATGCCCAATAAGTATTTTTTTTTGTGCTACCCTAAATAGAACTTGCTTAGTCTTAGAATTTTCTTCAATCCAGCTAAACGTTTCATTTTCATATTCAAGTCCCGATATTCTTTCTAATTTTGATAACGGTTCATTCCAACAATAGATACCTGCTGAAGAAGCACACAAAATTTTTTCATTTTCTAATTGATATAAATTTGTAAAAAAAAGGTTTGATTTTCCTACTTTTTTTTCAAAAAAAGCTTTTTTAAATTCTGTTTTTTTTGAAGTTAGATAATATAGGCCTGTTTCATCACAAACCCAAGTTGTATTAGCTTTATCACAAAAAATATAATATGGGTAGCTTTGAGAAAAAGGAACATTTTCTCCCTGATTTTTATGGGAATTATCTAAATATTGACCTGTTTTATCAATTATTGAAATTCCATTTCGACTCAGACACCATATTTGCCCTAGAGTGTCTTCTGTTATAGACCGAATAAAATTGTTATCAATAGGTTCTCCTTCTTTATTCTGTAGTAAAGCAGTAAACTTTTTGTTTCCTAATTTTGTAAAAAAAACTCCTCTACCAGAAGTAGAAATCCAAATGATTTTATCTTCATCTATAAAAATTTTATCTATAGGCTGGATGAAAGGTTTTGTAACTAATCCATCAAATTGGTAGATTTGATCTGTAAACTTATTAGCTTGAGTATTAAAATAAAATAATCCTTGATTTTGAGTTCCTATTATAAAAAAGGTTGAATCTAGAATTTCAATTGCACTAACATTTATGATTTCTTCCCCGTCAAATTCATTAAAAAGATTCTCTTGATGAGAACCTAAATCATATTGAATAAGCCCTTGGTCACTCCCAAAATATAATTGATTGTTGTTTATCAAAGAGGGCGTACTAATAGAATATTTTTTCAGAATAGTGTCGGGTAAGTTAGTTTCAGAATAGCCTCTAAATTTTCTAATTTCAATTCCGAATTCTAGTGGGGTTAACAAATAATGTTGCTCTTGGACATGGATTAAAGTTGAGTTAAATTGGAATAAGTACTTTCCGACAAAATGTGGTCTATTGAAATCGCTTTCCGACGAAACAAATAAAGAATCATTAACTTCTAACCAAAATTCGTCATCTGGCTCATTTAATTTCATTAAATAATAATCCCCATTTATTTTTTTACCATCAAATCGAATTATTAATCGGTGAAAGTTGTCTTTGTCATGATTATATACTTGAAGCATATCTTGAGTACTAAACCAAATATTACCCTTTTTATCATTAAAAAAAGGACTAAATATACTTGCATTATTTGCTAATGAAGTCGAATCTGCCTTATCAGACTGATACTGTTTTATTTCCCTACCATCAAACCGATTTAGTCCTTCACTTGAACTTATCCAAACAAAACCGTTAATATCCTTGTGTATATAATAGTTAAGATTTTGAGAGGATAAGTTATCGGCTACTGTGAGTCTATGAAAAAAATAAGATTCTTGTTGGCTAGTTAGTGTAAGATATTCGGTTAAAATTAAAATTAAAATTAACGTATGTTTAAAACACATATACAATTTAATTAATTGAAAAAATCGGGCTGTATAAAATCTTGTGCAAGAAGTAACAATATTTATGACCTGAGTAGTTATGGTCTTTTTAATTCATCAGAAATAAGAGTACTTATATCTGGTTGCCCAAAAAAACTAAGAGGTGGAGCATAAAAGAACTCCCCTCCTTGTAAAGTTACAAAGTCTTTAAAAGAAAAATAAAAATCATCTTTTTTACCCCATTCCTTATTCCATCTTTGTTTTGTTGACCTTCTTTCTTTTTCATAATTCCCTGTGACACCATCTAAGCCTGTATCAATTTTACCATACGGATTATCATTAAACCATCTGTATTGAATTCTAGAGAATTGTAAAAAAATATCTCTTTGAAAGCACATAAAAAGGAGTCCTTGATCATCTTGTGTGTACTTATAAGGGATTCCCCTTCTTGCAATAATTGCAGGTGGTATAGGATTGCCAGAAGATGGTAAAAAAAGCCCTGGATTAGCACCTTTTCGGTTATCATCTCTTGGATTAGCTTTCCTAATATGAGCATGAATAGGGCATTTTTGTCCTATGTCATCAAGTGAAGAATAAGTTGTACCTTTCATTGCCAAGTTAGCATCGATATGAAAATCATTGAATTTATCAATATCAGATTGAGGTACGGGGCAAACTGTTCCTTCTCCATTCCAAAGGGCTATAGGTACTCCATCTTTAAACCTTCCCATTATCTGACCCTCTATAAATTTTTTAGGATTCTTACTTACATTACCTGAATTTCTCGTATTAGTAACCTTATTATATTTACCAACCAGTTCATCCACTCTCTTATTAAACTCTTTTACATTTTGTTTTAATTTTCTAAAAACCAAATAGCTTCCATTATGCTTATCTAATACTATATCTGTTTGATTTTTTTCTGGATTTCCTCTATCATTAAAAAATTTGACTTTCGTTATACCGTCTCGATATCCAAAAGGTTCAATTGGGTAAGTCTCCCCATTTTCTGTCGTAGTCATTCTGTGACCAGTTTCTTTTCCAATGATTTGCCCAACTCTTCCACCTTTTAAACCCTCCATATCAATTGTAATTATTTCTTCATAACCCTCTTTCTTAAAGCCAATATCCTTTAGTGTATTATTTATTGAGTCTATTTCGCTCCCAGCTAAAACTAATAAAGCATCTATATCTTCTTGATAAAAGAAAGGTTTCCATTTATCAATAGGAGGATCATTATGTCGAAAGATTACTCCCTCTTCTTTCATTCCTTGAAAAAAATAGGAACCTGACCCTTTAAGCAAACCACGTAAAGTATTTCTTTTGTCAATATTGTCTTCATGTAATTTCAATAAGCCATTAATCGAAATGTAAAGATTGGTTATTACTCGATTATCAATATAATTTTTACTATCTTTTTTAGTTTTATAATCAGCTTTGTATTCTCTCTGCTTAGATGCACTTGTAATCTTTAATTGTTTAAGCCATTTATTAATTAATTCTCTATCACCTTCAAATTTAACAAAATAGAACTTAACATTTTTTCTAAAATATGGCTCAAGAATCCCTGCCTGAACTTCTGTTAATATATTTTTTTTCATAGATTTAATAATAATTTAATAATCCAACCTGATAAAATGTGTAATCCAACTAAATTTCAAATAACAATAGTTCATATAAAAAATATACTCATTTGAATTATCTACCGTACACTTTTTAGTATAGAGAAGCGACAAAGGAGAGACATCTCGGTTACATTTAATAAGTTTTCGTTGCTTTTTAAACAAAATCTATCTCTTTTCTCTGCTCTCGCTTCCATAGACTAAAAATGTACGATAGAGAAATTTAAAATTAAAAAATACTAGATAGTAGCAATTATAGCCGTTTTATTAAATTCTCAACCTTGAAAAAGGTCTTCTAAACAAGAAGGAATGATTACTACATTACTGAGTATAAAAATAATCAAACAATTTTACATCTTACAATTATATTAAGGTACTTACCTTTTCCCCCTCTGTATCGCTAAATAAATCTTCAAACGTTACTTCTTCACTTTCTGTACGCCTAAATGGAGGGCAACCAAAAGTAATTAAATTATCAGGTTTGTTTAATAGTACTTTATAACCATCGGGAGTTCTGTCACTTGTAGCTAATAAAGAGGGAAAACTTTTCCCATTTATCAAGACGTTTTTTATCGTAAAACCTGTAGCGTTTGATTGCTTCATAAGCTCTTCTACATCCTCGGGATAAAAATTAATACTCTCTCTTTTGTCAAGTATTAAATCATTATTCCATTCAATAATAAATCCTTCAGAAGGAATTTTTGCAAAAGCCATAATAATAAATTTTTATTGTTATTAATAAATGATTCTAATCGTTTTCTAGTATTTCACTATCAGTATTTCTAGTCTATGTATCATCAATATCAAGGTATCTAATCCTGCCCAATTAATTATGTATGTTTCGCCATTACCCTCGCCTGGCGATCTAGTTACTTTTACCATTACCATAACTTATTATTTGAGGTTAAAATTACTCTTGTGCAAGCAACTAGAACAAGGAAATTGAATGCCAAGGCACTGAATAACCAATAGACTTATTACCCTTTAAGAAACACCTATCTGAAATGCTCTTTTTCTGTTGCATCCCATCCGCTTTGCAGTTCGCAAACGGTGTTTGCTCATCTCTAAAAAATAACTCGATAAAAAGATTATTCAGTGATTTTTTAAAGAAAACTAACAAAAAAATAGCTATTTCATATAGGCATTTATTAAAGGATAATAAGTCTAATTAAAATCCAATTTGTATAACTAGAAACGCTTTAAGAAAGGGAGTCTAGTTTTCTCATATATTTTTTAAATTAGACTAAAATTAGAAAGCAATTATACCTAAGGCAATGTGCTAACATCTTTCAACTAAGGAATTCTGTAATAATAAATATTCATTCTTGGCTGATTCTTTTATCCTTATTTTCCTCTTTGAAAACAGTCATTATATGGAGATAACTCCTGTTTTCAAAGAGAAAACTAAAAACAAAATAATCTACCCAAGAATAAACATTTATTATTACAGCATTCCTAACCTATTTAAAAACCAAATTTATTTAACTAAAAACCTAAAAAAGGAAGGCGTTTAGTTTTCTCATATATGTGCAAGACGAATGCAAACTTAAAGTAAATATTACAAAAATTCAACATATATATTACATTTTTATAAGCAATATATCTTAGATAATATATGAAAATAATCTCTTCCATATAGTTAATTCTCTTATAAATTATTTTCTGCGCTTTTTTGGCAGCATATTGAATTTTGAATGGGGGCTACAGATTCAATATTCAAAATTCAATATTCATCATTCAAAATTCAAAATACTGCCAAAAAAGCGCAGAAAATAATTTGTAAGAGAATTAAAATGTTATCAGGAAGCTATTTCTATAATGGCTCGGTGTAATACGATACGCTTCTTTAAAGTAACGAGTAAAATAACTAATTTCATTAAAACCAACTTGATAGCCAATTTCTTTGATAGACAAATCTGTTTTTCTAAGCAATAATTCAGCTTTATCTAAACATATGTTCCTAATAAAAATAGCTATTGAATGATCTGTTCTTTTTTTTATTTTCCGATAGACTTGGGATGGGTCTAGGTTTAATTGCCTAGCTAATGTTTCTACATTGATTTCTGCTAAGTTTTCTGAAACGATAGTGCTAGCTAAATCTTTGAAATTGTTTTCCATTGTTATTATAGTTTTCTAGTATGTCTTACAATAAAAAATGATTTTGATAAGCAGCATCTTGATAAATGGGTTTACCGGAAAAACCTATATCCACATTGACCCATTTAGTCAAGATGTCGGTCGTAGAAAAACGATAATTCACTAAAAAAGAGGTTTTATTTTTTTTGGTTAAGAGACCTTCTGCCATTGCTTCTACGCCTAGAACACCTGCGGCTAATTGATATTCTCTTTTTTCGTTGTTTTCTTTTGCATATTCGTAGATCAAATACACCAGAAGTGGTATTTCCATATTCCGCTGGATTAGGCTTACACAGAATAACTATAATTAAAATTCCGTTCGACAAAGTTCTTTATTTATAGCTGATTTTTTTCCCATATAAATTCTATTTTTTACACTTAAAAATTATCTTATTTGGGTATTAAACCATTTCTAAAATCTCCTAAATAATTAAAATACAACACTTTACCGCAAGCACTTAATCTATATTTTTACTATCAAAACTAGCTATTATATGTAGTTATCTCCTTCTAAAAAGTGGCTATATCGTTCCTTTTGATTAAATAATACAGAAAATAAATCCTCATTTAGCTTTTACGCAGGATATATTTTTATATTTACTCCTTGCTTGGTGTTACAGCATGCAACAAAATAGAAGCTTCACCAAAGCAGGTCGTATCATTACACTACCATGAAAGTAAAACATCCACTCATTCGTCAATTGGTGCAGTCTCCTTACATAGATATTCTAGGAGCTGTATTAGTTTTTGGCGTATGTTATTATCGAAATTTTCACGAAACGATTTATTATCAAGGGGCTATACAATTTGGTATTCCCTTCACTGAATTATGGACTTATTTAAAGCAGGGTGCTTTTCCGCTGGGTATTTTATCAACTGTTGGCGCAGTCTTTTCCTTACTAGCCACTCGCTTAGTGGGTAAACAAAATAATGCAGGAAACTTTATTGGTATATTGACCACTGTTAATTCAGGTGTTATTGATTATTTGTTTGGGAATGCTTCGGCTATCATCACTTATCCACTAACCTTTTTTATCGTTACTTTTGCTTTTTCAAAATGGAAAGGAGGTGAAAAAATTAGAAAAAGAGATGTCTACTTTTATGTGATTAACTTGATAGGTATTGTATTGGGGTTTGTACTTGTTTATTTAGGTGCTTATCTATTTGGTGGAAGAACCGACTCGGTATTTTTAAATGTGGTTGCAATTACCTTCGGTTTGTCTATAGGTGGAAATTTTTGCACCGCTTTGAAGTATGAAGAAACTTGGTTTAGTTGGGTGGTGTATAATATTGTTCAACTTTGGAAAAACACCATGCAGCTTAATATTGCGAATATTGTGAAATATATTTTCTATTTATTTAATGCCTTTATTACTTTATTTGACTGGAAAATGAATGGAGATATAATGCCAAAATCCAAATAAAAAAACTCAAATTCCAATCTTGACGAGAACAACAAGACGAGGTCGATGCCGTAATTGGATTTTGAAATTTGAAATTTGTAATTTATAAAACTATGAACCCTTTTTTTATAGCTACGCCCGAAAAATCTTACACTACCTTATTACTATTATTCTTTTTAACGATAGGGTTCTTCTTATTTGTGCTACTCGTTCAAACGAATAAAATACCTAAAATTCGAGGTGCCTATAAGCAAGTTAGTGTCTTATTAGGGAGTTTACTCACCTTCATGTTTTTCGCTACTACCCTTTTAACTACTTGGAATCTTTACAGAGTGCAACCTGTACGTCTATTTGACGATCATATATCCTGTTATCAAGGTAAAATCCCCTATAAAGAAATCATTCGAGCAGGAATCTATACCGATAAACAAAAATCTATTGTCAATCCAGAAATAGCACTTAATCAAAATAAGATGTTAGTGCTAGAGCGTAGAGGCAGCCAAGCAGCTATTTTTTCAGAAGATTATTATGATGTGGAAGTATTAGTAAGAAAAATACGAGAGAAGATGGGTAAATAATGGAGAATTGAGAATGGAGAATTGAGAATTTATTAGACGTAAACTAGATTTAACTAGACGTTTTGTGTTTCAAAAAAACGTCTAATTACATCTAGCTTACGTCTAATAAATTCTCAATTTTCCATTCTCCATTCTCCATTAGTTATTTATTTAACAGAGAATGTACTTTGAAGTACGTCTGTATAGCTATGTAATTCTACAAAATATTGACCACTGTTAAATTGGCTATAATCTAGCTCGTAGATAGTATCTACTGGCAATTCATTAATTTTTTGAGTAAAAACAGTAGCCCCGACTTTATCTTTTACAATAATTTCACTCAAATTAAGGGAAATTGATTCAAAATCAATATAAAAAACCCCTTCCTCTTCATCTGCGAAAAAAGATAACTTATCAGCAGGAATTCCTTTAGCAGTCAACTGACTAGCCATTATAGGCGCATCAGGAACGTTCGTCTGAGCAGTCATTGTAAATTGAAATGCGAGCATCAGCAAAGCAGTAAAAAGTAGTCTAGTCATTTTTTGTGTATAATTTGTTCAAGTTTTTTGTCTTACGCACGATATTCATGTTGTAGTCTAAATTTCTTGACACTATATAGGATGAAACACTTTACTAAACTACCTTTTGGCTTTTTTATTATAAAGAGCCTGATTTTTTTATGCTTTTGACAAGTTTAATGACACTATCGCCACATTGGAGACGAAAAAAGGGTTGTTTTACCTGAGTAAAACAACCCTTTTTTCATTAGACTTGTTACCCTTTAAGAAACACCTATCTGAAATGCTATTTTTTTGCTAGTTTTCTTTAAAAAATCACTGAATAATCCTTTTATTGAGTTATTTTTTAAAGGAAAATAGCAGAAAAAGAGCATTTCAGATAGGTGTTTCTTAAAGGAGGACAAGTC
>Ga0209831_1001722_pt1 | contig 19685 bp, 13 predicted proteins | sample Maine_Asex4_meta_FD_187451 | JGI IMG/M metagenome (GOLD analysis project Ga0209831, IMG submission 187451) | Marine algal microbial communities from Maine, USA - Maine_Asex4_metaG (SPAdes) (version 2) | ecosystem: Host-associated > Algae > Red algae > Unclassified | place: Maine, USA | collected...
CCGTAAGTATTTTTTCTCCCAGGGAAAGAGTGCGATTGCTAAATATCTAGATAAAAAAGCTTGAAATCCTTATTCTATAAAGCTTTTGCCTATATTTTGCTTGATATTATTTTTCTCAAAGATATTAGCAGACATTGGGGTTTGAGTAGCAACTGTACAGAAAACCACGATAAGGCTGTATCGTTTACTGGGTCGAGCTTTCAGTCCTGGTAATTAGCCTTTCGATACATTTTTACCTACCACAAATCCAAATCTGCTAGTTCATCTTTAGCTTCAACATCCCGTAGTGGTCGCAATGCTCCATCCTTCAACTCTTCAGGCAAATTAAACTGATAGCGACCCAACATATTGAAATGAGAATGAGGCAAAGGAGACAAACGAGCCTTATCTTCTTCTTTAATTTCCCACCCCTCTTTCTGTAATCGAGCGATTGCTGCATCTATGTAATAGGTATTCCACAGCACCAGCACATTTGTTACCAACCCCAAAGTCCCCAACTGTTCCTCTTGACCTTCACGGTAACGCTGACGTATCTCTCCACGACGACCGTAGAATATAGCTCTAGCTAAACTATGACGACTTTCTCCCCGATTGAGTTGAGTCAAAATGCGACGGCGGTAAGCCTCATCATCAACGTAGTTAAGCAGATACAAGGTTTTGGTAATTTTTCCCAACTCGCCAATGGCTTTGGCAATGGTACTCGGCTTCTTGCCTCGCTGTAATGCCCGCATAATCTCTGTGGCACTGACTGTACCTAGCTTCAAAGAACCAGCTACCCTCAACATATCATCCCAATTCTGCTCGATTAATTCAGTTTTCACTGTCTGTCGCGCCAGATTATCCAGCAGTCCGTAATCAGCCTCCGAATCAAGTCTCCAGAAACGGGCAGAACCACAGCCTGCAAAGCAGGCAAAGTCATGCTCCGCATGACGATGGCGCAAAGCGCGCCGTTCAGCTAAACGAGGTGAGAATTGATAACCCAAGAGCCAGAACAAACCAAAGATCGTATCGCTATATCCTGAAGTATCGGTCATTAATTCCTTGGGACGCAAACTCGTTTGCTGTTCCAACAAACCTACCAAGACCACCAACGAATCCCTCAAAGTCCCAGGAACGACTAAACCGTGAAAGCCAGTAAACTGATTGGAAGTGTAATTATAGTACGTGACTCCCCGACCACGATTGAAGTATTTACTATTTGCTCCTGCATTGAGAGTCTGCACGGGAACGACAAAGCGCATACCGTCAGCAGAAGCCACTTCACCACCACCCCAACTTTTGACAATGGGAATTTCCCTTTGAGCATCAACTAATCGCACATTGGCTTTGGTAACAGTATCGGGGCGAAAATAATTCTGTTCCACCCAAGATAAACGTCCTCTAGTAAGGGCAGGGATTCTCTTTCTCACCAAGGGTGATAGTCCGATGTTACATCCTTGAGCGATAAGTATCGCACAGATACTAGTTGAGAGGTCTTTAACCTTGGCAAAGCTTTCATTGAGATGGGTAAATTCATTCATAAACCCTGTCTTGGCATTGATTTCCAAGAGGACTTCGGGAAGATCTACCTGGGGCAATAATGACTCTATTTTGTCTTTCAGTTTGAGATAACTTTCAGGTTCATCTAATTTATCCAGATTGCTGATAGTCAGGCTTTCTTTGCCTTTTTTATCCACCTCAATTCTGACCTCTGAGTTTTGCGGTAGATTCCTAGCAGTTTTGGTATAGGCTTGGTTTAACTGCTTCTGTAAAACCTTTAGTTCTGGTTCTGGCTTGGGATTGAGTTTCAAAGTCCGACAGACAGATGTTCGTGCCGATTTCCATGCGTCGCCCTTAAGCAGTTTGGCGCGGGGATTACTCCATCTTTCTCCCTTGGAAACGAATAAATCTCGACGGCGTAATGCTTCTAATAGCTGCCCCAGAACGCAGAAAGTATAGGCTTTACGCTCAATACTGCCATGCTCGTCAATTACCCAAATAGCCCACTTTTTATCGACTATCTTCAATGGTGCAGCATCCATCTTCGGATTTCTTTTGCCTTCTATGGATTGAAGAAATTGCCATGCTTCAAGAACTTTTTGACCAGCTTGATTGCCCTCAAAATCGATAATTGAAAGTAGCTTGGGGAGGAAACGGCGAACCGAACGCCATTGTTTGATTAACTCATCATAGTAGTTATCTTCTGGAGGACGAGCTATATCTTCCACATTATCAATAGCCGAGCTTAATTGTTCTGGAGTTAATCGCTGCCAAACTTCTTCTCTAACTCGATCATCTTCTGTCGCAGGATTGAGCAGAACCCTACAGGCGCGCAACGCGGATGCGTTGCCAGTCGTCGCCAGACGACGATCTGAGCCGAAGGCTCTGCGCTAACTGTAAAGCAGCAGCATCTAAATCTTTAATGGTACGCAGACGATTTTTCTTCCCATCTGTCTGAGACTTAGCCAAAATATCTTTGACCAACAAATTCAGGACATCAAGAGCATCGTCAATAGCGATCGCTTCCATTACATAAGCCCAAGCAACCAGAGTGGCGATTCTTCTTTCAGTGGACATTCTGGCAATCGCCTGCGCTCTCAGGGTAAAAGCTGTTTTAGAAAGGGCTTTGAAGCGAATGGGTGGAATCTTCCCTACATCTAATCTATTGATACCCAAGGCACGAATTGTAACTAGGCGATTTAAGGCATTTACTAAGCTGGGCGCACTTTTCCTAGTGGGTGATTTTCTGAGTTGTTCGAGGGGAGTAGCCCTAACTTTTTCTTCAACGACAATCAGTGCTTCTAGATTCTCTATTTGTTTGGCAGAGGGTAGTTTCGAGAGTGTTCTCCAGGTGCGATGGACTACTCTTTCTCTCACTGCTGATATCAGTCGAGATAATACCGTTACCCCTGGTAATAATATTTTCTGTTCGACCAATCTAGCGGTAGTCAAATCAAACATCATGAAAGGACTTTCCCCACCTATCCAAGTCCTTTGATACAACCATCTCACCAAACGCCAGTGTCCTGGTTGCTCGCTGAAATCGCAATAACCATAATGCTTTTTAATTATTAAAGTATGCTCCCAGTGAGTATTAGAGCGAAGCAAATATTGTGGTAGACAACTTATATCTTTGATTTCTAGCTGAGATGCCAAATAATTAACAACCCCTTGAGGAACATCGATAGGGTTGATTAGAAATGTTCCTAGAAATCGAACCGTACATAATTGAATAGTAAAACCGAGCCGATTGTAATCACCACGACGTTTTCGGACTAATTGTTTGGCAGCATCGTCAAGATGAAAATAGTGAGCCAGTTGTATTGAAGTTGGCTCGCCAACATAACGTCCGTAACTATGCTGTTGTTCTTGACTAAGAAAGCGAGATGACACAAGAAAAAATCCAATAATGTATCATTAAAACAATAGTCTATTTGGTACAGCAAAAGGTAACGAGGCTATTAGGGTTTGAGCCACCTATGGACAGAGAGGTTTAAATGGTACAAAAAGTAGCTATTTACTGTCGGGTTTCGACTACCGATCAATCTTGTGACCGTCAGGAACAAGACTTACTAAAGTATGCAAAGAAAGCAGATTACGAAGTTGTTGGTATTTGGAAAGAAACGGCTTCAGGAAGCAAAAACAATCGCCTTGAAAGAAAACAGGTGATGAATTTAGCTCAGGCTCGCAAAATCGATGGAGTCTTGGTCACAGAATTAACTCGCTGGGGTCGCTCAACTATCGACCTGATTAGCACTCTACAAGATTTAGCTCATTGGGGAGTATCTGTCATAGCCACGACAGGACTTCAGTTCGATCTAAATACACCCCAAGGAAAATTAATTGCTTCGGTGATGGCTTCTCTGGCTGAGTTTGAGCGAGATTTAGTCAGAGAAAGAGTTTGTTCTGGCTTGGCTGCTGCTAAGGCTAATGGAAAAAAACTAGGTCGTAAACCAGGACAGAGAGTTAAAGCGGATAAGTATGCGCCCCAAGTTTTGCAGATGGTAGCCGAGGGTAATTCTTATCGTCAGATTGCTCGTGAACTTCATCTTAGTAAAACGACGGTGAATGAGATTGTAAAGCGAAATAGGTTAAAAACTGTATCAAAAAAAGGGTAAATAATGTGGCTACAATATGCTCTGGACAAGGATAATAATCCAGTTTCAATTAAAGATGTTGAGCGAGGAAGAACCGATCTTCGATGTCCTTATTGTGGACGGGAATTAATTGTCAAAAAAGGTCAAATTAAGAAGCATCATTTTTCTCATGTTCGTGAAATTTGTAACGCCCTGAGTAGAAAAGCTCTTGTTGGTTTGCCGATATATGATTCTTTTGATTTGGGATTGTCGCCAAAATATTTGAAGTTTCTTAATGACCTTTGGGAGTCCGCAAAGACGCAGAAATCTCCAAATAATCCTTATATTCCTACGTTTCTTCCCGTTGATGCCGATCTGCTGCATGAAATAGGGGTTTTTAAATGGAATGATTGGCGTAGAAGAGATGAGATTACCAAACTGGGAAAAATAGTAGTTGGTGGTCTTTCTCTAATGCTATTCAACGCCGAACAGGAAGATAAATTCAAATCAAGATTAGAATTTCACTCCTCACAAATTCTCACTCTTAAATCCGAATCAAAAGAAGAAGAATTGAGTTATGCCATAACTGATTACAAGCTCTATCGAGAGCAATACCGAAATATTCTCAAAAATAACCTTTATTTCCTAGAGATTAAGGCTCAAGACGATATTTTTTATAAGATTGAAATAACTGAAGAGAATATTGAGCAATCTATTTCTGTTATTAAATTAGATTTAGAACGGCATTTTGACACTGTATCAATTAAAGGTTTGGGATGTTGGAATCGTAGAGCCAATATTGAATACTATTTTCGACATCGCTACCAAGCATTTAATTATCCTATTGGTAATAATGCCAGCTATTTCAAATTTGGTGATGTCAAACCCGTTCTTCGAGATTTGCGACGGATGAAGCCCAAAGAATTGAGCGATCGCGAACGAGAAATACTGGAAAATAAGCCTTTTGATAAAGTATTGCGCTCTCTCTTTATCTGTCATGGTATGAAAACTTCTGTTGCTAATGGCGTTCATATTGGTCGTCCATTACAGGGGCGCGAATCTGCCAAAAAGTTTCTTGCCAAACCAAAAAATCAGATGGTAATTGCTGTATTAAAAAAAGGGTTGTCTTTACGTCAGACCGCATCTGAGGCGGGAGTGTCAGTTAATACTGTGAGAAAAGTCAAGGCTGCTTTGTCACAAAATCATAACCCTTAAAAGCTATGTCCATCAAGGAATACAGCCTTAGCGTGGTTTTCTGTACAGTTGCTACTCAAACCCCGTATCCCAAGAGGTCTTTTTTCACCGTTCGGTTTTGGTATCCATACCCTTCTAACGAGTTTGGATTTGTCCTTGAGGTTCAGATTGTTGACAAGGATAAGGCGTTCGTTAGTGGTTAAAGATTTAACTTTATCTACTCCTGATGTCTTTTTTCCTTGATTATCTTGGGTTACTCTTCTGACCGCTAATAATTTGGCATGGTAAGAGTGAATTAAGGTTTTTTGCAGTTTGCGTAACTTTCGGATGCTGCCATTGAGTTCGGCTTGATAGATTCGCTTTTGTAACTTGAACACCGATTTTTCGACTTTACGCCAATTAATCTCGTTCCATTCCACACTATTCGATTTTATTGAATGTGTTTTAGACATTTAATTACTACTAGTTCACTATCTTCCTGATTAAAGTTAGTACGTCAGCGTATCTTCGACATTGCATCGAAGCATTAGCTTTTTACTAAATCCTACTCTTCTCAGAACCTCCTATATATAGGAGATGTTTCATCTTGGTTGACTACTCGTATTGAGAGTTCTGAGAAGGTTTCCTCGTTCCTGAATTTTCGTTGGTTTGATTCCTTTAGGGTGTAACTATCCACCGAGGTTTACAAATGTTGGATTCAAGTTAGGACATTCTTGAACCTGTATTAACCTGATAACTTTTGTTTACAGCGTATCAGCCTTCTTTCGCTGCTTGATTATGACGATGGTTACGTTACTTTGCTTTCGCTACCCTTGGAATTCTTGCTTGCAGTTAACCAAGTTGGGCTTTTAGTTATTGCTGCTTTTATTCCTGCTTTACGGATTGAAGACCAATCGCTACCGTAAGGAATATGCTTTTACCCCCAACATCTGGGGAGTAAGACTTGTTAGATGTTACTAACTCACTTACACGAAAATTCAAGTTGTCATGGTTCAGTTTGTTAGTTAATTTTTATTAATTTCTTAATATTACTTAACTTTTCTATCGTTCCATGCTAGCTGTCCCCGTAATGTATTACGTTTAAGCTAAACGAGTCGCACGTCCTAAATAATCCTGAATCGCTCTGGTGTCATGCCCTTGAGCAGCTAAATAATAACCACAAGCATGGGCGTAACGCAAAGCATTACCAGTCGTCGTAAGACGACGATCTGCCGCATTCGCGGCTACGTTGATGGGGGTGAACTTGGAAGGGGATTCCAGCTAGTTCCCCAGCTCTAGATATGATGTGGCGGATAGAACGAGTTGAAAGAGGTGCTTTGCGTTCGGAGACAAAAACATAGCTCGTATCGGCATAATCTCTCTGGATTTGACGTAAGGCTCTCAGTTCTGGAGAACGCAACGGGTGAATGCTATCGCGACGCGATGCGAAGCATCTGACCAGCTTCGCTGGCACTGGACGCGAATGCGTCCGCCTTGACCCGATGGACTTCGATATAGCCACCCACTAAATCTATCTGTGTCCATTTGAGAGCTACTAATTCAGCAGTTCTCAAGCCGTGTCGGAACATCAGTAAAATAATTCCCCCATCCCTGATACCATGACGACCTACTTTTTTTGCTGCGCGAATCATCGCTTTGACCTCTGGCGATCGCAGGTATTTTCTTTCTCTAGTTGATGGTTTTTTAGGCGGGGGAGAAAACTTTGCCGAAAATGGAAGTTGGGCAGTGATTTGTAGCATGGATCAAGTCCTCATGCTGGTGTTTATGCCTTCATGATACTTTGCCTAGAATGAAACGAACTAGGCAATGTTATCATTTGCATTACTTATCATTCAGACCGAAAAATGGTATAAAAAGTTACAAAAAATTTGAGGTTGCGTCTGGTGACACCAACCCTAGTTTTTCGCCTACAACTGGTCATAGAGTCAGAAAATAACAATACTCCTCAAATCTCTAATGTCGGAGAATGGCAAAGAGATGAACCCCTTCAACCATCAAATTTAGGGTTGGCTTTGGCAGAATCCAAAGAATTACTCAAAAACATTCAACAGACTCTAGTTGAAGAACAAATAAATCAATACCAAAAGACGCAATCTCGATGTTCGGACTGCGATTGCCAACTAAGACGTAAAGGAATACATTCTTTAACTTATCGCACCCTATTTGGGACATTAAAACTCAACAGTCCCAGGCTATTTCACTGTGACTGCCAAGAACGAGAGCAGAAAAGCTTTAGCCCTTTAGCTACTCTACTTTCAAAGCGAACTTCACCCGAAAGACTGTATCTAGAATCCAAATTTGCATCTCTAATGTCCTATGGCTTGACAGTCAAACTCCTGGAAGAAATTCTGCCCCTGGAAGGCAAACTCAATGCAGCTTCAGTGAGGAATAATCTCCATGAAGTTGCTCAAAAAGTTGAAGCCGAACTGGGCGAGGAAGAGTATATATTTGCTGATGGCTGTGAAATGGAATGGAGCCAACTGCCACGACCCGATCTGCCGATTACTGTAGGCATTGATGGAGGCTATATCCATTCCTGTTCTCCCAAAAAGAAGGCTAAAGAATGGTTTGAAGTTATTGTGGGGAAAAGCATTACCGATGCGGGAGATACCAAATGCTTTGGTGGGGTGACAAGTTACGACCAAAAGCCTAAGCGAAGGTTATTTGAGGTTCTGAAGTCTCAGGGAATGCAGATGAACCAACAAGTGACTTTCCTTTCTGATGGTGGAGAGAATATTAGAGAGCTTCAACTTTATCTCAATCCCCAAGCAGAACATTTACTAGATTGGTTTCACATCACCATGCGAATAACGGTGATGAAGCAAATGGCTAAAGACCCTGATATTAAACCAAAATGGCGTAAAAAAATACTCAAAAGACTAGATAGTATCAAATGGTATATCTGGCATGGCAATGTATTTGAAGCTTTGCAGGAGATAGAGTCTCTAGAAGATTTGTGCTATGGAGATTACGACGATATAGACGAAGATGCTGAATTTGACCCCGATTTAGAAATATCTCCCTTGAAGTTACTAAAAAAGGTAGAGGAATTTCAATCTTATATTGAAAACAATGCTGGTTTGATTCCTAACTATGGCGAGCGTTATCGTTGTGGCGAAAGAATTGCTTCGTCTTTTGTAGAATCAACGGTCAATCAAGTGGTCAGTAAGCGGTTTGTCAAAAAACAGCAGATGCGATGGAGTAAAAAGGGCGCACATTTATTGCTTCAAGTCCGAAATCTGGTTATCAATCAGGAATTACGTCAACGCATAGATAGTTGGTATGAGAATTTAACACCCACACCAGAAGCTAGCTAAAAAACTTACCCAAAAAGAACCATTTATGGGAATGTTCTCTATCATTGAAGGTGTGAGAGGTTGATTTTCCGTACCTAAATTAGTTATGCCCAACTATCATTTATGGGCAAGTTGGTAAAAATGCCACGCACTGCTCCTCCTCCAAAAATTTCTAACCTAGAAAAACGTTCTCGCGAGCATCTGTTTCCGACTGAAGTGAAAGCGATGATTGCTGCTGCCAAAAAAGTGGGAAGACATGGATTAAGAGATTCAACTCTGATTTTGATGGCTTATCGTCATGGCTTGAGAGTATCGGAGTTGGTAGCTTTAAGGTGGGAGCAGATTGATTTTACTGCTGGTACGATTTACATCAATCGGCTCAAGAATGGTGTCAGTTCGACTCATCCTCTTCGGGGTGTTGAACTAAGGGCTTTAAGGCAATTACAGAAAGAGTACCCAGATTCCAATTATCTCTTTGTTTCTGAAAGAGGTGCTGTGATGGCTGCTGCGACTGCCAGAGGAATTATCCAGCGCACAGGGAAGATAGCTGGATTATCTTTGAGCGTTCATCCGCATATGCTGCGCCATGCTTGTGGCTTTTATTTGGCGAGCAAAGGGCATGATACCAGGGCTATCCAGGCATATCTTGGTCATCGAAATATTCAGCATACCGTCCGCTATACGGAATTGTCTTCTAAACGATTTCAAGATTTTTGGCTGGATTGATTGTGGTAGCGATCGCCCGTGAAAAATTTGTCGCTATCTCTATCTCCCCCACTTTTTTTCGCTTTCTTGACTTCGCTTTTGATATAGGGAATAAGATGAGCGATATATTTTCTATCTCCACCCTTAAGCATGTAAAAACTCATTGCCATTTTGCAAATTGCTCTCAGCAAACTTAAATTATCCAGCCTAATACTATAGTTAACTTTACCGACACTTTCTTTTCGTCTTTCTGCACCTTTAATTAATGATTCTATTACGTCATCGGTTAATTCAGGATGTTTCTTTTTCGCTCCTTTCAAAATTCCTCTAGCAGTTTTTTCATCAGATGCTTCAATAGCTATTAAGTCTTCAGATATATCAACTTTTGGGCGAGAGAGTCGGGGCTTACCTCCAGGCATAATTACGTATTCTTCGTCAACTTTACCAGCTACATCAACTGAGAATGGCTGTGGGATGCCTCGATCTCGCTCGATATTTAGCTGCGCGGCAATAGGATTAAGCAATTTACCTAAAGCGGCATCTACTGAGTCAAAAGCAGGAGCGCAGCTTCTACAAATAACCTTCTTAGATTTTAGTTTGCCCCCCAAAGAATTCAAGATAATATGTTCGTTATACGTGTTGTCAGATAAAATTTTCTGCTCGCAAATATAGCAGTTGCTCATTAGCTTAAGAAATATTTTTTTAGATATGCATACGGTACAGTTCTAACACGCTTAATTTAGTATTTCGGTAATTTACTACCTTAAAATTGTTTTAAATTTGTGATCGAGATCGCACAATCTGACACACTTTTAAGAAATAATAGAAAGCATAAATACCGCCGACTACTTTATATTAGGTTGGCAAATATTAAAAATTGGACTCAAGTAACTAACTCTACTTAAGTCTTATAAGTTTGGATTTAATTTTACACGGCTTCTTTGCGATCACCCTAAAACTATGATTACTATCTGGCATCAAACAAACGATACGATTACTACAGATGATCCTATTTTTTTTGAAAGCGGATTAATCCCCATTGCTGTCGTGAACACCAATAGTCTTTCTATTGCTGCCGATGTCGAGCTGGAATCATTAGAATTTACTTCTCCATCTCAGCGGATAATTAATTATTCTGTTGAAAAAACTCAATTAATAGATACCCCTGGTCGGAATAATACGGTTGGCGACATTCTATACAAATTTGATAGAGGTCAAGGTGAATGTTGGCAGATATCTGAATCTGGTTTAGTAAAAATTGAATATTTTCTGCCTCATGTCGGAGTCTCTATCAATCCCGAAATAGGCGATCCGATTGAGGACTTTCCTACTCTCGATCTTCAATTATGTGGTTCTACCGTACTTGATACAGTCAATCTGCCAGAATTTAGTCACGGTTGGTCTTACCTGGAAACTCGTTGCTGGGCGGGAATTACTATTCAAAATCTTCTCAGAACCTATAAATAATTAACCGTTCTGCTTTGTTAGCCACTCCATCTTTGTTAATACTTATTCTCAAGAATAGAAACCTTGTAACAGGTTGATTGGCGTAGGACTGGGTTATTAAAAGATCGCGCATCTGCTCTCGAACCCTCGTAGCTAATTAACCTGTCACCGTGAATTTTCTTCTCATTTTTAAACTATTCAGATAATTGCCAGCGTGGGAATTAGGTTAAACTAATTTCAGGTCTTGATGACAGTAAGTTCTGAAAATGCGTTACAACTTCAAAAACTTGTTCATTAGACAAAAATTTGGTTCTCGGTACTCGATAATTCTTTTTAATGTGGTTGAGATAGTCCAAACGACTTAATCCCACTCTGCCAACTAACACTATTTTTAGCTGATATGTGATGGACGGGATTGACTCTGACATGAGTTCATTTTAAGCGATTTACCCCGCTTTTTTTCGCTTTCCTTTTAATAGAGATAGAGTAAGAAAAGTTTATGGTCGATCCAAAAGAAGCAGCCAAACTGATTCGTCAGCATTTTGACGAGTTAACTACAGAACAATTTATGGAGAATCTGCATCGTTCTTGTCCAGAGATATTTGAAGTAACGGAGCAATTGGCTTTGCCATTGGGCGAAGGGTCATCACACCAACAGAACTTATCCGACCCCTCTCCAGAAGTAAAATCTCAAATCTAGTTCACATCGTTTTTTATCTGCTTATTTGTATAACAAGAGGCAGACTAGCTAAATCTGCCGTCAGGGGCAATCGTCTAGCTGAATATCTAAAAGCACTAAGTATCATGAGCTGGTTTCGAGCAATCAAAAATCTAAGGTAGCGATCGCACTTTCCTTTTGCTGTTCCGTTACCCCTAGATACCTCTCCAAAGCTGCAAGAGTCTTATGTCCTGAGATTGCCTGAATGTGCCTGAGTGGTACACCCTTGTCGCTCATGCGAGTTAGAGCAGTGCGTCTAAAACTGTGGGTGCTGACTCCTTCAATTTCCAACTTGTAGCAAACATCCCTGAGTATCTTATCAGCACTGGCTTTGTGAATGCTGCCTCGACCGTGACGACCTGGAAAGAGTAACGGGCGAGTGTGCCATTTATCGCTCTTGTGATGCTCTTCAATATATTCCTTTAGCTGAGGATGAACCTGAATTTCTCTGGTAGACTGCTTGCCTTTAGTGTTGTAGCTACGAATCACCAAGACAGAACGCACACCTCTAATACCGATTACATCACCACGCAAAAGAGTACAGGCTTCATTGATCCGAGCAGCAGCATAGAGACAGACACCGAATAGAGCGCGATCGCGAGGCTTGGTAAAACCCTCTTCAAATAGTAGAGTAATTTGAGTCGGAGACAAGATTGCAGCCCTGCCAAACTTGTTCACTTTCATGTAAATAAGTTTACATTATCAAATGTTAGTTTAACCGCCTAATCCACTTAAAAGCTTATGGTTTCGTAGTGACAACTGGATCAATTAAGCAAAACTTATAATTCAAGCAACAAAACAATGAGTATAAATACTCAATCAATAAGAGATGCTTATATTTTGTTTGAACTCATTCCCTAGCTCTAGTTTAGTCATCTAAAACTAAATTTGCCCACTTTTGATTCACGAATCGTTGTCATCCCCCTAGTTGAGGGAGAGAATACTCGTCTTAGACACTATCTCGCCCGATTGCATCGGAAAACTCTCTGCTACTCAAAGTCGCTAGAAATGCTCGAATGCTCGATTAAATTATTGGTTCATTATCTCAAGTTTTGGGATGTTCCAGTTCCTTATCGGCAAAGGCATCGTTATCCAAAGCGATCGCCTTTTTTCTGAGTCATACTTCAATCCAGCAACGCCATTTTTGCCTACTGCTTTGTTATCTCAAGATACCCAATCTTGTATTGCCTCTCGAAAAGCTAAGAGACAATACTACGATGCTATTTGGTTCAGTCGTATTCAGGAAATCAAATGTTATTCCAATTGGCTTTTCCTAAGATGTGTCAGGCAGTAAGCTTTGAGGCTTTTCTTACGCGATCACTTTGGTATTGATGTTTTGACTTTTCAATCTTGCTCAATTTACTAAAATTTAATTCACACTAGGCGTATTATAGATGTCACAATAGTTTAATTGGCAGTCAACTCTACTGGATTATCTGGATCTAGCATCACATCACAGTTATCAGAAGAGAGCATCTTCTTTATATAATAAGTTTGAAAAGCTTCCGTTTTCTTGTTGATTACATCGAACACAATTCCTGGCTCACCAATAGAATTTTTGTTTCCTTTCATTATCTCTCTAATATGAGGTATTGTTCTAAGTGAAGAAGGAATATAAAATGATTTTGATATCAGCAATACAGTTTTATATTTGCCTTCAAGCTCAAAAAGTATACTATTTTTAGTAGTTCCCCAGTTACGAAAATCACCTGGAAAAGATAAGAAAGCTTGATACAGATGTTCATGCTCTATTTCTTTAGAGAAAGGTATTTTAGTAGTGTATGGCTCAGCTTTCTTTTTAATTTCTGTTACAAATCTTGGAGTTTCATCGCCTAAAAGAATATTTGTCAGGTAAATTCTTTGACCTATTTTACCTTTAGACTTTTTTTCATATTTGTTTATTACTCGTACTGTCCAACTTGGATAAGTATTACTAAACCGCTTCTTTGGTATATGCAAGTTTAGCTCTGTAACTTTTTTACCATCGTAGAACAAGGCTTCATTTGAAAGACCTCTCAAGATAGCACCATTGTACTGAGGAATATCTGCTTTCACCGTAAATATTTTTTTAGGAGATAAGACTGTTTTAATCTCTCCTCCTAATATTTCAACTGTTGTCCATTTCTGTCCAGAGTTAGTTGAATAATATCCAGAGATAATAGCTCTACCCAAACTTTTACTGTGATAAAGACTGCTAACAACACACCCCCCTCCATTCCACCAACTTTTTAATTTTCCGCATTTCCCCCCATAAAATGCAGGTATTTTAGTAGGCTCTCCATCTCCTAAGGTAGGTCTTGGCGTATTCAAATCAACCATGTAATTGTTGTAAGCCGAATTGATAAAAAGCCAATTGTCTTGAGTAATAAATAAGTAGCGAATCGCATCATCTTTTTTTACAAAATTAGTTACCTCCTGAATTACTTTTTCGTCCCCTTCTTTTCTAAGTCGCAAACTAAGCCCATTAGTTTCTACAACAAACTGAGTTTCGTTCTTAATGAAGGTAGCAGTTCTCGATGGTCTTTCTTTTAAAATATCCCTTTGAATAAGTTCATCATAATCACTATTTGCTTTTTCAAACTGGGCTTGTTCTGGCGTTAGCTTAGACACACAATATTCACCTATATTTTTTGCTTGTGCATTGTTAAAAATTGATATAAATATAAATATTAAAAAGAATATTATTAGCTTTATATTCGATCGTTTTGTATGTGAAAAGTAATTAATTATTAGCATTTATGATAAAAAATAAATAGGCAATTCTGGTATTAGCAATTAATATTAACTGTTCGTTATAGTAATTAGTTAATTAGATAGGTGATGTTGGGAATATTAATCATAAGCTAATACCTACGACCCTATTAAATTTACCCAACGTGTTGTATTTGGAATGGATACTGATACGGGTCTTTCAACTAATAATGACTACAACGATCATATTCGACCAGAGGGTTCTAATCCTGCTGGATTTAACTTCGACATGCTCGACTACCTGACCAACGGTGGAGGGCGTTACGCTATTCCTGCGATTTTTCCAATCATAGATGAGTTTTTCCAATCATCTTCATTGACACCTGGAATTTACGTTGCAGACCCATTGAACGGCTCAAATATACCATCAATATATGATGCATTAAATATTGAAGATGATCAAACCACTCCTGAAGTTAATGAACTTACAGCCGCTACGGAAGCATCAATATGGCAGTATGGAACAGATGTTACTAGTGATGATTTTGCAGAGCGAGCTTATATATTCGGTACGACTGGCTTCAAACTAGATATAGCAAATGCTGAGTTTGTAGTCGATTCTAATGATCGAAGAAGTGTTTCTGGAATGAGAGTTACTGCTGATAATGATAATTTTGATTTTGAGGGTGGTTCTTTTATTAATCCACTTGCCAACATTCTTTTGTTACCTGCATACGATCCTTACGAATTGATTAGAGAAGCAGTTCCTATTGAATATACAACTTCAACTCAAGGAAGAGAATATTTCTACAATGATGATATCTATATAAACGATAATATAAAAGAGACTCTGTTTATCAGCGTCAAAGGAACTATTGCTGGTGGAGCAAAGCTGATAGCTGGATTAGGTAATCTACTTATAGATGTAGAGAGAAGTGGAACTAGATCGAATGATTATTTAGAAAACATTAATTCGGATTTATTCTTACGCTACAAACGTGATGATTTTAAAGTAATCTATGGAACTCCAGGTCCTGATAATTTAGATCCCAGCGATAGGGAAATCGATCCATTTGATCTTCAGTTAACCCCCTCCGCATTTTCATCAAATCTAATAGTCGGTGGTAGTGGTAGTGACATCATCACCAGTTTTAACAAACCTGATGAACTTTTGGGAGGAGAAGGTAATGACATTTTAGAAGGTGGTGCTGGAAATGACACGTTAGATGGAGGTGAAGATTTCTTTGGAGATGTGGCAGTTTTTTCAGATAGCTTTGAGAACTATCAATATTCCCTCGCTACGGATGGGACAATTACCTTCGATCACACGGAAGGAACGCAAACCGATGGCAAAGACACTCTCAACAATATGGAGTTTGCCAGGTTCGGTAATGGTCGGACAGTTGCATTACCCCTAGAAGACGGACCAGAAGAGACTAAAACCGTAGAGTTTCTTGACACCGACGAAGAACCTTTCGTTAATGTATCTCTAACTATGCCGACTTATATGTTGGACAGAGACGCAGACTATACCATCAACATTTCTCCCCTTCCACCAAGCTCTACCTATAATATTGCTCTGGTGATAGATACCTCGTTTAGCATGAACGGCGGTCCGAATCATCCTCCTAATACTCCTACTCCCCTAAAACAATCTCAAGATGCCTATGTCGATTTAATTGACTACTTTATTGATAATGGTATTGCGGAAAACAGCAGATTTTCTGTTATTCCCTTTAACACCAACGCATCATTGTTCAAAGATCTCAGTCCCGAAGCAGCTAAAACTACAATTCAGAGCTTTGTACCTGGAGGAATGACTAATTTTGATGCAGCCCTAGATAAAACATTTCAGGCTCTAATTCGAGCGCCTTTCAAACAACAAAGAATTGCTTATTTCCTTTCTGATGGGAGAGATGCTAATAGTTTAGACACCACTCTTATTCAACAAATACAAAGAAATGCCGACATACAGGCTTTTGGATTTGGCAATGAAATCAATCAAAATCAATTAGATCTAGTAGATTCTGATAAAGCTGTTATTTTATCTGATGCGTCAGAGCTATCAACCGAATTTTTAAAAACAACTATAACCCGTGATGATATAGATCGAGTTGAAATCACAATTGAGGGAGAAACTACTCCAGTTAGAATAATTCAGCCAAATGAGCTAATAGATACTCCTCTTGGTCTAAGTGTTTCTGGTTCGATTGATGACTTGGATGTCAGCCTAGATGCAGAAAACAACATTACCGCCGAAGTTTTCTACACCGATCCTGCTCTTCCTTCAACTCCTGTCAACTTTACCGTTACTAGTGGTCAGGGAAGCGTAATTACTCCAGATGCTCAAGATATTGCCGATCCAAACGCAACGATTCCTCAAGATGAAGGCAACGACCAAGACCAAGAATTATTCACCAATATTCTAGAAGGTAGTTCGGGCAACGACACTATTAATCTTGGCGCTACTGATTTGGGAGCAAATAGTGGCAACGGTAACGACCGATTAGTTGGTAACAACTATGGTAATCCGCTCAATGGCGGTGCGGGTGACGACACTATCTTTGGCTATGGAGGTAACGATCTAATAACTGTTACAAACGGTAATAGAAACACTATTGATGGTGGCGATGGAGTAGATACGGTAATCTATCCAGGCGTTATTAAACCTGAAACAGTTCCGATTGCTGACATAGGTACAAAAGCGGTCACTGTTAACTTTTCTGATATTCTGACCGATGTCGAATTCGTTCAATACCAAGATGCAAGAGTTAGCACCTTCACTAAAGAAGTTACTCCTGTAATTGAAGTCGATACAGTTAGCGTTACTGAAGGCAACTCAGGAAATTCAGTAGCCCAATTTACTTTTGACCTCGACATGCCCGCACCAGTCGATGTGGTATTTGACTACACTACTGAAGATGGAAGCGCCATAGCAGGTGAAGACTATACAGCAACATCAGGGCAGGTGGCAGTTACTGCGGGAGAAACTAGTGCTGCCGTTAATGTTCAAATTACAGGAGATGATGATTCAGAAGGTGACGAAACCCTTTCTCTAAATCTGTCTGCTGCATCGGGAGCGACCTTTGATAACGATTTAACCGAATCTGTTGTAACTCTCACCATCGAAAACGATGACCAAGAAGTAGGTGGCGGTGAGCTGGAAGATGAATTCGTTTCCTTAAATGGCGATGAAAATGACAACAATCTAGTAGGTAGCGCCGAGGACGAGATCGTGCTTGGACTGGATGGTGACGATACTCTAGCTGGTCAAGCAGGAATCGACTTAATTCTCGGTGGTAATGGCAGTGACATCATCAAAGGAGGCGCAGATGAAGATTATTTATCTGGAGATGAAGGTGACGATATTCTCAGCGGTCAAGGCGGTAACGATACGATTGATGGCGGAATCGGAAGCGATCGCCTAGTTGAAACTGGTAACGTCAACTTCAAACTTACCAACACAAGGCTAACGGGACTCGGTACAGACACTATCGACAAAGTTGAATCAGTTAGCCTCCAAGGTGGCAATGGAAATAACAAACTTGACGCAATTGATGCCACAGCCATGAACGTTACTCTTAATGGCGTTGGCGGTAACGATACGATAGTTGGCGGTGCGAAAAATGATTCGTTATTTGGTGGCAACGACAAAGATACGATTAAGGGTCGTCTTGGTAATGATGGAGTCTACGGTCAAAACGGTAACGATATTCTGATTGGTCAAGATGGCGACGACACTCTCAGTGGTGGCGCTGGCTATGACCGTATTATTGAAACTGGTAACGTCAACTTCAAACTTACCAACACGAAACTAACGGGACTCGGTACAGACACGATCGACAGCGTTGAATCAGTTAGCCTCCAAGGTGGCAATGAAAATAACAAACTTGACGCAATTGATGTCACAGCTATGAACGTTGCCCTCAGTGGTGCAAATGGCGATGATGTCTTAGTTGGCAGTGCGAAAAATGATTCGTTATTTGGTGGTAATGACAACGATACGATCAAAGGTCGTGTTGGTAACGACGAAATCTATGGTCAAAACGGTAACGATATTCTGATCGGTCAAGATGGCGACGACACTCTCAGTGGTGGTACAGGCTTCGACCGCATCGTCGAAACTGCCAATGTTGACTTCAAGCTTACTGACACAAGACTAACGGGACTGGGTACAGACATTATCAACAGCGTCGAATCAGCTCGTCTTCAGGGTGGCAATGGAAACAACAAGCTAGTAGCAATTGATGTCACAGCTATGAACGTTACCCTCAGTGGTGCTAATGGCAATGATGTTTTAGTTGGTGGTGCAAAAAGTGACTCTTTATTAGGTGGTAATGATAAGGATATTATCAAAGGTCGTCTCGGTAACGATGAAATCTATGGTCAAAATGGCAATGACACCTTAGTTGGTCAAGATGGCGACGACACTCTCAGTGGTGGTGCTGGTTACGATCGCATAGTTGAAGCTGCTAATGTTGACTTCAGGCTAACCAACACCAAACTAACAGGACTCGGTACAGACACCATCAATAGCGTTGAATCGGTTAGTCTCCAAGGTGGCAACGGCAACAACAAGCTAATAGCTATTGATGCCACAAATATGAACGTTATCCTCAATGGTGGTTCTGGCAAGGATACGATAGTTGGTGGCGCGAAAAATGATTCGTTGTTTGGTGGTAACGATAACGACACGATTAAGGGTCGTCTTGGCAATGATGGAGTTTACGGTCAAAACGGTAACGATATTCTAATCGGTCAAGATGGCGACGACACTCTCAGTGGTGGTGCTGGTTACGATCGCGTTATTGAAACTGGTAACGTTAACTTCCAGGTTACTGATACTCAACTAACGGGACTCGGTACAGACACCATCAATAGCGTTGAATCGGTTAGCCTTCAAGGTGGTAATAGCGACAACACAATTAATGCTGGTCTAGTCAACAACTTCAATGTCACTTTAGTTGGTGCTGGGGGCAATGACAGCCTCTATGGTGGTGCAAAAGCTGACTTCCTATCGGGCGGGAATGATAACGACCGACTCGAAAGTAGAGGGGGCAACGATACCCTCGAAGGCGGTACGGGGAATGATACCCTCTTCGCGGGTGACGGTAGCGATCGCCTATTTAGTCACGCAGGAGACGATCTGCTTCGAGGTGAAGCTGGAAACGACATCATCAACGGTGGTGGCGGTATCGACCAGCTTGTTGAAAATGCCAATGTCGATTTTGTTCTGACTAACAGTCGATTAACGGGACTCGGTACGGATACTCTGGCTAATATTGAGTCAGCTCGTCTAATTAGCGGTGCGGGGAACAATACTATTGACGCTAGTGGTGCAACCGCCATTCAAACTACTCTAATTGGTAATGGTGGTAACGATACCTTGATGGGTAGCCAGATGAGCGACACCATCTATGCAGGTGCAGGTAGCGATCTCCTCATCGGTAACGATGGCGATGATACTCTGATTGGTAATGGTGGTGCAGATGTATATGCCCTTCAATCAGCAGCAGGTACAGACACGATTAATGACTTCAGAGACGGTGTGGATATGTTTGGCTTATCCGCCTCTCTTGG
>Ga0209831_1001726_pt1 | contig 19637 bp, 19 predicted proteins | sample Maine_Asex4_meta_FD_187451 | JGI IMG/M metagenome (GOLD analysis project Ga0209831, IMG submission 187451) | Marine algal microbial communities from Maine, USA - Maine_Asex4_metaG (SPAdes) (version 2) | ecosystem: Host-associated > Algae > Red algae > Unclassified | place: Maine, USA | collected...
GCGCCATGTCGAGATCGGCGAAGATGATCTGCTCGACATTCGGCTCGGCCTCCGCCGCGATGCCGTCGCGGGCAAACGGCAGGTCGCAGGGCGTGAAGATCGCGCTCTGCGCATAGGTGATGTCGATATTCGTGACCCCCCTGAGCGTGCCGCAACCGCCCGCGAGCGCCATGTAGCACTGGTTCTCCACCGCCCGCGCCTGCGAACACAGGCGCACGCGCATCGTACCCGCGCGCGTATCGGTCAGGAACGGCACGAAGACCAGCCGCGCGCCATCCTCTGCCAGCTTGCGCCCGAGTTCGGGGAATTCGCTGTCGTAGCAGATGAGGGTGCCGACCGGCCCACAATCGGTCTCCACCACGTCCAGCTCGCGCCCGCCCTCCACCTTCCAGACGGCGCGCTCGTCCGGCGTGGGGTGCAGCTTGACCTGTTCGTGAACGGTCCCGTCCCTCAGGCACAGATAACTGACATTGCGCGGCACCCCGTCCGCATCGCGGGTCAGGTGCGACCCGGCGACGACGTTGACCCCGTGGCGCACCGCCATCGCGCTCATGCGGTTGCGGAAATCCGGGGTCTCTTCCGTCAGCGCATCGACCGTCGCGACCGGGTCGTGCCCCACGAGGGCGACCAGCGGAAACGTCATCATCTCGGGAAAGACCACGAAGTCGCACCCATAGCTCGCGGCGATGGCCACGGAATGCTCGACGGGGGCGTAGAACGCGTCCCGGCTCGACACGGCGAGCATCGGAAGCTGGACGCAGGCGACCCGGACGATGGCTTTCGTCTCGGCCACCGGGGTCGTCAGGTACGGAAGATCAGCAGGAACAGGCAGACGAGGATCGCCATGAGGGCGATATACATCGACCATTTGACGAAGCCGGAGAAGGCGTCGCGCTGGGCGTCGATGTCCATCTTTCCACGAACGTGGGTGTCGGGGTCGTAGTCGGTGCTCATCAAGATGCCCTTATCCAGTACACGGCTTCGACAATAGGGGCCTATGCCTGCCCCCGCAAGCGGCATCGCACCCGTCCCGGCCTACTTTCGGCGCAAATGCTCGTCTAGGCGGGGCATGATCTCGATCAGGTTGCAGGGGCGATGCCGGTAATCGAGTTGCAGGCGCAGGATGTCGTCCCACCCGTCCTTGCACGCGCCGGGCGATCCGGGCAGAGCAAAGAGATAAGTCCCCCCCGCGACCCCCGCGCAGGCGCGCGACTGCATGGTGGACGTGCCGATCTTGGCGTGGGAAATCATGTGGAAGAGGGCGGCGAAGCCCTCGATCTCCTTTTCGTAGACGTCCGAATGTGCCTCCACCGTCACGTCGCGCCCCGTCAGGCCGGTGCCGCCCGTGGAAATGACCACATCCACCGCCTCGTCCGCGATCCAGCCGCGCAGGGTATCGGCGATCTCTCCCCGTTCGTCGCGCACGATGCGGCGGTCGGCGAGGCGATGGCCCGCGCCCAGGATGCGCGCCTCCAGCACGTCGCCCGAGCGGTCGTCGCCCCGCTCGCGCGTGTCCGACACCGTGAGGACGGCGATGCCGACGGGGAGGAAGTCGCGGGTCTCGTCGATGCGGCTCGCGCTCATCGCATTTCCTCGATTCGGGACTGAAGGGTCAGGAGGTCGGACCATGCCTTGTGCTTGTCCTGCGGCTGGCGCAGCAGGTAGGCGGGGTGGAGCATGGGCAGGCAAGGGCGCGTATCGCCGGGGGTCTTCACCTCGGTCCAGACGCCGCGCATGCGCATGATGCCGGTCTTGGTGTCCAGCAGCGCCTTGGTTGGCGTGTTGCCCATCGCCACGATCAGGGCGGGATCGATCAGGTCGATATGACGGCGGACGAAGGGAAGGAAGGCGTCCGATTCGACCGGGGTAGGGGTGCGGTTCTGCGCCGGGCGCCACGGGACGATATTGGTGATGTAGACCGCCTTTTCCGGGTCCTCGTCATGGCGCGACAGGCCGATGGCGGCGAGCATGCGGTCGAGCAGCTGCCCGCCGATGCCGACGAAGGGGCGTCCTTCGATATCCTCGTTGCGGCCCGGCGCCTCGCCCACGATCATCACCCGCGCCGCCGGGTTGCCATCGGCGAAGACGCAGGTGCGCGCGCCGCTCTTGAGCGGGTGGCCGTAGGCTTCGATAGCGGCGTGAAGGGCGGGCAGATCGGCGCAGGTGGCGGCAATGGCCTCCGTCTCGCCTTCGCCGGGGGGCGTGAGGGCGAGGACGGGGGCGGATGACGGTGCGGGTTTCGACACCGCCTTCGGGGCTTCGGGTTCGGGCGCGACCATGCGGTCCGCAAGGGTACGGTCGACGAAATCGTCGCCGATGGCCTCGTCGGCCCCAAGTTCCGCCTGCCATGCCAGTGCGGCCAGCAGGCTCTCGCGCGAATCCGTCATGTCGTCTCCCTGTGGCGTTCAGGATAGGGCGGCGGGCGGACCATGCAAGGCGGTCAGATCGGGATCATGTTCTCGTGACAATGCTGGATCAGCGCATCGCGCAGCCGCGCCCCGCTCCGCTCCGCCTCTTCGAGCACGCCGCGCAGTTCGGCCAGGTCGGCGGCGAGCAGCGCGCGCTTGACCGGGCCGATGGAGGCGGGGCGCATGGAGAGCGCTCGGATGCCCATGGCCGTCAACGCCAGCGCATCGACGGGCCGCCCCGCCGCCTCGCCGCAAAAGCTCAGCTCCGTCCCCGCCGCGTCGCACCGCTCGACGATCATCCGTACCAGCCGCATGAACGCGGCATGGGTCACTTCGTAGCGCCCGGCGGTCAGCGGATTGGTCCGGTCGGCGGCAAAGAAGAACTGGAGCAGGTCGTTGCCGCCGATGGAGATGAAATCGGCCATCTCGAAGAACCGGTCCTGCGCAAACGCAAGGGACGGCGTCTCCAGCATCGCGCCGATCTTCAGGTCGGCGGGCGGCACGTCCATGTCGAGGCGCTCGACCTCTTCGAGCAGCATGGCGCGCGCGCGCTCGAACTCGCCCACCGCCGCGACCATGGGGAACATCACGCGCAAGCTGCGCCCGCTCGCCGCGCGCAGCATCGCCTGAAGCTGCATCCGCAGCACGACGGGGCGGTCCAGCCCCACGCGGATCGCGCGCCAGCCCAGCGCCGGATTGTTCTCGCGCGGCTGCTTCATGTAGGGCAGCACCTTGTCGGACCCGATATCGAGGGTGCGGAAGTTGACCACCCGGTCGCCCACCTTGTCGAGGATATGGCTGTAGAACCGCCCCTGTTCCTCGCGCGTCGGCATCGACTTGTTGAGCATGAAATGCAGTTCGGTCCGCAACAGGCCGACCCCCTCGGCCCCGCTTTCGTCCAGACTCGGCAGGTCGGCGGCCAGCCCGCCGTTGATGTACAGCTTGATCGTGCAATCGTCCGTCGAGCGACAGGACAGGCCGCGCAGGGCCGCGAAGCTGGCCTTCTCCTGCACCCGGAGCGACAGCTTTTCCTCGTAGGCGGCGACCACGTCGTCGCGTGGGCGCATGTGCACGTGGCCCTGATCGCCGTTGACGATCATCACGTCGCCGCTCTCGACCATGCGCAGCGCGCCCGCCGCCTGTACGATCAGCGGAATCTCCATCGCCCGGGCGACGATGGCGGCGTGCGAGCCGATGGCCCCTTCCTCCAGCACGACCCCCGCCAGCGTGCCGCGCGGATAGTCCATCATCTCGCCGGGGCCGAGCGCGCGGGCGACGAGGATGGCGCCGGTCTCCGGCATTTCCCGCTCGCCATCGGGCAGGATGAGGCGGCGCATCAGACGCTGGGCGATGTCGTCCATGTCGTCGAACCGCTGGCGCAGATAGGCGTCGGACGCCGTGCCGAGCCGCAGCCGCGCCTCGGTTCGCGCCGCGTCCACCGCCGCTTCCGCCGTCAGGCCGGAGACGATGAATTCCTCCAGCTTGCGCACCCATCCGCGATCGTTGGCGAAGAGGCGATAGGTCTCCAGCACCTCCCGATGCTCGCCCGTGTCGTCCATGTCGTCGTCATCGAGCATGGCGTCGATATCGCTGACCAGACGGTCCAGCGCCGCGCGCAGCCGTATGCGCTCATGCGCCGGGTCCTCGGCAATGGGGTTGGGCAGCAGCAGCTTGGGCTCGCGCAGATGCGCCGGACCGATGGCCACGCCGTCCGCCGCGCCCTGACCCTGGATATGGGCGGGTTCGCGCTCGTCCGCCTCCCCGTCGCGGGTGGGTCCGGGGATGAGCGTCCCCGCTTCTGCCATCTCGGCGATCACCATGGCGACGAGGGCGAGGGCCTCGCCTTCCTCCTCGGTATAGGTCATCGCGCGTTCGTTCTGGACGACGAGCACGCCGAGCGTCTGGCCCAGCTTCTGGATCGGCACGCCGAGGAACGACGAATACCGCTCCTCGCCGGTTTCGGGCAGATAGCGGAATTCCGGGTGTTCGCGCGCCTTGGCCGTCACCACCGGGCGCCCGTCGCGCGCGATGACGCCGACCAGCCCTTCGCCGATCTTCAGCCGCGCTTCGTGCACCGCCTCGCGCCTCAACCCTTCGGTCGCGCTAAGTTGCAGCGTGTCCATCCCGCGCATGAGATAGACGGAGCAGACCTCCGCCCCCATCGACTGGGCGATCAGGGTGACGATCTGGTTCAGCCGTTCCTGCCCGTCGCCCGGCGCGGCGAGAGCCTGGCGCAGGCGGCGCAGCAGCAGCTTGGGCGAGGACGCTCCCCCCGGTCCCGGTATCGGGCTTGCCCCCCAGCCGCCCTGATCGCTCATGGCCCGGTCATTCCCGCACGCCGCCGTCGGCGAGGTCGAAGGCGGCATGGAGCGCCTGCACCGCAAGCTCCATGTACTTGCGCCGGACCAGCACGGAGACCTTTATCTCCGACGTCGTGATGACCTGGATATTGATCCCGTCGGCGGCCAGCGCCGAGAACATCCGCTGCGCCACGCCCGTATGGCTGCGCATGCCGATGCCGACGACCGACACCTTGGCCACGTCGCGGTCGGCGATCAGGCCCTCGTAGCCGATCTCCTCCTTCGCCGCTTCGATGGTGGCCTGCGCCCGCTCGAAGTCGTCGGAATGGACCGTGAAGGTCATGTCCGTGCGCCCGTCGTCGGAGATGTTCTGCACGATCATGTCGACATTGACGTTCGCCTGGGCCAGCGGGCCGAAGATGGCGGCGGCCACGCCGGGGCGGTCGGCCACGTTCTGCACGGTGATCTTGGCCTCGTCGCGCGAAAAGGCGACCCCGGTGACGATGTTGCTTTCCAAGATGGTCTCCTCGTCGCAGACGGTAGTGCCGGGCACGTCGGAAAAGGTCGAGCGCACCTGGAGCGGCACCTTGTAGCGCATGGCCAGCTCGACCGAACGGGTCTGGAGCACCTTGGCTCCCTGCGAGGCCAGTTCCAGCATCTCCTCGAAAGCGATGCGGTCGATCTTGCGGGCGTTGGGTTCCAGCCGGGGGTCGGTGGTGTAGACCCCGTCGACATCGGTGTAGATATCGCAGCGTTCCGCCTCCAGCGCGGCGGCCAGCGCCACGGCGCTGGTGTCGGACCCGCCGCGCCCCAGCGTGGCGATCCGGTTGTCGGGGGCGATGCCCTGGAACCCCGCGCAGACGGCGACGTCGAAACCCTCGTCGAACTTGGCCAGCATCGCGGCGGTGTCGATCCCCTCGATCCGCGCGGCCCCGTGCGACGCGTCGGTGCGCAGCGGCATCTGCCACCCCTGCCACGACCGCGCGGGCACGCCGAGCGCCTGAAGCGTCAATGCCATGAGGCCGGAAGTCACCTGCTCGCCCGAGGCCACGACCGCGTCGTATTCGCGCGCGTCGTAGAGCGACGAGATCTCGCGCACGAGGCCCACGAGCTTGTTCGTCTCGCCCGACATGGCCGAGACGACGACGGCGACCTTCCAGCCCGCCTCCACCTCGCGCTGCACCTTGAGTGCGGCGGTGCGGATGCAGTCGAGATCCGCGACGGACGTACCGCCGAATTTCATCACCAGAATGGCCATGAAGCCGATCCGGGCAAACGCCCGCCTCCCCTTGTAGAAATCGCGTTCCTGTTAGCCGGGTGCGGGGGCTTCCGCAAGAGCGCGCGGTGCGAAGCGTCCCGTTTCAGGGCAGGGGGAGCAGGTCGGACACGGCGAGCGACAATCCGGGCGGAACGAGTTCCAGGGTCGCCGTCCCGTCCAGAAACCTCAGAACGAGCGCATCGCCATCGCCGCGCGTGTAGTGGCGCACGCGGCGCCGACCCGTATCGACGATCAGCACATGGGCCACGGTCGGGATCGTGAAGTAGGCGCGCGTCTTCTCCGTCATCTCGTCGTCGGTGTTGGAGGGTGACAGGACTTCCAGCACCACGACCGGATCGGGCGTGACGACGGCTTCGTCCTCCGGCGCATCCTCGCCGCAACGGATGAGCGCATCGGGCAGGTAGAGGGAGCCGTCGGTCGTCGTTACCGCCGCTCCGTCGGGCAATGCCTCGCACGGCAACGCTTGCGATGCGATCTGGCGATCGAAGGCCGTGACGGCGCGCAGCTTGGCGCGTAGATGCACGTGCCGCTCCATCGTATCGGGCATTCGGGGTGAGGATTTCAGGGCGGGAACGCCGTCCCGGAGTTCCCACTTCTCGTCGCCCCGCTCCTGCGCCCAATCGAGGAAATCCTCGACTGTCATGGAAGCGGGTATCGAGGAAGCCGGGTTTGCGGACATGCGGCGAGGATACCCGATTGCAGGGTCCTTGTCATCGGTGAGGTGCGAAAGGTCCGGCGGCGTGCTCCGACCCGCTCCCCTTACTTCTCGAACAACAGATACTTGTTCATCCGCAGGTAGATTTCCTCGATCTGCTCGTTGAACCACGCGCAGAGCTGTTCGGAGGTCTGCGCGACCGGCTTCGCGCTCGATGCCCTGCCGGTCTCCGCCTCCGCCGTCGCCTGCGCGAGGGCCAGCGCCTTCTGGCGCATCTCCTCGAAATACTGCGCATCCTCGGCGGAGAACATGAAGCGCGCCCGTTGCGCCACTTCCGAGAACTCGTTGGCGGCGTCCCAGCTTATCCGCCCGTCGGCACAGATATCGGACGCCATCTTCTGGGTCGCCACGAAGACCTCGTACCGGCGGTCGAACAGCCGCTCGCGCAGGACATCGTGATTCGTCCGCCACAGGTTCCACACGATATAGGCGCCGAAGACCGCGACCACCGCGATCGTCAGCGCCGATACCACGGCGGTCCAGTGCGGCTCGCCGGTCACCGCGCGAACTTCTTGTACTTGATGCGCTTCGGCTCCACCGAATCCGCGCCCAGACGCCTGATCTTGTCGGCCTCGTAATCCTCGAAGTTCCCCTCGAACCACTCGACGTGGCTGTCGCCCTCGAAGGCGAGCATATGCGTGCAGATGCGGTCGAGGAACCAGCGATCGTGCGAGATGACCACGGCGCAGCCCGCGAAGTTGAGGAGCGCATCCTCCAGCGCGCGCAGGGTGTCGACATCCAGATCGTTGGTCGGTTCGTCGAGCAGGAGGACGTTGCCGCCTTCCTTGAGCAGCTTGGCCAGATGCACGCGGTTGCGCTCGCCGCCCGAGAGCATGTCCATCTTCTTCTGCTGGTCGCCGCCCTTGAAGTTGAACGCGCCGACATAGGCGCGGGAGTTCATCTCCGCATCGCCGAGCGTGATCATGTCGTTGCCGCCCGAGATCTCCTCCCAGACCGTCTTCTTGGGGTCGAGAGAATCGCGCGACTGGTCGACATAGCCGAGCTGCACGGTGTCGCCGAAGGTGACGGTGCCGCTGTCGGGCTGCTCCTGCCCGGTCATCATGCGGAAGAGGGTGGTCTTGCCCGCGCCGTTGGGGCCGATCACGCCGACGATGCCACCGGGGGGGAGGGAAAAGGTCAGGCCGCTGATGAGCAGCTTGTCGCCATAGGCTTTCGAGACGTTCTCGACCTCGATCACCTTCTCGCCCAGCCGGGGACCGTTGGGGATGACGATCTGCGACTTGCCGATCTTGTCGCGCTCGCTCTCGTTGACCATCTCGTTATACGCGTTCAAGCGGGCCTTGGATTTCGCCTGACGGGCTTTCGGCGACTGGCGCACCCATTCCAGTTCGCGCGCCATGGTGCGCTGCTTGCCCTTGTCCTCGCTCTTCTCCTGCTCCAGCCGCTTGGCCTTCTGCTCCATCCACGAGGAGTAGTTGCCCTCCCACGGGATGCCCTTGCCGCGGTCGAGTTCGAGGATCCAGGAGGTGATGTTGTCGAGGAAATAGCGGTCGTGGGTGATGAGCAGCACCGCACCCTTGTAGTCCTGAAGGTGCTTCTGGAGCCACGCGATCGTCTCGGCGTCCAGATGGTTGGTCGGCTCGTCGAGCAGCAGCATGTCGGGCGCTTCGAGGAGCAGCTTGCACAGCGCGACCCGGCGCTTCTCGCCGCCCGAGAGGTTCGACACGTCGGCATCGTCGGGGGGGCAGCGCAGGGCTTCGAGCGCGACGTCGATCTGGCTGTCCAGATCCCACAGATTCTGCGCGTCGATCTGGTCCTGAAGGGTCGTCATCTCCTCCATCAACTCGTCGGTGTAGTTCTCGCCGACCTCCATCGCGACCTCGTTGAAGCGGTCGAGCAGGGCCTTCTTCGGTGCGACGCCTTCCATGACGTTCTCGCGCACCGTCTTGGTCGAGTCGAGCTGCGGCTCCTGCGGCAGGTAGCCGACGCGCGTACCCTTGTCGGCCCATGCTTCGCCGGTGAATTCCTTGTCGATCCCCGCCATGATCTTGAGCAGGGTGGACTTGCCCGCGCCGTTATTGCCGATTACGCCGATCTTGGCGCCGGGATAGAAGAACAGGCGGATGTTCTGGAACACGGGCTTGCCGCCGGGATAGGTCTTCGAGACGCCATCCATGTAGTAGACGAATTTTTCGGCCATGTGCTTCGCGCTTTCGGATCGATTTATGAGGTTGGGCGCCTTGTATCCTTCGCGCGCCCCAAACGCAATTTGCGCGTTGCAGCATGTACGGAAACGGGCCGGGGGATCACTCCAGCATGAAATCGGCCAGCACGGGGTAATGATCGCTCGGCCAGTCCCCTGCGAACTTCTGGCGCAGCACGAACGCCTCGCCGGTCGGACTGGCATCCGGCGTGGCGGCGATGTGGTCGATGGCGGGGGTGAGGTTCACGCCGCGATTGAAATGATAGGTCGATCCGCGCACCGTCACGTAGTCCAGCCCCTCCGCCCCGACGATACTGGCAGGGGTGCTGCGGATACCGGCATTGATGTCGCCGACGACGAACACCGTCTCGCCCGCCGCCACGCGTGGGCGGATGCGCGAGGCGACGAGTTCGGCGGAAAGGCGGCGATTCGAGGAACTGGAATAGTCGTAATGCACGTTATAGACGGTGAAGCGCCGCCCGGTCCCCACATCCTCGAACTCGGCCCATGACGCGAAGGCCGGAAAGCTGCCGTTGAACGTGCGGGCGTAGAGGCGGTCGGGCGTCTCCGAGAAGAAGAACCAGCCCTTGTCGATTTCGCGCAGCCTGTCGCGGCGGTAGAGGATCGGCTGGGTATTGGGAAAGACGGCGGGGTCGCCCGCCGCCGCGACGCCGTAACCGGAGTTGTTCTCCGTCAGCCAGTCGAGCGTCAGGTTCGACGGCTGGACGGAACCGCGCGAGAAGCTCTCCATCTCCTGAAACGCGACCACGTCGGCGTCGAGTGCCTTGAACGCCGCGTCGAGCGCGTCGCGCCGCTCCATCCAGTCGCCGACGGACCAAGCCCCCGTCTCGCGCCCGGTCCAGATGTAATGGACGTTGTGGGTGGCGATGCGCAGGGTGTCGGCGGCGGGGGGCGCGGGCAGGGGGGACGTGCCCGCGCATCCGGTCAGGACCGCGAGGCAGAGGAGGAGGGCGGCTAGCGCTCGTCCCGCCCGGACGATCCGTCCTCGCCGAACCGGCGCAGGCGTCGGAGCAGGCCCTTGAAGCCTGTAGGTTTCGGTTCGTCCTGTGCGGTGGTGTGGACGGGTTCGGAGGCGATCATCGCCTGCAATCCTCGGGTGATGGCATCGGCTACGGGATCGGGAGCGGGCATCTGCGGTTCTCCTCATATGCGAGTCGCTCCCTTATAGTGTTCTGTTTATGTTCTATCAAGCCCCGGTCTTGCGAGACGCTTTCTCGTTCAGCCCCGACCGCCCCTCCCGCGCGTCGAGAACGGCCATGACATCGGCCAGCGCCACGCCTCGCGCCGCGAGCATGACCATCAGATGGTAAAGAACATCCGCTGCCTCGGAAGTCAGCTTTTCGCGATCTCCCTTCACGGCCTCGATGATCGCCTCGACGGCTTCCTCGCCGAATTTCTCGGCGCATTTCTCCGGTCCCTTGGCGAGCAGGCGCGCGGTGTGGGAGGCGGAGGCATCCCCCGCCTCCCTGCGCGCGCGAATCGTCGCCTCCAGCCGGGATAGCGTGCCGCTCATTTGCCCGCGAGGGTGGCGAGGGCCGCGAGTTGCTTCTCGATGAAGCCCCTGGTCGTATCGTCGAGACCATCCTTGCCCTCGTCGAAATACCTGCCCGCGTGGCCGACATAGATCATCGGCTGCGCGACGGTATGGCAGTTGAGGTTCGCGAGCTGGTTGCGCAACTGCATCTGAGCGCGCGCGGTGCCAAGATTGCCGGGGCTGGTGCCCATCATGGCGGTGGGCTTGGCGTCGTAGACGCTCGGCTTGACGCGGCTGATCCAGTCCATCGCGTTCTTGAGCACGCCCGGAATGCCCGCATTGTATTCGGGCGTCACGATCAGCAGGGCGTCGGCCTCGCGAATCATGCCCGCCACCCGCTCGACCGATGCGGGGATGCCTTCCGCCTCCTCGACGTCGCCGTTATAGAGCGGGATATCGCCGATCTCGGCGATCACGACCTCGTGCCCGGGCGCCGCGATCTCGCGGACCGCCTCCAGCAGGGCGGTATTGTACGACTTCGCCCGCAGGCTGCCTGAAATGCCGCAAATCTTCATGGATTGTCCCTCAAATCCTGACGGGCACGCCGCCCGCCGCCATGGCCGCCTTGGCCTCCGCGATAGTGTAGGTCCCGAAGTGGAAGATGCTAGCGGCGAGGACCGCCGACGCGCCTCCCTCCGTCACGCCCTCGACCAGATGATCGAGCGTGCCGACCCCGCCCGACGCGATGACGGGGATGCCGACGGCGCCCGAGACGGCGCTGGTCAGCGGAATGTCGTAGCCGATCTTCGCCCCGTCCCGGTCCATCGAGGTGAGCAGGATTTCCCCCGCGCCCAAGCTCTCCATCTTTTGCGCGAAAGCCACCGCGTCGATGCCCGTCTCGGTACGCCCGCCATGGGTGAAGATCTCGAATCGGCCGTCTCCGACCCCCTTTGCATCGATGGCGACGGTGATGCATTGCGCGCCGAACTTCTCGGATGCCCGGCGCACGAAATCGGGGGCCTTCACGGCGGTCGTGTTGATCGACACCTTGTCGGCTCCGGCCAGCAGCAGCGCGCGGATATCCTCCAGCGTGCGGATGCCGCCCCCCACCGTCAGCGGCATGAAGCACCGCTCGGCGGTCCGGCGCACGGCGTCGAGCATGGTCCCGCGCCCCTCATGGCTGGCGCCGATATCGAGGAAGCACAACTCGTCGGCCCCGGCGGCATCGTAGGCGGTCGCCGCCTCCACCGGATCGCCGGCATCGACCAGATCGACGAAATTGACGCCCTTGACCACGCGGCCATCGGAGACGTCGAGACAGGGAATGACACGGATTTTCAGCATGCCAAGCAGGTAGCGCCTTCGCCCCCGGGCGGCAAGGGACAAGAAACGGGCGTGCAATGCAGCATGGAGACGGAACGCATCGCGCCCGCGCGAGTTACGAGAGCGGCATCTCTCCTATAAGGCACTCCCCATGGAACTCGATATCTCCGTCCGGCTCGATTACGGGGTCAGCGGACCCGTCGACCTGCTGTTGCAGATCGAAGCGGCGGAACTGGACGATCAGCGCATCCTCAGCTCCAGCATGAATACCGGCTGGGCGGATGACGGCTGGCCCATCGCCGCCGAAAGCAACGTGGGACGGCGGATGTGGATGCGGCTCCAGAACGATTTCGAGTGCAGCTACGAGGCGCGTGTCTCCATCGACCGGAAGACCTCCGACCTCGCGAGTTTCGCCCAGGTCACGCCGCACAACCTGCCCGGCGACGCGGTGCGCTATCTGATGCCGTCGCGCTATTGCCCGTCCGACACGTTCCAGACTTTCGTGAACGCGGAGTTCGGCACCCTGTCGGGCGGGGCGCGGATCGCGGCGATGCGCGACTGGATACAGGACCACTTCGCCTATGTCCCCGGCGCGAGCGGGCCGGGGACGACCGCGCTGGAAACCTTCGTGCAGCGTCAGGGGGTGTGCCGCGATTTCGCGCATGTGCTCATCACGCTCGCCCGCGCCTCCACCATCCCGGCCCGCTTTGCCAGCGTCTACGCCCCCGACGTGGACCCGCCCGATTTCCATGCGGTGGCCGAAGTCTATCTCGACGATGCGTGGCGCCTCGTCGACCCGACCGGCATGGCCAGCCCGGAGACCATCGCGCGGATCGGCGTGGGATCGGACGCGGCGGATGTGGCGTTCATGACCACCTTCGGCTCGATGATGCTGCGCCAGCAGACCGTGAGCGTCACGCGGGTGTGAGCGTTATCCGCGCCGGAAGACGGGCGCGGCGAGGCGGGCGATGGCGATGTCGAGCACGGCGGGCAGGCCGCTGGCCATCGCCGCTTCGATGGCGGGCGCGATCTGCGCCTCCTCCGTCACCTTGGCCCCGTGACAGCCGAGCGCGGCGGCGACCCGGTCGTAGCGGGTATCGGGGGCGAGGTCGCAGCCGATGGCCCGGTCCTCGCCGTAATCGCGGATCTGGATGTGCCGCTCGGCGTTCCAGCATGCATCGTTACCGATAAGCGCGAGGAACGGAGCGTCGGCGCGGGCGGCGGTGTCGAACTCGGCCAGCGTGAACCCCGCCGTCCCGTCGCCCATCGTCAGCACGACCGTCGCTCCGGGCCGCGCGACCCTGGCGCCGATGGCGTAGCCGATTCCCCCGCCGATGGCGCCCGACAGGCCGTTGGTCAGACGCATGGGGGCGTGGAGCAGGGCCTGTGTCCACTGCCCGAACTCGCCGCCGTCGCAGACGAGGACGGGGTCCTCCGCCGCGTCGAGCACCGCCTGCACCTCCTTGCACAGCGCGCGCGGATGGATGCCCGGCGCGGTCGACGGATCGACGCGATGGCCGACCGCCTCGTCCACCGCCGCGCACCAGTCCGGGCGATCCACCCGCCGCGCCGCCGCCACGATCGCATCCGCCGCCGTATACGGATCGGCGCGAGAGGCGAGCGCCAGGCGATCGCCGGACAGCGCCCTGGCACGCTCCAGCATCGCCTCCTCGGGGTCGACGAACAGGAGCGCCGCATCGCTCGCCACCGCAGGGGAGCGCGCGAAACCCATGGTGAAATCCGGCACCTTGCCGATACCGAGAATCACGTCCGCCCGGGACATCTCCTCGACGAAAGCGCCGAGAGCCGGATCGCGCAAGCCGCGCGGGCTTTCGAGACAGACGACCGGCGCCCCCGTCGCCTCCCGCAAGGCCGCCGCCCGGCCTCCGCCGCGCCCCTCGTTGAGCATCGGTCCCGTCAGGATCAGCGGACGTTCCGCCCCGGCCAGCGCCGCGACGACCGCCCCCGCATTGTCGAAGCCAGTCGCGTCCACGTTGAATGCATCCGGTATCGGCACGCCGTCCGCCCGCGCGTTCAGCATGTCGGCGGGCAGGGCGACATGCACCGGTCCCCGCCGCCCCGACAGCGCGACACGAATCGCCTCGCCCAGCATCGCGCCCAGTTCGGCGACGGTCCGGGGGCGAAAGCTGGCCTTGACCACCGGCGCGGCCATCGCGCATTGGTCCAGCTCCTGAAACGGCGCGTTGCCGTCTTCGCAAACCGGCGAATCGCCGCTCAGCAGCAACACAGGGCTTTCGTTCATGCGCGCCGAGTAGAGCGCCGAGAGCGCATTGGCGAAGCCCGGCGCCGCCGTGACCAGCGCCACGCCCAGCCGCCCGGAAGTCTGCGCGAAACCGTCGGCCATGTAGACCGCCCCGCCTTCGTGCCGGGTATGGATGATTCGCAGATCGTCTTCCAGAACAGCGTCGTAGACAGGCATGATCTGATTGCCGGACAAGGAGAATACGGTCTCTACCCCTGCGGCTCGCAGGGTCCGGGTGAGGAGACGGGCACCGTTCATGCGGGGAAACTCCTGAAACAGACGATCCGACCCCTATACAGATTAATGTCGCGCGAAACCAATGCGCGTCGTACATCCGCAGCGCGAATGCAAAGTAAACTCGACAGACGGATGCAAATCCCATATTTTGCGACGTGAGGATACAGACTATGGTATTCTGTACACTGTTGAACACTCTCAAGACGACTGGAGAATCACATGTTGCGTAATGCACTTTTCGCGTTCGGCGCGTCCCTCACCATCGGCCTTCCGCATACTGCGGTTGCCCAGACCATGATCACCGCGCCCTCGGTCACCATGCCCTCGGTCACCATGCCGCAGATCGTCGCTCCGTCGATTGCCGTTCCGGCCGTCACGGTACAGCCGGTCGTCGTCCAGCCGGTCGCCCGGTTGCCGTTCGTCCGGTCGCCGTTCAGCGCGTGGTCACGCAGACGACCTACGCCAACCAGGACTGCTACGATCCCAATACCGACGGCCCCTCGAACACTTCGGCCCTTCCGCTCTGCGCGGTCTATCTCGACCAGGCAGCCGGCGGCGAGCAGTATGCGACCATCGACCGCGGTTCCCTCGCCAATACGCAGGTCTGCCCTGCCGGTGTCGATTGCGGTCCCCCCGCTGACCTGACCAACGTCCGTCCCTTCTACGGGACCGCAGGACAGCAGGTTCCCGCGACCGTCGTGCAGCCCATGGTTGCGCAGCCCGTGGTCGTGACACCTCCCCCGGCGCCCGTGGTAGCGGTCGCACCTCCCGCACCCGTGGCGATCCCGCCCGCACCGCCCGTGTTCGCTCCGGTCACGGCGCTTCCCGGTGCCGGTCTCGGTGGCGTCGGCTTCGCGGCCGCCAGCCTTCTGGCCGTGGCTGCCGGCGTCGGCATCTTTACCCTTGCCAATGACAGCGACTCCGCGAGCGGCACCAACTAAGTCGCCACGTCACGAGCGGCACGCTTCTCGTTCGGGAAGCGTGCCGTACCATCCCCGAACCCGTTCCGATGGTCTATCTGGATCGGTTCGCGGGATACGTCCCGAACACGTTTTCCGGGTCGCCAGCCGCTACGGAGCGGGCGGTGATCTGCCCGAGTTCAGAATATATTCGAGATGTCAGGACGCGCGAATATCGGTTCGACGCGCCCGTCAGCGAATTCCAGTTCGACCGGCAACACGCAGTAAGCGACCCGGCGATACCCGGTATCGTCGAGTTCGATGATCGGACGAGAAAAACGCGACGGCTTCGGAAGCCGTCGCGTTTTTCGTATGCGAGAAGCGGACGCGTGCCCTTACCCGCCCAGCAGGTTCGGCAGCCACAGGCACAGCCCCGGCACGGCGACGATCAACCCGATCCGCACGATCTCGACACCGAAGAACGGCATGACCCCCCGGAAGGTTTCCGAGATCGGAACGTCCTTCGCCAAGGCACTGATGATGAACACGTTCAGCCCCACGGGCGGCGTGATGAGACCCAGTTCGATCACCACGAGCGCCAGAATGCCGAACCAGAGCTTCAGCTCCTCGTTCGACATGCCGTAGGCGGCCGTCTGCGCCGTGACGTAATCGCCGCCGTTGATCTCGACGAGGGCGGGCCAGAAGAACGGCACGACGACGAGGATCATGGCGAGCGATTCCATGAAGCAGCCCAGCACGATCAGGACCAGAAGCATCGCGACGAGGATCACGAAGGGATCGTACCCGCTCGACCCGGCCCAGTCGGCCATCGCCGCGGGCAGGCCCGCGCGGCTGAAGAACCCCTTGAGCACCTCCGCCCCAAACAGGATGAACGCGATCATCCCGGCGGTCACGGCGGTCTCGCGCAGGGCCGTGCCGAGGCGGGGCAGGGTCAGCCCCCGGTCCCCGTCCCGCACGACGATCCCGTAGACGAGAATGGCGAAGACCCCGATCGCCGCCGCCGGGGTCGGGGTGAACAGCCCGAAGCCCAGACCGAGGATGATCCCGAGGAAGAGCGCGAGAATGGGCACGAGGCGGCGCAGGGCGGCGCGCCGTTCCTCGCTCGACATGACGTCGAGGGCGGGCGCGAGCGAGGGGCGCAGGCGCACGGCAACGGCGATGACCGCGATGAAGAACGCCACGGCGATCAGGCCCGGGATCATCGCCGCCCGAAACATCTCGACGATCGATGCCTCGACGATCAATGCGTAGATGATGAGTGCGACCGAGGGGGGGATCAGGATCCCGAGAGTGCCGCCGGCGGCCAGCGTCCCCGTCGCGAGCCGCGCGGAATAGTTCATGCGGCGCAGTTCGGGCAGGGCGACCTTGCCCATGGTCGAGGCCGTGGCGAGGGACGAGCCGCAGACCGCGCCGAACCCCGCGCAGGCGGCGATCGCGGCCATCGCCACCCCGCCCCGCGTGCGCCCGACCAGCGCGCGCATGCCCGTGAAGAGGTCGCGCGACATCCCCGTTTCCGACGCGAGGTATCCCATCAGGATGAACAGCGGCACGACGGACAGGTCGTAGCTGGCCACCGAATTGAAGAGCAGGGACTTGAACTGCCTGAGATACGGCTCGAAGCGCAGATAGCTGGCGACGTGGGAGAGCGCGTAATTGCCGCCGATTCCGGTCAGGACCATCGCCAGCCCGACGGGGATGCGCAGGACCAGCAGCAGGAACAAGACGCCCAGTCCGATCAGGCCGACCGTCTCTCGATCAAGCATCGGGCAAGGGACCCGCCGCCTCCGGCCCATCCGTCAATGCCTGCACCGTCGCGATCATCGACCACAGGACGAGTGACACGATCCCCGAGATGTAGAACGGCCAGACCTGCCACCCGAGAACCGGACTGAGCGCGCCGTCCTCCCGCGTCTCGAACAGGCCGAGCGTCATCCAGTAGGCGAGGAACAATGCGAGGGCGGCCATGGAGACGAGCGAGAGGCGGTCGATGCCTCGCCTGAACGAAGCGGGGGCGCGGGAGAGGAAGAGATCGACGGCGAGATGCCCGCGCTCCGCCTGACACCATGGCAGGAACATGGGGATCGCGGTGCCGACGGCGAGCGTGACGAAATCCTCGTAGCCGGGCAGGGCGCCGACCTCGCCCCCCATGAGACGGGCGATGCGGTCGAGCGCGAAGGCCCCCGCATTCGCCGCCGTCACGACGACGATGCCGAGCAGGACCGCGCCTCCGAGCATGGCCCAAAGGCGCGCTGCGGACCGAAGCAGGCCGGTCACGCCCATTGCCGCCTCCGGCGCGTCAGTTCGCGTTTTTCTCGACCGCCGCGCGTGCGGCGTCGACGATGGCCTGACCGTCGATCTCCTTGTCGGCGACTTCCTCGATCCAGCGATCCACGATCGTCTGGCCGCGCTTCTCGACCTCCGCCGTCATGTCGGCATCGAGGCGCAGGATCGTGCTGCCGCTGTCGAACTGCTGGCGCTTGCCGAAGTTCTCCGCCTCCTGCCAGACTTCGCCAATCTCCTTGGCGAAATCGCGACCCGAATTGTCCTCGATAATCTGCTTGAGATCGTCGGGCAGGGCGTCGAACCGCTCCTGATTCATCGCGAACAGGAAGACGGACGTCCCGAAGCGCAGTTTCCCGCTCCCCTCAATCGACGTCTGCGTGAGGTCGGCCAGCTTGAGCGGAGGGAAGATCTCGAAGGGCACGAGCGCCCCGTCGACCGCGCCCTTCGAGAGCGCCTGCGGAAGGGCGGGCACCGGCATGCCCACCGGCTCCGCGCCCAGCGCCTCGATCATCCATGCGCCCGTGCGCGAGGGGGTGCGCAGCTTCAGGCCCTGAAGGACGTCGAGCGACGTGATGTCCTCCATCCGCTCGCGCAGGTGGAGCGCGTTGCCGTCATGGGTGTGGATCAGCAGCGGCTTCATGTCGTCGTAATCGTCGGCGATCATCTCGTAGGCGTCGTCGATGGCCAGGTTGGTCGTCACCGCCGACCCCATGTGGATGGTCGGCAACTCGAAGACCTCGGTCCGGGGAAAGACGCCGGGAGTATAGCCGATCAGGGTCCAGACGATATCCGCGGCCCCGTCGCGCACCTGCCGATAGAGTTCGGGCGGCTTGCCCCCCATCGACATGGACGGAAAGATCTCGAAGGCGATGCGCCCGTCGGATGCTTCCTCGATCCGCTGGGTCCAGGGTTCGATCATCTGCTCCTGGGTGGTGGATTTGGGGCTGAGGAAGTGATGGATGGTGAGCGTGACCTCGGGGTCCGCCGCCAGCGCACCCTGCGGCACGGCCTGCACGCCCATCGCGGCGATCGCGCCCAGCGCCAGCGCGCGGATCCTGCATCCTGTCATCATCCGAAAGCTCTCCCGTTGGTATCGCCGTTTCATCTGCGCCCGAACGCTACGCCTTTGACCATGCGGTGTAAACCGCGTTCGCAAGCCTCGGCGAGACGTTGACCGCGAACCCCGACCGCGAAATTCTCCCCGACCCTCATGCGCCAGGGCCATGGACATGCCCCGCAACACGCGCTAAACGACCCCTCGCGGCGACGTGGCGGAGTGGTTACGCAGCGGATTGCAAATCCGTGTACCCCGGTTCAATTCCGGGCGTCGCCTCCAGAAATTCCCGACAGGCTTCCGGAGGCGTTCAGATCTTCTGGTCGTATTCGCCGACTTCGGCCACCGTGTCGATATAGGCGTCCACATCGGCGAAGATCGCGCGCATGTCGGCTTCCGATTCGGGGCTTTCGCAGACGACGACGAGGTTGGGCGTGTTGGACGAGGCGCGGACCAGCGCCCATGCGCCGCCTTCGAGCTGCATCCGGGCGCCGTTGATGGTGATGATCTCCTCGATCTTCTTGCCCGCCAGCGTGCCGCCCTTTGCCGCGAAATCCTCGAAATGCGCGACGATGCGGTCGATCACGTCGTATTTTTCCAGATCCGAGCAGTAGGGCGACATCGTCGGCGTGGTCCAGACGGGGGGCAGAGCCTTGCGCAGCGCGCTCATCGACTCGTTCGCCCTATCGATCATCAGGCACAATTCGCGCGCGACGACCATGCCGCAGTCGTAGCCGCGCCCCAGATCGCCCGCGAGGAAGTAATGGCCCGACTTCTCGAACCCAGCCAATGCGCCGAGTTCCTTGACGCGGCGCTTCATGTGGCTGTGGCCGGTCTTCCAGTAATCGGTCTTCATACCTGCTTGCTTCAGCACGGGATCGGACAGAAACAACCCGGTCGATTTGACATCCGCCACCAGAGTCGCGCCGGGATGGCTGTCCACCCAGGACCGCGCGAGCATTACGCCCACTTTGTCGGCGAAGATCTCCTCGCCCTCGTCATCCACCACGCCGCAGCGGTCGCCGTCGCCGTCGAAGCCGAGCGCGAAATCGGCCCCCGTCTCGATCACCTTGTCGCGCATGGAGTGCAGCATCTCCATCGCCTCGGGGTTGGGATTGTAGTTCGGGAAGGTGTAGTCGGGCCGCGTGTGCAGCGGGATGACCTCGGCCCCCAGTCGCTCCAGCATGCGCGGCGCG
>Ga0209831_1001727_pt1 | contig 19630 bp, 19 predicted proteins | sample Maine_Asex4_meta_FD_187451 | JGI IMG/M metagenome (GOLD analysis project Ga0209831, IMG submission 187451) | Marine algal microbial communities from Maine, USA - Maine_Asex4_metaG (SPAdes) (version 2) | ecosystem: Host-associated > Algae > Red algae > Unclassified | place: Maine, USA | collected...
CCGCCGGAACCTAGAGTGAAACCCGATCAAGTCGGGTCAGGAATTGCGCCAAGAGTGCACATTTCCTGACGCTCTTTGGCTCAACCTGATCGCGTTTCACACTAGAACGGCGATTCGTCGCCCAGCAGGTCGGTCGGGTTGAAGCGACCGATATTGCCCAGAAGCTGCTGCAGGAACGTCAGGCGCTTGCCACGCGTCGGCGTGGTGCGCGTGACCAGATCGACCACCTGCCCGTCCGCCAGCGCGTAGCGGTCGATCGCGTTCACCGTGCCGTCGGCATCGAACGCCACGACCATCACCTTCTGCTCCGTCGCTTCCGGCGCGTAGAAAGCCCGTGTCTCCGTCGTGCGGGAGATGTAGTACCACTCGTCGTTCTCGAAGGTGGCGCTCGTGCTGGGCCGCCCGATCTTGCTGACCACGTCGGCGCGGCTGTCCTGACCGATTGTGATTCGCTTCACGTAGGCTTCGGCGGGCACGTAGCCATGCGTCTGGCGCACCGGCTCGCAGGCGGCGGCGCCGAGGGCGGCGATGAGCAGGGCGGGCACGAGGGCGCGTCGGCGCAGGCGTGTCGACTCGGAGCGGGACATGCTGATCTTCCTCTGGCGTATCGACGTTCTCTTCCTTGGACCTATCCTCTGGGGGATAAGAGTTCAAGCATCCGCACCGAGAGGCCCCCTCATGACCGACAGCGCACCGCCCCCCGAAACCGCGATGAGCCACCGGATCGCGCTGGCCGACCTGCGCGGCGACACGCGCCAACACGAGGGAACCGCCTCGCCCGAAGCCCGCGCCGCCCTCGCCGACCGGTTCGACCTTCCGAGCGTCGAATCGCTGCACTGGGAAGTGAAGAGCGCGCCGTGGCGCGGCGGCGTGCGCCTGACCGGGCGCATCCGGGCCAGCGTGGTGCAGGAATGCGTCGTCACGCTCGACCCCGTTCCCGCCGAGGTGGACGAGGAATTCGACCGGGGATTCGTTCCCTTCAGCGACCTGTATTCCGAGGACAAGCCCGGATCGGAGCACGAGATCGTCGCCGACCGGGAACTGGGCGACATCCCCGAGGCGCTGACCGATCCCCTCGATATCGGCGAAGTCGTGGCCGAGGAATTCGGCGTGGCTCTCGATCCCTATCCCCGCAAACCGGGGCTGGACGACAGCGGATACACGTCGCAGCCCGCTGGCGTGGCCCCCCTGACCGACGCGGATGTAAAGCCTTTCGCGGGTCTCGCGGACCTCGCGAAAAAGATGAATTCGTCCGAGAAGGGCGATTGACGCCGAAAGGAGTTGTATTCGCGCGGCGGATCGCTATTTTCGCGGCCTCGAAGACACTGCCCACGCTGCGCATTTCGGTGCCCGGTCAGAAGGATATCGACATGGCTGTCCCAAAGTCAAAAATCACGCGCTCCAAGCGCGGCATGCGCCGCTCGCACGACGCGCTCAAGGCTCCCGCCTATGCCGAATGCGACAACTGCGGCGAGCTGAAGCGCCCGCATCACGTCTGCAGTGCCTGCGGCCATTACCGCGAGCGCGAGGTGATCGCGGCGGTCGAAGCCGATTACGACGACGACGAAGCGGCATAACCGCCCGTTCTTGACCGGCCCGCAGGATTGGGTGACGATGGCCCGCTAGCGAGAAAGACATCCCGCCGATGGGCCATGAAATCACTCTCTCGATCGATGCCATGGGCGGCGACAACGCGCCGGCCAGCGTCATCGACGGCGTCCTCAAGCGCGCGCGCAAGGACCCGGATATCCGCTTCCTGCTCCATGGAGACGCCCCCACGCTCGAACCCCTCCTCGCCAGGCGCAAGGAACTGGAAGGGCGTGCGGAAATCCGTCATGCGGAAGACGTGATCGAAATGGATGCCAAGCCGTCCGTCGCGGTACGGCGCGGGCGCAAGTCCAGCCTGTGGCACGCCCTCGAATCGGTGCGCGACGGCGAAGCATCGGCCATGGTATCGGCCGGGAACACCGGCGCGATGATGGCCATGGCGCTCTTCTGCCTGCGCCGCGCGACCGGGGTGGACCGCCCCGCCATCGCCGCCCTGTGGCCCACCAGCGGCATCCACGAGCATTGCATCGTCCTCGACATGGGGGCCGACGTGCGCGCCGATGCCGCCGACCTCGCCAAATACGCGGTGATGGGCGCGGAATATGCCCGCATCGCGCTCGGGACCGAGGCTCCCCGTGTCGGCGTCCTCAACGTCGGCACCGAGGAGAACAAGGGCCGCCCCGAAGTCAAGGAAGCCGCAGAGATCCTGCGCGAGATGGCGGCGCAGGACGGCGCGCCGTTCGAGTTCACGGGCTTCATCGAGGCGAACGCGATCCCCATGGGCCATGCCGACGTGGTCGTCACGGACGGCTTCACCGGCAATGTCGCGCTGAAATCCGCCGAAGGGACCGCCCGCTTCGTCGGCGACCACCTGCGCGGCGCGTTCGAGCATGACTGGAGCAGCCGCCTCGCGGGCCTCTTCGCCATGGCATCCTTGCGTCGGCTGAAACGGCGAATCGACCCCCGCCGCGTCAATGGCGGCGTCTTCCTCGGCCTCGACGGGCTGGCCGTGAAGAGCCACGGGTCCGCCGACGCCACGGGCTTCGACGCCGCGCTCGACCTCGCCGCCACCATGTCGCGCGCCGATGTCATCAAGCGCATCGCCGTCCAGCTCCGGGATTCGCCGATCAGTACCGTCGAAGGCGAGGCATGAGCCGCCCGCGCGCCGTTCCCGCGGGTATCGGCTCGTATCTGCCCGCCCGGATCGTGACCAATGACGAGCTGGCCGAGACCCTCGACACCACCCATGACTGGATCGTCGAGCGCACCGGCATCCACCGCCGCCACATCGCCGCCGAAGGCGAGGCGACCTCCGACCTGGCCTTCGCGGCGGCGGAGCAGGCGCTGGAGATGGCCGGGATGACGGTCGACGATATCGACATGATCGTCGTCGCCACCGCCACCCCCGACCAGACGTTCCCCTCGACCGCCACGCGCGTGCAGCGTCGCCTCGGCATGACCCACGGCTTCGCCTTCGACGTGCAGGCGGTGTGCTCCGGCTTCGTCTTCGCCCTCTCGACGGCGACCCAGTTCATCGAGACGGGCAAGGCGCGCGGCGCATTGGTCATCGGCGCGGAGACCTTCTCGCGCATCCTCGACTGGACCGACCGGGGCACCTGCGTCCTCTTCGGCGACGGTGCGGGGGCGCTCGTCCTGCGCGCGGCGGAGGGGACCGGCACCGCCGATGATCGGGGCGTGCTGAGTACCGAATTGCGCTCCGACGGCGCGCATAACGCCGCGCTCCACGTCGATGGCGGCCCCTCCACCACCGGCGTCGCGGGCCACCTGCGCATGAACGGGCGCGAGGTCTTCCGCCATGCCGTCCGCAATCTGGCCGAGATCGGCGGGGCGGCGCTGGCGAGCGCAGGACTGACTTCGGATGACGTGCGCTGGGTCGTGCCGCATCAGGCGAACGTGCGGATCATCGCCAGCACGGCGCAGAAGATGGGCGTGGAAATGGAGCGCGTGGTGGTCACGGTACAGGACCATGCCAACACGTCCGCCGCCTCGATCCCCCTTGCGCTCGACGTCGCCGTGCGCGACGGTCGCATCCGCGAAGGCGACCTCCTGTTGCTGGAAGCGATGGGCGGCGGGTTCACCTGGGGGGCCGCTGCGGTTCGCTGGTAGGGTGTGCGGATTATCCGGGGCCGGATTCGCCGTGTTTAGAGTCCCCACTAAATACCTTTGGATATTGACTCTTTTTCCGGTTCACGACTAGTTTGGACGGGTCGGACGGGGGAGCGAATATCACGATGACGTCAAAAACGATCACCAGAGCGGACCTGAGCGAAGCGGTCTATCACGAACTCGGCCTGTCGCGGAACGAATCCGCGCAGATGGTCGAATCGGTTCTCGAACATATTTCCGGCGTGCTGACGGCGGGCGAGAAGGTGAAGATCTCCTCGTTCGGCACGTTCAGCGTGCGCGAGAAGAAGGGCCGGATCGGGCGAAATCCGAAAACGGGCGAGGAAGCACCGATTCATCCGCGTAGGGTCCTTGTGTTCCGGCCTTCGCACGTGTTGAAAGACAAGATAAACGGCGAAACGATAAGCGCCGAATGAGCATGTCCGGCACGCGAGGCCGGACTGGATTGAACGGGCGGCTGGAGCAACTACATGACGAAATCCGACAAAGCGTTTCGCACGATCAGCGAGGTATCGAAGGAACTTGACGTTCCCGCTCATGTGCTGCGCTTTTGGGAGACGAAGTTTCCCCAGGTGAAACCGATGAAGCGCGGCGGCGGGCGGCGCTACTACCGCCCCGAGGACGTGTCGCTCCTGCGCGGGGTACGCGAGATGCTCCATGTCGACGGATTCTCGATCAAGGGCGTCCAGAAAGCCCTGAAGGAACAGGGCGTCAAGGCCATCGCCGAACGCTCCGAAGGCGTGCCCGTCATGACGCTGGCGCAGCAGGAGGTGCCTGTCGAGGCGGCCCTGTCGGCGGCGGAACGGGCCGATGGCGCAGTGCCGATGTCGACCGCCGATCGCAAGGCGCTGCGCAAGGCGCTCGACGCTCTGGTGGCCCTGCGCGGAACCCTGCTGGAAAACGGTCGAAAAGCGGCGTGAAAGAGATTGCGCTCGCCGCGTGCGGGCGCTATGACACGCCACAAGTCGGGCTATAGCGCAGCTTGGTAGCGCGTTCGTCTGGGGGACGAAAGGTCGTAGGTTCGAATCCTGCTAGCCCGACCAATTCTTTATTCACCGCAAGCGGATTTCCCCATGCAGAGCGGTGACAACGGCGTTCTCCCCTCCCAGGGCATTCGGACCCTGGTCGAGACCGGCGCCGTCGCCGCCGACACGCCGTTCACGGATGCTCAGATACAACCCGCGAGCCTCGACCTGCGCCTTGGCGACGTCGCGTGGCGCATCCGCGCCAGCTTCCTGCCGGGCGGGAGCGCCACGGTCGCGGACCGGCTCGACGATTTCGCCATGCACCGGATCGACCTGCGCGAGGGGGCTGTGCTGGAAACGGGCTGCGTCTACCTCGTTCCGTTGCAGGAGCGCCTCGCCCTCCCCGCCCATATCGGCGCGGCGGCGAATGCCAAAAGCTCGACCGGGCGGCTCGACCTCTTCACCCGGCTGATCGGCGACCGCGCGACGGAATTCGACCGCCTCGATCCCGGCTATACCGGCCCGCTCTACGCCGAAATCTCGCCGCGCACCTTCAGCGTCCTCGCGCGGACCGGCGTGCGGCTCAACCAGATCCGGTTCCGTACCGGCGAGGTCACGTACACGCCCGAAACGGTCGTCGCGCTTCACGAGAAGCACCAGCTCGTGACCGTGGACGGCGCGCCCCTCGCCATGACCGCCGCGTCGGCGGAAGGCGGGGTCGGGTTCAGCGTCGACCTGCGCGGGCGGGACGGCGGGCCGGTCGGCTATCGCGCCAAGCGCCATTCCGCCCTGATCGATCTCGACCGGGTCGGCGAATACCCGGCGAGCGAGTTCTGGGACACGCTGCATACCGACCGGCACGGGCGCCTGATCCTCGACCCCGGCGCCTTCTACATCCTCGCCTCGCGCGAGGCGGTGCACGTGCCGCCCGGCACGGCCGCCGAAATGGTGCCCTACTCCGCCCTCGTCGGCGAGTTCCGGGTGCATTACGCGGGTTTCTTCGACCCCGGCTTCGGCCATGCGGCGGTCGGCGGGACCGGGGCGCGGGGCGTGCTGGAAGTACGCTGTCACGAGACGCCCTTCGCGCTGGAACACGGGCAGGTCGTCGGGCGCCTGCTCTACGAACCCATGCAGGCGGAACCGGACATCCTCTACGGCGGCGCGGTCAAATCGAACTATCAGGGGCAGGGGCTGAAGCTTTCCAAGCACTTCATCATGCCCTGACGCTCAGAAGAGGTCCGCCTGATCCTCTTCCGGCCCGTCCTCCCCGTCCTCCTCCTCCACGCTTCGCACACCCAGCGCGCCACGGGGCTGCGCGTCGAGCAACCCGGCGGCCTTCAGTTCCTGGATGCCCGGTAGGTCGCGCACGCTTTCCAGCCCGAAATGATCGAGAAACCCGTCCGTCGTGACGAAGGTGACGGGGCGCCCCGGCGTCTCGCGGCGGCGCCCGAGGCGTATCCATTCCAGATCGAGCAGCAGATCGAGCGTCCCGCGCGAGACGGCGACGCCCCGCACCTCCTCGATCTCGGCGCGGGTGGCGGGCTGGTGATAGGCGACGATCGACAGCGTCTCGACGGCGGCGCGGGACAGCTTGCGCGTCGCACTCTCCTCGCTGCGCAGCAGGAATCCGAGGTCGGAGGCCGTGCGGAACGCCCATTTTCCGGCCACGCGCATCAGCACCACGCCCCGCCCCGCATAGCGCGCCTCCAGCCGCCGCACCGCTTCGGCGGCGTCGGACCCGCGCGGCATGCGGCGCTCCATCGTTTCTGCCGAAAGCGGCTCGACCGACGAGAACAGCATCGCCTCGACCATCCGCTCCTGCTCGTCCGGGGCGGGCGGCTCGAAGGAAGGGTCGTCGTCGGTCACGGGGTCGTCCGGCGCAATTCGATAGGGCCGAACGCTTCGGACTGGCGCAAGGACAAGACACCGTCGCGCGCCAGTTCCAGCGTCGCCGCGAAGGTGCTGGCCACCGCCGAGCGCACCATGCGCGGCTCGCGCCAGTCGGGAGGCAGGAACGCTTCGAGCCGCGCCCAGTCGAGCGTCGTGCCGAGGCTCTGCCCGAGGCGGCGCAGGGCGTCCTCCATCGCGTAGATCTTCGGGCGCTCGACATGCAGGGGGGTGTAGGCGGCGCGCGTGCTGCACCGGGCGTAGCCCTGCAACAGGTCGAGCAGGGTCGCGCGCCATTGCGTGTCGCGCTCCACGACCAGCGGTTCGGGATCGCCCCGCGCGAAGACGTCGCGGCCCAGCCGGTCGCGCGCCATCAACCGGGTCGCGGCCCCGCGCATGGCCTCCAGCCGCTGAAGCTGGAACGCGAGGCGGGCGGCCATCTCCTCGGCATCGGGACTGTCGTCATCCGCCGGGTCCGGAGGTAGAAGCAGGCGCGATTTCAGATAGGCGAGCCATGCGGCAGTGACGAGGTAATCGGCGGCGAGTTCGAGGCGCAGGCTGCGCGCGGCGTCGATGAAGGCGAGATAGCGGTCGGCAAGCTGCACGATGGAGACCTGCCGCAAGTCGACCTTCTGGCGGCGGGCGAGGGTGAGCAGCACGTCCAGCGGTCCCTCGAAACCGTCGATATCGAGGAGGAGGCTGTCCGTTTCGTCAGACATCGAAGCCACCGCGCGCCGCGAGGGCAGCGTAGCGGTCGGCCCATGCGGCGGCATCCCCGGCGACGGCGCCGCGCAAGGCGAGCGCGCGCTCGCTGCGCGCGCGGGCGGCGTCGGTCAGGGGGCGCGAAGCGGCGGCGACGGCCTGCATCTCGGCGGGGTCGCCGTTGCAGTGCAGCACGAGATCGCATCCGGCATCGAGGGCGCGCACGGTCCGGTCGGCGAAGTCTCCGGCGAGCGCCTTCATCGACAGATCGTCGCTCATCAGCAGACCGGACAGCCCCATCGTCTCGCGCATGTAGCGGATCGAGGGGGGCGAGAGGGTGGCGCAGCGGTCGGGATCGAGCGCGTCGTAGACGATATGGGCGGTCATCGCGAGGGGCGCATCGGCGAGGGCGACGAAGGGGCGAAAATCGGTTTCTTCCAGCGTCGTCAGCGGGGTATCGACGCAGGGCAGCGCATGGTGACTGTCCACCGCGCCACGCCCGTGGCCGGGCACGTGCTTGACGACCGGCAGGACGCCCGCGTCGAGCAAGCCGTCCCGCACCGCCCTGCCCCGCCGCGTCACCTGCTCCACCGTCTCGCCCAGCGCGCGGTCGCCGATGATGTCATGCGCGCCCGTGACGGGCAGGTCGAGGAGCGGCGCACAGTTCACGTCGATGCCGACGCCCGAGAGTTCCGCCCCGATGAGAGCGTAGCGCAGGCGCAGGGCCTCGCAGCGTTCGTCTTCGGACAGGACGGGCGCGGAGGCGGTGGCGAGGGCGGGCGGCCATCCGCGCCAGTGCGGCGGGCGCAGGCGAGCGACGCGGCCCCCTTCCTGATCGATCAGCACGGGCGCATCGCGACCGACACTCTCGCGTAGAGCCGCAGTCAGAGCGCGCACCTGATCGGGTGTCTCGACATTGCGGGCGAAGAGGATGAAGCCCCACGGGTCTGCCTCGCGGAAGAACGCGCGCTCTGCATCGGACAGCGTCGGTCCGGCGCAGCCGAAGATCGCGGCGGTAGTCATGCGCGGTCGATCAGCGCGCCGGCACGAAGCATTCGATGCCCCGCACCCGCAACTGATCGCAGAGCTGCGCGGCCTGACGCGAATCGCGCAGCGGACCGGCGCGGAGGCGGAAGAGGTTCTGTCCCTGCGCCGTGCGGACGGGCTGCACCTGAATCCCGAGCTGGCCGAGGAGATCGGGGTTCTGGGCGCGAAGCTGCTGCCAGCGGGCGCGCACCTGGTTGCTGGTCGGCATGGCGCCGAGCTGCACCTGCGCGTCGCCGACGGGCTGGCTGGGGATGCGCACCGGCTGCACCTGAAGACCGGGCGCGAGAGCCTGGCCGGGGGCGAGCGTCTGACCGGGGGGCAGCGCCCGACCGGGCTGGACGGGCACGGGGATCACGACGGGAACGATCGTCGTCGCGGCGGCGGCGGAAGGCTGGCGCACTCCGGCGGAAGGGGGCGGCGTCTCCGCCGTGCGGGTCGGCGGATTGGGACGGCGCGCGAGGTCGGGCTTGCTGCGCGGCACGGGGAAGAGGACGATCCCCTGACCGAAATCCTCCTCGGTCAGCCGGTCGGGCGCCGACGTGGCTTCGGCGAGGACGAGTTCGGTATCGGCGGCACGGGTCAGCGGCGGCACGGGAGCGTCGGGCAACGGCTCCGGCGTCGTGACTTCGAGGACGGCCACTTCCCGCTCGGCCACGCGCAGCGCTTCGCTCGCGGCGGTCTCGGCGCGCAGGACGGCTTCGGAATCGGCCACCTGCACCTCGGCCCCGCCCGCCAGTTCCAGATCGCCCGTGCGGTCCGGCACCGCGTTGCCGGACAGGGACGGCTCGCCGTCGATGGAGGAGGCAAGCTGCAACTCGTCGATCCGCAGCGCATCTTCCTGAACGGCCGTGATCGGCAGGGAACCGGCGGAAGCGAGCGCGCGGTCCGGAAGGCGGTCGCTCACGACGATGCCATCGCTTTCGGCGGTGGCATCGCCGCTGCGGCGCAGGGCGTCGATCATGGTATAGGCGTCGTTGTCCTGATTGGCGATGGCCGTGCCGCCCTCGTTGATCGGCACCATCTTCGCCTCGCCCGCATCGGCGATCAGCAGGGGCGGGTCGTCCACGCTGGTGCGCTGGCCAAGCTTGTAGGCCGCGAAAACCAGACCGCACCCGATCACGAGGGTCATCAGGACGCCGAGAATGGCCCCTCCGCCACCGCCCGCCGCGCCCCGGTCGTATTCATCGTCGGATGCGTAATCCATGTCATTTCTCGTGCTCATCGTCCTGCCCGGCTTTTCTCGTTCTGTCTGTCGAACGCCGCCCTGCCCCGGTCCGGCGCGCCTTCCGCAAAAGAAAGCAGTCTTTCTACCACCTTAACGCATTTCCTCCATCGGCGTCACGCCCAAGATGTTCAGACCGTTGGAAATCGTCAGAGCGCAGGCCCGCGCGAGGGCCAGCCGGGCCAGAGTCGTCTCGCGTTCCCCGGGCTGCACGAAGCGCAGCGCCTCCTCCGCATTGCCCCGGTTCCACAGCGAATGGAACGCGCTGGCGAGGTCGTAGAGATAGAACGCGATGCGATGCGGTTCGTGCGATTCCGCGGCGAGGCGCACCTGACGCGGCCATTCCGCGATGCGCGCGATCAGGGCCAGATCCGCCTCGTGTGTCAGGCCCGACAGGTCGACCCCGGCCAGCGCCGCATCGTCCGGCACCTCGATCCCCGCCTCGTCCTTCGCCCGCCGCAGCAGCGAGCAGACCCGCGCATGAGCGTACTGGACGTAGAAGACGGGGTTGTCCTTGGATTGCTCCAGCGCCTTGGAGAAATCGAAATCGAGGGGCGCGTCGTTCTTGCGCGTCAGCATCACGAAGCGCACGACCCCCGCGCCGACCTCCTCGATCAGTTCGGCGAGGGTGACGAAGTTGCCCGACCGCTTGGACATCTTCAGTTCCTCGCCGTCCCGCATCAGCTTGACGAGCTGCATCAGCTTGATGTCGAGCCGGTCCGAGCCGTCGCCCAGCGCCTTGCACGCCGCCTTCATCCGCTTGACGTAGCCGCTGTGATCCGCGCCGAACACGTTGATGAGTTCGTCGGCCCGTTGCAGCTTGTCGTAGTGATAGGCAATATCGGGAGCGAAATAGGTCCACGACCCGTCCGATTTCTTGATCGGGCGGTCGACGTCGTCGCCGTATTCGGTCGATCGGAACAGCGTCTGCTCGCGCGGCTCCCACCCGTCGGGCTTCTTGCCCTTCGGCGGCTCCAGCACGCCCTGATAGATCAGGCCTTTCGCATCCAGTTCCGCCACCGCCTTCTCGATCAGGCCCGTGCCGTAGAGCGATTTTTCGGAGAAGAACACGTCCATCGTCACGCCGAGGCTGGCCAGATCCTCGCGGATCACGTCCATCATCGCGTCGGTCGCGAAGGGCCGCACGACGGGCAGCCATTCCTCTTCCGGCTGGTTCAGGAAGCGGTCGCCGAACTCTTCCTTCATGGCCGCGCCGACGGGCACGAGGTAATCGCCGGGATACAGTCCCTCGCCGATCACGATGTCCTGTCCATGCGCCTCCTGGTAGCGCAGGAACGCCGACCGGGCGAGGGTGTCGACCTGCGCCCCCCCGTCGTTGATGTAGTATTCGCGCGTCACGTCATGGCCCGAGAATTCCAGCAGCGAGGCCAGCGCATCGCCGAACACCGCGCCGCGCGTATGACCGATGTGCAGCGGCCCCGTGGGGTTGGTCGAGACGTACTCGACATTGACCCGGCGCCCCGTGCCGATGGTCGACCGCCCGTACCCGTCGCCCGCCGTCAGCGCCGCCGCGACCCGCGAGCGCCAGAATTCGGGCGACAGGCGCAGGTTGATGAACCCCGGCCCGGCCACCTCGACCGCCGCGATGCGCGGGTCGTCGCCCAGCGTCGCGGCGATCTTCTCGGCCAGCTCGCGCGGCTTCATGCCCGCCTGCTTGGCGACGACCATCGCGGCATTGGTGGCCACGTCGCCATGCGAGGCGTCGCGCGGCGGCTCCGCGCTGACGGCATCGGTGCGCACCGTGTCCGGCAGGTCCAGCCGCTCCAGCGCTTCGAGCACAGTCTCGCGAAATTCGGCAAAAACGTCCATCTGGTGTCATCCGGTGTTCAAAAGGGGCGGTATCGAGAGGGGCCGTGTCGTCTCGGCGCGGGCCTGTACGGCGGAAAGGCGCGCCCGGTCCCGGTCTTAGGACGATCGGGGCGGCAGGGAAACCGATTTCGCCTCGCGGCCTTTCTCCGGATCACGACAAAGTGCGACACATTGTCGATATGGTAACGATCTTTGCGCGTACGGTCCTCCGCGAACGACCGTCACACGAAGGGGAGACCACCATGATCCGCGCCATCCTGACCGCCACCCTCGCCGCCGGGGGCCTCCTCGCCACCGCGCCCGCGCTCCACGCCGCATCCGTCGGCGAGGACTGCTCGCTCGCCACTCCGCGCGGCGACATGACCCATGACGACGCGCAGGCCGTCTACGACTGTCTCGCCGGAGCGATGCAGGACGGATATCTGGAGGGCGACAAGCGCTGGATTCCCCGCGCCTTCGTCGCCGAGTACCGCAACTGGACCGCCGCCAGCACCCTGCCCGCCGATCCGGGCGTGCATGGCGGGCGCTTCCTGTTCACCTGGGTCAACGGGACGGGCGCGGCGGAATACGTCAGGTTCGCCGACGAGCGCGGCGCCATGCCCGCCGGGACCGTCATCGCCAAGGAATCCTTCACCGTGAGCGAGGACGGCAAGGCGAAACCCGGCCCCCTCTTCCTCATGCAGAAGACCGCGCAAGGCATCTCGCCCCGCACGAACGACTGGTACTACATGGCCGTGCAGCCGAACGGCACGCCGATGGCCGTGAACGTCTTCAAATCGTGCAACGAGTGCCACTCGGCCTATTCCGACAGCGACTACATGGGATATCCCGAGGAGGATGTGCGCGCGACGGGCGGCTGATTCTCGCGGCGGGTGGCGGGGTTCAGGCCCGCGCCGCCCGCCGGACGTTCAGCCAGTTGCCGAGGAAAATGAGCGTCCCCCCCGCCAGCACGTTCCACGCCAGCGGCTCCGCATAGACCATCACGCCGACCGCTGCGATCAGCGGCAGGCGGAAGAAATCCATCGGCACCACCACCGTCGCATCGCCGTAGCGGAACGCCTGCGTCACGCAGAAATGCGCGGCCAACCCCCCGAAGCTGAGCGCCAGTACCCACAGCATCGTCACCCCGTCCGGCGGCACGGTCGGCAGCGCCCCGGCCACCGCGAGGCCCATGGGCGCCTGAAGCAGCGTCAGCCAGAACATGATGCACAGCGTCGTCTCGGTCGAGGTCAGGCGCTTGGTCGCGATCATGGTCACGGCGAATCCGAAGGAGGCGAGCAGCCCCCAGACCTGCCCCTCCCCGAACCCGGCCGCGAATCCCGCGCCCAGCGCCCCGACCACCATCAGCACGCCGACGAAACTCACCCCGATGGCCGCCATCCCCACCCGCGAGAACCGCTCGCCCAGCAGCAGCGGCGCGACCAGCGCGACCCAGATCGGCGCGGTGAACTCCAGCGCGAACAGCTGCGCGAGCGGGATGAGGGTAACGGCGTAGTACCAGCCGTACTGCCCGAAGAAATGCCCCGCATTGCGCACCACATGCAGCCCCAACCGCCGCGTGCGCACCTGCGCGAATCCCCGCGCCGACAGCGCGACGATGGCCGCGATCACGACGAATCCGATCGCGCTGCGCCAGACCAGCAGTTCCGCCGTGGCCAGCACCCTGCCCGCCTCGCGCCCCGACACCGCCATCGTCGAGAACGACACGAGCGCCCCGCTCATCCACAGGGCGGCACGGGGGAGCGAGGGCGCAGGGGATACGGTCATGCGCCTCTCTTGCGCCCCCGATCCGGGCTTTGCAAGGTCGCCGCAAAAAACGTCGAACGTATTTGCCTCCCGATGCATTTTCCCGCTTGCAATTAACCATCGGGGGGCGTTATCACCCCTCTCACAGACGGTCCGGTATGCGGGCGTAGCTCAGGGGTAGAGCATCACCTTGCCAAGGTGAGGGTCGGGCGTTCGAATCGCCTCGCCCGCTCCAGATCGTCGGTTTTTCCCGTTACATGCTGATCGTCATTCGCTTCGGGCAGCCTGTCCTTCGCGATTGCGGCGTCTGCTTGCTCGCATGCGCTTTCGCGCTTCTGGTGCAGATTCGATGGAAAAAAGCATCGCATACCTCCCTATCAACTTAAACGCGATCATGCTTTCTCTGGCTTCTCCAAATGCGAGCATAATAGTGGACTTCACTGTCAATTGACCCATTTCGGCACAATTTCTTTGCATTCATGAGAGAGTTCCTATCAAAAACGCACGGTGTGCGATTTTTGGAATGAATCTGGATCAGGAATAATATCATGCGTATCGACTCCGGAGCGATGTCGGGCGGCGGTGGCAATGCCTCGCCGATGCAATCACGTTTCGACTCTGCCATGAAGGCGGAAAGCGGAATGTCTTCGGGCAGTACGGCGACCGCGATGCCGCAGATCGCCGAGGCGCTGAGCAATGTCGTGGACCAGATGAAGGAACTGGTGCAGCAGCTCGCCCAGCTCATCCAGGCGATGAAGGGCGGCAACTCCAAGGGGGCCAGCTCGATCGGCGCCGACGGAAGGACGCGTTCGGTCGAGACCGGCGACGACGATCACAGCGGTCACAACCACAGCGGCCTGGGCGGCACCCAAGGCCCTTCGGACCGCATTCCCGACCCCTCGTCGAACGTGCGCGAAGTCAAGCTCGGCGACAAGACCATGACCATCGGCAGCGACGGGTCGGCCTCCAAGGCCGAGGTCGACAGGGCGGAGGCCGAACTGAAGCGCATGTACGAGACCAGCCCGACCTTCAAGGAAACGGTGAACGATGCGGATGGCGACCTGACGGTCACGCTCGGGCGCCGGGGCGACAATACGAGCTGGGGCGGCGGCGGGCGCGTGTTCCTCAACCTCAACAATATCAGCGCGGGCGCGAACGACCAGTTCCAAGGCATCGTCGGGCACGAATTCGCCCATGCCGCCGGCCTGCCTCACGGCGCGGAACTCGACTCGATCGAGGACAGCGTGCGCAAGGAAGCCTGAAGGCTCAGGCGCGCGTGGCCTTTCTCGTCACCGCCTCGCGCGTCACTTCCTGCGCCGCGATCCGGGCGGGGGCGAAGAGGTCCTCGCCGCCGAGCCACCGGCCCATCGCATTCTGCTCGCGCCAGATGACCGCCAGCGCGGCAGACTGCTCGACCGGGTAGACGACGACCCCGCGCGGGCGCAGCGCGGAAATATAGGCGGACATGTACGCCTTGGTATTCTGAAAGAACACGGCCATGGTCGACGTCGGAACGGTGGCGTCGCGCGTGTCGTAGGCTTTCTTGCAGGACGCGAGAGACCCCGAATGCATCGCCCGGCAGACCAGCGGACGCGCGGTATGCAGGCCGCAATACCAGTCCTCGTCGCGCAGGAACGGGCACGCCTCGCGCCCGACATACCGTTGCGCCCCGTCCATCCCGTGCGTGCGCTCGGCATAGGCGATCACGCGCTCCTTCAGCGCCGCGCGCGCTTCCGGCTCGAACGCGCTCTCGATGTGATGCGCGATGTAGAACGCCTCGGGAGGCGACACGCTGACCATCGTGTGACAGCAGAACCCGCACCCGGCGGCGCAGGCCGACTTGAAGCCCGCCACCTTCTCCGTCTCCGCGAGCGCATCGTCGAGGAAGACCTCCGTCCGCTGCTGGATCAGGTCGACGGCGCGCATCAGGCTCGCCTCGCTCAGCCCTTCCTCGTCGAAGTAGCGGGAGAGGAGCGCGGTTGCGGTTTCGGGCGTGGGGATCTGGAGCGTGGATGCGGCCGCCATGGTCGTCTCCCTTATCGGGTTCTCGTGGAACGGGATTTCAAGCATATCCCGGGGTCCGTTTTCAAGAGGACGAAAAGCCCTTTTGCAATCTTGTCATTGGCTCCAGAGGAGACGCCGATTGGCACTATACCCGGGGACCGGGCGGGTTGTATCATGCGGCAGCGCCATGCGCCGATTATTGATAACTTAAGTCTCGATTTTATTGCGATACTGGGTTAAGACTATCGAAATTCCGGGAAGCCGGAGGTTTCGTCCTGTTCGCAACGATGCGCGTCCGCTGGGCGCCTTGAGGGGTATACCGATGAAGATGACGACCGAAGAGGCCTTCGTAAAAGTCCTCCAGATGCACGGGATCGAACACGCCTTCGGGATCATCGGCTCGGCCATGATGCCGATTTCCGACCTGTTCCCCGCGGCGGGAATCAAGTTCTGGGACTGCGCGCACGAAACCAATGCCGGCATGATTGCCGACGGCTACACCCGCGCGACCGGCAAGATGGCGATGGCCATCGCCCAGAACGGTCCCGGCATCACCAATTTCGTGACGCCGATCAAGACGGCGTACTGGAACCACACCCCCATGCTGCTGGTCACGCCGCAGGCGGCGAACAAGACCATCGGTCAGGGCGGCTTCCAGGAAATCGAGCAGATGAAGCTGTTCGAGGACATGGTCTGCTATCAGGAAGAGGTCCGCGACCCCTCCCGCATGGCCGAGGTTCTCAACCGCGTGATCGAGAAGGCATGGCGCGGTTGCGCCCCCGCACAGATCAACGTGCCCCGCGATTACTGGACGCAGGTGATCGATATCGAGCTGCCGCAGATCGTCCGGCTGGAGCGCCCGCGCGGCGGCGAGCAGGCGATTGCGGAAGCGGCAAAGCTGCTGTCGGGCGCCAAGTTCCCCGTGATCCTCAACGGCGCGGGCGTCATCATCGGCGGCGCGATCGAGGCGTCCAAGACCCTCGCCGAGAAGCTGGATGCCCCGGTCGCGTGCAACTACCAGCACAACGACGCCTTCCCCGGCTCGCACCCGCTCTCGGTCGGCCCACTGGGCTATAACGGCTCGAAGGCGGCGATGGAGCTGGTCGCCAAGGCCGACGTGATCCTCGCGCTGGGCACCCGGCTGAACCCGTTCTCCACCCTGCCCGGCTACGGGATGGATTACTGGCCGAAGGACGCCAAGATCATCCAGGTCGACATCAACTCCGACCGCATCGGCCTGACCAAGAAGGTCGCCGTCGGCATCCAGGGCGATGCGAAGGCGGTGGCCGAGCAGATCCTCGCCAAGCTGACCCCCTCCGCCGGGGATGCGGGCCGCGCGGATCGCAAGAACCTGATCTCCGACACGAAATCGCGCTGGGCGCAGGAACTCTCCTCGATGGATCACGAGGACGACGATCCCGGCACCGACTGGAACGAGCGCGCCCGCGCCGACCAGCCCAAGCGCATGTCCCCCCGCATGGCATGGCGCGCGATTCAGGCGGCGATGCCGGATAACGCGATCATCTCGACCGATATCGGCAACAACTGCGCCATCGGCAACGCCTACCCGACCTTCGAGAGCGGACGCCGCTATCTGTCGCCGGGCCTGTTCGGTCCCTGCGGCTACGGCCTGCCCGCCATCCTCGGCGCCAAGATCGGGCGCCCGGACTTGCCGGTCATCGGGTTCGCGGGGGACGGCGCGTTCGGCATCTCGATGAACGAGATGACGGCCTGCGGTCGCAACGACTGGCCCGCCATCACGATGGTCATCTTCCGCAACTACCAGTGGGGCGCGGAAAAGCGCAACTCGACCCTGTGGTTCGAGGACAACTTCGTCGGGACCGAGCTGAATCTGGGCGTCGAATACGCCAAGATCGCCGAAGGCTGCGGCCTCAAGGGCGTGCAGGTCACGGGCATGGACGAACTGACCGACGCCCTGCGCCTCGCGGTCAAGGAGCAGATGGAGGATGGCGTGAACACCTTCATCGAATGCGTGCTGAACCAGGAACTCGGCGAACCCTTCCGCCGCGACGCGATGAAGAAGCCCGTCCGCGTGGCAGGCATCGACAAGGGCGACATGCGCCCGCAGCAGATGGCGATGTAGCCTTCTCCACCCGACACGAGAACCCGACGCCCCGCCCTCACGGCGGGGCGTTTTCGTTTCGGCCTACGCAATTGCATGGTTTCACACTGAATTGCACAATTTCAGAAACAATTATTTCAATAGAAATGAACAGTTCTCAATTTTAACAATCAAGTTCACAATTTTACTCCAATTTCCAACATTACGTAAACCATCATGGGCGACAACCGACTTTCCATCAGCATCCGTCGTTCACCCGCCATCCGGCCGGCTCCGTAACGACTCAAGCGACCGAAAGTCAGGACCAGCACATGAGCGCATCTTCCGCCAACTCCTCGCCCGGCTCGATCAGGAACGGTACGTCCGGCAAGGACATCCTCCACGGCTCCAAGGGGCGCGACTCCCTCTATGGCGGTGACGGCGACGACATTCTGAACGGCGGCGACGGCGACGACTTTCTGGAGGGCGGTGCGGGGGCGGATGTGCTGAACGGGGGCGCGGGGGTTGATTCCGCCAACTACCACAACTCGAAAGCCGCCGTCATGGTCGACCTCGCGCAGCAGATCGCGAGCGGCGGCCATGCGCAGGGCGACACGCTCTCCGGCATCGAAAACGTCCGCGGCTCCCATTTCGCCGACCTGCTGATCGGCAGTAACGGCGACAACTTCCTGTGCGGCCTCGGCGGTGACGACACGATGTATGGCGGGCCGGGCAACGATGTCATGCGGGGCGCGGAGGGCGCCGACTATATCGACGGGGGCGACGGTATCGACACGGCAACCTACTGGTCGTCGGATGACGGCGTGACCGTGGACCTCGAAACCGGCATCGGCACGGGCGGGCATGCGGAAGGCGACATTCTGACCGGCATCGAGATCGTGAAGGGGTCGGAGCATCACGACGACATCCTCACGGCGGCGGAAAGCGGCTCGATCCTCTACGGGTATGGCGGGAACGACACATTGCTGGGCAACAGCGGGAGCGACATCCTGACGGCGGGCAAAGGCGACGACGTTCTGAACGGCAGCGCGGGCGACGACCAGTTATTCGGCAATACCGGCGCGGACGTGCTGAACGGCAGCGCGGGTAACGACCTGATCACGGGGGGCGAAGGCGACGACGTCATGGCGGGCGGCGCGGGGGAGGACAGGTTCAAGTTCCGCACCGGGGACGGAACCGACACGATCACCGATTTCGAGGCGGGCATCGACCATATCGTCTTCAGCGACGGTCGGACGACATGGCGCGATATCGCCACGACCGAGATCGGCGACGATACGCTGGTCGAATACGGCACCGGCGACAGCATCATGGTACTGGATGCGAGTGCGGGCGACGTCTGGGGCGGGTTCGACTTCTACTGACCCGCAACGAAAAAGGCCCCCGGTTCGCACCGGGGGCCTCTCGCAGGAGTATCGCGCCGGATCAGGCGGACCGGTACAGCTTGGTCATCGAGAACTCGCGGTGTCCCAGCGCTTCGGCGGCGGTGTTACGGCCGTTGGCGGTGCGGATGATCATGTCGATCAGCAGGTCGCCCGCCTCGTCGATGGTCTGCTCGCGGCGCAGCACGCCGGTCACGTCGACGTCGATATGCTCGTGCATCGTGCGCAGGGTGCGCGGGTTGCCCGAAATCTTGATGACCGGCACGATGGGGTTGCCGACCACGTTGCCCTGACCGGTGGGGAACGTGTGGATGACGTAGCCCGCCGCCGCCATCAGGACCACGCATTCGGCGGCCGCCGAACTTGTGTCCATGAAGTAGAGGCCGGGGCCTTTCTCGGGCGATTCAGCCGCCTGCAACGCGTCGATATACGTGCATTCGCGCCCGATCTTCTCCAGATTGCCGAGCGCCTTCTCCTCGATGGTCGTCAGGCCGCCGAGGATATTGCCCTTGGTCGGCTGACTGTCCGAGAGGTCGTCGGTCTGGTTCGCAAAGATCACGTTCTCCGAGTATTCCTTGAAGATCGCCATGAACTTCTCGGCGGCCTCCGGGTTCGCGGCGCGCTTCTCGCAGATATGCTCCGCGCCCGTGATCTCCGACGTCTCGCCGAAGCAGCCGTAGAGACCCGCCGGGATCAGCTTGTCGTACATGTTGCCCACCGTGGGGCAGGAGGAAAGGCCCGTCGTCGTGTCGGACTCGCCGCATTTGGTGGAAACCCACAGGTCGGAGACGGGGCACGGCTCCTTCTGGAGTTCGGTCGCCCAGTGGACGAATTCCTTGGCCTGGTGCGAGGCGGCGGCGATGGTGCCGATATCGCCGACCTGCTCGATCGAGAATTCGGCGACGGGCTTGCCGGTCTTGCGGATGCCGTCGGCGATGATCTTGGTCCAGCCCGGCTCGATCCCGATGACCACCACGGCGGCGACGTTGGGGTTGGCGCCCGTGCCGATGATGGTGCGGAAATGCAGGTCGAGGTCGGCGCCGAACTGGAGGCGTCCATAGGCGTGGGG
>Ga0209831_1001729_pt1 | contig 19611 bp, 12 predicted proteins | sample Maine_Asex4_meta_FD_187451 | JGI IMG/M metagenome (GOLD analysis project Ga0209831, IMG submission 187451) | Marine algal microbial communities from Maine, USA - Maine_Asex4_metaG (SPAdes) (version 2) | ecosystem: Host-associated > Algae > Red algae > Unclassified | place: Maine, USA | collected...
TTCAAATTCATTAATATATTGACGAACACCTCTGACGGCTGCTCTTTCTAGGTTAGAAGAATTAATATAAAAATGTGTTTGGGTAATATCTATATCTGGATTTGCCCACACGAATGGGTCATTATTCTCATGAGCATAGCTGGTCGTTACTATATGTTGATAAGGGTCAATTTCTTTTAAGTAAGCCGCCATTTCTAGATGCCAGTCTTGCACTTTGCTTTTATGAGTACTAAAATTATCCGTCCATTCTACCTCATTAAATAATTCCCAAGCCATAATACTTCGGCTATACCCCCATCGAGCAACGATATAGCGCAGCCGATTTTTGGTATAGGTAATAGCTAAAGAATCTGCAAAAAAATCCCACGTATTACTACACATCCCTTCATTAATTGTATTATAGGGACTGTCTTGCCAATTAGGATTTACTTGCGAAGAGACTTGTCCATGATGTTGCAGCGCCAGCATAATGTGCATATCTTTATCCGAACAATAATCAAATAGATAATCCTGTATAAAACAATTGGTCTGTTTGTATTTTAGCAATCCTTCAAAATTACTCCAACCGTCTTTCCATTCTATCCCCAAACCCCAATGGGCATGCCAAAGTCTAAAAAAATTACCTCCATTTTCGTCTAATTTATCAATCCACGCCCTCATACTGGTAACTTTATTATTCCCTGGCCAGCCGATGTTTTCTCCAATGGCAATATATTGGTCGCCATTATCATACTGCAAATAATTGGTCATATTCGGGCGAATAAAGCCCTTGTTTTTTTCCTTGTCAGTATTTGTACAAACAAAAGACCCTCTTAATTCGGTTGGAGTGTCTGTTGTATCTCTTACTATAATTTTGTAGCTCCAATCACCAATTATGGTAGGGGCAAAACGAATTTTAAATTTTCCTGAATCTTCAATAAGTTTTAGAGCGCCTATTGTTATATTCAAATCAAAATCTTCCATATAAAAACCATCTACGGCAATCGCTTTTCCTTCTGGGTCAGTAAAAATTGCTTTTACTTCAATCTCTTCATAACTATAGGGATTAGTGTAAGCTGCATCAAGGTCTAAACTAAGTTCAAATTTTTCGTATTGTTTGATTATTGTGTTATTGGTTTTAGTGGAATTAATAATGGGGGCTTGTGCTACGATAAAGGAGGCATATAGGAAACAAATGAATGTTAGCAGGGTGGATTTCATGTCTAATTTTTATATCAATGGTTATTTAAACTATTGGCAGTTTTTTAGTCTACAAACTGGCATTCCCTTTACCGTTCTAGCTTTTCACCAGAGCAATTTCAGAAACGAAAAGAAATATGAAAACACTAATAGCTATGAGCTTATAAGTGTCTCCATACTTCCGCTAAATGATATTGTATAAAACACTAGTCTTCAGTCCGTACAGAAGGAACTGCCAGACTGAAGACTTTGAAACTGATGGATTAGTCAATTACATTCAGTTTCAAATTTTTAATATATCCGTTATAATAAATATTCACTTGATACATTCCAGAACTCATATTTTGAGTAGGAATTTCAATAGTTTGACTACCTGTAGATATAGTTTGAGTTTGTTCCCAAATTTGCTTGCCTAACATATCAAATACTCGAATTGCGGCATTATCTAATTTTTCTGGGGCATTGATGCTTAATTGTGCAGGAATACTAGTAATTACTGGATTTGGTGATAAATTAAAAGCTAAACCCAAATCTTCTAAGGATTGTATACTAGTTGAAATAGACGCATCCGCAGTTTTACAAAGCTGAAAATCATCATACCAGATAGTGTAAGGTGCTGTAAAATCACTATCCCATCTTTGGGCTTTTAATTCCACAAAAGCATTACCATACTCTTCTTCCATCGTAAAAGTGTGGGAAAAGTTAGTCCATTCACTAGAAGTGACCATAAAGTTACCGTGTGTAGGTTCTTGCCAATCCGTATCTCGAATTGGACGAGCGTATACCCTAATCGTATCTCCTTCTGGCACATCTGCTCTTGCCCAAACGGTCATGGTATATTCCGTTCCTGCTTCTAGTGTAAAACGGTTACCAAAACGATTATGCAATTCTGCTACTCCATGTGCTTCTGGCACATCCATTCTAATAGAATTATCACCTGTAAAAGCTAAGATTGGGTCAAATACCCAAGCCGTAACCACTTCCGCATCGTTACCATCCCAAACTTCCCAGCCTAATCCATCGCCATCTAAATCGGTATCTACAAAATCATCTACTAATAAACCATCCAAACAAGTAGCTGTATTGGTTGCGCTACCAAAAACTAAAACCTCTGGAACTGGAATTTCGCTACCTGGTTCTTCGTCCGTTTCACAAATAGAAACTTCATCAATGTAAACCTCATAAGGTTCGGTAGCTCCCTCTGTAAAAACTTTTATTTCTAAGTGGACATCTTCTCTATCAAAATCGCCAGTCATAATAAAACTAGCCTCTGTCCAATCTGTTCCTACCGTGAAATCCATATTGCCAATAGTCGTCCAACCATCAAATTCATCTTTTACCCAAACTTGTAGCCCAGCCCCATCTAAGGTACTTTTAGCCCAAACATTGACTCTATAATTCTGTCCTTCTTTGATTGGTGATACTTGTGGGCGACTATTAAATTCTCCTGTACCTGTGATTTCTGAAGTGGGTTTTAATACTTTCAATACCGCACTTTGCACACCTACAATAGCATCCATACTCGTTTCAAAAGCATAATCCGTTTCATCACCACCATGCCAAGTCCACCAATTAGTAGTTGCACCATCTTCAAAACCTGGGTTGTCAACAACATTTTCAGGACAAGTATTCGTTGTAATGTCAATTTGGCAAACACTTACTTCATCAAAAAAGACGGTGTAAGGCGCAAAATCTTGATTGAAAACTTTTATTTCTAAATGAATATCGGCTCTATCCATATCCGCTTGGAATACTAGCGAATGCTCCGACCATTCTGTTCCAAAAGTTACCTCGCCATTAAATAAAGTAAACCAAGAATCATTTTCATCTTTTACCCAAATTTGGACATTCGTATTTTCCGCTGTACTTTTTCCAAACATACTGATTTGGTAAAATTCTCCACCTACAACTGGAGACATTTGAGGACGGCTATTATATTCTCCCGTTCCAGTAGGATTGGTTTCCAATACTTGAATAAAAACACTACTATCTCCTAAATAAGCATCATCACTTAATCCAAAAACATAGGCAGAATCACTACCGCCATGCCAATCCCACCAATCCGTTCTTCCCATTTCAAAACCAGGATTAGCCACTACATTATTATCACAAGTAGCGGTTACGGCGTTATCTCCACACACGACCACATCATCTAGAAAAATAGAATGTGCCTCACTTACCGCATCTGTTCCTATTTTTAATTCAATATGCACATCCGCTCGGCTTTCGTCTGCCACAAAAGAAGTTGTATAAGTTGCCCACTCGGTGGTTAAATCAAAACTTGCATCATGTAAAGTCGCCCATCCAGCAAATTCATCTTTCACAAAAAAGTTAACTTTTGCTCCAGCTACAGAACCTTTAGCAGCAAAACTCACCTCATAAGTGACACCTCCGACTACTGGAATAACCTGACTCCGATTATTGTACTCCGCTCCAGCAAATGCCGATAATTGGTCAGTTGAAGTCAATAAATTAATAACTATGCTACTATCGCCTGAATTGGCATCGGCACTAAGGGTAAAACTATAGGCATCTGGATTATTGTCATTCCAATTCCACCAATCCGCCATTCCTGATTCAAATCCGCCATTGCTTACTAAATTAGTACCGCATTGTGCAGCAAGTCCTCCATACATTAAACATAGGAGGGATAAACTAAAAAATGTTTTTTGTAGAATTTTTTTCATAATGAAAACGGTTTTTAAGTCTTCAGTCCTACAATTCACAGTTTTCAGAAAACCTATCTAATAGTAGGCTTGAAAACTGACTACTGCTGGTACAATCGACTATCAATTTTTAAATAATTAAATTTTAGTGTGTTAAATGCAGTATTCAATGGAGATAGAAATATGGTGGCTAAGTTCGGAAGTTGTTAAAGGTTGGAACAAGGGGAAACATTACAAAATAAGGGGGGATTCGTAACGAATAGAAGGATTTTATCTTATTTGTAATAAACACCCCCCCTTTTTGAATAATCCACCCCAGTCATTATAGGGAGGTCGGTTTAGATTTGTGTTTATAAAATTTGATGTTGAAAAATCATCCTATAAATATGAATAATAAACATTTGCAGAAGTCCATACTATCCTGCCTTTTTTGCGGCTTAAGTCTAATCACTATTGCCCAAACAATTACAGGAAAAGTTTATGCAACCGAAGACAACGAACCCTTAATTGGAGTAACGGTCATTGCAGAAGGGAAAGAAGGTGGAACGGCTACCGATTTCGATGGTTCATTCTCTATTAAGGCAGCTATTAATGATGTATTAATCTTTAATTATGTTGGTTTTTCAGAACAACGAATTCAAGTAACCGATAACGGCTCCTTAACTGTAAAGATGGTTTCGGCAGCAGCATTATTAGAAGAAGTAGTGGTGATTGGATATGGCACAACTAGAAAAAGTGATTTGACAGGCTCGGTATCTTCCATAAAATCAGAGGATTTAGCAAAATCTACTATTACCTCCTTAGAACAAGGTTTGCAAGGGAGAGTTTCAGGGGTTCAAGTAACGCAAGGAGATGCAGCACCGGGCGCAGGTATAAAAATAGAAATTAGAGGGACGAACTCTATTTTAGGTGGGAATGACCCACTTTATGTCATTGATGGTATTCCTATTACTAATCCTGCCGCATCTAGAGGTAATTTAGGGGCAACAGAGCCGAACAACCAAATTATTTCTAATACCAATGTTTTATCCACTTTATCTCCTTCAGATATAGAGAGCATTGAAATTTTAAAAGATGCTTCGGCTACCGCTATTTATGGTTCAAGAGGGGCAAACGGTGTCGTCCTTATTACGACCAAAAAAGGAAAAGAGGGCAAAGGAAAAGTATCTTTAAATGCATCCTACGGAGTTTCTAGAATTATCAATAAAATAGAATTACTAGATGCTGCGGCATTTATGGAGTATCAGAATACAGCTTATGCGAATGCTGGATTAGCACCAGAATCTTTCGTTTGGGCACCGAATGACATAGAAGAACCTGGCAAACCTACCATTAATGAGATACTAGCCATAAGAGACCAAGTTGAAGTCGATTGGCAAGACCAGATTTATCAAGATGCACCCGTGGTAGATTACCAATTAGGATTTTCTGGGGGCAATGAAAAAGGGAGTTATTCTGTCTTGGCAAATTATCTAAACCAAGAAGGAATTATTTTAGGTTCACAGTTTCAGAGAGGTGGCTTACGAACAAACTTAAGTTACCAAGTAAACGACAGAGTAAGAATTAATGGAAATTTGGCAGTAAGCCGCTCCCAAAATAGTTTGGTTAGAACCAGTACCAATACTACTTCACAAGCAGGTGGTATTGTTCGCTCTGTTTTAAATTATAAGCCAATTAGAGATATTGAAGTTGCGGCCGATGGCAGCCTTAATGTATTTGGATTGGTAGACGCAGATAGCCGTGTAGTTGACCCCTCTACTTTCCAGCAGTTTGGCGCAAATCCTTTGCGGTATACAGACGAGGTAACGGAGTCGCATAATTTTACTAGAGTCATTGGGGGATTCAATGCAACCGTAGATATTTTTGGCGGACTTTCTGCCGATATTCGATTAGCCGCTAATTATATTGATAGAAAAAACAATACCTATTATCCTAGAACCGTAGCGGAAGGCTTTGGTTTAAATGGTTTGGCAGTTGTTTCTGCTAATGAATTTACCAACTTAATCAATGAAAATTTACTACGATACGAAAAAGAGTTTGGCATTCATCGACTATCTGCTGTTGCTGGTTTTACTTATGAAACCAATAAAGATTTTTGGATAAATAATGAGGCTCGAAATTTTCCAGATGATGAGTTAGAATTTTATGCTTTGCAAAATGGTTTGTCCCATGTGCCGACTCGTACCAATACGGCAGCATGGGAATTAGCCTCTTATCTAGGTCGTATAAATTATGTATTAAAAGACCGCTATTTATTAACAGGAACGTTCCGTTATGATGGCTCTTCAAAATTTGCGGCTAATGATAAATGGGCACCTTTCTATTCTTTTGCTTTTGCTTGGAGAGCAAGCGAAGAAGATTTTATTAAGGATATAGAAACGATTTCCAACTTAAAATTTCGATTAAGTTATGGGCAATCAGGAAATCAAGCCATTAGTCCTTACCAATCTTTAGCAACGATACAAGGCGTAACGACTTCTTTTAATAATATTTTAGTTCCAGCGGTAGTAGAAGGTAGGTTACAAAATGAAAATCTTCGTTGGGAAACGACTAGTCAATTCAATGCAGGTATAGATGTGGAATTATGGAATGGCAGACTATTTTCTACGGTCAATCTTTATCAAAAGGAAACAGCGGATTTACTACAACAGATTACCTTAGCCCCCAATACTGGTTTTACGAGCGCATTGATTAATGCGGGAACGATAGAAAACAAAGGAGTAGAATTTGAATTAGGCGGATTTCCAATTAGACGAGATTTTACTTGGCAAATAAATGGTAATATTTCTGTCAATCGTAATAAAATCACCGATTTAGGAAATGTGGAAGAACAATTTGCCAACCGATTGGGAGCAGGAAATGGCTTAACCGTTTTTCCATTCATCCAAAGAGTTGGCTTGCCAATTGGTGTAATTTATGGCTACGAAGAAGATGGGATTTTCCAAAATGAAGAAGAAGTTGCCGCTTTTAAAAGTGTGCAAACAAATGCAGAAATTGGTCAAATTAAATTCAAAGATGGGAACAGCGATGGCACTATTAATGATGAAGACCGAACCATTATCGGTGATACCAATCCTGATTTTATTTGGGGCTTGTCCAATACTTTTTCTTGGAAAGGCTTTGATTTTAGCTTTTTATTTCAAGGGGTTGTTGGTGCAGACATCATCAATACCTTAAATATTGCTTTTGATAATTTAGATGGTCGTCGAAACGTTCCACGTGCAATTTATGAAGGGGCATGGACGGGAGAAGGTTCTACCAATGCCTATAGACAAGTGAATCTCAATAACGGAAACACCCGTTTTTCTGACCGATTTGTAGAAGATGGGTCTTTTATTCGATTAAAAAATATTCAGTTAGGCTATAATTTAAACACTAAAAATCTCCCTTGGTTATCAAGTGCAAGATTCTATGTCAATGGTATTAACCTATGGACATTGACCGATTATTCTGGCTATGACCCCGAAGTAAGTGCTTTTGGTAGCTCTGCTATGAAAGGCGTTGACTTAGGAAATTATCCACAGGCTAAGACGGTGATGTTTGGTTTGAATCTCGTCTTTTAGTCCATCAGCCCAACTAGAAAAATTATAGTTCTCTGACAAAATTAACAAACCAGCAATATGACGAAAATACAAATTCAACAAGAGATAACGAATGTATTAATCCAAATGGGAATTCCTCCCAAAGCTATCACCCAAAAAGCCTCCTATTATAAAGATTTAGGTTTGGATTCTTTGGACTTTACAGAAATGATTATGGAATTTGAATTACGCTTAGGCTTGAATATTAATTGCACAGAATTAGATAATATAAAGACTATTAAGGATACCATTGACTGTATCATTCGACTTAAAAATTGAAAATGACAGCAACCATAACTTATGTTTTAGGGCTTGCCTTATTGCTCGCAATAAAAAAACAGTACAGATATGTTAAAAAATAAACTCTTTTTAATCGGCTTAATTTTAATCTTTTCTTCTTGCCGAGATAATTTTTTGGAAGAAGAAGTATTTACTTTTCAATCCCCAAAAGACTATTATTCCAACGCCAACGAAGTGAGGGCAGCCACCAATGGTATGTATGATGCCCTAATGACTTGGGAATTATGGGTGCAACCATCTTGGGTGCCAATAGCATTGGAGAACGATGATATGTTGGGTTTAGACTGGATTGCAGGTGGTTATCAAGGCGCACAAAATGGACAATGGTATATTGAAAGACCATGGACGGGTTTTTATCAAGTGGTTAATCGAGCCAATAATGTCATTGACCGAGTAAGACCAATTGATTTTTTAGAGGAGGATGTTAAAAATTCAGCCTTAGGGCAAGCCTATTTTTTAAGAGGTTACTGCTATTTTGAAATAGCTCGTTGGTTTGGAGATGCGCCCATTCGTATCAAATCTTATGACCCTGCTACCGATTCACCAGATATAGAACGTAGTCTTCAAAAAGAAGTTTTTCTACAAGCAGCTACCGATTTGGAAACGGCAGCTAGTTTTTTACCCGCAAATTATGCAGAAGGTGATTATTCTAGTTCAGATGGAGGAAGACCAACTGCCCCTGCTGCTTGGGGTTTAGCTGCTAAAGTTTATATGCATTTAGCTGGAGCAGAGATAGGAGAAACTCAATATTATAACAACGCCATTGCAGCAGCTAAAAAGGTAGTTGATTTTTCTGCCACAGGTTTTCCACAATTAGAAACCAACTATATGGCGGTTTTTGACCAAGCAACTCAAGACGCTGGTTCAGAAATTTTATTTTCTATACAAGCCACGCAAGCACCAAACGAGGGACCTGAAATGCCTCGATATTATATCCCTGGTAATACTGCTTTTGCAGGTGGCGGCGGATTAGGCGGAATATCGATTAGAGAAGATTTTTGGCGCACCTTTGATTCAGCAGATAAACGAGCAGAAATTGGCACCGCTATCTTTGGAGAATGGACAGATTTGTCAGGAGATAAGTTTTATCATTTTAGAAAGTTACCTCAAAATGTAACAGGAGTAATAAGTGAAGACGTTTTTGATAATGGTTTTGGAAGATTTGGCACCAATAGATACCAGCTATCAGATGGAAGTATAGTAAAAGGTACGCCTAGTTTATATACTAGAAAATATATAGATACTAACTCTCAAGTAAAAGATGAAAATGGGACAAATCCGATTGTCTTACGCTATGCTGATGTCTTATTATTATTAGCGGAGGCAGAAAATGAAGTGAATGGAGCAAGCGCACTTGCCTATGATGCTATCAATCAGGTACGACAAAGAGCAGGATTAGCTGATTTAGAAAACGATATGAGCAAAGCTGATTTTAGGGCAGCCGTTAGAATGGAGCGCAGACATGAACTATATGCAGAATTTCAACGCCGCTGGGATTTAATCCGATGGGGCATTTGGTTAGAAACGATGGAGGCAGCGAATCGCACTCGACAAGAATATCAAAAACTATTTCCTATTTCCTCAGAAGAGATAGCGTCGAATCGCTTGATTAATTCTAACAATCCGGGATGGTAATTTTGAGGCGGCAATACTGGATGATACTTTAAAAGTATCACCCAGTATCACACAAAAAATATGAAAAAGAACATGAAAAAAGTATATGGGAAAATAATTACAATAGTACTAGTTACCACCGTTTTTTTCCTTTCAACAAGTTTCCTCTTTAAAGAAATTGATATTTATCAACAAATCAAAACAGTTGATAAAAAGGCGACTAAAGAAACCAAAGCTTTATATCAAAACCTAAAAAAAATAAAGGAAACAGGTATCCTTTTTGGTCACCAAGACGACTTAGCTTATGGTGTTCATTGGAAAGCAGAAAAGAAAAGGTCAGATGTCAAAGAGGTATGTGGTTCTTATCCCGCTGTTTATGGCTGGGAACTGGCATGGCTTGGAAATTCTACCCATAATCTAGATTCCGTTAGTTTTGAAAAAATGAAACGCTGGATTCGAGAAAGCTATAAAAGAGGAGGTATTACCACCTTAAGTTGGCATATGAACAATCCTAAAACAGGAGGTTCGGCTTGGGATACAACAGGTGCAATAAAAGACATTTTGCCAAATGGAAGCAAACATGAATTTTATAAAAAAAGGCTAGATGCGGTAGCTGAATTTATAAGTAGTTTGAAATCTAGATGGTTATTTGGACATTCTATTCCTGTTGTTTTCCGTCCATTTCATGAACATACAGGAGGCTGGTTTTGGTGGGGTAAGCCCAATAATTCACCAGAAGATTATATTGCTTTGTGGCGATTTACTGTTGAATATCTAAGAGATACTAAACAACTACATAATGTTTTATATGCTTATTCTCCAGATATTGTTGATTCAAAAGAACAGTACTTAGAATGCTATCCCGGTGATGATTATGTAGATATTTTAGGCTTGGATGACTATCATGATGTCTCTGCTAAAGAACGCCTTCCTGATTTGACTAAACGATTGAGAATGGTAGTGGAATTGGCGGATGAAAAAGATAAGGTAGCAGCACTTACGGAAACTGGTTACGAGAGAATCCCACAAGAAAATTGGTGGACAGATATGCTTTTAAAACATATCAAAGAAGACCCTGTTGCCAGTAGAATAGCATGGATGATGGTCTGGAGAAATGGTAGAACTGACCATTATTATGCACCTTATGAGGGACACTCAAGCGCAGATAATTTTATTAAATTTAAAGAAGACCCCGTAACGATTTTTGAAGATGATTTGCCGAAAATGTATCGGTTGAAAGAATAAAAAAAACGAAATGCAATTACACCCAATAGACATAGGTATTATCCTATTATACATCATCGCAACGATATTCATTGGCTTTTGGATTTCCAAAAAAGCGTCCAAAAATATGGAAAGTTATTTCCTTGGTGGCAATACCATTTCTTGGCAATTTTTAGGTTTGTCCAACGCATCGGGGATGTTTGACATCAGCGGAACGATGTGGATGGTAGCTCTCTTATTTGTTTATGGACTAAAAAGTGTTTGGATTCCATGGTTGTGGCCCGTTTTTAACCAAATTTTTATGATGATTTTTTTGTCGATTTGGTTAAGGCGGTCGGGCGTAATGACAGGGGCAGAATGGATTCGATTTCGTTTTGGAGATAGTCAAGGTGCAAAGTTATCGCACTTGATAGTCGTTATTTTTGCTATTCTTGTAGTAGTTACCTATGTAGCTTATGGCTTTCTTGGGATTGGAAAATTTGCTACCGTTTTTCTACCGTGGCAACTATCTGCTGACCCTGCCACTAATGAAATATATTATGGTTTAATCATTACCGCAGTCACTACCTTATATGTTGTAAAAGGAGGAATGTATAGTGTGGTATTTACCGAAGTATTGCAATATGTGATAATGACCATTGCTAGTGTTGCTATTGGCATTATTGCGATGACCAAAGTCTCTCCTGAATTATTAAGTCAACATGTTCCAGAAAACTGGGAAAATATCTTTTTTGGTTGGGAATTAGATATGGATTGGTCAGGAATTATGGAGTCGGCAAATACTAAAATATCAGAAGATGGATGGGAACTATTTACCATATTTTTTATGATGATACTTTGCAAAGGCGTTTTACAAAGTATGGCAGGTCCCGCTCCTAATTATGATATGCAACGGGTACTTTCCACCAAATCCCCAAAGGATGCAGCAAAAATGAGTGGTTTAGTCAATGTGGTTTTATTATTTCCTCGTTATATGCTAATTACAGGATTGACCATTTTAGCACTTGTCTTTTTTAGTGAGGAATTAAATCAAATGGGAGATGCAGTAGATTTTGAGCAAATCTTACCATTTGCCATCAAAAACTTTGTGCCGACAGGATTAATGGGATTATTAATTGCAGGTTTATTGGCAGCTTTTATGTCTTCCTTTGCTGCAACGGTAAACTTTGCACCTGCTTATATAGTAAACGATATTTATAAAAGATATTTTAAGCCTGATGCAACCGATAAGCATTATGTTAATATGAGTTACCTCAGTTCTGTATTAGTCGTAATAGTAGGTACTATTTTCGCGCTTTTCTTAGGTAATTTAAATGACTTAATCGGTTGGTTTGTTTCTGCTTTATATGGTGGTTATACGGCTGCTAATTTAATCAAATGGTATTGGTGGCGATTTAATGGATATGGTTATTTTTGGGGAATGATTGGAGGAATGGCTGCGGCGATGATTTTGCCTTATGCTTTGCCTGAATGGACGGCTTTAGAGGCTTTTCCAATTAACTTAGGAATTTCCTTATTAGGCTGCTTTTTAGGTAGTTATTTTACCGCTCCAGATGACGAGGAAGTTTTGAAAAATTTCTATTTAAAAACTAGACCTTGGGGCTTATGGAAACCGATTTATGAAAAGCTAAAAGTAGAAAATCCAGCTATCGAAATTAATAAAGACTTTGGGCGTGATATGGTTAATGTAGGCGTCGGTATTATATGGCAGACAGCAATTACTGCAGCACCTATTTTTATGGTGATTCAGCATTGGACACCATTTTTTATTAGTTTAGGTGTAATAGCCATTTGTACATTTATTTTAAAATTTAATTGGTATGATAAAATGGAAGATTATCCAAGTGATTTAGAACTATCTTCCAAATAAACAAAAATCTTCGCCTAAAAAGAATAAGATGACATTTCAAACAAAAGTCCACAAATTACAAGAAACACATCAAACGTTAATACAGCGTAAAAATAAACCTCAATTGAATGGAAACGGTATCTACGACCGTTGGGAAAATCCCATTCTAACAGCAGCCCATACCCCTATTTTTTGGCGCTATGATTTAAATGAAAAAACGAATCCATTTTTAATGGAACGCCAGGGCATAAACGCCACTTTTAATGCTGGTGCAATGCTTTGGAAAGGAAAATATATACTAGCTGTCAGAGTAGAGGGCGACGATAGAAAATCTTTCTTTGCCATAGCAGAAAGTCCTAATGGCGTAGATAATTTCCAGTTCTGGGATTACCCTATCACCATGCCAGAAACGGACGAACCAGATACCAATGTCTATGATATGCGTTTAGTAGCGCATGAAGATGGCTGGATTTATGGCTTGTTCTGTACGGAAAGAAAAGATAAAAATCTTCCTAATAATACTTCCGCAGCAGAGGCGCAATGTGGAATAGCAAGAACTAAAGATTTGGTCAATTGGGAACGTTTGCCTGATTTGATTACCTATTCAGGACAACAAAGAAATGTTGTTTTACATCCAGAATTTATTAATGATAAATATGCCCTTTACACTCGACCACAAGATGGATTTATTAGTGTTGGCGGTGGTGGTGGAATTGGTTGGGGCTATACCGATAGTATGGAAAACGCTGAAGTGAAAGAAGAAATTATCATTGATAATAAGGTCTATCACACGATAAAAGAAGTCAAAAACGGACAAGGCCCTGCACCAATTAAAACAGATAAAGGCTGGTTGCATTTGGCGCATGGAGTTAGAAATACAGCGGCAGGTTTGCGCTACATCTTATATGTTTTTATGACGGATTTGAAAGAGCCTTGGAAAATCACTCATGCCCCCGCAGGTCATTTTATTGCTCCAAAAGGGGAAGAAAGAGTTGGCGATGTTTCCAATGTAACATTTAGTAATGGTTGGATAGTGAACAACAAAAAAGAAGTATTTATTTACTACGCCTCATCTGATACTCGAATGCATGTAGCTACTTCAACGGTTGAACAATTATTGGATTATGTCCAAAATACGCCAACTGATGGATTGAGGTCAGCAGCGAGTGTAGCGAATCGGTGTGAATTAATCCAAGGTAATTTAGAAATACTAAAGAATCTATGAAAAGCATAAGGCAAATTAAATTAATAAATTGGTCATTTTAGGCTAGTCATTTTTTCTTTTAATCCCGACGACGGGATAAAAAACTAAGCATAGCAGGGCTACGGTTCTTTTTTTATCCCGTCGTCGGGATTAAAAGGAAAAAGGACAGCATAAAATGGCTAATTTATTATTTTAATTTGCCTAAGTCTTCTTTTATTGACCGTATTGCTATCCTGTTATTCGAATGAAAATGATTTACTCAGAATGGACAATCTATATGCTTGACGTATAGGGTTGGAAAAGTTGGAAAAAATATTAAATGATTGATAACCTAGTTTTTAAAAAAGAGATAGAAAAAGAATTTCACCAATTGCTAAACTGGTGGATAACGAATATGGTAGATGAAGAAAATGGTGGTTTTTATGGGAGGATAGATGGACATAATCAATTACATCCACAAGCAGACAAAGCCATAATTCTAAATACAAGAATCCTTTGGACTTTTGCAGCCGCAGCCAACTTTAGCCCAAATGAATCCTACAAAGCAACAGCGAAAAGATCCTATGATTATTTGATTCAATATTTTTGGGATACAGAAGCAGGAGGGGTCTATTGGATGTTGGATTATCAAGGGAAGGCTATTCAAACCAAGAAACAAATCTATGCGCAAGCCTTTGCCATTTATGCCTTTTCCGAATATTATCAATTGACCCGAGAAGAGGAGGCACTTGAAAAGGCTATCTATTTATTTGAATTAATAGAAAAATATAGTTTTGATAAAGTGGCCAATGGCTATTTTGAAGCCTACAGTCAAGATTGGAAATTATTAGAAGATTTACGATTAAGTGAAAAAGATGCCAATGAAGCCAAAACGATGAACACGCATCTTCATATCTTAGAAGCTTATACCAATCTTTATAGGGTGCATCAATCAGACCATTTAAAAAAACAGTTAGCTAATCTAATTTGCCTTTTTTTAAATAAATTTATTACTCCTCCAAGTCCACATCTTCATCTCTTCTTCGATGAAAATTGGAACTTAAAATCTCACGAAATATCTTTTGGTCACGACATTGAAGCCAGTTGGCTATTAGTAGAAGCAGCAGAAGTATTAGGGGATTTGGAATTAATAAAAGAAACAAAATCTTTAGCGGTAAAAATTGCCAAAGTAACTTTACAAAAAGGAATTGCCAAAGATGGCAGTATATTAAATGAAGCCAACCCTAATGAAATAATTGACGACGACCGTCATTGGTGGCCACAAGCAGAGGCTATAATTGGTTTTTTAAATGCTTATCAAATTTCAAATAATAACACCTATTTGGATACTTGTTTTAATTTGTGGAATTTCACAAAGGAGCATATTCTTGACCAAGATAAGGGCGAATGGCATTGGATGGTCGATAATAAAGGCTTACCTAATTACCAAGAAGATAAAGCTGGTCCTTGGAAAGCACCTTATCATAATGGACGGATGTGTCTGGAGGTTTTGAAAAGGGAAATAGCGCGAAATTAAATTATTTTTTAAATGCTAAGGTAATTTTACTTATAATTGATTTTATGTTAAGTAATGTTAAGAACAAGCATTGACCTATCGTGCTGGCTTTATATTTTATACCTCAATATTATCAAACAAATACAGATTATTTTGTTCCAATAAAAATAAGCTTGAAAACTACTAAAAAAAATTTATCTTACAGCCATAAAATAAAACGCAGATGGCAAAGAAAAAAATTATAAACGTACAGGGAACAGATATTACCCTCTTCACTCAAAAAGAGGACGATTACATTTGCATTACGGATATTGCCAAAAATTTTGAAACAGGCGTTTCTTCAATTGAAAGCTGGATGAGGAATCGTAATACGGTTGAGTTTCTTGGTACATGGGAAGAACTTCATAACCCCAATTTTAATTCCGTCGGATTCGACGGAATTAAAGCTAGTGTTGGTCTAAATACTTTTAAACTATCAGCAAAGAAATGGATTACAGCAACCAACTCTATAGGCATTCAATCAAAAGCTGGACGCTATGGAGGTACCTACGCCCACAAAGATATAGCAATTCAGTTTTGCTACTGGCTTAGTCCAGTATTTCAATTATATCTTATAAAAGAATTCCAGAAATTAAAAGCCTTGGAGTCCATCCAACAAAAAGAATCCATTGAATGGAACATAAGACGTACGCTTGCAAAAGTAAACTACCGCATACACACAGACGCAGTACAACAACACCTAATACCGCCTCGATTAAATACCAAACAACAAGGTTTTATTTATGCAGATGAAGCAGATGTATTAAATGTAGCGCTGTTCGGTAGGACTGCGAAACAATGGAGGGAAGGAAATACCGATAAAAAAGGGAATATCCGAGACGATGCGACGGGTGACCAACTCCTTGTTTTATCAAACTTGGAAAATATCAATGCCGAACTCATAAAAGGAGGAATGACCCAAGAAAAAAGGATAGAGCGGCTTAATGAGGTCGCTATTTATCAAATGAAAGTACTAACCATACCAGATTTTATCAAGAAATTACCAAAAGGAAATTAAAGGATATTGGCGCACCCAATGTGACCTAAATCTAGTTTTTTTAGAAGTTGCCATTTCATTTTTTCTGGGTTTACAAAATTAGGCAAATTTTGCTTCTTCCTATTTCCTGCTGACAAGCTCAAGCTTCAAAAACCGCTCTATCCAGCAATGGATATACCTGATGTACACCTTTGTAAAAACTTAAAATAAATTTATTTTGTACCTTGCTTCTAAATTATCTTTTGGTCGCTATATTGATGGAGTTTCATTATTACAAAAATAATCATTTACTATCAGAAACTATACTTTTCGATAGTAAATTTTTAGGCAAAAAAAAAGACAAAATTATTTAATGGTTCAAGTATTATGTCAATAATGAACCGTCAAATAATTTTGTCCTAGTACTTACCTAACCGTAAGCATTATGCAAATTATTACTTCTTTGAAATAACGAATCTTTCACTAATCATTTTATCACCAACTCTTATTGACATCAAGTAGAAACCATCAGGCATATCACTTACATCTATTTGTTGCGTCATGCTACCGCTCTGAGTTTTATCTTGAATGGTTCGAATAATTACGCCTTGCGCATTGAAAATTTCAATAGAGGGGAATGCTCCTTCTTTGGCAAAACCATCTAAAGCCATATTAATGAAGTTAGTAGTAGGATTTGGATATAGTTTTAAGTTCAGTTCCTTACCCAAGCTATTGCTATTTAGAACTAGAGTGTTGCCACTTTCTTTTGCTACAGGCAACTCATTCATACGCTTACTGTTGCTTACCTTATTCGATTCACCAGTATTTGCTGCCAATTTATTAGCACTATTGCCTTCAGTAAAGTTCGCACTTCCTCTTTTGTAGGCTATATTAGTACATATTGAGTTGGTCTTACACGTATACGCTGTTACCTGAACTCTGATATATCCAGAGAAATTAGAAGTCCATGTTATTTTAGACTGCAGCCCGCAATAATCATCATTAAAAGCTAGTACTGTCCCACTGTTATTCATTAAAGTTAGTTCTGTATCATAACTGGCACTTGCTCCATGAGTACTGCAAGTAGAGAAGGTATAAGTCTGCCCACTCGTAACGGAAAACTTGGCATATTCTCCTGCGTATAAGCAGGTTGCGTATTGCCATGTATTAGATGGCGATAATGTATTGGGTGGATATTGTCTGCCCCCAGAGCAACCGTCTATAGTATTATTACTACCACATTCTCCATAAACCCAAGAAACACCAGCACATTCTGCCTCACAAGAATTACCATAAGTCACTCCATCTGAGCCGCATACAGGAGCGTATTCTAAAGTACAGAAAAGACATGGATCAGTTGTAGTTTGGCTACCTAATTTTAGTATATCACAATGAGAATAACCGACTCCCCAAACAGTCACATTCCCACCAGTTTGCTGCATAGAAAATCTTTCCATAATACCGAAGTTAGGTCTATCATCATTGGTTTCAGGTATAAGATTGAGTGTGCTTCCTCCATCCGTTGTACTGTAAAATCGACCGCTATTACCTAGAACGAATCCTTCCGTAGGAGAACTAAAATGAACCTGCCTATAATTTTGTATTTGCAGTTTCACCCAAGAATTACCTCCATTGTTTGTTCTCCATAAACCATTATCCCCACAAATCCAACCATTAGACGCATCGTAAAAATAGATTTCTCTCAGGTTTCCAGAAACACCAGCAGGAATACTAAAAGACCAGTTATTTCCACCATTCGTGGTTTGATAAACTCGACCGCTACTACCACAAGCCCATGCCCTTGAGGCATCTATTGTATGTATACCATAAATAACACCTACATTAGACTTATAAGAAGTAGAGAAATTGATTCCTCCATTGACGGACTTATAAATTACCGCCCCAACATCCCAACCAGCTACGTAGCCTACACCTGAAACGGAGAAATCCATATCGTGCATATTGGAACGGAGGTTATTGACATACCTCCAAGTAAGTCCTCCGTTAGAAGTTGCATATATTTCTCTATTATTAAAATTGCCAAGGACTACTCCATTATTGGAATCGGAGAAAGAAATGCGCTTTATGGGTCTACCAAGTGTAGTTTGTAATGTCCACGAATCCCCACCATCTATGGTTTTAGAAATACGACCATTCTCTCCACATGCATAACCAATAGAAGCATTGACAAAAAAGACATCTAAAAATTTAGAGTTAACAGAAGAACCACCACCTGCGCAAGCATCGACGAACGTAGTGTTGATTGTTTGACTAACTAATGTAGTTAGGGAGAAGAAAAATACGGTTAAGATAAAAGTTAGTTTATGTACCATAATAAATAGGGGTTAAGAATGAATGATAAATTTGGCAACTTCAAAGAGCCGCCAAGGATCGAAAGAATTAGCTGTCACATTTAGACGACCTCTTGTGTTCTTATTTTCTACTTGTACCTATTGTGTTATCAATAAGAAGCAGTTATTATATACACACATAATGCTGCTATCAAAGAAAAAACTAAGACCAAATAGGACTAGCCTAAGCATAGCACTAAAATATGAAAATGAATTAGAGATTGAATAAAATCAATGAAAGAAGAAATGTATTAAAAAGATGTATAGGAAAGATATAGGAAGAAGTAATTTTTTTTCATGTTTTCGGTTTTTTTAGTTTATGTAAATTGGAGTTCGCCAAGAAAATTGACATGGCAAATATAGTAATTTAAACTAATATAAAAATTAAATTTTAGATTTTTTTACATATTGGGGTTGTTTACACATAGCCGAAAAAAGGTAAAGTTCATAAACAGTATATCTACATAATACCAAGTACTAATAAGAGTACAAGAAATTTTTTGTTTGATTAAAACGGCGGACTTCGTAGCGATACCCCAACTGATAATAATTAAAGAATCGTTTCTTGAAGGAAAATGGCAAGCTTCAGTTCCATCATCCTTTTTTCTTCTTCAAACTCGCCTTCTGTTTGGCGAGGACCTCCGTTACCAGTAGTCTCATTTCGGTACGAGAAGAGGGCTACCTCATATAATTCTCTCGCTTCCCTGTGTCGGAAGCGGTCTAGTACTTTCCGGACGATGGGTTCTTTGTTAGCTTCAAATAATCGAGCGACTGATAGCTTTGGATGTTGTTTTAGCGTCCTTAATTTTTTGGTCGTTAGGTTCTGGCTTCTTCTCACTACATTTCTTAGGCTCGTTAGTTCTCGTTTCAAGTCCTTATAGGTATCGATAGAAAAAGTTTCGTCACCCGCACGAACTGCGAAGATTTGGGTAGTCCATTCTTGGGATTCTAAATTCTTAGTTGCTATTCCTGGGTGACAAAGCACTTCGGCAAGTCTCATGGACTTGGGTTTTGATGCTCGCTTAACTTGATAATATCCTTTTTTCATATGTTGACTATTATTTTGAGGTATTTAATTAAAAAGAAATTAACTCTAATATACAATTAAGTGGATTATTATAATACCTTTCCCT
>Ga0209831_1001730_pt1 | contig 19590 bp, 15 predicted proteins | sample Maine_Asex4_meta_FD_187451 | JGI IMG/M metagenome (GOLD analysis project Ga0209831, IMG submission 187451) | Marine algal microbial communities from Maine, USA - Maine_Asex4_metaG (SPAdes) (version 2) | ecosystem: Host-associated > Algae > Red algae > Unclassified | place: Maine, USA | collected...
TGCCCAGCGCCGGCACGTCGGTCTCGGCGCGGATCGCACGTATCGCCAGGCCGTGCGCCACGTGCTGGTGGTGGATCACCGCCAGCGTCGCGTCCAGATCGGTGTGCCCCGGTGCGTGCACGCCGGTCAGGTGCCCTAGCACGGACGAGCACCACGGTTCGTTGAACGTGGCGATGCTCCGCAGCCGATCGCCGAACCGGGCCGCCACGATCGCGGCGTACTCGCCGAACGCCTCGGCGGTGTCGCGGGATCGCCAGCCGCCGCGCTTCTCCATCGCCAGCGGCAGGTCCCAGTGGTAGAGGGTGGCGAACGGTTGCAGTCCGCGCTCCAGGCAGCCGTCGATCAACCGCTCGTAGAAGCCCAGGCCACGCGATTCCACCGAGCCGCGGCCGGCCGGCAGCACGCGCGGCCAGGCGATCGAGAAGCGGTAGGCCTGCAGCCCGAGGGAGGCCGCCAGGTCCAGGTCGGACGCCCAGCGGTGGTAGTGGTCGCAGGCGATCTCGCCGGTGTCGCCACCGACCACCTTGCCGGGGGTGGCCGAGAACGCGTCCCAGATCGATGCGCCGCGCCCGTCCTCGCCGCTGGCCCCCTCGATCTGGTAGGCGGCGGTCGCGGCGCCGAACCGGAAGCCGGGCGGAAGGCGCGAAGCGAGGGTCGAGTCCATCGAGCGTGTCCTGTGCGGTGGTGCCCGGCGGCTGCACCGGCGTGGGACGAGTGTAGACGCCGGACGTCTGCCGGCGATGGCCCGACCTGCCCGACCTGCCCGACCGGTCATCGACGTGTCACGCGTCGGTGCCTACCCCTGTCGCTCGCCCCGCGCCTGCCACGATCATCGACATGAACCGACCTGACCGATCGTTTCCGAGCACGCCGCCGGCGGTGCTGCTCGCCACGCTGATGCTCGGCTCGATGCCGGTCGCGGCCCAGGACGAGGGCCCGGACGAGACCGCCGGCAACCCGGCCGTCCCCGCCGAGCTGGCCGGTCACGCCTTCCTGCCCGCCCTGAGCCTGCTGGCGCCGCCGCCGGGTGCCTCGCGCGACCTGATGCTGAGCGGCAAGTTCGTCGATGGCGCCCGCAACGATGCACCGATGAGCCGGCCCGGTGACACCGGCGGGCTGCACGGCGACCGCCCGACCGGGCTGTCGCTGCCGTTCGTCGGCCAGCCCCTGCAGGGCTTCTCCGGGTTCGCGATGGAGACCACGGAGGAGGGAGCGCTGTACGCCATGATCGACAACGGCTTCGGCAGCAAGGCGAACAGCCCCGATGCGCTGCTGCGGTTCGTGACCGTGCAGCCCGACTGGGGCACCGGCACCCTGGCGGTCGATGCGGACGCGGTGCTGCACGACCCCGATGGGGTGATCCCGTTCCGGATCGTCGGCGAGGGCGGCTACGCGCGCCACCTGACCGGCGGCGACCTGGATCCGGAGAGCATCCAGGTGGTCGGCGACACGGTCTGGATCGGCGAGGAGTTCGGTCCGTACCTGATCAGCGCCACGCTCGACGGTCGGGTGACCGGCATCGTCGACACCGTGGTCGAGGGCGAGATCGTCCGGAGTCCCGATCACCCCGACCTGCGGGTGCCGGCAATGCCCGGAACGGATTACCGCGTTCCGCGTTCGGGCGGGTTCGAGGGCATGGCGATGACGCCGGACGGCTCGCGGTTGTGGGCGATGCTGGAGAAGCCGCTGCTGGCAGATGACGGCGAACCCGAAGGTGACTTCCTGCGCGTGCTGGAGTTCGATCCGGCGGCCGGGGAGTGGACCGGGGATGCGTTCCGCTACCGCCTGGACGACGGGGCGACGGCGATCGGGGACTTCAACTTCGTCGACGGTACGCGTGCGCTGGTGATCGAGCGCGACAACGGCGAAGGCGATCCGAGCCTCGCCTGCGCCGATCCGCAGGCACCGACACCGGACTGCTTTCCGGCACCGGCGCGCTTCAAGCGCGTGGTGCTGATCGACACCGCCGAGCGTGACGAGCAGGGGCACGTGCGCAAGATCGCCCACGTGGACCTGATGGACATCGCCGACCCGGGCGGGGTGGCGCGGCTGGAGACCGACGGGGTCGCACCCGACGAGGGACGCTTCACCTTTCCCTTCTTCACGATCGAGAGCGTGAAGGCGGTCGATGCGAATCATATCGTGGTGGCGATGGACAACAACCTGCCGTTCTCCTCCGGGCGCAGGCTCGATCGGGCGGCCGACAACGAGTTCATCCTGCTGGCGGTGCCGGGGTTGCTGTCGGCGCGGTAGCGACCAGGATGACGCGCAGCACGCGGTGGCCACCGAAGACCTTGTCGATGCCGGTCGGGGCGAGAACGTCGGGCATGGGGAACCTCGCGGGATCGGTCGCCTTCCGATCACGAGGCGCACAAGAGTCAATCAGTCGTGACAGTTGACTAAGTGTGCGGTCTGGCGGATCGTGCGGGGCTCCACGCCTGCGCCACCGACGTGCCACCGATCATGAACGATACCGATTCAGGGGCGGGCATCCCGCCGGACGAGCCACCGGCCGGCGCCCGGAACCCGGCGCCGCGCGACGGCTACGCGCCGCTGGACGTGGAGAGCCTGCCGCGCCGGCTGGGCACGTTGCCGGCGCTGAGCGAGCGGCTCGCGGGCGCCCCGCGGGACTGGCGGGTGCGCGAGGTGGGTGACGGCAACCTGAACCTGGTGTTCATCGTCGAAGGGGCGCCCGCACCGCCGGGCGAAGCCGGGGCGGTCGTCGTCAAGCAGGCGCTGCCCTACGTGCGGCTGGTCGGCGACAGCTGGCCGCTGCCCCTGTCGCGCAGCTTCTTCGAGTACCACGCCCTGACGCGTCAGGCGATCCGCAGTCCGGACACGGTGCCCGAGGTGCTGCACTTCGACCGGGAGCAGGCGCTGATCGTCATGCAGTTCCTGACCCCGCACCGCATCCTGCGCCAGAGCCTGATGGACGGTACGCGCCACGACGGGCTGGGCGACACGCTGGGGCGCTTCTGTGCAGAGACCCTGTTCCGCGGTTCGGACCTGAGCATGGCGGCGGCGGAGCGCAAGCGGGACGTCGCGCTGTTCGCCGGCAACGCGGCACTGTGCGACATCACCGAGAACCTGGTGTTCGACGAGCCGTACTTCGATGCGCCGCTCAACGGCGAGATACCGGCCGGGCTGCAACCGCTGGTCGACGAGCTGCGCGACGACGTGGCGCTCAAGATCGCCGCCCAGCAGCTGAAGTCGAGGTTCGCCAACCACGCCGAGACGCTGCTGCACGGGGACCTGCACACCGGCTCGATCATGGTGCACGCGAACCAGGCCCGCGTGATCGATCCGGAGTTCGCGCTGTACGGGCCGATGGGGCTGGACATCGGCATGCTGCTGGCGAACTTCGCCATGGCCTGGTTCGCGCAACCGGGGCACGCGCTGGACGGTGACGACCGGGCCGGCTACCGGGTCTGGATCGAGGGCGTCATGAGGGATGTGTGGGAGCGATTCGTCGCACGGTTCGGCGAACTCTGGCACGGCGAGCGCACCGGCATGCTGTACCCGGCACGGCTGTTCGAGGACCGGGATCACGCCGGCGATGCGGCGCTTTCGCAGCGGTTGGAAGCGGTGTGGCGGGACACGCTCGGGTTCGCCGGGGTGGAGGTCCACCGGCGCACCATCGGGCTGGCTCGCATCGTCGAGTACGAGTCGATCGAGGATGTCGCGTCGCGCGTTCGCCTGCAGGGGCAGGGCCTGCGGTTCGGACGCGAGCTGGTGCTGGAGGCGGAGTCGATCGACGGCATCGACGAGCTGCTCGGACGCATGCGTGCCTTCGGAGCACCGGGCAGCATCGGCGTGTACGGGGATCGGGCATGAAGGTCGACGGCACGCACTACCGCTCCATCTGGCACGACGGGGCCGAGGGGGCGGTGCGCATCATCGACCAGCGCTGGCTGCCGCACGACTTCCGGATCGTGACGTTGCCCGACCGTGCCGCGGTGGAGACGGCGATCCGCGACATGTGGGTGCGCGGTGCGCCGCTGATCGGCGCCACCGCGGCGTGGGGCATGGCGTTGCAGATGCGGGCCGATCCGTCGGATGCGGCCCTGGACGCCGCCTGGGCGTCGCTGCACGCCACCCGGCCCACGGCGATCAACCTGCGCTGGGCGCTCGACCGGATGCGCGATGAACTGCGACCCCTGCCACCGGGCGAGCGTGCGGCGGCGGCACACGGCCTGGCGACGCTCGTCGGCGACGAGGATGTCGAGCTGTGCCGCGCCATCGGGCGGCACGGCCTGACGCTGATCGAGCGGATCGCGGCCGGCAAGCCGGTCGGCGAGCCGGTACGCGTGCTCACTCACTGCAACGCCGGCTGGCTGGCCACCGTCGACTGGGGCACCGCCACCTCGCCGGTCTACCACGCCGCCGAGGCCGGCATCCCGGTGCACGTGTTCACCGAGGAGACGCGCCCGCGCAACCAGGGTGCGCTGACCGCCTGGGAGATGCTCGGCCAGGGCGTGTCGCACGACTACCTGGTCGACAACGCCGGCGGGCACCTGATGCAGCACGGCGAGGTGGACATCGTCATCGTCGGCACCGACCGCACCACCTCCCGGGGAGATGTGTGCAACAAGATCGGTACCTATCTCAAGGCGCTGGCGGCGCGCGACAACGGTGTGCCGTTCTACGTGGCGCTGCCCTCGCCGACCATCGACTGGCGGGTGCATGACGGGGTGGCCGAGATCCCGATCGAGGAGCGGCCCGGGCGGGAGGTGTCGCACCAGTGGGGACGGGAGGCGGACGGTGCGCTGGCCGAGGTGGCGGTGCCACCGGACGCCTCCCCGCTGCGCAACCCGGCCTTCGACGTCACGCCGGCGCGGCTGGTGACCGGATTGATCACCGAGCGCGGGGTGTGCGAGGCGAACGCGCAGGCGATGGCGGCGATGTTCACGGATCTGGCGGTGCCTCGGCGGCCCGGGGAATGACCCCTGGCACCGGCAGCTGGAAGCGGTTCGCACCGAGCTGCTCGAGCCGGGCGTCGCGCGCGGGCGCGACCAGCCAGGCGGCGAAGTCCCGGGCGGCGCACGAGGCGGTCGTGCAGGCACAGCGACAGGTCGATGTGCACGCCGAGTCCGTACCGGCAGACCGCCGTGGCGAACGCACCCGGCACGGGGGCGATGTTGGTGAGCGGCAGCGCGGCCATGTCGACCTCGCCGGCGAGCAGCGCCTTCATCGGATAGCCGCCGGCCATCGGAAGAACGCGGTGCCCGATGTCCTGCCAGACCCCGAGCGCCCTGGCCAGCGTGCGGAATTTCCCGCCGCTGGTGCCGGTTCCGGTGATGGCGATGCGCTCCGCGGCCAGCAGGGCGCCGGCGATGTCTTCATCGGCGGACAGCGCCGGACCGTCGGCGGCGCCACGCAGCGCCAGGGCGAGCGGGGAGCGGCCGAACGGGCGGTGGCTGCCGGATGCGGCCCGACCGGCAGCGATGATCTCCTCGACGTGCCACGGGTTGGTCAGGGCGATGTCCCACGCCGCACCGCCCGCGATGTGGTCGGGCACCTCGGGGTTGAGCCGGTGCACGACGGTGAAGCGGTGGCCGGTAGCGCGCGTGAATGCCGGTACCAGCTGGTCCATCACCTGCGCCAGGGCGACGGGGACGATGAAGCCGATCGGACCGGGTGCGATCACGCCACCAGCAACAGCACGATGCCCAGCATCACCACGCCGGTACCGAACCACTCGCCCCGTGTCGGACGTTCGCGAAAGAGGAACAGCGACAGCAGCATCGCGAACAGGAATTCACTCTGGCCGACCGCGTTCACCAGCGCCGGGGAGGCCAGCGCGAACCCGACGAACCAGCAGGCCGACCCGCACACGCTCATCAGCCCGGTGAACGCCACCACCCGGTAGCGGCGGATCAGGTCCCGGAACTCGGACGCATCGCGCACCGCGATCGCGATCGAGCAGGCCGCGAGTTGCAGGGCGGCCAGCACCAGCAGGCTGGTCATGCCGCGCGCGACCGGACCGAGCGCATCGTGCTGCAGCGCCAGGTTGGCCTCGCGGATGAACAGGCCGGTGAACGCCAGCACGGTGCCCGCACCGAGTCCCATCCACAGGCTGGTCCAGTCCCAGGCTGCGGCAACGCCCGCACCCCGGTCGCCGCCGCCGGCAGCGCCGTCGGCCCGGGCCCGACCGAGCACGAACACGCCGAGCGTCACCACCAGCAACGCCGTCCACTGCAGCGCGCTGAAGCGTTCGCCGAACAGCAGCACGCCGAACAGGGCCTGCGCCGGCACCATGATCTTCAGGTAGACGATGCCGATCGCGAAGTTGCGTCGTTTCACCAGGCTCGTCTGCACGATGGTGGCGAACAGCTGCAGGCCCGCGGCCAGCGTGATCCAGCCGAAGAACGCCGCACCGGTCGAGCCGATCAGTTGACCGGCGGGGATACCGGCACCGTCGAGGGTCACCAGCAGCACCGACGCCGCCACCGGGACCCCGAGGGCCACCCGCGAGAAGGGGCTGGCCCAACGGCTCGGGGGCCGGAGCATGGCGCTCGTCGGCGAGCTGATCGCCCGTTGCCCGGCGATGCGGAACGCCTGGAACGCGCCGCCGAGGAAGCCGAGCCATATCCACAGGTCGGGCAAGGCGGGGGACCGGGTGAGGGGCGAGGCCGGCGATAGTGTCGCCAAGCGGCGCGCACCGCAAGCCCTTGGGGGACGGCAGGGTGCAAGCCTTGCAACGCCCGGGCAGGCCGGGCCGGGCCGGGCCGGCGGTCTACTGTCCCGGTCCGCTCCATCGCCGTGCCGGCTGCCGGGTGGTGGCGATGGATCTGCCGGGGCACGGCGAGTCGGGCGGGGACCGGCTGCACCTGGGCATGGCGGTGGCGGCGCTGCGCCGTGTTCACGAACGTACCCGAGTCGATCCGCACCATGTTCGAGGGCTTCGGACGTGCCATCGGGCTGGGCCAAGCGGGCGCAGGCGGCGATGAACGGCTGCGGGTGCCGACGCTGGCGGTGCACGCCCCCGAGGATCGCGAGGTGGCCTTCGACGAGACGCGCGCACTCGTCGCCGCCGGCGCCCTTCAGCGAAATCGCAGGTTGTCGGGCGACAGGTCGGCAATCCGGATCGCTGGTGCATGGTCGAGCTTGAACCCGAGCGCTGCGGGACGACGGACACGGTGTCAGCTCGCGGCATCCAGCAGCGCCTCGGCCGTGAGGCTGCAGGTGACCGCGTGGGTGGCGTAGCCGCCGCGGATCGAGGCGCGCATCGCGTCGACCCGTTCGGCACCGCTGGCGATCACCAGGCCGACGTCCAGTCCGCGCAGGTCGGCCAGCGACACGCCCATGATGCGCCTGGACAGGTCACCGCCGATCTCCTCGCCGCCGGCGTCGATGAAGCGCCCGCACAGCACGCCGACCGCACCGGCGCCGAGCGCGTGTTCCAGCTCGGCGGGCGTGGCCACCCCGGATCCCACGATGTGACTGTCGGGTGTGCAGGAGCCGGCGGCGAAGATCGCCTTGTTGCAGCGGGCGAGGGCATCCAGCTGTAGCTTGATGATCGGTTCGCGGCGCAGCCGGGTGGCAAGCTTCGCCTCGCTCAGCACCGCCGGTGCGTGCAGGTTGATGCAGGTGGCGGACAGCTTCTGGGCAACGATCGTGGAGCAGGTCTCGGCGGTGAAGCCGTAGGGGGTCGACATCGAGCCGACCAGTTGCGTCACGACAAGCTCCGGTACCGCCACCGAGTCGAGCGCCTGCGCCAGCTCGAACACCGTCCGCCCCCAGGACACGCCGAGCCGGTCGCCCGCGTCCAGCAGGCGGGGCAGCCAGAGCGCCGCCCCCCGCGCCACCCGCAGGAAGATCTGTTCCTCGCTGTCGGATGCGCCGACCGGCAGCACGTAGGCGCCCTGCAGGCCGAAACGTTCGCACAGGGCCTCGGCCAGGCGGTGCCCGGTGAACACCTCGTCGCTGAGTGTCACCCGGATCAGGCCCTGCTCGCGGGCCCGGTTCAGGTAGTTGACCACCGAGGCGCGCGACACCCCCAGGTGCTCGGCGATGTCGGTCTGGTTCCAGCCATCGTGGTAGTACAGCCACGCGGTCTGCACCACGATGGATTCGGCGCTGCGGTCGGTGGCGACGTTCACGAGCGGGCACGGCGTGCCGAGCGGGCGGTCGGCATGGGCGGTCTCACGGCGGGGACAGCGCACGACGCTAACAGATTCGACATCCTCCCCTGCCCGACGGCGGGGAATGCCCGTCGCGGTGCCGGTTCGACCTGACTCGACCTGACTCGACCCGGCCCGTCGGGGCGTTGCCCGGATCGGGCCTATCCCATGAACCCCAGGTCCCGCTCGGCGAAGTTGCCGATGTTCGGCAGCACGGCACCGAGATCGCTGTCCGACAGTCCGAACCAGCGGCCGAGCGTGTAGGCGTACTGGTCCACCGACGCGGTCGGGATGAGCCGGCCCCGGTCATCGGTGAACGCCTCGCTCCTGACATCGTAGTCCGGCAGGGCGCCGTAGAGATCGCCGCCCCGGACCGATCCGCCCATCACGAAGTGATGTCCGCCCCAGCCGTGGTCGGTCCCCGAGCCGTTCTCGTTGAGCGTGCGGCCGAAGTCCGCGGCGCTGAAGAGCGTCACGTCGTTCCACCGCCCCGCCTCGACCGTCGCCGCGCGGAAGGCCGCCACGGCTTCGCCGATCTGACCCTGCAGCGCACCGAGCCTCGCGCCCTGGTCGGCGTGGGTGTCGAACCCGCCCACGCCGACCATGAGGATCTGGCTGGCCGTGCCGAGCCGTCCGCTGGCAGCGATCGTCCGAGCGGCCAGCTCGAGGCCCGCTCCGACGCGCGTATCGGGGAAGCCCACGCTCGTGGCCACGCTGGCGGCGATCGCGGTGTCGTAGGTCTCGCTGTCGGCGATGCCGCGGGCGTGCAGCGCGCTCAGGTCGCGTGCGAACAGGTTGTCGGGCACGTGGGAACCGTGGCGCAGGTGACGCTCCAGGATCTCGCGCAGCCCGGTGTCGCTCTTCTCGCGCCCGGCGAACTTGCCGGCCATGAACCGGTCGATGCCTCGTCCCGAACTCGTCGAGCGGCTGTCGAGCACGAACGGCGAGACGGGGTCGGCCTGCAGGTAGGCCAGCACACCGCCGATGTTCACGGTCGCGAAGGGCGAGGCGCCCGCGCCGGCTGCGCGCACGAACTGGCCTCCCCAGCCCTGGGTGGAGCCTTCTGCGCCGAAGGTCGTCCAGCTGGCCTGCTGGTCGTTGTGCGAGAACAGCCGGCTGGGCAGGCGGACGCTGCGCTGGCTGAAGGCGCTGCGCGAGACGGGCTCGACCAGCGGCCCGATCGAGCCGAGCCACGCGGCCTCCCCGCGCTCGAACATGCGGGCGATGCCGTGCTCGTCCGCGGGACGGGCGAGGTTGTCCGGCAATCCGAACCGGCGCCCGCCGGTGGTCGAGGAGATCGAGAGTTCGGACAGGCTCGCGATCTCGCGCGAGGTGCCGGCGGCATCGTGGGCGGCCAGGATGCCGGGGCGTTGTGCGCGCAGCGCGTCGTGCTCGGACCGATCCATCGGGATCAGCGTGTCGTGGCAATCCATGCCGCCGTACAGGTAGAGGCAGACCAGGGTCTTGCCGGCAGCGCTCGCGGCGCCGGCCGCGCGCGGCAGGCCGACGGCGGTGGAGGCGGCGATGCCCAGGGCGGCGGCGCCCAGGCCGAGCACACGGCGGCGGGCGGGGTCGTGGTGGTCATCGAAGGTCATGCGGGGGGCTTCCGTGGCCGGTGCGAGCGAAGGAGCGTCGATCAGTGGACGACGGAGAAGCAGGGTGCGGTCACGGTCATGACCATCGCGAAGCGTGCGCGACGCAGGCGATCCTCGTCCTCGGTGCCGGGCAGCACCTCGATCCGATCGACCGCGGCCTCGATGTCCGCGGCCACCGCCGGGTGCATCCGATCGGCGCAGAAAAACAGGTTCAGCTCCGCGACCAGCTGGCTCGGTCGATCCCCGAGCGCGGCGTAGTCGCTCAGGTCGACGGAGTAGCTCGGCCCGGAGGGGGCGCCGCGCTGGCGGGTTCGATCCCAGACGTACTCCAGCATGAAGCTTGCGAAGCGTTCGCGCGAGCTGGACTTGACGATCTGCAGCTCCGGGGCGGTGAGACCCAGCGCACCGGTGTCGGTTCCCGGAGCGACGTAGCCGGGGCGGTAGAAGTTGAACACCGAGGGCGAGCGGTACGGGTGCATGCCCAGATCGGTGTGGACCGACCTGCTGGAGTTGAACAGGATGCCCTCGAACTCGGTGGAAACATCGCCCAGACCCGAGGTGCGCCCCCAGGCGGCGAACTGCAGCAGCGGCTCCCGGATCTTGCCGGTGGTCGGTCCGTGCACGCCGTCGAACAGGGTCTCGTCGAGCAGGATCGCCGCTATCGTGGCCGACAGGTCTCCGCGCCTGCCGAGACCGAAGTCGCGTCCGTTGGCGGTAGTGTGGAGGCCGGTCTCGAAGGCGGTCGCGACGCGCGCCACGTAGGCGGGATCCGGGTGGCTGGCCGTGAAGCGCCGGATCAGCTGAGCGGCGATGAACGGGGCGACGTTGTCGTGCGCCACCAGGTGGTCGAGCGCCAGGCGCACGCTCGTGCGTCCATCCGTGCCGGCCGGGATCGTCAGGCCGAGGAAGGACTTCTCGCGCTCGGAGTGGTGCTGTTCGTAGTGCTGCAGGCGCTGGTGGCGAGCGTCGGGGTCGGCGTTCCTCAGGTAGAAGTCGGTGCCCTTGTAGCCCAGCCCGGTGAAGACCCGGGCCAGGCCGGTGACGTCGTCGTTGTCGTAGGCCTCGATCTCGCGCCCGTCACCGTCGAGCGTCGGCGTGCCGTCGGACTCGAGCTCGAGCACGCCGATCGTGAATAGCTGCATGATCTCGCGCGCGTAGTTCTCGTCCGGCTCGCGCCCCTTCGACGGATCGCCCTTCTTGTTGTGAAGGTAGGTCAGGTACACGGCCATGCCCGGCGAGTAGGTGACGTCCTCGAGCAGCTGGCGGTAGTTGCCGAACGCGTTGCGACCGATCAGGTCGATGTAGTGCGCGACGCTGAACTGGTTGAGGTCCACGTCCGAGAGCACGAGGATCTGGGACAGCGCGAGGGCGGTGCGCGAACGCAGCGCTCCCTCGCGACCCATCAGGTTGTCGTAGAAGTACACGCTCGGGAGTCCCATGGTCTGGAAGCCGTCGGGCGAGCCGAGCCGGCCTTCGGCCTCCCTGTACCTGTCTAGCACCGATCGATGGGGCCGAGCCAGTTCCGCGGCGACCCAGTCGGCCGCGTCGGTGCCGACCAGCGCCCGCACCTGCTCGGGCGTGCCGCCCAGCCCCGAGCGCTGCAGGAAGCGCACCACGTCGACCTCGCCGGCGAGGTAGGTCGGGTGGTCCTGCGGTTTCGGCGCCGGCGCCACGACCGTGACCCGACCGGTCGACATCGCCGTCGCCCCGTCGTCGTCGACCACCACCAGGGTCACGGTGTAGGTGCCCGGATCGTCGTAGCGGTGCGAGGCGCTCGTGCCCTCGGCCACGGCGCCGTCACCGAAGAACCAGTCGCGGGTGTCGACCACGCCGTCCGCATCGCTCGAGCCGGTGGCGTCGACGTCGAGCGCGAACGGTGCCTCGCCGGTGAGCGCCGAGAGCGTCATGACGGCGGTCGGCGGCATGTTGGGCGGCTCGTCGACCGGCTCGACGGGGGGCGGTACGTTCTCGGGTTCGGGCTCGGGGACCGGTTCGGGGATCGGTTCGGGGATCGGTGCGAGAGCCGGTGCGAGGGTCGGCTCGGGCACCGGCTCGAAGGCGGTCGGTCGAGGTGACTCGATGACCGGAGCGCTCACGGGGGAGGTGACGATCACCTGGGTGGGCGCGGATGCGGGCAACGGGTCCGTTGCCGCCACGGGCGTCTGGCCGGATGTCGGACCCGGTTGCGCCGCACCCGTCTTCGGTTCCACCGTCGTGTCGCCACCCTCGCCGCAGCCGCTCAGGACGATCAGGCCGACGCTCAGGCAGATACCCTTGACGATGTGCACGTAGCTTCCTGCTCCCCCGCTAAGGATTCGTCGGGGAGTTCAGCCCTGCAGATCGATCACGTACGCTCCCGCCACGGTGCTAACGGCCGATCGGCATCGGATTTGAACGTGGGTCCAGACGATCTGTCCTCTCGCGGTCCGGACGGACGAACATCCGCGGCACCGTGAGGCCGTCGACATCGTGCGCAAGGGGTCGTCCGAGCCCGCCCGTCCGGGTGCACACCGGCTCGATGAGCCCGAGCCCGAGCTCGTCTGCCGGCGACACCACCGGGCGGCCCCGCCGCGATCCCGAGCGTGGCGGGACCGTGCGTTCAGCCCGGTGCGCCGAGCAGTTGCCGGGCGGCCGCTTCCGGGGCGGCCGGATCCTGGCCGGTGATGAGCGTGCCGTCCTGCACCGTGAAGGACGTTATGCCGGTTCGCCCTCCACCATCGCCAGCAACGCCTCCCCGATCGCCACCGCCAGCGTGGCGTGGGCACTGGCATCCATGTGCACCCCGTCGGCCGGATCGAACGCCACCAGCGGCCCGGCGTCCAGGAAGGCGGCGCCCAGGCGGGCGGCCGCGGCGCCGATCGTGTCCGAGCAGGCCTGCGAGCGCGCCACCATGTCGATGCCGTCCCGATCGAACGGCCCGCCCGGCAGGACGTGCGGCGGTGCGACGATCAGCAGGCGCGGGGCGCCGACACCGGGGCCCGCACCGCGACCGAAGCCGGTGGTCAGGATGGCTTGCCCGAGCGTCTCCACGCCCAGGGCGATATCGGCCGGTGTCAGGCTGAAGCGCCGCTTCAGGTCGTTGGTGCCCAGCATCAGGATCAGCGCATCGAGCGGGCGGTGCGATTCGAGGGCGGCGCGCAGCGTGCGCTCGCCGTTCCGGTACGCACCGCCGACCGGATCGTCGAGCACCGTGGTGCGACCGGGCAGGCCTTCCTCGATCACGCGCCAGTCCTCCCCCAGGCGGGTGGCCAGCCGCGAGGTCCAGCGCACACCGATCGGGTGGCGCGCCGGTGGGGCGTCCTCGGGCACCGGCACGGTGCCGTGGGTGTTGGAGTCGCCGTAGCAGAGCACGGTGCGGGTCATGGGCGGGTGTCGGGGCGGGGTGGGGAGCCATGGCATGGTACGGCGGACCGGGCATCCGGGGTCCGGCCGCTCGCCATGCGCCGTCACGGCAAACGGACGCTCCGTGGCGGGGCTGAACACCTTGCTTGTAAAGTGCTCACCTCGGGTCGTGTCGCGCTACATCAAACGCTCGTGGCCCATCCCGGCGGGCAGTACCCGGCGCACCGTCACCCGCTCGCCTGCGAACGTGTAGAAATCGCCTTGAGCTCCTCACGCGCCTGGTGCGTGTGAGTGATGTCAGCCATTCAGATCCGCATCGCGCTTGGCTTCACGGCGGATGGCCTCCAGGTCCATCGGTCCTGCATCGCCGCTGTTCTCCCCATCGATGAGCGCCTGACGCAGCGCTGCGAGCTTCTGCTCGCGCTCTTCGAGCAGGCGCAGCGATGCACGAACGACCTCGCTCGCCGAGCCGTAGCGTCCGTGCTCGACCTGCGCGCCGATGAACTGCTCGAAGTGCTTGCCCAGGACGATGCTGGTGTTCTTGGCCACGATGTCGCTCCTCTCATGATGTTACCAATAAATACCATCATATAGCATTATCGGCATACTGTAGAACACGCTTGACCCGGTCTGTGAAATCTTCGAAAGTGAACAGATGACACGCGAACTGTTCACCACCGACGGCCTGCGCAAGTACCTCGACGACGCCGAGCACGACCGGTTTGTCGCCGCCGCCGCGCTCGAACGCGGTGAGGTGCGCACCCTGTGCGCCACCCTCGCCTACACCGGGTGCCGGATCTCCGAGGCGCTGCAGCTGACCGTCGACCGGGTCGACCTGTCCAGCCAGGTCATCACCTTCCGATCGCTCAAGAAGCGCGGCAGGACCCTCTACCGCTCGGTGCCGGTGCCCGAGAGCCACCTCGACACGCTCGATCTTGTCCACGGGCTCAGGAAGGCCCAGCGAGCCCGGGGCGGGGGTCAGGGCTTGCCCGTATGGAGCTGGGGCCGCACGCAGGCCACCAAGCACGTGTGGGCCGTCATGGCCGCCGCAGGGATCACCGGTCCGCAGGCCTGCCCCAAGGGGCTGCGCCACGGCTTCGGGGTGCGGCTGGCGATGAAGACCCGCAACCCGCGCCTCGTGCAGCGGATGCTCGGTCACGCCAGTCTCGAAACCACGGCGATCTACATGGACGTCGTGGGACGGGAAGCGCGGGACGAGATGGCGCTGACCTGGTGACGGCCGCAGTCGTCACGCTCCTACCTGGCTGTGTTCGCCGCCAGCGGGGCACGTCCTGCAGGAAGCTGGTATGGCTGAGTGACACCGCTTCAGCTCGTTGCAGCGCTTGGCACCGTTGATGCTGCCAGTCAGTCGATAGCGTGCACTCGCAACCACCGGTCAATTCCAGATGAGAAGCTTCGAAGCCCGGCATTGCTACACACTACCTCTGCTGGGCGCGGCACTAGCGCTCGGTGGGTGCGATAGCGATAGCTCCCGGTGCAGCTCGATACCAGCTTTCATCACTGGACTTGACACGCCCCAGAACGCTCGGCGCATCGCGAGCGAAAGTACCGAATCGGCACAGACCTATCGCCCGACACAGTCCGGCGAGACGATTGCTATCGATGAGTACTTGATCTCGGCCAAGACCCGCGGGTCCGAGCTATCCAATCCCCTCTTCAACGTTTCTTTCGTAAAAAGGTGTGATCCGCCAGTCCGAAGATCATCCTCGGTGCTCGATGACCTGGATATCGTGAGTAGTGCCGATCTCTCGATGGAGTATCCCGCCGGCACATCGCTTCGGGACGTTACTCGGATTCGAGTGGAGACCACGTTGCCCGGACGTCCTGATGACGCTATCGATTATCGATACGAGTTCAATGCAGGGCGAAGCGCCCCGACAATCGTGGAGTACCTGGAACGAGGTGGGAACGAACCCCTGCGATTTCTAATCACACTTGATACCCCGACAGATGCAGTACGAGAACACTCCTTCACAGTGACCTTGGAGGCGAGCACGGGTACTACCTACGCCACCATCACCGAGCCCGTCACGCTCTCCCCGACACAAGCTACAGCGGAGTAGACGAACTGCTTGTGCCTGTCCGAAACCCCCGAGTTCCGGACAACTGACGTCCTGTCCGAGTAGCAAGCGCCTCGATGACGCCGTCTACGCCCGCCTTCTCGCTTCGGAAGGGTGCACCCCGACAGGTGGGCGGCCCGCGCAACGCTCCACCCGCACACATCGCGACAGGCCGTCACACCCCCAGGTGCCGCGCCAGCCTCCCAGGCTGCGCGGCAAGCTCGGCACGCTCCAGCGAGGCCAGCACCCGGCCGTTCTCCAGCAGCACCGCACGGTCGGCAAGCTCGTGCACCGCATCGATGCGCTGCTCCACCAGCACCACCGCCACGCCGTCGGCGGCAAGCTCCTGCACCACGCCGTTGATCAACGCGATGATCGAGGGCTGCAACCCCTCGGTCGGTTCGTCCAGCAGCAGCACCGAGGGCTCGATCGCCAGCGCGCGGGCGGTGGCGAGCATCTGCTGCTCGCCGCCGGACAGGGTGTCGGCACGCTGCGACAACCGCTCGCCCAGTACCGGAAACAGGGCCAGCACCCGGTCTCGCACCCGTCGTCTCGTCGCTGCACGCTGCGCACGGCCGCGCTCGCGGTGCGCCATCAGGCCGATCTCGATGTTCTCGGCCACGCTGAGCCCGCCGAACAGCCGGCGGCCCTGCGGCACCAGCGCGATGCCGTGCGCCGCCACCCGTTCGGCCGGCAGCGCACCGATGTCGACACCGTCCAGGCGGATGCTGCCGGCCTGCAGCGGCACCAGGCCGACGATGGTGCGCAGCAGCGTGGTCTTGCCGGCACCGTTGCGACCGAGCAGGCAGGTGATGCGGCCCGGTTCGGCGACCAGGCCGGCCGCGTGCAGCACCCGGACCCGGCCGTAGCCGGCATCGACCGCGTCGACTACGAGCGTCACGGCGAACCGCCCGCACCGACGTCCGGGCCGTCGACCGGCACCTCGCGCCCCAGGTAGGCGGCCTGCACCGCCTCGTTCGCACGGATCTCGGCCGGGGTGCCCTCGGCGAGCAGCCGTCCGGCCTCCAGCACGCTGATGCGGTCCGCGCACGCCATCACCACCGGCATGTTGTGCTCGATCAGCAGGATGGTGGTGCTGGCCGACAGCTCGCGCACCAGCGCCACGAATCGCTCGGTCTCGTCCGGCGCCAGCCCCTGGGTGGGCTCGTCCATGATGAACAGGCGCGGTGCCTGCGCCAGCCCCATGGCGATCTCCAGCAGGCGCTGGTGGCCGTAGGCCAGGTCGCCCGCAAGGGTTGCGGTGCGCGCCTGCAGGCCGACCCGTTCCAGCGCCTCGTCGACACGTTGGCGCACCTGGCGGGGGCGTGCGCGCCGGCCGAGGTTCAGCCCGGCCACCGCGCGGCGCACCGCCAGGGCCACGTTCTCGCGCACGTCGAGTTCGGCGAACACCGAGGTGATCTGGAACGTGTAGGCGATGCCCAGCCGGATGCGTTCGTGGGCGGCCAGCGCGGTGATGTCCCGCCCGTCGAACCGCACGCTGCCGCGGGTGGGTTCCATGCGCCCGACCACCAGGCCGGTGAAGGTGGACTTGCCGGCGCCGTTGGGCCCGATCAGCGCACGCACCTCGTGTTCGGGCACGCTGATGTCCACATCGATCACCGCGTCCACGCCGCCGAACGACTTCGACAGCCCGCGGGTCTCCAGCACCGGCGTCGCGGTTCGCGGCTCGGTCGCCGTGCCGGTAGTGCCGATGGTGCCGGTGGCCACGGCCATCACGGCAACCAGGGCAGCGCGCGGCGGCGCAGCTCGCCGGCGATGCCGCGCGGCAGGAACAGCGTCAGGCCGATCAGCGCCAGGCCGACCAGCAGCAGGTAGGCATCGGTGATCTCGCTGGCGAAGTCCACCAGGTAGAACATGAACACCGTGCCGATCAGCGGCCCGATGGTGGTGCCGGCACCGCCGAGCAGCACCCACAGCAGCGGCAGGATCGAGTACTGCACCGAGGCGAAGGTGGCGCCGGCGTAGCCGAACAGCAGCGCGTAGGCCGCCCCCGCGGCCCCGGACACGGTGCCCGACAGGATGACCGCCAGCCACTTGATGCGCTGCACGTCGTAGCCGAGCAGGCGCGCGCGTTCCTCGTTCTCGCGGATCGCCACCAGCGCGCGCCCGAAGCCGCTGGTGACGATGGCTGCAAGACCCAGGAACACGATCGCGAACAGGATCAGGGCGGCGAAGTAGCGGGTGCGCTCGTCGGCAAGGTCCAGCCCGAACAGGCTGCGGGCGCCGCGTGCGATGACGAACCCTTCATCGCCACGGGTCCAGCGAGCGGCGTACAGCACCACCAGGTAGCCGGTCTGGGCGAACATCAGCGTCACGATCATGAATGCCACGCCGCGGGTGCGCAGCGCGAGGTACCCGGTCACCGCCGCCACCAGCGCGGAAAACCCCAGCGCGAGCCCGAACGCCGGCAGCGCGCCCAGCCCGGCGTGCTGGATCGACAGGCCGAGCCCGTACAGGCCGGCGGCGAAGAACAGCGCGTGCCCGAGACTCAGCAGGCCGGTGTAGCCGAACACGATGTTGAAGCCTGCCGCGTACACCGACAGCACCAGGATGCGCGCCAGGTTGCCGGTGTGGTAGGGCGGCAGCACGAACCAGGCGAGCACCAGCACCCCCAGCACGCCCAGGTGCAGCAGCCAGCCGCGCGCACCGTTCACGGCCGGCTCGCCGGGGCGTTCGCCGGACCGTGCACCGAGCCATTCATCGGGCCGTTTATCGGGCCATTCATCGGGCCATTCATCGAGAGCCGGCACGACCGAACAGCCCCTGCGGGCGGAACACCAGCACCATCGCCACCAGCAGCGTGGCGATGATCTTGGCAAGGGTTGCCGAGAAGAACACCGACACCACCCCGTCGGTCAGCCCGATCAGCACCGCCGCCACCACCGTGCCGCCGATGCTGCCCAGCCCGCCGATGATGACCACGATGAACGACAGCAGCAGCGGGTCGCCGCCCATCAGGTAGTGCGCCTGCTGGACAGGCACCACCAGCACCGCCCCCAGGGCGGCGAGTGCCGCCCCCAGGCCGAACACCAGCGCATAGACCCGGGTGACCGGGATGCCGAACGCGCGCGCCATGTCGCGATCCTGCTCGGTGGCGCGCATGATCAGACCCAGCGTGGTGTGACGCAGCAGCAGCCACAGCCCGATCAGCACCACGATGGCCGCCCCGATCACGAACAGCTTGTAGCTGGTGGTGCCGAACCCCCACGGGTGGCCCAGCACCCACTCGCCGTCCACCCGCTCGGGCCACGGCAGCGCGATGCGGGTGTTGAACGGCGCCTCGACCGGGCGCGCCTCGGGGCCGAAGCTCATCAGCGTGGCCTGCTGCAGCACGTACAGCAGCCCGATGGTGGCCACGATGGTGCGCTCGGGGTCGTAGCCGATGCGCCGGAGCACCAGCCGGTCGGCCAGGATCGCCACCAGGCCGGTGGCCAGCGGGGCGATGACCAGTGCTGCCACGAACCCGATGGCGGGCCCGGTGCCGAACGTCTCGGTGAGCGTGGTCGACACGAACCAGGCCAGCACCGCACCGAGCATGAAGAACTCGCCGTGCGCCACGTTGACCACCCGCAGGATGCCGAACACCAGGGCGAGGCCCGCGGCGGTCAGCGCGAGCACCGAGGCGGTGATGGCGCCCTCGAGCAGGGCGAGCACCAGGTGGGGACCGAATTCCATGTCGTGCGGGGGCCTGGTCGAGGGTTCCGCGCGCGATCAGAACGAGCGGGTGGTGTAGTCGACCTCGTCCGGGTACAGCGTGTCCTCGATGGAGGTGGTGTGCACCAGCTCCAGCCGCCCGTCGACCACCTTCGAGATGTGCTGGTGGCCGAACACCTGGTGGGTGCGGCCGTTGAAGCGCTTCGCGCCCTGCGGGTGGTCGAGCGAGTGCGGCACGTCGCCCATCGCCTCGACCGCCTCGATCAGCTTGGTGCGGTCCGCGGGGCCGCGGTAGTCCGCCGCCTCCATGCCGGCCTTGATGATGTTGAGGGTCTCCCAGCAGCCGAACATGTGCGCGTAGGTGGAGACATCCTTCGCATCCGTCACCGAGGCGCCGTTGTCGTCCACCCCGACCGCCTCGCGGTAGGCGGCGTCGAACGCGCTGGCACCCGGCTGGGCGTAGCGCGGGTAGCCTTCCCAGAAGTAGGTGCCCTCCAGGAACTCCAGTCCCGGGCTTGCAATGTCGACCGCCTCCAGGCTGTCGATGAAGCCGAAGATCGGCGGCGCTGCGGGGCCGAAGAACTCGCCCATCTCCTTGACGAAGGTCAGCACCGACGGGCCCACCATCACGTGGTAGACCACCTCGGTGTCGCGCGGGATCTTGGGGAAGTACTTGGTGAACGCGGTCTCGGTGGGCGGGATCGCGATCCTGGCGATGACCTCGCCCCCCTGTGCGGCCACCGCTTCGCTGAAGTAGTCGCGGTGGTCGTGGCC
>Ga0209831_1001733_pt1 | contig 19581 bp, 18 predicted proteins | sample Maine_Asex4_meta_FD_187451 | JGI IMG/M metagenome (GOLD analysis project Ga0209831, IMG submission 187451) | Marine algal microbial communities from Maine, USA - Maine_Asex4_metaG (SPAdes) (version 2) | ecosystem: Host-associated > Algae > Red algae > Unclassified | place: Maine, USA | collected...
GCGCCGCCGTGATGGACCCGGCAGCGCGACCGCCAATATTCTTCATATCCGCGTTGGGAGAGTTTAGCAGCTTATCATAGCTCTCATGCAGCGGAAGACGCCAAGCTTTATCCGTAGACGTCTCACCGGCATCTGAAATCTGTTTGGCCAAATCATCATCCGGTGTGAAAAGACCGCAATATTCATGTCCTAACCCGACAATGATTGCGCCCGTTAACGTGGCGAGATCAATCATCGCCGCCGGCTTATATTCTTTGACCGCATAATGCAGAGCATCAGCAAGAACCAAGCGGCCTTCGGCATCTGTGTTTTGAACTTCAATGGTCTGCCCCGACATAGACACGACAATATCACCCGGTAATTGAGCTTTCCCGTCAGGCATATTTTCGACAAGGCCGACAATACCGACGACATTGGCTTTCGCTTTCCGGCTTGCGACGGCGCACATTGTGCCGACAACAGCGGCAGAGCCGCCCATATCGCCTTTCATATCCCACATATTTGCGCCGGGTTTCAGGCTGATGCCGCCCGTATCAAAAGTGACGCCTTTCCCGACGAGGCAAGCCGGAGCATCGCCGTCCTTGCCGCCATTCCAGCGCATGACAACCAATTGGCTTTCACGTTCTGACCCGAGGCCGACACCTAATAATGCGTGCATACCCAGCTTGTTCAGTTCCTTTTCTCCGAGAACTTCGACCTCCAAGCCAAGGTCACGTAAGCCTTCAATCCTATCAGCATAAGCTTTCGGATATATCTCATTTGGCGGAGCGTTTACCAGGTCACGCGCGAGAATGACGCCGTCCCCGGCCGGGCCATAATAATTCTCATAAGCGGCCTTTGCCGCCTTCGGATCATCACTCACAATCGTGATAGAATCGAGCGGGTCTTTTTTGGACTTCGTCGCTTTGGACTTATGTTTGTCCCAAATATAGGCGGCAAGACGTGCGCCCAAAGCGGCCCGCGCCGCGTCATCTGCCGTGGCGTCCGTACCGTCCAAGTGGACAGTCAGCTGCTTAACACCGCTACCCCTAAGCTTTTTCGCCGTCTTGGCGGCTGCCATTTCATAATCAAACACATCCGCTTCGCCGCGACCCCGCACAAACAGCCGGACACCCGATGCGACATAAGTATTAAACGCATCGCCGGATTTGCCATGGAATTTGGCTCCTTTAGCCGCAGCTTTAACCACATCGCCGTCATAGGCGTGGTCCTCTCCAGAGTTTGAAATGATAAGGGCCGCACCAATTTTGGCAGCACCGGGTGCAGAAAATATGACTTTCATGAATTTGCCTCAAGCTTGGTTCGAAACACTGGTAACGGAAGGGCCACCGCATTAGAAGGGGGCAATCGACACTTGACGTAATTTTGCGTCACTAAAGGACAAACCAGCGCACACTTAGATGAAACTTCTCCAGCGCTATATCTTTTCGCAGGCATTTTACCCCGCTGTTCTGTCATTATCGGCGCTGGCTCTGCTTGCCTTGTTGACCCAATCATTACAAACGCTCGATCTGATTGTTGAAAACAGACAAAGCGCCGCGACATTCTTTAAAATCACAATTCTTGCCCTCCCCCAACTCATTAGCATTATCATGCCACTGGCCGTGTTTATGGCAGCAATTTATGCCCTAAATCGCATGACAAGTGATTCAGAATTGATCGTCGCTAAAGCCAATGGGGTCTCTCCTTGGGCGATGGGTTCTCCGGTTCTGCGTCTTGGTGTCTATGCTCTCATATTTCACTTGATTCTAAATCTGCTGTTACAACCGCTATCGTTTCGCCAGATGCGCGCTGAAATTCTGACTGTGAAAACGGATATCGCCAGCCAGATGGTTCAGGCGGGGCGTTTCGTCACACCCGCGCCGGACCTCACTGTTTATGCGCGCGAGATTTTACCGGACGGGGAATTACGCGATGTTCTTATCCATGATGGACGTGATGCAGAGACAAAATCTACACATACGGCAAAGACCGGGCGGTTGCAGAGATCTGATAACTCGACCTCTCTCGTTTTGTATAACGGATCTGTGCAAACACCGCTTGCGAATGGTGGTTTGGACGTCATTGATTTCGAGACCTACCAACTCGACCTATCTGACGTTGTTGCCTTAGACAATGTGTTGCGGCTGAAGTCCTCTGATAGGTTCCTGCATGAGCTGCTTAACCCTGACCCGCGCGATTATGTGACTCCGAAGTCCCGGCGTGAAATGGCGGCAGAAGGTCATGCCCGCCTCGCAGCCCCACTTTGGAATATAGCCTTAGTTTTGATTGCTCTCGTGTTCCTATTACGCGGACAACATTCAAAACTGGGGAATTCGCGAAAAATAGCAATCTGCGCGGTCACGGGGTTTGTCTTGCGGCTAACAGGGTTTGCCGTCGCGTCCGCTGCCGAAGGCAATGCGGGGTTAAATCCCGTACAATACGCCGTTCCGCTCCTCGTAATTATTCTTTGTTTGGGATATGTGGCACGCCGCAAACGCTTGCGGTTCGGGCGGAAGCGTAGGCTAAAGTTATATGAAGCCGCCCGAGTTTTGCCTGATCAAAAGCGGCAACCGTCATGAGCCGCGCCACCCTGTCACGATATATCGCTGGCCGTACGTTGCGCGGAATCCTGCTGGCATTTCTCATTGTCACGGCCATTATTGCACTCGTCGATTATGTCGAAGCCTCCCGCAATATTGGGAGCGACGCTGATCTTTCACCGCTGCAATTGCTTGTACTAACAGGCTTAAAAGTCCCAAAATTGATTGAGCAGACAATACCTTTCGTAGTTCTCTTTGGGGTGATGGGCGCGTTATCGGGCATGAATAAGCGCTCGGAGTTGACTGTTATGCGCGCGGCCGGACTCTCCGCTTGGCGGTTTTTACGCCCCGCCCTCGTCGTCACGGCCCTAATTGGTGTGCTTTGGTCCACGGTCGTTAATCCGCTCTCGTCGCGCATGATGGGCGCGTATGACGCCCGCGCGGCCTCGGTGCTTGGCGGCGCTCAAACAGACGAAATCTGGTTACGTGAAGGCTCCAACACCGCGCAGCGCGTTATCCAAGCTGATAGATTGGACTTGTTGACCAAACAACTGGACGGCGCAATATTTTATGAAATGGGAAAAACCACCGACGGTTCAACGGTTTTCGAACGCCGGTTTGACGCCGAAACAGCCCGCCTTCTCACGCCCGGCTACTGGACACTGGATGGGGTCGTAGAGAACGCACCGGGCGAGGAAACACGCCGCACAAAGAGGCTCACCTTACCAACAAGCATCACCATAGAAGACCTCCGGGATCAGTCCGGGCAGCAAGTTGACCCGCCTTTTTGGGCTATTCGGGGAGAAATTAAGGCCAATGAACAGGCGGGATTCTCTGCCAGAAAACTTCGTCTGCAGTTCCACAAACTGTTGGCTTTGCCTTTTTTGCTGGTCGCCATGACATTTATTGCCGCGGGTGTGTCGATGCATTTGGTTCGCGGGGGCGGGACTTTGCGCTTATTGATTATGGGCGCGGTCCTCGGATTCGGTGTGTTTTTTGCAGATAGCGTCGTCACAGCCTTTGGCGAAGTCGCAATTTTACCGGTGGTTCTGGCCGCTTGGACCGTCCCCCTCCTGGTTTTATTGCTCGGTATCACCCATTTGGCCCGAATTGAGGATGGCTGAAGTCTGACTGTAGTTTAATGTCCAAAGCCCTCACGGCGTCCTAAACTTGCAGCCATGAATCCTTCGGCTATAACAGCCTAGAACTTAAATGAAGACGACCCCTATGCGCCTTTTGAAAACACTAGCGATTGCTACCGCCCTTCTCACGACGACTGCGCCCGTTTATGCGCAATCTGCTCCTCACGGCATTGCCGCTGTTGTGAATTCCGACATCGTCACCATCCATGATCTGCGCCAGCGCGTCTTATTCATGATGGCCACAACAGGCGCGGAAACTGATGAAGCCAGCATTCAGCGCCTGCAACGTCAAGCCCTACGTAATTTGGTCGATGAGCATCTGCAGATGCAAGAAGCCGGAACTTACGAAGTTACGATTTCAGATGAAGAAGTGAACCAGAGCGTAGGCCGTCTGCTGTCCCGTAACGGCGCTGATCCAAACAAGCTGGTCTCCGACCTTGCCGCTGCTGGCGTCTCGATTGAGACGCTTCGCGACCAAATTCGATCTGAAATCGCTTGGCAGCGTATCGTCAACGGCCTTTACGGCTCGCGCATTCGCATTTCTGACGCGCAAATCGATGAGACGCTGAACCAAATTACAGCGAATGCGTCCAAACCTAACTATCATGTCGCAGAAATCTACATTGAAGCCACCCCCGACATTGGCGGGATGAGCGGCGCGATGGAGGGGGCCGCAGCCATGATCACGCAAGTCAAAGGCGGGGCGCCCTTCCCGCTCTTGGCTCAACAATTTTCATCCGCTGCCTCTGCCGCAAAGGGCGGTGATGTCGGCTGGGTTCGCGAAGGCGAATTACGTCCGGAAATTGATACGGTTATCAAAGAGATGGCTCCCGGCAGCGTCTCGTCTCCGATCCAAGTTCCTGGGGGCGTCTATGTTGTGGCGCTCGTCGACAAAAAAATCTCCGAAGCCGATACGCTCTACAAGCTCAAGCAAGTTACGGTTGAAGCGGAAACCGAAGCGGCGAAAGCGCGTTTGGTTGAGCTCCGTGATTCGCTGACGAGCTGCGACACACTGGAAGATGATGTCGAAGGTTTGGAAGACGTGGCTGTGGCCGATATGGGCGAGCTCAAATCTTCGGATTTGACAGAAGTCATTGTTGCCGCGTTAGAACGCACCGACGTTGGCGGTCTGTCTGACCCATTTGAGCGCCCGGACGGCGCCACGTCGATCATGGTCTGTAAACGTCAAACGACCGGATCGGATATTCCGACCCGGGATCAAATTGAAGATCGCCTGCTGGATCAACAGCTTGCTCAAGCATCTAAGCGCGCCCTGCGTGACCTGCGGCGTCAGGCGACTCTCGTCGTCCGTTAGACTAAGCTAAATGCGCCCATTCGCACTCAGCATGGGCGACCCGGCGGGTATCGGCCCTGAAATTACTATCAAAGCCTGGGAGGCGTTACGCGCTTCCGCTGAACATGCTTTCGCAGTGGTTGCGCCGCCTGCAATTTTTGCAAGCGTCCCGCGACGCGTTATCTCGAATATCACTGAAGCCGGAGCTGTCTTTCGCGACGCCTTGCCAATCTTATCCATCGACGGCGCAGTCGGCATGGCAGGGCATCCCACATCTGAGAACGCTGCGGCTGTGATTTCCAGTATTGAGACGGCTGTCGCGCTTTGTTTGTCCAAGCAAGCTGATGGCGTGGTCACAAACCCGATCGCCAAACATGTGCTATACGAGGCAGGTTTTCAGTTTCCCGGCCATACAGAATTTCTCGGCCACTTATCTCAAGATCATGACGCACCCTATGCGCCAGGTCCCGTCATGATGCTCGCCGCGCAGGACTTACGTGTCGGCCTCGCAACCGTGCATGTCTCTCTGAAATCTGCGGTAACACAGCTCTCGACAGATAGAATTATTCGAACCGCGCGCGTCATGCTTGGGGCTTTGGCGCTAGACTTTGGCGTGAAAGACCCCCGCCTCGCCCTGACAGGCCTGAATCCGCATGCAGGTGAAGACGGCGCGCTGGGGTGTGAAGAAATCGAGATTATAAACCCGGCCGCGCAGGCGTTACGTAACGAGGGATTTGACGTGACTGACGCCCAATCTGCGGACACATTATTCCATGCCGAAGCCCGCCGAACCTATGACGCTGTGCTTGCCATGTATCATGACCAAGGCCTGATCCCCGTCAAAACTTTGGATTTTCATGGAGGGGTCAATATCACTCTAGGGCTACCCTTCATCAGAACAAGCCCCGATCACGGCACCGCGTTTGGCATTGCAGGACAAGATATCGCTCGACCTGACAGCCTTATAGCTGCCATCAAAAAAGCCCGTGAGATCGCGAATAACCGCCATGCCCATTGAGGACCTACCCAGCTTAACCGAGACCGTGAAAGCCCACGGTCTGGGCGCAAATAAAAAACTCGGTCAGCATTTCCTACTTGATATGAACCTGACGGATAAGATCGCACGTTTGGCTGATCCTTTGGCGGGACATAGCGTTGCCGAAATCGGTCCCGGTCCGGGTGGCCTAACCCGTGCGCTCCTGCTGCGCGGTGCCTCAAGCGTTGTCGCGATTGAAATGGATGAACGGTTCATTCCTGCTCTCGCCGAGATTGGCGATCAATCGGGTGGACGACTTGAAATCGCGCAAGGCGATGCACTCAAGTTTGACATCGCGGCGAACCTGCCCGCGCCCCGAAAAATCGTTGCTAATCTCCCTTATAATGTCGGCACAAAAATGTTGATCAACTGGATCACAGCATCGCCGATTTTTTGGACACAGCTTGTTCTCATGTTCCAATTAGAAGTCGCTCAACGGGTCATCGCCCAACCCGGAGAACCGCATTATGGGCGCCTGGCTGTCCTGTGCCAATCAGTTTCGCATTGCCGCATGGCATTTGAAGTCCCGGCCCAGGCTTTTACCCCGCCGCCAAAAGTGGACAGCGCGGTGATTGTTTTAGAGCCGCTGGACACGCCTTTCGAAGATTTGAAAATGCTCGGACGGGTGACACAATCTGCGTTTGGCCAACGCCGGAAAATGCTACGCCGTAGCCTGCGGACACTCGCAGAACAATCAGACCTAAATTTGGAAGATTGGTTATTAAGCTGTGACATTGATCCTCGCGCAAGGCCCGAAACGCTTCCTGTTTCGGCGTTTCAAGCCCTCGCCAGAACGCTTAAAGAGAGCTATGAATAGCGCGGCCCATTTCTTCAACCGTCAGGCCGAGCGCAGTCCCAACTTCAGACAAACGATCGATCGTTCCGGCATCACGATTATGAGTATCTCGCGCCAATTTGCAAAGATCTCCAAATATAGCCTGAGATAGGCGGGACGATCCGTTCACACTTCGCCAATATCTATGAACAATACGCTTCGTTTTTGGTCGACCGCGATGTCCTGCGACAATTTTGTGAAAGGCTTTTTGACGACGACCGGTCCCCAGACCTAATTGGGATTCTAATCGAGACATCATGACGGGTCCGCGTTGCTCAAACGTGCTGTAACAAAGTCTAATCAGTGTTTCCGTCCGCAGATCTAAATCGGTATTTAGATACTCAGAGGAGGTCCCAACCAATGTGGCGGGTAAGCGTTTTTTGCGAAATCCTACGACTTGGGCTCGCTGTCCCATCTGAACTTCGGGTGTCGGCGCGGATTGCGGATGTAGTTTCACCCAAAGCGTATAGGCGTGACCCTCAGCCCATAATTGAGCAGCAATCGCCAGCGCGGCGCCAAGCGCAAGCCAAAGATAACGATCCACAAAGCTCAACATAATCAAATTTCGCGAGTTTGTTATAAAGCCCGTAATTTGGCCGTTCAAGAACCCGAGAACTCCAGCCAAGATCATCAAATATAATAAGGCCCGTCCCATAACACGGTCACTACGGGAGTCTTCAGTGACAAGTCCACATAAGGTGGACGTCAGCGCAAATCCCAGAATTATCGCAAATACAACCTCAATCATCCCTCTGCCTTACAGGGATTTAGTAGATTTCAGATTAAAATAGCCTTTACCCACCATTCACTAAAGACTTCACGAATTTGCCCAACCACATCTGGCGACGGCGGCGCATGCGTTCGGATTTCACGATAATTTTTAGCTCTTCGAGTGCGGTAGAAACATCTTCATTTACAATGACATAATCATATTCAGCCCAATGGCTAATCTCGGCTTCCGACTTACTCATTCGCTTGGCAATCACACTATTACTGTCTTGCGCGCGCGTTCGAAGACGTTGCTCCAGCTCGCGCATATTCGGCGGTAGGATAAAAATTTTCACAATATCATCAGCTGCGGCCTGCGTTAATTGCTGCGCACCTTGCCAATCAATATCAAAAACGACATCCCGCCCGCGAGACAACGCCTCCTCAACGGGACCGCGCGGCGTCGCGTAATAATTGTCAAAAACTTTGGCATGTTCGAGAAACTCGCCTTGAGATTCCAACTCGGAGAAGCGGGTTTTATCTACAAAATAGTAGTCTTTACCGTCTTCTTCCCCCGGACGAGGCAACCGCGTTGTTGCCGATACGCTCATCGCCATGTCTGGATTATCAGCCAACAGTTTACGCGTAAGGGTCGTTTTGCCGGCCCCGCTGGGTGAGGAAAGAACGACCATCAATCCACGTCGGTTCGATTTCAACTCATCCAATGCGCTCATCGCAAGCCCCTCTGCCGTTGTATCTTTCGCCATTTGGCAACATTCCGCTCATGCTCTCGCAAGGTCTTGGCGAAAGCATGCCCGCCTGTTCCATCTGCGACAAAGAAGAGCGCATCTGTTTCTTCCGGGTTTAATACGGCGAGAATAGCTTCCCGACCCGGATTGCAAATCGGCGTCTTTGGCAGGGCGGGAATTTGGTAAGTATTCCAATCTGTTACCCGGTCAATTTCCGATTGACGGATTCGGCGACCCAGAGGTTCGCCTTGCGTTATTCCATATATAATTGTGGGATCAGATTGCAGCTTCATTCCCTTGCGTAACCGGTTCGTAAACACGCCTGCGACCATGCCGCGCTCCATCCCGACACCCGTTTCTTTCTCAACAACAGACGCCAGAATTATGGCCTCCTCTTTGGTCGTGACGGGTATGGTGGGGTCTCGTTTTTCCCACGCATCATCTAATAATTGTCTCTGCGCCAAATTCATTTTTTGAAGGAGTTGCGATTGGGTCATACCGCGCGGCGTGAGATAAGTTTCGGGCAGTAACGTTCCCTCCGCCGGCACATTCGGATTGTCATCTTCCAAACTCGGCACATTGTCCAATGACCGCGTAATCATTGCAGAGGTGAGGCCCTCCGCTGCGGTGAACGGATAGAGCACGGCTTTACCATTTGCGAGCCCTTCATAGACCTCTCCCATCGACATATTTTTGGACAGATAAAACTCTCCGGCTTTGAAGTTTGCTTCATTGCCCCGAAGTTTCGTCACGGCCTTAAATAATAACGCGCTTTCAATAAATCCTTCTGTTTCAAGACTCTGCGCGATCGCGCTTAACCCTGCGCCGCGCGGCACGGTAAAGGCCACCTGCTCCGCCGGGCCATTTTGGGCGCGCTCATATTTGTAATTAATTGCAGAATACCCGGCAATGGTTATCCCGCCTAAAAAGGTGAGGAGCGCGGCTAATGCGATGAAAGCCAGTAATCGCTTGTCACGCTTGGCGATAGCTGCACTGCCCTTAGTCGGACTCGGTTCGGAGGTGTGTTTTTTTTTGCGGGCCACGGCCCGACTATTCCGCTTCGACGAAGATCAGAGCTGAGTTTGTTCCGCCAAATCCAAAGGAGTTCGACATGACGGCCTTGCCCGTGAAGGTTTTGGCTTTCAGCGGCACAAGATCCAAAACCGTGTCGACGTTAGGGGTCTCGAGATTGAGGGTCGGCGGCGCCATCTTATCCCGCAATGCCAAGACCGAAAAAATGGCTTCCACGGCCCCCGCGGCGCCCAGCAAATGCCCAGTAGCAGATTTGGTTGAAGACATTTTGGCATTACCTGCATGGTCGCCCAGCAGACGTTCAACAGCGCGAACTTCGAGCTCATCCCCCATCGGCGTGGAGGTTCCGTGAGCATTTACATAGCCAATGTCTGAAGGCTCCAGCCCTGATTTTTTAAGCGCCATGCGCATCGCTCGAAAACCACCCTCGCCTTCAGGGGCGGGACTGGTGATATGATAAGCATCTCCAGAGAGACCATAGCCGACAAGCTCGGCCAGAATATTGGCTCCGCGCGCTTTAGCGGTCTCATAATCTTCCAAGACGACAACCCCCGCGCCTTCGCCCATCAGAAAACCGTCACGACCATCATCATAGGGACGGGATGCTTTTTCGGGCGTTTCGTTATATCCGGTGGTCATGGCGCGGCAGGCGACGAATGCGCCAATGCCCAATCGCGTTATAGACGCCTCGCCGCCGCCCGCGACCATCATGTCAGCGTCCCCGCAGGCGATGATGCGGGCCGCATCACCAATCGCGTGCGCGCCTGTCGCGCAAGCTGTAGCCACCGCACTGTTCGGGCCTTTTAATTTATGACGCATGGATACCTGACCGGAGGACAGATTGACCAACATAGACGGGATTACAAAAGGAGAAAGGCGGCGCGGTCCTTTTTCATGAAGTAGGATCGACGCATCATAAGTCGTCTGTAATCCACCAATGCCGGAGCCCAGAATCACACCCGCGTTCTCTGAAACCTCATCGGACGTCGCTTCCCAACCGGAATGCGCGATAGCTTCATCAGCGGCAGCGATGGTATAAAGAATAAAATCGTCAATGCGCTTCTGGTCTCGCGCACTCATGACGGAATCCGGATCAAAAGAGCCGGGAATGTCCGGGGAGCCGCCTGCGCGGCCATCTACCCGAGGGAGGACAGCAGCGATCTTGCAGGCAAGATCGCTGACGTCGAAATGTTCAATTCGGGACGCGCCGGATTTGCCGGCGAGTATGTTTTCCCATGCGGTTTCGACACCGCAGCCAACGGGTGAGACAAGGCCTAAGCCTGTAACAACGACCCGTCTCATAACGAGGAAGCCCTAGCCGGTTTTCTCAGAGATGAATTTAACGGCATCGCCAACGGTCTGAATGTGCTCTGCGGCATCATCCGGAATTTCGATGTCGAATTCTTCTTCAAAAGCCATGACAAGCTCAACAGTGTCGAGCGAGTCTGCACCAAGATCGTCAATGAAGTGGGCGTTTGTGGTTACTTTAGCTTCTTCAGCGTCCAGATGCTCCACAACCATCTTCTTCACGCGTTCGAGTACGTCTGACATATGTCTTCCTTTAGTCTTTGCCGAAGATAATTTTTCGGCGGTTACGGGCGAGAGATGGGGCAATCTGCCCCGAATACAACCCCTTTTGCCCTATCGATTGCGACCTAGCATAGGGATTTGGACGTGCCTAGAGGTTTCATGTCCAAGTTATACCCTATTCAAACGGCCCAAAAACCGTTCTAAATCATAGTCATGCCACCATTTATGTGGAGGGTTTGCCCTGTCACATAAGCAGCTTCGTTAGAGGCTAAATAGAGCGCTCCGGCCGCAATATCGCTGCCCTCGCCCAATTTTGCCGCCGGGATTCGGGATAATGTTGCGTCTTTTTGTGCCTCATTCAGAGCGTCTGTCATCGGTGAGCGAATAAAACCGGGCGCAATACAGTTGACCGTGATCCCGCGAGAGGCGACTTCTTGTGCAAGCGATTTTGAGAAGCCAATCATTCCGGCTTTTGATGCCGCATAATTCGTCTGGCCGGGATTTCCCGTCACGCCAACGATGGAGGAAATGCCAATAATCCGACCCGATCGCGCCTTCATCATCGGGCGCAAACACGCCTTTGCCAGCCGGAAATAACTTTCCAGATTGATGGTAATGACGTCATCAAAATCCGCCTGTTTCATCCGCATTAACAGCCCATCTTTTGTAATGCCGGCATTAGCGATTAGAATGTCAATCGGACCGCCTAGGCTTTCCGCCGCCTGCCCCGGGAGCGCATCCACAGCGTCACCATCAGACAGGTTACAAGGCGTCACAGCAGTACGCTCGCCCAGCTCTGCCGCCAAGACCTCCAGCTTTTCCGCTCGCGTACCGGACAAAGCAACATGCGCGCCCTGTTTATGCAAGAGGCGCGCTATTTCACCGCCTAATCCGCCCGTTGCACCGGTCACTAACGCGCGTTTTCCCGTTAAATCGAACATATATTTACCCCTTTATTTTCGCCGCGAAGGCTTCTAGCGCTTCGGGACTATCCAACTGATTGCCGTCGATGCCTTTAACGATGCGTTTCAACATGACCGTCAGGACTTTGCCGCAGCCCGGCTCTGCCATCGTGTCAATTGCGCCTTCTCCAGCCATCCACTCGATGCTTTCGCGCCAACGCACGCGGCCTGTAACCTGTTTGACGAGGTCCTCGCGCAAATCGTCCGGGTCGCTAACCGGGCGAGCCTGAATATTATTGACGACAGGCACGAGCGGCGGCAACATTGTCTGATCGCCAAGGGCGTCGCGCATTGCATCCGCTGCGGGTTGCATCAAATCGCAGTGAAAAGGCGCGGAAACATTCAACATCATGGCTTTTTTGACGCCAGCATCCCGCGCAGCTTGAGCAGCGGCTTCGACAGCCGCTTTCTCGCCCGATAACACAATCTGCCCCGTCGCATTATCATTCGCGATCTGCACAATGCCGACTTTTGAGCCTTCGGCGCAGGCAGCCTCCGCGTCTTCGATGCTGGCCCCCAATAGCGCGGCCATAGCGCCAACACCGACGGCGACCGAGGCCTGCATCGCTTCGCCGCGAATGCGCAAGAGCTTTGCTGTGTCTGACAATGCGAGAGTCTCAGCGGCAGCAAGCGCGGAGTACTCACCGAGACTATGCCCTGCCACAAAGGCGGCATCTGTGACTTTCACGCCAAACTCTTTGTCCAGAGCCCGCATCGCCGCCAAAGAACAGGCCATTAACGCTGGCTGCGTATTAGAAGTAAGCGTCAAATCAGACTCGGGGCCGCTCCACATGAGGCCAGACAAATCCTGGTCGAGCGCGGAGTTAACCTCTTCAAACACTGCCTTGGCAGACGGAAAGGCTTCAGCTAGCGATTTTCCCATCCCCAAAAATTGACTACCCTGCCCCGGAAATATGAATGCGAACGCCATATGAACCTCTTCCTTTAAGAGCCCGTAAGCTAGGCTATCCAGCACGGGGGTCAATGCGCTTTCGATAAATTTAGAAGCTCTGTTTATAACTCGTCAATGCGGGGCGAAACTGATAAAATTAATACCGCGTTAACCGAAGTTAACTAGCAAGCGTCGTGGGGTAGCTGATTGATTCGAGGGACCGATGAATGGCATTTTTTCGTAAAACAAAAACGACGAATGACGCAGCCAAAGACCGTATGGTAAGAGCCGAAGCCGTAGAAAATCAAACAAAATGGGATGAGCTGGAGCGCATGGTCAGCGACCAATCCTATTCGACCCCGCCGCCCTCATCCACCTCTGCTGCAACTGATAACTTATCGAAAACACCTCCCCCTTCCCGTCTAAATATAGAGCCCCAGAACATGCAGGATGCCGATAGTGACGTGTTCGCTTCAGACCTAAAAGTTGACATGCCCGATGGCTCGACCTTTGTTGACGTGACGCCGGACCTCCCAGAGCCTGCCTGTATCGAATCGATTGCAGCTCCGATTACATCCATGGCGCCGTCTGCGCATTTTAAAACGCGTGAGCGCTCCGCCACTGAAGATGCCATAGTGACCCCGACTCCGTCTAGATTTGACCGTGAACCAAGCGAAGATTTCGTGTCACCGCCACCCGCCGTGAACCGAGCTGACCGCGCAGATATTGGCGCGATGCGTTTGGATGTTGCGCGTATCTCTGCCGATATCCAAAGCGGTGAAGAGCTCTATCGCCGCGCGCAACAACGTATTGAAAATCTTACAGGGTTTGTCGAGCGGGCCGAGATTGACTTCTCAATGCTCAACCGGTTGGAGCCTGAGAACCGCCGCTTGAAAGCCCGCAACCGGACGATTGAGCGGGAAATCGATGCCAATCTTCAGAAAATGAACGTGCTTCGCGCAGATCTGGAAGATCGCGAACAACGTCTGACAGAGAAGACGCGTATTTATGAGGCGACGCTTTCAAAGCTCTCCGTTGCGCAAAAGTCTTTGCAAGAATATGAGCGCGCGCTGAGCACCGCCCGCGAAAGCTCTGACCGGAATTCATTGAATGCGGAACGTCTCCAGACCTCGTTAGATGTAGAGCGCCGCGAGAATGAAGTCCTGCGCACGCGAATTACCGAATCTGTCGCGGACATAGACGTCAAGCAATCCGCTTATATAGAAGCCAAGAAAATCGCTGACAGCCTCGCTCAGGATTGTTCTGACTTCCGCCATCAGGCTGAAAGCGCGGAGAAGGAAGCGGACGAACTCCGCAAGAGCCTCGTCACAGCGCAAACGCAGAACAATGCGATGAAGGCCGAAATGCTAAGCCTGCATGAGGATATTCGCACGTTCAAATCCCAATCGGAATTCACCATCATAAGCCGCGAAGATGAAATGAGCGCGCTGCAGGAGCAAGTCGAACATTTGTCCAAACAGCTGGAAATCAAAGACGATATCGTCCGCAACGCGGCCCGCGACGTGCAGGAGCTTCGAAAAGTTCGCACAGCCCAGGATCTGGAACGCGAGCGCCTGGAATCGCAGATTGAGACGCAAGCCTATCAACTGGATCAGGCCAATTCGGAAATCTTGCGTACCAAGCAAGACGTTACAGATTTTGACCGCCGGTATCGCGATGTCGCAACAGCGCTCTCCGTGGCGCAAAGCCGCCGTATGTCCAGCGAACCCGCTGCGGCGCCGGACATTCAGCCTTTAGCGCCGCCGCCTGCACCTGAAATGTCGTCACCCGATGTTTCGGCCCCTCCAATGCCAAAACCTCAGCCACAGGCCCCCATTCTTCGCGCGCAGGACATTGACGATTTTGACAATCTGTCAGGCGACGAGATTGAAGATCGCATCATGGATTTCCGCCTCGGGTTGAGAAAAGATCTCGACTAGCCGAATTCATCCGCTGAATGCAGCTTTAGAGCTAGACAAAGTCTCTCAATTCACCTAACTCGCGCGCTTCACCGGATGACGGTGGAGTCCGGGCTGTTCCGGAGTGCTCCATCCATCAGACGACTGCTCCACCTTCTCGAGCCCGTCTGCCGTCATCTTTAGTCTGAAGGACTGATGAATGTCTCTTTACGAGCATGTCGTGATTACACGGCCGGACGTCTCCTCTACTGCTGTTGAGGAATTCGTTCAAACCCTAGCCTCCAAGATCGAAAATATGGGCGGCACCGTCGAAGGTGCTGAATATTGGGGTCTGCGCAATTTGGCTTACCGCATGAATAAAAACCGCAAGGCACACTATTCCCTGCTCAAGGTCAATGCCAACCCTGACGTGATCCACGAGATCGAGCGGACCCACCGCATTAATGAGGATATCCTGCGTTATATGTCGATCCGCGTCGACGAGTTTAACGAAGATCCTTCCCCTATCCTTAAAAAGCGCGAAGAGCGTAAACGTAGAGATCGGAACTAGATCATGGCTGCTAAAGACTCCATCAAAATTGAAAACCTGCCGTCGCGCTCGGGCTTCCGCCGCCGCCGCAAGGTCTGCCCATTCTCCGGCGAGAACGGCATCAAGATCGATTATAAAGACCCAAAAATGCTCCAGCGTTATATGTCTGAAAAAGGCAAAATCGCGCCGGCCCGTATCACTGCGGTCTCCCACAAAAAACAGCGTAAGCTGGCTCAGGCCATCAAACGCGCACGCTTCCTGGGCCTTCTGCCCTATGAAGTTAAGTAAGGAAGGAGAACGACCATGGAAGTGATCCTTCTTGAACGCATCGAAAAGCTCGGCAATATGGGCGACGTTGTAAACGTCAAACCCGGTTTTGGCCGCAACTTCCTGCTCCCGCAGGAAAAAGCTCTTCGTGCCACGAAAGCCAACCTCGCCCGCTTTGAAGCGGAACGGGAATATCTTGAGCAGCGCAATGCTGAGAACCGCGACAAAGCGGCCTCTGACGGCGAGAAGCTCGACGGGACAAAAGTTATCCTCATCCGCAAGGCTGGCGATACCGGAAATCTCTACGGCTCTGTCTCCGCGCGTGATGTTGCGGAAATGCTCGAAGACAAAGGCGTGAAGCGCAATATGATCGTGCTGGAAACCCCGATCAAAACGCTTGGCCTGCACGGCGTGAAAGTCAAACTTCACCCGGAAGTCCTCGTCGATGTCGAAGTCAACGTGGCCCGCTCTGAAGACGAAGCCGAACGTCAAGCCAAAGGCGAAGACGTCATTGCTGCCGCGATGGCGGAAGAAAAAGCCGACACAGAGGAAGCCAACCGCGAGCGCGCGGAAAATGCTGTCTCCATGTTCGAAGGCGACGCACCGGAAGAGTTTACAGCGCCGGACGCAGACGCCGCACCGGAAGCAGAAGCTCCGGCTGAGGAAGCGCCTGCTGCTGAGTAGTCTTTCTGACATAACTGAATTTAAACCCAGCCTTTCGGGGCTGGGTTTTTTTGTGCCTGCATATCCAGTTCCGTCATCACAAGACTTGTTCTTGTGATTCACGAGTAACGTTACCCATGGATCCCAAGATATGAGCCAAAGGACAGGGACGCTGTCCGACGCAATTGCTCTTGTGATGACGGGATAATAAATACGAAAGAAAATTAGACATGCGAAAATCCTTGCAGCTCATCGCGGAGTCTGCCGAGGTCATTGTTTAAGCAGGACACGCCCGCAGAGCTGATCTTTCCGTCGGAATACCGGCAGAAAAGTAGAGTTTTGTTTTACAGAAGGATCGCAAAGCTGATTGTAAGACAGCTTTACAGGCTCTGCGGCGATGGTTTTTGATGCAGCGGCCAGTCATAATCCCCACAGGTCATGCCATTAGACAAGGTGGTCGGCTCTCACTCCAAAAGCCCCGGCACCTTCTTAGCTCTCACACCAAGACGCTCAGACCCATCGTCTCCCAAACGGCAAGCGAGGCCTCGCCTGTCCCGTGTTTGAAAGAACTTGCCCAATTTATCATAGGTTTTGGAAACGAGGATTATTCTCTTGAGATTCCTTTTAAGGCGTTGAAATTACGTAATTTTAGAATTTCTGAAAGTGGGATATATTCTAAATCACAATTTTTCTGTCTGGGGGCGAAACGGACAGTCTAGAACGCTTCATGGACATATCGACTATATCAAATACTCAGATCCATGAGATTGTAGTCTTTTAGGGATGATTGGGTATTTGCGTGCCATTTAAACTCTTCTTGCCGCTTTGCAAAGGGCGCGTAACGATACGGCGTTTCATTTGGAAAACGCTGTTGTCTGGCATCAATGGCGAAACCGATTAAGCGGGAGCGAGTGTCGATAAATGTCTCGTCCATAATTGCCGCCTCAGCATGCATCCCTGCACCGCGAACATTCAAGACAGAGGATCGTTTGTGAAACCCAAAATTGATCGAGAGGCGTGGTTCAAAACCTGTATTGGCGAATGACCCATGGATAATTTGACGGCTATTGATGACAACGTCTCCCGGATTACAGATAATGGGCAGAGCGTCGGGTAGGCGTTCGCTACCCGCATCTTCTACCATTTTTGCAATATTGGCGCGCGCTCCTTTATGGCTTCCCGGGATAACCCAAACGCCATTGACCGCGGTACTGCCGTAGACCTGTCCCATGAAGTTGAAACCGTGAATGTCTTGATCGAAATTCGGATGGTCCCAATGAGTATCGCCGTCTTGGTGCCAAGAGACAGCCGCGCCGACGCCCGCATCTTTGATAAACAAGCCCTCCGTAAATGGAACGAAATCGGGGCCATTAATGGCTTCGGCTAATTTCATCAAACCCGGATGCCCGTAAACACGAAGGCACGCCGGAGAAAACTGCAATGATCCGCTTAGGTAAAGGGGTACGGCTGGCGGGGCATCATCGGCCGCTTTGGGTTCAAATAACTTTACTTGATGGCGTCCATTGAACATTTCACTGCCGCCCAATGGATCGGATAATGGCCGCGCCCATTGCAGTGTCGGCGCTTTGTTATCAACGCCAAGCGCCGGACGCCCATGTTTGTCGACCATCGCGCCCATATGGACAGGAAAGTTCTCCCGCATCTCCGCAAGATCAGCTTTGATATCATCAAGTTCTTCTTCGGAGAGAACGCCTTCGAGAATGTAAAAACCAAATTCGGAATAGGCGCTTATAATATCAGAATGGATATTCCCGCTTTCATCAAATTTGAGCGGCCCGCGATTAGGAAGCGAGAGCGCTTTGGCTTGTCCCTCCAAGAGATATGTTTTCATCGCATCGGCCTCGTCCCCGTAATGGGAGGCACAGACGTCAATAGAGCGGCTGATATCTTGAATCATGTCAGTCCCTTTCACAGTTTTTATAGTTGTTTAAATTTAATGCATATGCAAATCTGTGAGTCAAGGTTCAGAAAATAATTTAAGGACGTCAATATTCATGCCTACAAAAACCCTCGCCAGAGGCAGCGCCACCCGCACAGCCAACAAACTTCGCCGCAAGGAACGCATATTGGACTGTGCGAGACAGATTATTGCCACACAAGGATTTGACGCGCTCACGCTTTCACAATTGGCACAAGATGCCGAAGTCACGATCCCCACCATTCACAATCTTTTGGGCAAGAAATCTCAAATCATTGAACATTTGGTCGGCGATGTAGTCTCGCGCATTTGGCGGGTATTATCCCATCAAGAGGGCAACGACCCCATCTTAGCGGTTCAGCTTTTTACGGAAGAATTGATATCGTTATACGCCCAGGACGAGGCTCTTTATAAGGCTGCATTTGTGGCGGGAGAACGCGCAAAGCTATTTGAACATCACTCACCACAAGGCATATTCATGCGCTCCATGAGATTGGCGACCCAGGTGTGCGAAGATGGCAAAGTCGCAGGATGTTTGGAGGGCGAGATTGAGACGCATATCTTGGCTGAACAGCTATTCGGATGTCAGCGCTTGGCGCGTCACGACTGGATGAATAATTACATTGGCCTGAATGAATACAGGTCCCGGGTTCTCTCGGGCATGTTCATAATATTGTCCGCTGATGCCACGCCCAAATTCAAGGAACGGTTGAAGACCGAAATGAGAACTTTGGGTTCCAGATAGCTAACGTCTTCTTTTGGAATGTCTTTACTCAAATCCCCCACCCCAAAACCCATCCCACACATATGTCCCATTGAGGCGTCGCGCGGTTCTCGCTAGAGCCACTCCATGACCGCAGAACTTGGACATATGGCGCTTATCCTCGCCTTTTGCGTGGCGGCGTTTCAGGCCGTTATCCCGCTTGTTGGGGCGCATCGCAATTCTGCGCGGATGATGGAATTTGGGGACCGGGCGGCGGTTGGGCAATTCTTGCTCATTGCATTTTCTTTCCTCGCCCTGACCAGCGTGTTTCTGTCGTCCGATTTCTCCGTGAAATTGGCGGCCTTGCACAGCCATTCCGAGAAACCCCTGCTCTATAAAATCACCGGTGTGTGGGGCAATCATGAGGGCTCTATATTGCTCTGGGTTTTAATGATGGCGGGATATGGCGCGGCCGTCCCAATTTTTGGCAAAAGCTTGCCGCCGGGATTAAAGGCCCGCGCAATCGCCATCCAAGCGCTCGTTGGGGCGGGGTTTTTGGCCTTTATCCTCTTTACCTCCAACCCGTTCGAGCGGCTGAACCCCGTGCCGATGGACGGCAATGGATTAAACCCCATCTTGCAAGATCCCGGTCTCGCGTTTCACCCTCCGTTTCTCTATCTGGGCTATGTCGGGTTCTCCCTGCCGTTCAGTTTCGCCGTTGCTGCGCTCATTGAAGGACGCGTGGATTCTGTTTGGGCGAAATGGCTGCGGCCTTGGGTTTTGGTCGCGTGGAGCTTCCTCACTATCGGCATCGCGCTTGGCAGTTTTTGGGCCTATTACGAGCTTGGTTGGGGCGGCT
>Ga0209831_1001737_pt1 | contig 19555 bp, 23 predicted proteins | sample Maine_Asex4_meta_FD_187451 | JGI IMG/M metagenome (GOLD analysis project Ga0209831, IMG submission 187451) | Marine algal microbial communities from Maine, USA - Maine_Asex4_metaG (SPAdes) (version 2) | ecosystem: Host-associated > Algae > Red algae > Unclassified | place: Maine, USA | collected...
AAAAAAAGACATATCCTATTGCTAAAAAAAGCTATTCCCGCCCTAAAAAATCGGAAAAAGAGACAGCTTAAAGTTTATTTTCCCAGCTTAGATCCACAATTCAGCTATTTTTAACTGGTTGAATTGTTTTCTAATGATTTTTTTAGTCTAAACTACAGATTTAACTGTAGATCGAAAACTATTGGATTGATTTCTTACCTGTTAATAAAACAGAAAAACGTTCGGAATAGTTCCGAACGTTTCTATATATAATTTATGATTAAATAACTTACTGCTTTAGCTCTAGCTCAATTACAGAGCATTTGCACCAGCAACAACCTCTGCAAGTTCTTGAGTAATTGCAGCCTGTCTGGCTTTGTTATAGGACATGCTCAAGCTGTCCATTAAGTCTGAAGCATTTTCACTGGCGTTGTTCATTGCTGTCATTCGCGCTGCTAGCTCACTGGCTGCAGCTTCCTGTAACGCTCGCAGGATCTGATTGTTGAGATACAGAGGTAGTAGAGCATCTAAAATCTGAACGGGATCTTGCTCAAAAATTGTGTCTTTAGGATATGCTTCCACTTCAGAAGTTACGGTGTCTCTCTCTACGCCAAATACTCCACCCTTACTAGTAAGACGGAAGATTTCATCATCTTTTACTTCTAATCCTTGAGTAGTTAAGGGAAGCAAAGTTTGAATTACGGGTTTAGAAGCAATCAAAGATACGAACTTGCTGTAAATTAGCTCTACTTTATCTACTTCTTCAGCTAAAAACAGAGACAATAGCTCGTCGCCAATTTCTGCTGCTTCGGGTGCGGTAGGTATTTGTTCTAAACCAACAAAGCTCTTTTCGATCGGCTCGTTGCGAGTTTCGTTGCTAAAGTATTGCTTTGCTTTTTTGCCAACTACGACATAAGTATACTCAACACCTTGAGCTTTTAACTCTTTAGCTCTGTTCTCCGCTCGACGAATAATATTTGTATTGTAACCACCGCATAAACCGCGATCGCTACTAACAATTAAAAGAGCGACTTTTTTGACTTCTCGCTGCTGGAATAGGGGTAGATCGACATCTTCAAACTGAAGTTTACCCTGAATGTTATAAAGCACCTGTGCCAAGCTATCGGCAAAAGGACGGGTAGAATTTACCTGCTCTTGGGCGCGACGAACCTTAGCAGCAGCAACTAAGCGCATTGCTTCGGTGATTTTTTTAGTATTTTTTACTGACGCGATGCGATCGCGAATCGCTTTTAGATTAGCCATGTTTTCAATTAGGTAGGGGGTAGAGGGTAGTAGGGAGTAGGTAAGAGAATAAATTCAGCTTTTTCCCTTTCACTCCCCCTTTGTCCCAAAAAGTTACGCTGCAGCCATGAAGGACTGTTTGAATTCGTTAATACCTTCTTTAAGCAGGTTTTCTGCTTCGTCGGTTAACTTTTTCTCTGTCGCAATAATTTCTCCGTATCTAGCTTTGCTGTTGCCTAGATACTCTTGTAAACCTGTAGCAAATTCACTCGCTCTATCAACAGGTACATCATCAAGATAGCCATTTAGACCAGCATATACTTTTGCCACCTGCTCGGCGACGGATAGGGGCGAACCCTGAGCCTGCTTGAGAATCTGACGTAAACGTTGACCTCTAGCTAGTTGATTTTGCGTCGCTGCATCCAAGTCAGAAGCAAACTGAGCAAATGCCTCAAGCTCGGCAAACTGGGCCAATTCTAGCTTGAGCTTACCTGCTACCTGTTTCATGGCTTTGGTTTGAGCCGCAGAACCTACACGGGATACGGAGATACCCGCGTTGATCGCTGGACGGAAACCAGCGTTAAACAAGTCAGAAGACAAGAAGATCTGACCATCGGTAATCGAAATTACGTTGGTAGGAATGTAAGCAGATACGTCACCTGCTTGAGTTTCAATGATTGGTAGAGCAGTCATGCTACCGCCACCAAGCTCATCACTCAATTTTGCTGCGCGCTCTAATAAGCGAGAGTGAAGATAGAATACATCTCCAGGATACGCTTCACGACCAGGTGGACGACGTAACAGTAGGGACATTTGACGGTAAGCCTGAGCCTGTTTGGTCAAATCGTCAAAGACAATCAGAGTAGCTACACCTTTGTACATGAAGTATTCGGCGATCGCAGCACCCGTGTAGGGAGCGAGATACTGTAGAGTAGCAGGATCGTTAGCGTTGGCAGCAACCACTACGGTGTAGTCCATCGCGCCTTTTTCTTCTAAAGTATTAACTACCTGAGCAACTGTAGAAGCTTTTTGTCCGATAGCTACATAAACACAGACAACATCTTCACCCTGTTGGTTAATGATGGTGTCTACTGCTACGGCAGTTTTACCTGTTTGTCTGTCACCAATAATTAGTTCTCGTTGACCACGACCAACGGGAATCATCGCATCAATCGCGGTAATTCCTGTCTGCATCGGTTCGCAAACAGATTTACGAGCAATAATCCCAGGAGCCATCGACTCGATTAGGCGAGTTTGATCGGTGTTGATGTCGCCTTTGCCGTCAAGAGGCTTTGCTAGGGAATCAACAACTCTTCCTTTGAGTGCATCACCAACAGGAATAGAGGCGATCGTCGCCGTCGCCTTAACTGTACTGCCTTCTTGGATACCGAAACCGTTACCCATCAGTACCGCACCGACGTTATCTTCCTCTAGGTTAAGAGCGATACCAACCGTGCCGTCTTCAAACTCAAGCAGTTCTCCCGCCATCGCCTGTTCTAAGCCGTATACACGAGCGATACCGTCTCCTACCTGAAGCACAGTACCAACGTTGGACACCTGTACATCCTGCTCGTAAGACTGGATCTGCTCCTTAATAATGCTGCTAATTTCGTCTGGTCTAATGCTAACCATAGCTATAAATAATTAGTTCTACTTGATTTACAAAGAATGTTATTGATTGAGGCTGACGCTGATGCGACGTAACTGACCTCTGAGGCTGGCATCAATTACCTTCGAGCCAACTTTGATGATCACTCCACCAATCAAACTGGGATCGACGCTTGTTTTCAACTCTACATCGCGAGCTTCAACAATACCTTTAACCTTATTGACGATGTTACCTTTCTGCTCGTCAGTTAATTCTTGAGCGGAAGTGACTTCTGCCAATACAGTTTGATTGAGCTTTCTCAAAAGGTTCAAATATTGTTCGGCAATTGACTCAAGAAAAACGATTCGTCTTTTATCAACTAGCAGCATCATAAAGTTAACTAAGTAAGGATTGGCATCACCCATTACTTTTTTTAATACTGATTTTTTGTCCTCGTTCTTAATTACTGGATTGAGAACAAAGTCTTTGAATTCTTGAGACTCTGATAATAAGGAATCTAAGGAGCGAAATGTTTCACCAAACTGTTCGGTAAGATTTTCTTGCTCTGCTAAGGACATAATTGCCTGAGCATAGGGTTCACTGACTTGACTATTGACGAGAGTTCCACCCATTTGACTATCCTCCTAGTTTGGCAATACTGCGATCGACTAACTGACGCTGTTTATCGTCATTTAGCACCTCTCCCATGCGGGATTCAACTCTTGATAAAGCCATTTCTACAACTTTAGATTTCAACTGAGCGATCGCGCGATCTTGCTCCGAGCTAAGGTCTGCAGCAGCAGTAGCTTTGAGTCTTTCGACCTCTTTATCTCCTTTTTCTAAGACTGCTTGTTTGGCTTTTTCGGCGTTAGCTTCCGCTTCCGAGCGAATATTCACCGCGTTAGCCTGAGCTTCTTTGAGGTTTTTCTGTGCTACTGCCAAAGCATCTTTCGATTCTTTAGCTCGTGCATCGGCTGATTTGATTTCTGCTTCTATTTTGGCGCGTCTTTCACTGAGGATATTACCAATTACTTTGCCTCCATACACAATTAGGAGTACAAAAATAATTCCCAGGTTGATCAGATTGGTTTCGATGATGTCAAAGTTGAATCCAAAACCACTTTCTGCCCCAGCCTCCGCGTTAAGCAGGAAAAAAGTTCCCATTATCTTTACTTCTTATCCGTACTGTTTAAGGTTAAATTGATTTTTGAAAGTTGCAGGCTTTGATATCTAAGCATTAAGGTTTGTACATTCTTCTACATCTCGAAAAACCAAGAATATCTAAAATATTTAGAGAAAGAATTAGAACTTATTAACCCGTTTAGCTCTGCTTTCACGACATTACCAGTTCGTAGTTATCTACGAGCTAGCTGCCGATTGGCTTAGACGAATTATTTTACTAACTCTGCTCCTAATAGCTTTTCTAAAATTTGATTACTTAGAGTATCTACCTGTTGCTCTAGAGACTTCATTGCCTCTGCCTTCTGAGCTTCAATCTCGTCCGCAGCCTGCTGTTTTTGAGCTGCTACTTCTTGCTGTGCTGCCTGAACCTTGTCAGAGGTGATTTTCTCCGCTTCTGCTTTGGCATCGGCGATGATACCCTGCGCTTGACGGCGAACATCTCGCAGTTCATTTTCATACTGCGTTGCTAATACTTCTGACTTTTCCTTTAGTTCGCGAGCATCTTTGAGACTGTTGCGAACGTAATCTGTTCGACTATCGATCGCTGCTCCCAAAGGCTTATATAGCAGTTTGTTTAGGACTGCCATCAGTATTAAGAACTGAAGTGCCATCAAAGGAAGGGTGGCATTGATGTCAAACAAACCCCCTTCAGGAGCTGTTTCGGCGGCTGCTTGTGCTGCTGCCAAGAAAATAGAATAATATGTCATTATTTTTTAACCCTGTTTTTGACCATTACATTAGTACCTAATAAATTAGGCGCTCTAACCACCAAGGTTTTCTGGCTATAAATTTATGATGCAGACTTAATTTAAATGCCCGAAAAAGTTTAACTGTTCGGGCAAAAAATTTTATGCGAAGGGGTTAGCGAATAATAATACTAGAGATACTACCAAGCCATAGATAGTTAACGCTTCCATAAACGCCAAACTAAGCAGTAGAGTACCGCGAATTTTACCTTCCGCTTCAGGCTGACGAGCAATACCTTCTACAGCTTGTCCAGCAGCATTACCTTGACCAATTCCAGGGCCGATTGCGCCTAGACCAACAGCAAGAGCAGCAGCGATTACGGATGCAGCAGCAACGATAGGTTCCATGATTTATTTCCTTTAAACTAATTGTGAGTTGTTGATTAAATAAAAGATCGGCTTTGATGGCAATCGCAAACTTTTTGAGTTTGCGATTTACTGGGTGACGACCGACCCAAGACTCGAACCTAAATAAACTAGAGACTAGGTTATTAATGGTGTTCTTCTAACGCCTCGCCAATATAGGCTGCAGCTAGAGTTGCAAAAATAAGTGCTTGAATTGCGCTTAAAAATAATCCCAAAACCATCAACGGCAGAGGTACGAAAAGAGGAACGAGTAGTACTAATACAGCAACTACTAATTCATCTGCCAAGATGTTTCCGAATAAACGGAAGCTAAGGGACAAAGGCTTAGTAAAATCTTCTAAAACCTTAAATGGTGCAAGAATTGGCGTTGGTTCTAGATATCCTGCAAAGTAGCCTAGACCTTTTTTCCTAATTCCCGCATAAAAATATGCAGCAGAAGTAAGTAAAGCCAGAGCGACTGTGGTGTTGATATCGTTTGTTGGTGCAGCTAGTTCACTATCGGGAATTTCAATTAATTTCCACGGAACTAATGCCCCAGACCAGTTGGATACGAAAATGAACAAAAACAAAGTGCCAACAAAAGGCACCCAATCGCGATATTCTTTTTCGCCGATCTGATCCTTTGCCAAATTTCTAATGAAATCCAGGACATACTCCATGAAGTTTTGCATACCGCTGGGTATTCTCTGGATATTTCTCGATCCCAAGAAGGATACAATTACCAAAATGGCAATTACAAACCAGGAAGCTAGAAAAACTTGACCATGTAATTTTAAACCGCCTATTTCCCAGTAAAAATGCTTACCTACTTCTAGTGAAGCAATGGGAAACGTAAAGAGTGAATTAAAATTATTTAAAATTTCCATTTGTCGATGTTTTTCCCAGATATCGAGCGTCACATCCTCATCTTCTGCTCTAATTGACCACTACTTCACACTACTTTTTAGCTGGCACGAGGGTTGTTTGCAGCACGTAGAAAATGATGGCAGCTTTATAGGTCAAAAAGCCGAGAAAGATCGGAATGACTTGCAGTTGTTGCAGTTGAGTTGCAACAATAATTACGCCAGCTAATAATGCCAATCGAGTCGAACCGACACCCTTTTTAGAAGCGCCTATTCTTTCCACCTCTCTGGCTAACATTCCTATATAAACTATGCCGACACAAGCTCCTAATAGATAATTAAGAGATGTATTGAATGAATACGCGATCCAAACAGACACAAAAATTACCGCCGTAATGATTAGCGTTACCAGCAGCAAATTTTGCTTGAGCTGATAATACTCTTCCATTGAATCCCCGACAATTTCGGGCGTTTCAACAGCATTCGGGCTTGATTCTGCAATTGGCGTTGTTTTTAGTTGGTTGCTAGACAAGGCTTACTTTTTACTCAACGTTGGCTTATGCTGAATTGTCTGAAGCTTCGGCATTTGATTAGCCGTCTTGAATGCTTACTCAAAAAAAATCAGAAGTTAGTACTTCGTCAAGTAGCTTTTGATAATCACTCAGACCGTTAATCTACCGTTACCCTAGTCCAGACAAGAAAAATCATATCACGCTCAAGTAACAATTATTAAAAAATTCTAAATCGGCTTTAAGCGCAATATTTAGCGATAGTTCCCCTATAAAAAAATTGCTTTCCTAGATCCAGATTAAGAGCTTATTCTGCCAAAATATTGCCGATCGCAATTTGGAATATGTAACACTCACGATCGCATCTATGTCAAATAAGTAAACTAAATGCTTGTCGATCCACGAATTAAATTATGTCATCTAGGTCTTTGCAAAATAACTAACTGACGTTCAAACAGCGATCGCACTCCATCTAAATTTAGTTCGCAGTTGTTCAATATCTCACCCACGCTAATTTGCTTATCTTTATTCTCATCACAAGCCAGCATAAACGAATATTCCTCATCCGATAGCTTCTCCATTTGATATTCAAAGTTAAGGAAGCTATAGCTAGGGAAACCCTGCATACAAGGACTGAGTTCGGGAATTGCCTGTTTTAATATTTCATCATTAGACCAATCCTCTGTTTCTAAAGGCGGTTTACTTAAGAAAAACTCATAGTGAGTCAGGCTAGGATCTAATAGCTCAATTAAACGGTATTTCTGGCGATTGCTCAATCCTTTGGCTCGATCCATCAAATCCGATGATTCACCGACTAATCGATCTAGCTGCCAATATTTAGGATTAGAAAAGCCGACAAAATCTAAACCAGAAGCCTCAATTAGGTCAAATAGCGTCTCGGAATTATAGTCAATCTCCTGGGGATGAACGTACATATCCGCGAAAGACTCGTCCCGATGATTCTCCAACGACCACAGTTTTTTCTCTTGCTGTAACAAACGGTTCTGTTCGGGTAGATTAGCAAAAATATCCCGTCCAACCTTTACTCCATCTCGGTAGTCGCCTTTTTTTTCTCCCTGGAGTAGAGAGATCGCCTTTTGCATTAGACTAATCTCCCATCGTCCCAATTCAGCATAGACAAAGATATGCATAATACCGCCTGGCTTGAGTTTTTTGGCGATCGCCTGAATACCTTTTTCTGGTTCGGGTAAATGGTGCAATACTCCGACGCAGTTAATAAAGTCGAACTCCCCTTCCAATTGGGTAGCTTCCTCTAACTTCATCTGCTTAAATTCGACTGGCTTATCGTGTTTGGCAATTACCCCCGAACGATTACAGCGTTCTTCTGCCACTTCTAGCGCTTTCTCACTCAGATCGATCGCCACTACTTCTGCTTGCGGATTGAGGTTAATTAGATAATCCGTGCCAGAACCAGTACCACAACCCGCATCCAAGATCCGAATCTCTTGAGTCTTGGGCTTCATTCCCGTACAAAAACTATAGGCTGCCGTCCAACTCCAGCGCCAGTTATAGCCAGGAGGTTCTAAGTCGGACAAAGGATCGGGGGGAAAAGGATAGGTGTTGTATAAGCTGGCTACGGCTTCGTTAATCGCTTGGGAATCGGACATGTTTCTTTCTATAGCCTTACAATAAAAGTAAATACAATGTAATTACCTAATCAAAATTAGTCGTGAAGATTGACATTATCAAAATCGGTAACTCTCAAGGAATTAGAATTCCTAAGACAATTATGGAGCAATGTGGGTTCACAGATTCAGTTGATATAGAGATTAAAGATGATAGCCTGATTTTGAGTTCTCATAAGGTTAGAGAGGGATGGTTAGAATCTTTTCAAGAGATGGCTGCTAACGGGGACGATGAGCTGTTGATAGATGATACTATTTCCACCGAATACGACGAGGAATGGGAATGGTAGAGAGAGGAGAAGTCTATTTAGTCAACTTAGAGCCGACAGTTGGTTCAGAAGTTCGGAAAACACGTCCTTGTGTAATAGTTTCTCCCGACGAGATGAATCAATCTATTCGTACAATAGTTATTGCGCCAATGACTAGTAAGCAGAAAAACTATAAAAGCAGAGTAGCATTACGTTTTGATGGCAAGCAGGGTCAGGTGATGCTCGACCAAATTAGAACTATCGATAAAAAACGTTTGATAACTAAATTGGGTACGTTATCAGTCAAAGAATTAAAATCGATTTTATCTGTTTTGCAGGAAATGTTTACTTATTAATCGAGTTAAAAATGAACACTATTTGTTTGCTTGGTATCGCTGTAACTGCTTCAATTCTTGCCAGGGAAAGGTATCAGGACGACGATCGCTTTTGTAATGCTCGTATGCCATCAGTTTGGCTATTTTTTCCGCTTCTAACGTTACTAAATCTATCCAGAAATCTCGCTTAATCCGAAAAGCAATTTCTTGTTCCAACAAATAAGTCGAACCTTCGCGACTACGACCGCTCGTATTACTGGAATAAACATAAATTAATACATCTAGTAATGAAAAATCGGCGCTATTTCTAGTTAATTTCCAATCATATTGTCCTGGTTCATCAAACCAACTAAAGCTTGCCTCATCATATCCTTTAGCCAAAGTTACAGTAGCCAAACAGATCGCTTCTAAAGGATCGGCAAAAATGTGGGTTGGAAAAAACTCATGACAATTGCCATTGATATACAGCCTTGCATTAGACCAACCGTGACGGTATCTTAAAAACTGAAAATCTAGATCGTCAGGCAAACTCATACTTGCTGTCTCCAATTAGTGCATCGTCATAATCGATCTCTAAAATTTAAAAATGCGATCGCGTTTGCACTAACACCGAAGAGGAATTATTCGAGATACTTACTTGGCAATTTCATAATTGAAACAACTTTTACAAGCTGCTTTCTCTCTATTTCCCAATCAAAATCTGCGTATCTGCCCACCCGTAGGCTAATTCAATAAATTCACGATCGCCAATTCTCATTGCCTTTTGTCCGATTAGTTGACCACCAAGAGTCCGATCGAAATTGATTGCTGGATTTCCTGCTAAAACCCAAACCGTAATTGAGGTTAGACCCAATTGAAATAACCTTGCAGCGATCGCTTCGAGTAAAGAAATAGCTGACGCTGGTATCGTCAAAAATGATAATAAATGACTTTGATATCATTTTTAATGAACTAAATAATTTTTATGTGAGTGCGATCGCGTCAGAGAAATAAGACAAAATGCTTTAGTCTAAACAATGACTATTTAGATACTAGTAATTCATGCTTATTGTTATTTGTGGGGCGACTGCTAGTGGAAAATCGGGGTTAGCTTTAGAAATTGCCCAGCGTTTAGATTCTGTAATCATCAGCGCCGACTCTCGTCAAATATATAAAGAGTTCGATCTCGGTACAGCCAAGCCAACGATCGCCGAGCAGAATTTAGTACCTCACTTCCAGATCGATATTTGTGAACCAACCGAGGTATTAACCCTGGCGGAATATCAGCAGCAAACCCAAGAGTTAATTACTAATCAGACAGGCACTGTTCCTTTACTTGTAGGCGGTACGGGACTATATTTAGACTCGATTACCAAAGGTTTGAAAATTCCCAGAGTCGCACCTCAGCCAGAATTGCGATCGCAACTATCGGCTTTAGGACAAACCCAGATCCACGGTTGGCTGACTCAAATCGATCCCGCAGCAGCTAAAAAGATTCATGTTAATGACCAGTATCGAACCTTGAGAGCTTTGGAGGTGTTTTACGTTACGGGTATACCCATTTCGGATCAACAGGGGGAAAATCCACCTGATTATCCGATTTTACAGATTGGCTTAGATTGCGGAGTCGAAGTTTTGGATCGACGGATAGAGACTCGCGTGCGCCAGATGATCGAGATGGAATTAGTGGAGGAAGTTAAATATCTCTGTGACAAGTATGGTCATGATTTGCCTTTGCTTAATACTCTGGGTTATGCCGAAATTAAACAGTATTTATTAGGAGAGATAGATATAGAAGAGGCGATCGCTTTAACCACGACTCATACCCGTCAGTTTGCAAAACGCCAGCGCACTTGGTTTAGTAAAAACAAGCAAATTAATTGGTTTGATAATACAAATCCCGATTTAATTGAAGCTGTTTGGCAAAAAATAGAAGAATTTATCGCCGAACAATAATTATTTATTAGTTTCCCTCACTCTATACAGAGTCGAACTTGTAGCTCTTCGTATTATTCAACGTAATCTGTCGTCACTCATAAACCCAGATCGCGATCGCTGTTTATTCTGAAATATAAAGAGACTATCAAGCAGTACATCAAACAATTGTTTTTTTGATAAAGAACAAAGGGAGATAAAGAAATGCAATTTTTAAATGATAGTCAGTTCCGAACGAGCTTTGATATTACTGCTGAGTGGGATAAAGGATTTACTCTTAAATTAGCTCTAATTAACTTAGGCGACGATTTAACTGAAGGAATTGTTGAATTTGAATCTGAGTTTGAGATTAACCCAGATGAAATGTGGGGTGCAGAAATACTGAGTAGAGAAGGAAATACCTATACTCTCAAGCTGGACGAAGATAGAAGTGCGATCGATTCAGAACAAAGTTCGTCTGTTTTCTTCAATGCTAATAAGGTCAATAACAAAATAGCTTTACCCCAGAATATTCAGTTAGGTAGCAATAGTGCTTCAAGTGACGCTGCTGTAGTATCGGAGTCATCGATGCCTTCAGATAGCCCCGCAATTAATACAGACGAAGTTACGTCAGATGTTCAAGCGCCTGTGATAGAAAGTGTTAAGCCAGCTACAGCAACAGACAATAGTTTGGCAGCAGATGTAGATTTTACTCTCGTTAGTGACTGGGGAAGCGGTTTCAACGGTGAGATTTCAATTACGAATGAGACGGGTGGCAATATTGATAGCTGGAGTCTTGAATTTGATTTTCCTAACGAAATAACTAGTATCTGGGATGCAGAAATCGAGCAGAATCAGGGCGGTAGCTACGTAATTAGTAACGCTGACTGGAACAGAGAAATTAGTGCGGGAGAAACTATTACCTTTGGTTTTCAAGGCAACGATTCCGTAACAGTCGAACCACAAAACTTTGAACTAGAAGGATACAGCTTCAATAGTCCTAGCACCAGCGACAGCATCTACACCTACGAAAACGATGCTTTAACTCCAGAATTAGAATTAAACCAACCCTACCAGGGAAGAGCAACTTTCTTCGATGCAGCTAATCCCGCAGGCGGTTTGGGTAACTCAGGTTTAGATATTCCTACAGCAGATCGACTACAGCAGGTAGTAGCAATTAACAATATTCAGTGGAATGGCTCAGAAGCCAGTGGCGCATTCTTTGAAGTATCGGGTCCCAAACAGAGAGAAGGCGCAGCGCCAATTATCGTTCAGGTAAATGACCAACTGGTAGAAAGAGCAGACGGCATGGACATGAGCGCCCAAGCATTTGAGCGGGTTGCCGATCCTATAGCGGGAATTGTCAATATTGACTATCAGTTAGTTGGACCAGCAGATGACTACGTAACAGCCTATGGTCATCGTATTGGCGACGGTCTTGTCGTTGAAGGTATTGCCGATTCTAATCCTTATTATCCAACTCTCAGACTGAACAATCATCGTTATCCTGTTGAGAGCGTCGAACTAATTGAAAACGATGGAGATTTAGTAGAGTTTGAAAGAGGCTCTGATAATCGCTTTGTTCTCGATGAAACTAGTGCAATCAATGGCGTACAGGATCTATTGGTTACGGATATTTTCGGTCAGCAGGTAACTCTGGATGATATAAATATCAGCAATGGTTCTGATGCCGATACCGTTACAGGCGAACAGTTTGCCATGATTTAAAAATCGAGATTAATTGAATAGAGATTACTTGAATAAAAATAACAAATAAAGCGGGGTTGTAATATGACTCCGCTTTTTTGGCAATCCGTAGCCTTTGGAACGCGCGATCGCTTTATATGGATAAGTTATTGTGCATTCAAATTGTATATTATTAACTTAGGCAAAAAACAGTGAAACCTACTCCCATCTCTTCTCAGAGTCTTCCTGTCAGCCACAGTAGTCAAATGAAATACGTGACAGCTTGTTTCCTCACTTCCACGCTGACATCTCGCGATCGACACGAACAAATTCTTGCTTTAACCGCAAAGTTTCTGACTGATATTCGGTGTCGCCAGACATTAAAGCAAATACGAGATCTATTTCGCGATTCTCTATCTCACGCACTTTTAGCTCTAAAGCTTCAACAATAAATTGATTGCGACTGGACAGATCTTGCTGCTTAGTTAGTAAATCTATTTTTTCGAGCAAATCATCGGCAATAAATATGGTTATTTTCATTTACGCGGAAACAGATACTCAGTCTGGAACTAATTATTAGGTAGTTATTAATATTTAGACAAAAGTAGAATTAAAAAAAAGGATGCGTCGCAACGCACCCTAATCAATGTGTATTTTATTTGCTCTAACAAATCTCAATCTTACTTACTGTTCGCAGTTGCAGGATAGCAAACACCTACTCCACCCAAGCCACAGTAACCATTTGGTACTTTACTTAAGTACTGTTGATGATAGTCTTCAGCGTAGTAGAATTCTGGCGCTTCGATAATTTCTGTAGTAATTGGATCGTAACCAGCTTTACTTAATTCTTGTTGATAAGCTTTTAGAGATGCCTCTGCTAGTTTTTTCTGTTCGGGAGTATAGGTGTAAATCCCAGAACGATATTGCGTACCGCGATCGTTCCCCTGACGCATTCCCTGTGTAGGATTGTGGCTTTCCCAGAAGACTTTTAGTAGTTCTTCGTAGCTCATTTTTTCAGGATCGTATACCACTAAAACAACTTCATTGTGTCCTGTCATGCCAGAGCAAACTTCTTTGTAGCCAGGGTTGGGAGTATGTCCTGCTGCGTAACCCACGGCGGTGGTATAGACTCCTTCCTGCTGCCAGAACTTTCTTTCTGCACCCCAAAAGCAGCCTAAGCCAAAGACAGCCTGTTCCATACCTTCGGGAAAAGGACCTTTAAGGGGATTGCCGTTAACATGGTGCTTGTCTGGTACGGGCATAGCTTTTGACCGCCCTGGTAGTGCTTCTTGAGCAGAAGGAATGCTGGCTTTTTTGCCTAAACCGAATAGTCCCATAGGAATTAAACTCTAGATTTTATTAATTTTTATGACGATATTCCTATGATAAAAGAATCTCTAAAATTTTAAATTCGGCTAACCCTACTTTTTAGTTATCAATTGAGATAAATAAGTTTGCGGCGCGATCGCAAACTAAGTAAAAAACTCCATCGTAAATCTAAATTTTTGTTGGACTTAGGATGAAGAGCATCGTTGCAGCTTGATTGTTGTTCCTTATTTACTTACGATACTATAGCCAGGGAGCGCAACTATGAGTGAAGCTATATCGATTGTCGAATAGCCATTTAATCAAGTTTAGTTAGGAAAAATTTATGAAAATTTTAGTAGTAGAAGACGACGAGCGGATTAGTGAGGCGATCGTCGAATATCTTAGCGATCTTCACTATGCAGTAGAAGCAGTCTATGACGGTCAAAGTGCCTGGGACTTGCTGGATGTATTTACCTACGATTTAGTTTTGCTCGACGTTATGCTCCCTGAAATGGATGGAATTACTCTTTGTAACAAGCTCCGAAAACGGGGTTTCGATATTCCCATTCTAATGCTGACGGCGAAAGATACCCTCGAAAACAAAATTGAGGGACTTGACGCGGGAGCAGATGATTACCTAGTCAAACCCTTTGAACTAGACGAACTATCGGCAAGAATTCGAGCCTTACTACGCCGTGGGACTGGCAGCCTTCCTCCCGTTCTAACCTGGGAACATTTACGCCTCGATCCTAGTAGCTGTGAAGTTTTTTATCACGAAACTTTGCTACCTCTAAGTCCAAAAGAATATAAGCTGCTAGAGTTTTTCTTGCGTAACGGTCGTCGCGTCTTTAGTCGCGCTCAAATCCTGGAACACCTTTGGTCTTTTGAACAAGTACCAGAAGAAGCCACAGTCAAAGCTCACATTCGAGGCTTGAGACAGAAACTAGAGGGTGCGGGTGCGCCTCACGATTTAATTGAGACTGTTTATGGTTTAGGATATCGTCTAAAAGAAGAACCTCAAAAGGCTAAACAACCAGGTTAAAGCATAATGCATCAAAGCTTGCGATCGCGCTTACTGCTGTACTATCTCATAGTCATGGCAGCCATTTTGGCTATTTTTGGTTCGGGGGTTTATGTTGTCTTTCGACGTAGTTTGTATAAGCAACTGGATAAAAAACTCTTAACCCTCGCTCAGTCAGCCACTCCTTCTTTTGAAGCAGTTAGGGATCGGGGTAGCAAGTATCTCAATCAGGTAGAAGAAGTCCCCTGGCGGGATATCTTCAACCGCGATAGCCAAAGTCTCGAATGGTTCGATCGCGAGGGAAACTTGTTGGGAAGGAAAGGGTTGATTAAGCTCGGCGTTTCTCCAAAAGTAGGGACATCTTTCGTTCAAAACCCTGAAAGTAAAGAGGTTTTTCGGACTCATACTCTTTCAATGTTTATCCGCAAGAATGATGAATCTGGGCCGCCTACTTTAGTTGGCTTTATTCGAGCTACCCAGTCGAATGAGGAAATAGAGGCAGCAGAATCAGAGCTATTTTGGATCTTGATTGTTGGTGGCATGTTGACCTTAATTCTCATCGGTTTGGGAGGATTTTGGCTGACTAGAAAAGCGATCGAGCCGATTGAGGCTAGTTTTTTGCAGCTCAAGCAGTTTACTGCCGATGCTTCCCACGAATTGCGTAGTCCCCTAACGGCAATCAAAGCGTCAGTCGATATTATGCGTACTCATCCAGAAAGGGTTCACCCCAAGGACGTACGAAAGTTAGAGGCGATCGCTGGGGCAACCCTGCAAATGAACGAGATGCTAGGAGATTTACTTTTTCTCGCCCGTGCTGATGCCGATTCTGATATTCCTGTTGTCCAGCGCAAATTAACCTCCGTTAAGCTCAACCAAATTCTACAAAACTGTTTTGTCTTATTAGAACCTCTGGCAAACGAGAAAAAAATTGTTTTTCAGTCAAAATTTAGAGATGAACTACAGGTTTTAGGCGACACACCTCAGCTTTCTCGTCTTTTCTCAAATTTGCTAGAAAATGCCCTTCAATATACTCCTAATGAAGGACGAGTCAGTCTAGATTTATATCGGCAAAATCGCTTTGCGGTAATTAGCGTTAGAGATACGGGTATTGGTATTGCTGCCGATCAAGTTAACAAAGTATTCGATCGCTTTTGGCGAGCAGACAAAGCCCGTACTAGAAGAGAAGGTGGGACAGGCTTAGGATTGGCAATCTCCGCAGCGATCGTCAAACGGCATGGAGGCAGAATCTCCGTTACTAGTGAGCTTAATATTGGCACTTGTTTTTTAGTCCGTATTCCTCTGCTAGACAATCGTCGCTCATCCGTCACAAGAGGGGGCAAATTCGAATCGAGTAAGCGTCATTAAGAAAGCAGTAGGAGGGAGGCAGAGGTCAGAGGGACTACACAAATTATTTGCATGTCTCTACTTGCTACTTGCTACTTGCCACTTGCCACTTGCTACTTGCTACTTGCATGTCTCTACTTGCTACTTGCCACTTGCCACTTGCTACTTGCTACTTGCATGTCTCTACTTGCTACTTGCCACTTGCTGGCTGCTTGAGCTTCTTTTCTTCCCACGCCAATGCCGAGCTAACAATTTCATCTAGAGAATTATGCTGCGGATTCCAGCCAATTATCTCCCGAATTTTTTTACCAGAAGCAATTACGCAGGCAGGATCGCCTTCTCTACGCGGAGTTTCAACTACAGTAAAATCTGTCCCTGAAATTTCTTTAACTTTTGATAATACTTCCTTGACACTATAGCCAGTACCGTAACCACAGTTAAGAATTTGACTGGTAGATTCTTTTTCTAGGTAAGCCAAAGCATCGACGTGAGCCATAGCCAAATCTTCAACATGGATATAGTCTCTAATTCCCGTACCGTCTGGAGTTGGATAATCAGTACCATAAATGCTAGCAGAGGGGCGGATGCCTAATGCAGCATCGCAGCCCACCTTAATTAAATGCGCTGCCTTCTTGCCCATCTGACCAATTTTCCCCGAACTGTCTGCCCCCGCAACGTTAAAGTAACGTAAAATCACGTATTTTAAATCTGAAGATCGAGCGTAATCGCGAATAATAGTCTCGCTCATCAACTTAGATTTACCGTAGGGATTGATTGGTAAAGTCGGCGATGATTCTTCAACAGGGGATTCTTGGACTTCACCATATACTGCTGCGGTACTAGAGAAGACAAACTGATTGACGTTAAACTTTTTACAGCACTGCAAAACGTTAATTACATTGCTAGTATTATTAGAGTAATAGTCTAATGGCTTTTCTAAAGATTCAGGCACAGAAATGCTAGCAGCAAAATGAATCACCGCATCAAAATTATGCTGTTTAAATACTTGTTCTAAACGGTTTTTATCGTTAAGTTCTCCCTGAAATAGCTCCCCGTATAGAATCGCCTCTGCCGAGCCTGTAGACAAGTTATCGTAGATAATAACTTCATAGCCTGCCTCTCCTAGTTTTTTCACCGTATGAGAGCCGATATAGCCTGCCCCACCCGTAACCAAAATCTTAGCCATAGTGATTTATACTTAATTTTCCCCGCAATTAGTAAACAATTATAGGGAAAAAGTAGGCATTTAATTGGAAAATTTATTAAAAACTTTTGGTCTAGATTTGAGGCATAGCTAGAGAATAGTTTCTTGCTGAGAGCAATATGCAGTAACAAAAATGCCAACGACAGGTTGATTTGCATACAGCGATCGCATTTCGATCTGTTTGGATTGTCTATCGATCGACAAAATATCTTGAGAATGCTTGCTAGTAATTGTTCCTAATAAAAAGCAAGAGAATAATATTGCAATTACCATAGCCAAAACGGTAATTTTATTACAAGTAATTATCATCTTATTAATTTTCTATTTGCCAATAATTTATGGCTCGATCGCCTAAGCTAAAATTCGATCGCGGAACTCTACTCTTGCATCCACCACCAAAAGGTAAAGCCTGGTTGGATTATGCTACCTGGGACGATCGGGTAGAAAAGTTTCGCATTCCTGCAATCTACTACCGTTCTTTGGTAGAGGCACTAAAAGCAGACGATAAAAATATTATTGATGAAGCCAGGGAGTTTTATAGCCTAAAATTAGAATCTAAGTCTCAGTTTGAACCATATCCCCATCAAGCAGAAGCTTTACAGGCTTGGAAGCAGTCAGGCAGAAAAGGCGTGGTTGTCTTGCCTACCGCAGCAGGAAAAACCTATTTAGCACAGTTGGCGATGGAGGCTACCCCCCGCACTACTTTGATTGTCGTACCGACTTTAGATTTAATGCATCAGTGGTATGCTCAGATCGAATCAAACTTTCCCGATACTGAAGTTGGTTTATTAGGTGGTGGTTCGCGCGATCGCACGCCGATCCTGATTGCTACCTATAACAGTGCTGCCATTCATGCGGAAACTTTGGGTAATCGCTATGCCCTGCAGATTTTTGATGAGTGTCACCATTTGCCTACCGACTTTTTTAAGGTAATTGCCGAATATGCGATCGCTCCCTATCGTTTAGGTTTAACCGCAACACCCGAACGTAGCGATGGCAGTCACCGAGACTTAGATACTCTAATAGGAAAAATTATCTATCGTAAAACCCCCGAAGAACTTTCTGGTGGTGCTTTAGCCGAACATAAAATCGTGCAGATGCGGGTCAAGTTATCCGAACAGGAACAGCTTAAATACGAAGAGGCGATCGCCATTCGCCGTAAATTCTTACGGGAGTCTAATATCTCTTTGGGTAGTCTGGAAGGATGGCAGCTTTTTGTTCGGGCTAGTGCGCGATCGCCCCAAGGCAGAAAAGCAATGTTAGCTCACCGTCAGGCAAAAGAAATTGCTTTGGGTACGGATGCCAAATTAAGGGTTCTGATCGATCTGATCGAAAAGCATCAGACAGAACGTATTTTAATCTTTACTAACGATAACGCCACTGTATATCGTATTTCCCAACAGTTTTTGATTGCAGCCATTACCTATCAAACTCCTGTCAAAGAGCGTCATGATATTTTGACTCGTTTTAAGGCAGGAGAATATAAAACTCTAGTTGCTTCCCATGTACTTAATGAAGGGGTAGATGTTCCCGATGCCAGAATTGCCGTTATCCTTTCTGGTACGGGTTCGGTAAGAGAATATGTTCAGCGTTTGGGTCGAGTTTTGCGTAAAGGCAACACCAGTAACAAGCAGGCAATTCTTTATGAGGTGGTAACAGAAAATACCAGCGAAGAAAGAACCTCCGAACGTCGTCGGGGAGAGCAAAGCTACGAACAGCCTCAACATCGACAGTTAAAGTTAATTCCAAGTAAGCCCAAGCCGATTAAGAAACGAGATTTAAGAGCAGCAGAAGAGTCGAAAAAATGGAATAGCGAAGAAGAGTAAATCTGTAGGGGCGAATTGCATTCGCTCTTTTGATTCAGTTGAAATATTTATGATTACTCAATAAATAAAAGGGATTAATCTCCAGGTTCGATCTCGATAAGCTTGATATTGTTCGGTCATAGAACTCATCAGCATCGCTTCTTCAGTCTGAATACGATACAAACGCGACGAGATTGCGATCGCCGAAATAATTATGAAAACTAGCCAGTTATTTAGTGCTAACCCCGCACCAACTTCTAAAAGAAAAATTCCTGCATAACCAGGATGCCTGATAACGCTGTAGGGAGGGAGATCGACTATTTCTTGTCCATCAACTATTTTTAGGGTTCTGGTATAAAATTCTCCTAAAGTGACAGCAGCCCAAGCTCTCAAACCCAAACCAGCGATCGCCATAGCAATACCAAACCAGCAGCCATAGCCAATATTCCAAAAGCCGATCTGGTACGCATTTAGTATGGGCGCATTGAACCTCCCGCCACTAAAGTGGGGGATTCCCATATAGACTCTTGACTATACTACCGAAGTAGTCCCCGTCAGACCGCCATTACTGGGCTGTTTATATACCGTAGTTCCTACGGCTTGTAGACCTC
>Ga0209831_1001738_pt1 | contig 19548 bp, 2 predicted proteins | sample Maine_Asex4_meta_FD_187451 | JGI IMG/M metagenome (GOLD analysis project Ga0209831, IMG submission 187451) | Marine algal microbial communities from Maine, USA - Maine_Asex4_metaG (SPAdes) (version 2) | ecosystem: Host-associated > Algae > Red algae > Unclassified | place: Maine, USA | collected...
GATAAACATACGGCTAAACTTTCTTAATTACATAGTCAACAAGAATTTTGAGAAAATTATCTAACATAGCTATTTTAATATTTTACTTATTAAGTACGGTTTGCTTAGTTGCGGGGACACCTGCTACACCAGCACAACACGACTTGAGTAGGCATATTTTGGAATACCAATCTTTGTGTAAAGCATTGCAAGTAGCTACTTGTGAGGAGGAACATTTGCTACTAAAGCAAATCGCAGTTACTAAGCAAAAATTAAAACCCACAAACCTAAAGAAGGCGGACTTTAATTGTGATACGCCTGTAGGCTGCCCCGAAATAGAAGTGATTGAATTAATAGGCATACCGGGATTTTCTCAGACAGATGAATTGATGATATGTGGTGCTTCTGATACGCTTGCCTTTTTAATTTACATAGAAGAACCAGGCACTATTTCAGGTACGCAAATGTCTGTTGATTTTAAACCAGGGATGCAATATGCTGGATATGAGTTAACAGAATATGCTGGTACAGATATTACCGTAGTTGACCCCACACCAGAAAAACCCCGCTTTTTATTAGATGGCATCACAGATGGGGTTTATGTCGGATACATTGGGGTAGATGCAACTTGCGATGCCGATATTAACGCTTTGACTTATAGTATTGATTTAAAATTTAATTTTATATATGAGGATACTTGTGGGAACTTTTATGATTGCCAACAATTTCTTACACCTGAAAGAACCTATAATACGGTTATTCGAGAACCTGTTTTAAATTTTCAAACGGTGTCTCATACCACAGTGGCTGCTTTGGGCATAGAAACTTGTACAGATATTGTCATTTCACAAGATGGTATTGATGCGTATTTAAACGATTTTAATTTCGCCGTATGTGGGCTTGATTTTTCAGACCAACTACAATTAACGAGTGTTTCTGCAAACGGTACTCCCTTGCCCTACAACTATGATGCAAGCACCCAAATATTAGATGCTGTCATTACAGGAGATTATTTTAACGATAATACCAATCCCAATCCAGCGGATTCCCTATTCGATACAGGAGAACGAACAACCGTACGTATATGCTACTTAGTAGAAGACTGTCCCTTGATTAATACCTATCCTATTCAATATAAAATGGACTATGGTTGTTTTGGAGACCAATGTCAATCGGTGGTATTAGATAGAGAAATACGAATCCGTCCTAGTATTAGACCTACTCCAATAGCGGAAGTAGATTTAATACAAAACCCAGGTGTATGTGGAAACAATGGTATTATAGAGTTGAAAGTTTATAGTAATAATAGCGATCCCCAAAGAGGTTTGTTTACCGATTTAAGCTTTGGATTTGAGACTTGTGAAAAACCCTCTTTAGAAGTAGCTAGGGTCTTGATAAGCGGTACACCTTTAGCAGATACAAGTTTCTCTTGGGTTAACGATGACATTAATATAGATTTATCAGGTTTAACTTTCGACCCAGATGGACCAGGAGGAATTACGGATTTTGATGGGGATGGATTTTTTGATGATTTACCGGGTGGAGATACAGCTAGAGTGCAAATTGAAATAGAATTTACTTGTGTGTTACCTCCAAGTGCTTCTTCTATCCAATGTGGGGTGATTTTCTGTGATTTTGCCCAATTTTATGTAGAAGCAGATAGAGATTGTGGACAGGCTTTTAAATTTTATCCGACTATTACAGGTTTTAGTATTACCAATGGGGCGGTGTATCAAAGTACCAACGAAACAGAAGTAAGTTCTTCTTTCTTCGGTTTTGATTTTGGGGCTACGGGAACATCTGGACCAAAAACCAAAACGGTAGAATTTTGCTATGTTTACGATAGGGAAAACGTAACCGCTTGTGAACCAGCTAATACTAGTAATAAATTACAAGTCCTTTTTGCGGGTAGTGGCGGTATAGTGCATGATGTGGAAATTAACCCTGCGACAATTATGGTAGACATCAATGGTGTCAATCAAATAACTGGTGCAACAGTTACCTGGGATTCTATCGATCAAGGTACTAGATTATTAGAAATAGATGCTGGGGTCGTCAATATTGGAGATACCGTTTGTTATAGATATGAGTTAACAGTAGATACTTTTCTTTGCGCCCCATTTTTGTACATGGATGGCGTACATCAAGTCATTGAAACTTGTGAAACCGGCACTTGCACCTGTGAATCTGTTAAAGCTTGCGAGAGTATGTTTTTTCGCTCTAATCCTAATGATACGGGTTGTTCTTGTTCTATAATAGGAAGTGTCGAAAAAATGTATAGAGAAACGACTGGTTATACAGATGAAACGATGACCACTAAAGTAAATCCTGCCGATGTGCCTGCCGAAGATCGCAATCGGTATTTGCCCTGTGATACGATTTTTTATGAAGCAGCTTTTCATATTAATACCGAAGAGGCTTTAGGCGATATTTATGAATGGGGCTTTGGGGTCAGAGTTTTACCTTTGTCTGGTGGAGCATTGAATAATGTATCTGTGGTAATGGATGCCAAGAAGACAGAATTGGTGTCTTTTGAGCTAAAAAAGGTAGGCAGTAGCACTAGAACTGTTATAGATTTTTCTGATATTCCTTCTTGCCATGATCCCGATCCTTCTACTTATAGAATTTCTGGTATTACCACTTTTTTTGGTACTTCCCCGTGGGAGGGTTTGGCAGAAACTCATTTTTCTAATGAAAATACGAACAGTAGTTTTGATTGGTACGATAATTCAAGAGTCTATTTTCAAATAAGGAATCAAACCAAACTTCAAGAATGTCGAGGGGTAGATTATTCAAGTTGGGAAAATAATGGGAATTGTTGGGATGATTTTAATGCAAAATATGGCTTTGAAGTGGGAGATACCTTATTTGTAGCCATGCGCATTCCTTTGATAAAAAACCCATTTGCGGTAGTGGAAGGAGAGGCAGCCGTGCAAACACCAAGAGTATATCAAGATATATGGGCTTCTCGTTTTGATGAATTTGATCCCGATTGTTTAGTAGGTACAGGTGTTTGTAGAGAAAATATTCCCTTTGAAACTTACTGTCCTAGTGATGTAGTTGCTAGAACAGAATTAATTATAGATGACTGTGGTGGCACTGCTGAACATTTTTTTTCGGTAGAAAATACCACCCCCAATACTTGGTATGCCAATGAATACAGACCCTATTTTGATTTGCAGGATTTGTCCATTCCTATTTATTCTCCTTTGATGTTTTGTGGTAATGCTAAATTAGTAACGAAAGGAGGAATTGAATATCCCCTATCAATACAAGATACTATAAACCATACCTGTGCTACCGTGAATGGGCAATTATATTGTTCCGTATCGGGTGCTAGTCCTGGCACGATTGTTTTAAATCCAGAATCGGCAGGTTATACAGGTTTAGGAGTGGGACTAGGCGGGCTACGAGATACCGCAAGAATTGTCTATGATTTATGCGTGGTTTGCCCCGGTGATTTAGCGAACTTGTCGGATTATACTTTAGTGTACGATTACGCTTATCCATGTGAAACGCCTAATGGTGATTGTTATCGTTGTAACTTTGCAGCTGCCACTGGACTGAATAATGAACTAGATGAATGTCTAAATTTAGGAAATGGTGCTTTTTATTATAATATTTATGAGCTAGATACGCTCATTCAAAAAGAAGATCGGACAAGCCAAGATGTTTTGTTAACAGATAATAGAAATGGTTTTCCCGATCTGGAACAAACTGTTGACAAAGAGCTAATTTCTAGTCTAGTGCCCGGTACTAGCGAAGAACTAAATGATATGAGTATCTGTGCAGATGATATGGGACCGACCACCATACATAGAGGAGTTTTAGCAACTGTTACCTTAGCCAATAGCGTCCAATTAGCCAATGTTTATGAAGCAGATATGACCCCCATTCCTTTTACTTATGTTTCAACAGATGGTACTTCTAATACCTACCGTTTTAGTTTGGCCGATTTAGCACCCGGAGATTGTATAGACTTTAAAATAGGTACTACTTTATTATTTTGTCCGTTTCCTCCTTTGCCTTCGCCAGAGATTTGTGTCACTGTGACCTCTGGTTGTATGGATGCAGATGTACAAGCGGCAGTTGCTGGGAATACAGCAGCTTGTAATACCAATGAAAAATGTTATCTCTATACTTTTGGTGAGGCTTCTATTCAAGGAGACATTATAGCTCCAGGGGCGGGTACAGAACATTCCTTATGTGATTCTATTCCAGTTGCTATTTTAATTAAAAATGTCAAGGCGGTAACTGTGACAGATTTAATGATTGATATGTTGTTACCAATAGCTGGTGCGAGTGTAGTACTAGGAAGTTTTGAAGCCTCTTATCCTAATGCTGGAGATCTGAATGGTACTTTTTATCCCATTGCAAATCCAACTATTAATGGCAACCAAATACTATATACAGAGGATAATGATTTTAGTAATGCTATTCATAGTATGGGTTTTCCAGGCGTTACTTCTTCAATGGATAGTAACAATATTGTTATTCGATTTTTAATGGAGACAGAATGTGATGCTTTTACCTCTGGTTCTCAAATTCAATTAAAAGGGACCGCAACAGATCCTTGTAGTCCCGATCTTTTGAGTACAGGACAAATTTTTAGTGATCCCGTAATCATTACAGGGGCAAATCCTAAAGATTTTGCACAAATATTAACGACAGCCGAACCTGCGGTTGCCTATTGTAATGCAATAGATAATGAGTTTACAGTTACAGGGCTAAATATATCAGATGCTCCATCTGGGGATAGCGTGCAAATTTGCTTAACGTTTCCTCCTGAGTTAGAATATGAACCCGGTTCGGTAGGTTATGTCCTACCTACTGGTCAAAGTGTAGGTATGATTTCCTCTGAACTCGTAGGTGGTCTGACCCAAGTGTGTTTTGCGGGGGTCAATAATTTACCAGTTGGTGGGCAATTTACGCTTACTTTTAGAGCAAAAATGATGGAATCTGCTATGTGCGGAAAAGTAGATTTGGGAGTAGCCATAAAAGAATTGGTTTTAGAACAAACTTGTACCGATGGCGGAGAATGTGACGTCTTTGTACAAACTTCCGTCAATCCAAATGTAGGTATTGAATTAAAAGCACCCATAGAAACAGTAAATTTAAAATTTACGAGAGCTTGCACGGATACAGAAGACCCAATAACCCTTTGCTACGAAGTAAACTTGCATAACCCCGGTCCAGATTATATGGGAGAAGTTCGGGTAGATTTGCATGATGATTTGATAGGAAATAATGAATTAGATTATTATGATCCTATTTTAGGAAGTGATGTTTATAGTGGACAATTTATAGCTGCAGGGGATACGATTATGTTAACGGGGTGTTTTGAAGTAGAAGCTATAAATGCTTGCCCCGTTTTATTCAATATGGTGTATGAAACGCCCTGTGTCTGTGATCAAGAAACTACGCCTTATTTTGAGGTTTCTCCTGAATTTGTAGTCAATTTGCCGCCAACGACAGTCTTATGTCCTGGGCAAGAGATAGGAATAGAAACTTGTGGGAACTATACTTTTGAATTAGGATCTTCTGATGCCTATATGCGTACAGTAGGAGATAGTATTTATTTTGGTATGAATGACCCAACTTCTACCGTATCTATAACTATTGATGGTTCCGTAGGGGAATGTCCAAGCAGGGATGTCCGATTTATTAAAGGTTTAATTCCTTTTGATTTCTATTTACAAGACACCCTCGCTTGTATAGATCAACCAAAATTTCTACAATTAGTACTACCTGTCGAATATGCAGATGATCCAGTTATACAATGGTCGCCGACTACTTATCTAAATACGCCCACTATTTCCGATCCCATTTTCAATGCACCTGCCGCAGGTATCTACACCTATGATGTGTCCCTGACTTTTGGGGATGGCTGTGTTTTAACCGAACAGGTACAAATAAATGTTTTGCCGAATACACTAATGTCAATCGGAGGAGATACTTTATTTTGTTTAGATTTTGAGCCAGCAACGCTTACAACGGATGCAGGATATGATTCTTACGAATGGTATTTGTTAAGAGGAGGTTTTGAAATTATATCAGGTGCTACGCTCACTAATTCTTGGACAGGACCAACTGTAGAAGGAGATTATATAGTGAAAGGCTATCGACCAGGTGATTTATGCCCTGCTATTTCTGGTATTTGGACGATTAGAAATGATGAGTGTGTAGATGTAGAATTAACTAAAACTGTTTGCAATTTAGATCCCAAGGCTACCTTGGGAGATACGATTACCTACTGTGTAGAAGTTTGCAATATATTAGATCCAGACAAAGGTCTAACCTATTCCGTTACGAGTGTGGAGGTAGCCGATTATTGGCCTACCAATTCTACTTACTTGACTTTTTCTGCTTCTTCGGGTAGCTATTTGCATGGTACTCCAGCGGGTACTTGGCAAATTCCAGTATTGGCAGCAGGTCAGTGTGAAACTTTAATGCTATATGGAAGACTAGATCAAGAAGGTTCCTTGATTAATATTTCAGAAGTGACCCTGCAAGAAGATTATCCTGACGTTGATTCGGAGGAAAATAATGATGATGGCGATCAAAGCGAGGATGAGGAGGATAAAGTAGAATCTAACATTGTATTTCCTAGAGCAAGTATTGGCGATTATGTATGGCATGATGCTAACCAAAATGGCATCCAAGAATCTACGGAATCTCCTATGCCTGGAGTAGCTGTTTCGCTTTATGATGCCAATACAGGTATGTTGCTTGCTACGCAAAACACAGATAGTAATGGGGAATATATCTTTTCTAATTTACTACTAGGAGATTATTATATCGCCTTTGATATTATGCCTGTTGCTGCTTATGATAATTATGTGGCGACTATACAAGATGGAACAAGTGATGATATGGACAGTGATATAGGGATGAATTGGCGGACAGATAATTTTCGGTTTGATCCTTGTAATGGAGATGATCTTAATTTTGATGCAGGTTTTCATTTAGAATGTAAGCCTGCTAAAGTGCAAATATTTGGAAATTAATTAACAGGTACTAATTAGGGGGGTAAAGAGAAATTTTCCAACTCTTTTTCTTTATCTAAAATAGCGGGTAAAAAGTATATTTGGCAGAAAGCTTCTTTAGAGGGAGTGAATTTGATTTGTTTTTTTTCAAAAAAACAAATCAAATTCACTCCCTCTAAAAAAATCTATCCAATTTACTATTTACCTGATACCAAAAGCGGGCAAAAATTAATATTAAAAAATTTCTCTTTACACCCCTAGGTACTAATTTGGAATTTAGCGTATTAAACAAATAAATATTATAAACAAATAAACAACTTTACAACTCTATTCAATCAAAGTATCGTAGCGATACCAAATATTAGTGGCAACTAAATTTTAACAACATAATTACATCTAGTTTGGCATTACAATTGCATTTATATAATAATAATAAAATGTCTCCAAAATACAGTGTTCCCCCCTTATCTGTAACAACAAGAGATTCTTTTTATTGAGCTTATATAACTTTCCTTTTAAACGATTCAAGTATACACATAACCCAAGCAATCCATTTTGGATTAATGCTTTATGAGATAAGCATAAAAAGGTAAACACAGTTTTACTTTTTATGCGTAGCTTAAAAACAATTCTCTTATACATAACTGCTTTGTTTGTATGGCTACCTTTTAGTTATGCACAAGTAGGAGATTCTATCATTATATGGGATACCAACTACGGTGACTCAGGTGGTACAGGTATGTTATATCTGAATGAAGGTGCGCCTCAAATGATTAATGAAGGGCCTTCAATAGGAAATCCTGATTTATTTGAAATTCCTATAACTGGTGCGCCTGCTGGTATTTTAGGAGTTAGAGAATTATGTGATTTTACTTTTGTAGGATCAGTTACTGAAGGACCAGATTTTATTATACAAATTAATGTTCCAGTAGAGAAACGGATTTCTTGCCAAGATGCCACTTATACAATTTGTCGGCGAGGCGATTTCGGACATCCAGCAGAAAGAGTATACATCGTAGATGAAGATGGACTAATTATTTCTTTTATAGATTCTTCTGGTGGCGGGTCCACCAGTGATTGTACGCCAGATCAACAATGTGTTACAGGAACTATTTCTCCTTGTGCTATTAATTCTATGGTGGCAGATGGGGTTATTTCTTTTTCAATTCATACGCCAGGTGGAAATCCAGGAACTACAGCAGCAGATGTAGATGCCGTTTGTAATGCAACAAGTGGAGGAGGGGATGGCGACTATGATAATGATGGTACGGTGGATGGAAACTGTGTGGAACTAACAGCATTTTCTTTTGTGGTTGCTACGCCCGATTCTTCCTTTACGGTTGATGGGGTAGCTAGTCTTTTAGTGGATGGTATGGTTTATTGTCCTAACGAGATAATTGACTTAGCACCCAACCAAATGAATAGCTGTGACCAACAATTTTCAGTAAATGGGGTGGATGTTCCAACTGGGAATTATACTTTAACTACACCGGGGATGTATGAAATTTGTAACACAGTAGGTAAAGATGCTTGCACGCCTATTGAGTGTACAATGGTGGTGGTAGAACCACCGTCTATGGTGGAAGCAGGGCCTGATGAAATTATTTGTGCTAATGATGTTTTTCCTTTAGCGGGTGCAAGCACAGACCAAGATAGCGCCTATTGGCGAATTATTACTAATCCTGGTAATGCAATTTTATCTAATTCAACGAATGTAATTATGCCAGAAATGGTAACTTTTACAGCACCTGAATCGGGAACTTATATACTTGAATTGACGACCATAGGTCTATGTGATACCGTCAAAGATAGTAGAACGATTCAAGTAAATGGAACGGCTGTTAATAATACTATTATCTATGAAGAAACCTGCGAAACCTTAGTGGCAGATTTTACCTTGGAGGAAGGTGATCTTACTATTGAACCGACAGGGAGTGCTACAATCACTTACCATGCAAGCCTAAGCGATGCAATGTCGGGTACTGGAATATTATTTTCTCCTTATACAGCAGTGGATGGAACTATCGTATATGCAAGGGTAGAAGATGCGGTTACTGGATGTATTACTTATGCAGAATTGATAGTAAGAGTAGTGCCGAATAATGGGCCCACTGGTCCCGATAAAGATGGAGATGGAATAGAAGATGGTACAGATAGAGATGATGATAATGATGGTATTCCTGATAACATAGAATGCAATATGGAGTTTGATTTAAGTGATCGCTCCTTATTAATTGGCACCGATCCAGCTAATCTCCAAGTTGGCGATAAGGTGTTATATAATGATGCCATTATTGTAGATGGAGTAGTCTATGATTTAGTTGGAGAAGTAACGAGTGCTTTTTTTAGTGATCCTAATGGGGCAGTTAGTATAACAGGTGTAGGTGATCCTTTTGACTTAATTGAACCAGAACCAGAAACGGATGATTATGCTACCATGAAATTGAGTTTGGTAGTAAATGGTTCTGCTACCGCAGCAACTCCAATGGGCACAATGACGACCATTCCATATATTTTTATTAGCATAAACGATGTTGATTCTGATAGTCAAGATTACACAGATATTGTGGGTGTTTCTATCGCCTCTCAAGCAGATAATACTTACTTAAATGTCCCAACAGATTTAGTTGTTGGTGATTTTATAAATGGAGGAGGACCTACTGGATTTAATACATACTACCTAGATCCTGCATCCGTTGGCAATACCAGTAATTGGGCAGACGAAGGAGGGGTTACAGGAATAGTGGCAACAACGCTTAATGCTGTCAATTATGAGTTTCTAGATTTTTCAATGTTTGAATTAGTGGTAGGAGTAACAGGAAATACAGGTAATCCGACGAACCGTTTTAGCAGAATGGAAATTGAAACTTGTCCTGATTCAGATGGAGATGGAGTACCTGATCATAAAGATTTGGATAGTGATAATGATGGCATTCCTGATATAATTGAGGCTTGTGGGGATTTAAGTTTAATTACTGAAAACTGTATGTTAGACCAAACTGCTTATCCTGAACAATTAGGAGATGCACCATTAAATTGTCCTACGGGTTTTTACGAAACGCCTACGGCTTGCGATCCGCCCATAGATACAGATATGGATGGTACACCAGACTATTTAGATACCGATAGCGATGGGGATGGATGTGATGACACTTGCGAAGCAGGAACGCCTGATGAAGATGCAGATGGGATTGCTGGTACAGGAACTGCTATTGTGGATGTTTGCGGCAGAGTGGCGGGGCTTTGTACAATCCCAGTAGATAATACTTGGCTAGATACAAGCCTTCAATTTACACTAGACATTATAGGAGACTGTGATGCTATGAGTGCCCAAAATTATCCAAGTAACGTTACCTTTCAATGGTATCTAAATGAAGAATTGATTATTGGGGCAACTGGAGATACTTATATACCAGATCCAAGAAAGTATGGAGACTATACAGTAGTCGCAACTAAAACGGCTACTTGCACAGTAACTTCTATGATAGTTACTACTTGTTGTGAACCGCCAATATTGGGGATAAGTGGTAACTGAGAAAAAAGAAGTCAGAAGTCAGACCGAAAAAAAGAAGTCAGAAGTCAGACCGAAAAAAAAGAAGTCAGAAGTCAGACCGAAAAATAAATTTTTCTGTCAGAAGTCAGATTTACGACGTGTTCCCAGACGCAAACTAGACGTGCATTGTGGGATAGCAGGCTGACCGTAAATGGTAAACGGTATAAACTTTGAAAGTCCTCGAGACTTGGGTAGTTTTGATTATTAACGAATTAGACTACCCAAGTTTTGAAAACTTTGAAAGTCAGCTCATTTACAGTCAGCCAAATAGGTCCAATATACACGTCTAGTTTGCGTCATAGAACACGCCATACATCTCACTTCTGACAGAAAAATTTATTTTTCGGTCTGACTTCTAACTTCTTTTTTTGACTTCTTTTAAAAAGGCAAAAAGTACTCAAATGTAAGAGATGATAATATAAAAAACCGAGAGAATTAGAGGGAAGAAAAAGACTTGCTAATGAGATACTTGCACACATATTACAAAGCATTAATTTGTTTGTTATGCTACCTCTTTTTGAGTAGTATGACACTTACGGCACAGGAAATAAACTGTATGGACGGATTAGATGACGATGGCAATAGCTTAACGGATTGCTTTGATCCAGCTTGCCCTTCCTGCAATTTTGATTGTGAATACAAAGTCCCTTCTAGTGGATCAGGAGACATTACTTTAATGACTGCTAATACAGGTACTGATCCTGATTATGTAGAAGTTTTTGTGATTATAGATGCCGCTGGGGTTATTCAATATATAACCACGATGGACCCACCTACTTTTACGGGAGTAGTGCCTGGGCAATATCTAGCAATGGTGCTAGTGTATCAATCCGATGCAGGTATTTCTAATCTGGCTATTGGCAATAATATTAACATTGTAAGTAGTGGATGTATCGCTATGTCAGATAGTTATCCATTTGAAGTTTGTACGAATGCTCCACCTACCTTAGATAATATAGAAACTGTACCGCTTTGCTATTGTGCAGGTACGAATATAATATCTGAAGATATTACTGCTACTGATCCCGATATGGATAGCTTGACAGCGACGATACAAGTAACTGCGGGCTATATACTTGCCGAAGATATTTTAGCCTATACTGGAACAATAGCTGTTCCGAATAATTTCGATGCAGCTACGGGTACATTGACTATTGGCCCTGCACCAGCTACCGTTATTGATTATGCTTTAAGCAACGTTTCTTATCAAAATACAAGTGGCGTAGGTGCTGAAACAGCAGGTACTCGTACCATTGATTATACCGTAACGGATGGCTTTGATACAGCAGGTCCAATAAGTCGAGATGTATTGGTTGGCGATGCGACGTGTCCGTGTCAAGCCATAGGGGCAGCAAAGGAAGTAACTGCTGTAAATACAATGGTTTGTGATGGAACAGATAATATCCATGTTACTTATTCTTTTGTAGTTGAAAATACAGGTGGAGTCGATTTAGGAAATATTAGTTTAACTGAAAATTTAGCTTCTCAATTAGGAGGGGCTTTTGTTTCCGTAGTCGGTGCGCCTGTGATAACAAGCAGTACAGCCACGACTGACCCTACTATAAATGGAGGATTTAATGGCAGCTCTACTATTAACTTGTTAGATGGAATGAGTGGTGTATTAGCACCAACAGAAAGTGTAAATATTGAAGTAACCATAGCGATTGATAATACGGCAATTACCAATAATTTAAGCAATCAAGCTACTGCTACTGGAACCTTTATAGATGCAACTGGCAATCCAGTGTTAGATGGAACAGGAAATCCAGTATTGGTAGCTGACCTTTCAGATGCAGGGACCGATCCCTCTACTGACAATGGGATAGGCGGAATAGATGATCCAACCTTATTACAAGAACCTGCGGTAGGTTTAACAAAAGCAGTCACTAGTTCTACGCCTACCATAGGGGGTGCTGCGGAGGATTATACCGTGCAGTATGAAATAATTGTTCAAAATACAGGAACCACAATATTAGAAGATTTTACCTTATTAGATGACCTATCTTCTTGGGGGGCTGCTTTATTAAGTTCCCCTGCACCAATCGTTAGCTTATCGAATATTGATGCCAATATATTACCTACCGTTAATACAACTTTTAACGGTGTAGGAGATGCCAATTTATTAATCTCCGCTGGTTCAGGTTTTTTATACCCTGGAGAATCTTTTAAAGTAATAGTAGAAGTCGCTGTGGATAAATCACAAGCGGCTTTAGCTGGTTTAGCTAATTCTGCCATTACGGAAGCGGTTCCAACAGATGGAACAGGCACCCCACTTGCTGGCACGACTAGCATAATGGACAGCTCAGATGATGCAACAGGTTTAGCCGAAGGTGATCCTGCTTGTAAAAACTCTGGTGCTGATAATGATTCTGGCGGTGGTGATGATGCGACTATTGTAACTTTCCCGCCTTGTCCTGTTTTAACAAAAACAATTCCTACAACACCTGTTGAATTACCGAATGGAAATTTTGCTGTCACTTATGATTTTTTAATTGAAAATATAGGAGGGGCGCAAATGTGTAATATAGATTTGACGGAGAATTTTGCGATGCAATTAGGTTGTGCTTTTCAAGATGTAATCAGTACCTCTTCTATTGCTTTAGTAAATACATCTGGTAGTAGTACTTCGCCTACTTCAAGCACGACTTATAATGGAGATACCCAAGATAATCTATTCAATACAGATGGATGTTTGTTCCCCGGGGATGAATTATTCATGACGGTAACGGTCGAATTAGATGTTGCTTGTGATGGCGTTGATGATCCTTTATTAAATACAGCTACTGTTTGTGGAATAGATCCGAACACAGGCATTAAAGTATCTGATGATTCTGATAGTACGACCGATGGCGGACCAGATGATCCGACACCTTTACTAATTCCTAATATAGATTTATCCAAGAACCAAATTAGTTCAACTATGTTGCCCAATGGCAATATAGAAGTGGAATATGAATTGGTTATTCAAAATACAGGGAATACTACGCTTTTAAATGTTGCTTTAGAAGATGATTTGGCGACCCAATTAAATCCTGCTTTTGTAAGTGGAATGACAGTTTCCATTAATGGGACAGCAAGCTTTTTAGGTGGATTAAATACTGGTTTTACAGGAACAGGTACAACTAATTCTTTAGCAGTTGACGGAGACGATATTCTAAATAGAACAGCCGTTCTCCAACCGGGAGAAACGATAGTCGTAATTATTAAAGCAGAAATTGATCCTTTAGCAGTTCCAGAAACAGGTTTATCCAATCAAGCAATGACCACCGCTACTGACCCAGATGGAACGGTTGTTACAGATATTTCGGATGACGATATTCCAGGCAATGATGATCCAACACCTTTAGATCTAGGACCGATCCCAGAACTAGAAAAGACCTTGACAACTGCGCCAGTAGCTTTGTCGAATGGTAATTTCCAATTAACCTACGAGTTTAATTTAAAAAATAATGGCACAGAAGAAATGTGTCAGATAGATTTAATAGACGATATAGATAGCCAATTTGGTTGCGCTTTTGTAAGTGCTAATCCAGCTAATTTAGTGGCATTTAATAATAACACAGGCAACAGCACCCAACCAACTTTTAATACAGCATATAATGGTAGCTCTTTTACCAATATGTTTAATGGAGACGGTTGTTTGTATCCAACAGATTCTTTACAATGGGCCATTACAGTAGAAGTAACAACGGATTGTGACCCATTAAATAGCCCACTAGCAAATATAGCTACAGTCAATGCGGAAGATACAGATGGTAATCCTGTGACAGATGACTCAGATGATGATACTGATTTGAATAATGATGATACCCCTGATAATGAATCGGGTGGAGAAGATGATCCAACCTTTGCGTATTTACCAGCTATTGACATCACCAAAACTTTAACGAACCAAATGGTTTTATCAGATGGAAATGTGGAGTTGGAGTTTGAGATGCTAGTAGAAAATACAGGTAATGCAAATTTATCCAGCATCCTAGTTGAAGACCCTTTATTATTTAGTACCGCATTGATAGGTACGCCAACAATAAGCCTGACAAACATCACAGCGAGTACGCCACCAGCCGATAATAATGGTGCTTTTAATGGCAGTACAAATGATGATTTAACAGTAGCCTCAACCAGTGATTTACTACAACCCGGAGAGTCTTTTTTAATCACTATGACGGCAGTAGTAGATCCAGAAGTATTTGGTTTATTAATGCCCCAGCCTGTAACCAACCAAGCGACTGCAACAGGCACACCTGTAGATGATAATGGCGATCCTATTCCGGGCTATCTACCCGTAATGGATGATTCAGATGATGGGGCAGAACTAGAACCCGGTGGCGATGATCCAACACCTATTAATATTCCTCCAGTTCCAGAATTAACAAAAGCAATTACCGCAGCACCCATAGAATTACCAAACGGTAATTATTCTGTAAATTATGAATTTGTTATAAAAAATGTAGGAGGTAGCCGTTTTTGCCAAATAGATTTATTAGAAGATTTTGCCACGCAATATGGTTGTGCTTTTGTAGATGTATTGGCAACGACTAGTCCTATATTAGCCAATGTATCAGGCACTAGTATTATCCCAACAGGCAATTCTTTATATAATGGTGGGACACAATTTAATCTATTGAATACAGATGGTTGTCTATATCCAGGCGATTCTATTACGATAACAACGACGATAGAATTAGATCCTTCTTGTATGCCAGTGGATGATCCATTAGTGAATCAAGCAACGGTAAATGGAGTAGATGATGAAGGCAATCCCGTAACCGATGATTCAGATGATGAATCGGAATTTCCGAACGATACAGGTGGACCAGATGACCCAACTTTATTAAGTATTCCAGCTATAGATTTATCTAAAGATCAAGTAAGTGCGACCATGTTACCAGATGGAAATATGGAAGTGGTCTTTCAGATGATTATTCAAAACACAGGAAATACAGACTTAACCAATGTCGCTTTAGAAGATGATTTAGCGACCCAATTTAGTCCTGCTTTTATTAGTGCGATGCCCGTTGCCATCAGCGGAACAGCGAATATTTTAGGAAATTTAAATAGTGGTTTTACAGGTGCAGGTACAACGAGTTCACTAGCACTCGATGGCGATGATATTTTGGATAGAACGGCAGTAATTAAACCTGGTGAAACGATAGTGGTCGAAATCAAAGTAATCATAGATCCACTACTAGTACCAACAACGGGATTAACAAATCAAGCGACTGCAACAGGAGATGATCCCAACGGCAATCCAGTAAGTGATGTATCCAATGATGGAACAGATCCAACGGATGATACGGATGTACCAACGCCTCTAGATTTAGGTCCCATTCCAGAATTAGAAAAGACCCTGACGGCTGCACCAGTAGCTTTATCAAATGGTAATTTCCAATTAACCTACGAGTTTAATTTAAAAAATAATGGCACAGAAGAAATGTGCCAAATAGATTTAATAGATGATATAGACAGCCAATTTGGTTGTGCTTTTGTGAGTGCCAATCCAGCTAATTTAGTGGCGTTTAATAATAATACAGGCAATAGCACCCAACCAACTTTTAATACAGCATATAACGGTAGTTCTTTTACCAATATGTTTAATGGAGACGGTTGCCTATACCCAACAGATTCTTTGCAATGGACGATTACAGTTGAGGTAACAACTGCTTGTGATCCTTTACCAAGCCCATTAGCGAATATAGCAACGGTTAATGCAGAAGACCTAGACGGCAACCCCGTAACAGATGATTCAGATGATGACACGGATTTGGATATGGATGACACGCCAGATAATGAATCGGGTGGAGAAGATGATCCAACTTTTGCGTATTTACCAGCTATCGACATCACCAAAACTTTAACGAATCTAACGGTCTTAGCAGATGGAACTGTAGAGTTAGAATTTGAGATGATAGTTGAAAATACGGGGAATGCGAATCTATCAAGCGTTTTAGTAGAAGACCCGTTATTGTTTAGTACGGCATTGATAGGTACGCCAACAATAAGCCTAACAAATATCACGGCGAGTACGCCACCAACTGATAATAATGGTACTTTTAATGGTAGTACCAATGATGATTTAACAGTAGCTTCAACTAGTGATTTATTACAACCCGGAGAATCTTTCTTAATCACCATGACGGCAGTAGTAGACCCAGAAGTATTTGGTTTATTAATGCCACAGCCTGTAACCAACCAAGCCACTGTAACAGGTACACCTGTAGATGATAATGGCGATCCTTTACCGGGCTATCCGTCAGTAATGGATGATTCAGATGATGGGGCAGAACTAGAACCCGGTGGCGATGATCCAACACCTATTACAATTCCACCAGTTCCAGAATTAACCAAAGCAATTACCGCAGCACCAGTGGAATTGCCTAATGGTAATTATTCAGTGACTTATGAATTTGTTATAAAAAATAAAGGAGGTAGCCGCTTTTGTCAAATAGACTTATTAGAAGATTTTGCTACGCAATATGGTTGTGCCTTTGTAGATGTATTGGCAACGACTAGTCCTATATTAGCCAATATATCAGGCACTAGTATTATTCCAACAGGCAATTCTTTATACAATGGTGGGACGCAAATTAACCTATTAAATACAGATGGCTGTCTTTATCCAGGCGATTCTATCACGATAACAACGACCATAGAATTAGATCCTTCCTGTATGCCAATAGACGATCCATTGGTCAATCAAGCAACCGTAAACGGAGTAGATGATGAAGGCAATCCAGTAACAGATGATTCAGATGATGAATCGGGATTTCCAAATGATACAGGTGGACCAGATGACCCGACTTTATTAAGTATTCCAGACATAGATTTATCTAAAGACCAAGTGAGTGTGATTATGTTGCCTGATGGAAACATGGAAGTGGTCTTTCAGTTAATAATTCAAAACACAGGAAATACAGATTTAACCAATGTCGCTTTAGAAGATGATTTAGCAACCCAATTTAGTCCTGCTTTTATTAGTGCCATGCCAGTTGCTATTAGTGGAACAGCTAGTATTGTAGGTGGCTTAAATAATGGTTTTACAGGTGCAGGTACAACAAGTTCACTAGTACTTGATGGAGATGATATTTTGGATAGAACGGCTGTATTACAACCTGGAGAAAATATAGTAGTAGACATCAAAGTTGTCATAGATCCACTACTAGTCCCAACAATGGGTTTAACAAATCAAGCCACTGCAACAGGCGATGATCCTAATGGTGATCCAGTAAGTGATATATCTAATGATGGCACAGATCCAACGGATGATACGGATGTACCAACGCCTCTAGATTTAGGACCAATTCCAGAATTAGAAAAAACTTTATCGGCTGCGCCAGTCGCTTTATCAAATGGCAATTTTCAATTAACCTACGAATTTAATTTGAAAAATAATGGCACGGAAGAAATGTGCCAAATAGATTTAATAGACGATATAGATAGCCAATTTGGTTGTGCTTTTGTAAGTGCTAGTCCAGTAAGTTTAGTGGCGTTTAATAATAACACAGGCAATAGCACCCAACCAACTTTTAATACAGCATATAACGGTAGTTCTTTTACAAATATGTTTAATGGTGACGGTTGCTTATACCCAACAGATTCTTTGCAATGGACCATCACCGTTGAAGTAACAACGGCTTGTGATCCCTTACCAAGTCCATTAGCGAATATAGCAACGGTTAATGCAGAAGACCCAGACGGCAATCCCGTAACGGATGACTCGGACGATGAAACAGACTTGGATGATGATGATACGCCAGATAATGAATCGGGTGGAGAAGATGATCCAACTTTTGCTTATTTACTAGCTATAGATATTACAAAGACACTGACCAATCAGGCCGTATTAGCAGATGGAAATATAGAGTTAGAATTTGAAATGTTAGTTGAAAATACGGGTAACGCCAATCTCTCAAGTATTCTAGTTGAAGATCCTTTATTATTTAATACTGCATTGGTAAGTATGCCAAGTGTAAGCTTAATGAATGTATCAGCTAGTGTGCTACCAATTGCTAATAATGGAAGTTATAATGGTAGTAGTACTGTTGCTTTGACGATGCCATCTACCTTAGATTTACTACAACCGGGAGAATCTTTCTTGATTACCATGACGGCAGTGGTAGACCCAGAGATGTTTGGTTTATTAACACCGCAGCCAGTTATCAATCAAGCTAGAGTAACGGGTTCACCTGTAGCCGATAATGGTGATTCTATTCCAGGCTATCCACCAGTAATGGATTTTTCTGATGATGGAACTAGCTTAGCACCAGGAGATGATGATCCAACGCCTATTACGATTCCACCTACACCAGAAGTAACTAAAGCGATAACCGCAACACCAATAGAATTACCAAATGGCAATTACTCCGTAAATTATGAATTTGTCATTAAAAATAAAGGTGGTAGTCGTTTTTGCCAAATAGATTTATTAGAAGATTTTGCGACTCAATATGGCTGTGCATTTGTCGATGTATTGACAACCACAAATCCTGTTTTGGCTAATGTATCAGGTAATAGCATTATCCCAACAGGCAATTCTCTATACAACGGTGGGACACAAATTAATTTGTTAAATACAGATGGTTGCCTTTATCCAGGGGATTCTATCACGATAACTACCACGATAGAATTAGACCCATCTTGTATGCCAGTGGATGATCCATTAGTCAATCAAGCAACCGTAAACGGAGTAGATGATGAAGGCAATCCAGTAACAGACGATTCAGATGATGAATCGGAATTTCCAAATGATACAGGCGGTCCAGACGACCCGACTTTATTAAGTATTCCAGATATAGATTTAGCCAAAAATTTATTGAGTTCGAGGATGTTGGCGAATGGAAATATGGAGGTTGTATTTGAATTAGTTTTACAAAATACAGGAAATACAGATTTAACCAATGTTGCTATTGAAGATGATGTAGCTGCTCAATTTAGTCCTGCTTTTGTGAGTGCGATGACGGTATCTATCAGTGGAGATGCAAATATAATAGGTGGCTTAAATACAGGTTTTAATGGGGGTGTTCCAAGTAG